>Ga0105347_1000114_pt1 | contig 37877 bp, 35 predicted proteins | sample EasRivMeERMLT890_FD_89677 | JGI IMG/M metagenome (GOLD analysis project Ga0105347, IMG submission 89677) | Soil microbial communities from meander-bound floodplain in the East River, Colorado, USA - East River MetaG ERMLT890 | ecosystem: Environmental > Terrestrial > Soil > Floodplain | place... | reverse complement strand
GTCGCAAGCGGCCTTCGAAGTTCCCGTCTTCGTCTCGGTAGACGAGTTCTCAGAAGCCCTGCGTCGTTTCGAGCGCCCCGACCACTCCGACGACATTCGAAAGGCGTTCAAGCGCGGCGTCGATGCGAAGTTCTCGACTTCGATGTACCAAGGCCGTCGGCAGTCAGCGCTTCCCGCGGTCGCGGCAGTCGAGCCGGCCAAGGCCAGGCCGACGTTGACGGACGCCGTCCAGATGCGGGTGGCGAGACCCGTGCGACCTGTGCGCCCATCCCGAGCGACGCGATCAAGCCGCTTGGCGGCAGCCGGATCGCTACTGCTGGTTGTGGCGATCACGGTCATCTGGATCCAGGTCGGGATCGGGGATCGATCGGGGATCAGGGATCAGGGATCAGGGATCGGGGATCCGGGTTCAGGGATCGGGAATGCGCCGGACTCTGATTCCGGATCGCGGGTCTCATCGCTGCCGCCGCCGGTTGACGAGCGCAGTGCACCGACTCAGGCCGCGAGTGCCGGCGTGCGCCCACTACTATCCGAGAGCCCCGTGCCGGCGCCGGCCACACCGTTGATCCTCCCCAGATCATTAGCTCGCACCGCGCAAGGTGCGAGGCGTGTCGTAGCGGAGCCCGTGCAGCGACTGGAAGCGGGGCGCTCGAGGGAGACGGCTCCGATCAGTTCGCCGTCTGCGCCAGGCAGCCCCGCCGTTAACAGGGCGACCATTCTCAACGCCGACTCACCAGACGCTGCCGCGCGTCAAGCGGCGACGCTGCTTGCGTCGGGGAGGGCAGAAGACGCCCAGCGCGTCTTCGATTCCATTGTTCTGGCGAACCCTCTGTATCAGATTGACTCCGCGCGATCGACGCCGGAGGCTGTGGCCGCGCTGGAGGCCAGCAGGCGCGACATATTGCCAGCGCTCGCTCGCCGCGACTATATGAACGCGCGTGCGGCCCTCGATGCGGGGGACTACGACCGGGCGCTCAGCGAGGGAAGCCGCATCGCGACGATGATCGCCCACTATGACGGTGACGCGGCGTTCACCGGGCTGCGCGGTGCTCTCCAGCAGCTCCTTGCCCGTGCGTCGGTTATGAAGGCGCGCGAGGACGACCGGGTCTATGCCGAGGCCGACGATGGTGTGACGCCCCCGGCCCCCTTAAGCCGCCAGCTCCCGGCGACACTCCCGTTCGGTATTACCAGCTCGACGGTCGGCAGACTGGAGATGCTCATCAGCCGGGATGGCGAGGTCGAGATCGTCAAGCTGCACACACCGCTGAACCGTTATCACGAGCGAATGATCGTGAGTGCCGCCAAGGCGTGGCGATACAGGCCGGCATTGAAGGATGGCAAACCGGTGAGATTTCGCCTGGTCACCTCCATCAATCTTCCCGAGAACTAACTTCCCGCCGCACTAATACCTGGCCGGATCATTCGGCAGTAGGTGCTCGGCATTCTGTTCACCCTCGTGACACGCGAATTCCCAGAATTCGTAGTCCGGTCGGCGCTTCTCGGCCACACGCATCGTCCACGGCCGGGTAAACACCGTCGGATCATCAATCGTCACCTCGTAATTCATCGAGTTGGCGTCAATGAACGTGAAGCGTTCCACGAGATGTGCCTTGTCGCTGAAAAAGTCTCCGGCGACGCTAAGCCGAGGCCTCCCATTGAGGTTGGTGGTGTCGATGACCAGCGTATTGTTCTCCCAGTGGCCGCGCCCATCGCCCATCCAGAGTGTGATCTTCGATCCGAGATGCGGACGGCCGTCGAGCGGGATCACGCGGTACGCGTGGTAGTCATCCCAGACGAACACGACGGACCCCGGAACCTGGATGATACGAAAGGTCGGGAGGTAGTAGAGACGCGGTGCACCGTTCAGCAGACAACGATTCTGCGTGTCGATGTGCTCTGGTCTCGTGGGACGTTCAAAGTTGGAGGCTTGCTGACCCTGCACCGCGGCTGCCCACGGCTGATACGGAACCAGGCCGTCCGGTGGATCCACAATACGGCTTGGATTTCGCACCGCGCGTCCGCCAGCGCGCTCCTCGAAATCGGCGGCGCCCGTCCTCGGATTCGTCAGCGAAAAACCGCCGCCGATGACAGGATTCCAAAAACCCTGTACGTCCGGCTGACCATCGGGCAAACGCGCCGGTCGCCACGGATTCGCGGCGGGTGGTTGAGTCTGCTCGGCCTGCTTTTCCTGGGCCGCAAGAGGCACGGCCAGCAACAAGACAGCGGCGCCAATCGCGAAAGGCCAAGGCCTCATAGAGTGTTACGCGACAGTAACCTGGGATGAGCGGTACCACTCGACGGTCTTCGCCAGGCCCGCTTCGAAGGTGACGCTTGGCTGATAGCCGAGCACGCGCTTGGCCTTCGAGATGTCCGCCTGCGAGTCCTTGACATCCCCCGCTCTCGGCTCGGCGTAGATCGGTTCCACCGTGGATCCGACGAGATTGCGGATCGTGTTGAACAGTGTGTTCAGGGAAATGCGTCCGCTCGTGGCTACGTTGATCACTTCCCCGCTCGCATTGTCGGCCGTGCAGGCGCGCAGCACACCATCCACCACGTTTGCCACATACGTGAAATCACGCGTGTGCTCACCGTCGCCGTAAATCGTCGGTGGTCGGCCCTCGCAAAGCGCGCTGATAAAAATGGAAATGACGCCGGAGTAAGGTGACGAGGGATCCTGCCGCGGCCCGAAGACATTGAAGTACCGCGTCGTGACGGTCTGCAACCCGTACAGCCGCGTGAACATCTGACAGTACTGTTCCGCGACGAGCTTCTGCAGCGCATAAGGAGAGAGGGGCGCCGGCGCCATGGTCTCGATCTTCGGAAGCGTCGGTGTGTTGCCGTAGGCGGAGGACGACCCGGCATATACAACGCGCTTGACGCCGGCATCGCGCGCCGCCACCAGCACGTTGAGCGATGCGTCAATGTTGGCGCGATTCGAGGTAATCGGATCCTCCACCGACCGCGGCACCGACGGGATCGCCGCCTGGTGGAGCACGTAATCGATCCCCTTGACGGCACGCCGCGCCACATCGAGGTCGGCCAGGTCTCCTTCGATGAATTCGACCGGGCGAATGTGCGCGATGTTCTGGCGCTTGCCGGTACTCAGGTTGTCGACAACCCTGACGGTCTCGCCGCGACGGAGGAGCTCTTCAGCGAGGTGAGAGCCGATGAAACCGGCGCCGCCGGTGACGAGGTAATGGGCCATATCGCGCCTGATCTCAGCAGAAACCCTTCCCGCGATTGTACTTGCCCGTACAGGATAATGGAATGTCGCAGTCGGCTAGACGATCGCCCGCCTTCGCGCTTCAGCGCTACGGCGGGCAGGCTGTAAAAAGCTTGCCCGCCAGAGGCTGATAAGACATCGGCGGGAGGAAAGTCCGAACTCCATAGGGCAGTGCGCCGGGTAACGCCCGGGCAGGGCAACTTGACGGATAGTGGCACAGAAAATATACCGCCCGCCTTCGCGCTTCGCGCTACGGCGAGGTAAACCCGTGACCGCAACCCTAAGAGGGCGTCGCGGAGCTTGCCTCGCCGAAGCGCGGAGCGCGGAGGCGGGTAAGGGTGAAAAGGTGCGGTAAGAGCGCACCGCGTCCGTGGTAACTCGGATGGCAGGCAAAACCCCGCACGGAGCAAGACCAAATAGGGTGGCGTTACAGGACGGCCCGTCCGAAGCCACCGGGTAGGTCGCCGGAGTCCGCGAGCAATCGCGGGCCTAGAGGAATGATCGTTCTCGACAGAATTCGGCTTACCGGCTGGCTGCGACGTTTTTAAATCCCAAATCCCAAATCCCAAGATCCAAATCCCAACATCGCGGACCTTAAAGGTCCGCGCCGCAACGACAGGCTTGGGATTTGGACCTTGGGATTTGGGATTTGGGATTTACCCGTCGATTTCCTGCTTGATTCCGTACTGTTCCAGCTTCTTGTACAGATTGCTGCGGGGCGTGTCGAGGGCTTCGGCCGTCTTCGAGATGTTCCAGTTGTTCTCGCGTAACTTGTCCACGAGGAACGCGCGTTCAGCGGCCTCCTTGAATTCGCGCAGTGTTCCTGGCGGCGGGGTCGTGGTTCCGGGGTCGGGGCGCGCCTGGGGCGCCGAAGCGCCAGGGTCTGCGACGGAGGCCTGGCGCGACGAGGACTCACCGCGAATCTCCGCCGCCAGATCCTCGACACGGACGACGTCGCCTGGCGACATGATCATCAACCGCTCGATCGTGTTGCGCAGCTCGCGGATGTTGCCTCTCCACCGATAGCGCTGCATGGCTTCCATCGCGCGCGGATCGAAGCGCTTCGGCTTGAGGTTGTGCTCCTCGCTCGTGCGCTTCGCGAAGTGCTGCACGAGCTGCGGGATGTCCTCGCGCCGCTCGCGCAGCGGCGGCACCAGAATCGGAATCACGTTCAGCCGGAAGTAGAGGTCGTCGCGGAACTCGCCGCGCTGGATCGCCTCCTCGAGATTCTTGTTGGTCGCGGCAATCACGCGCACATCCACCTTGATCGTACGCGCCGAGCCAAGGCGCTCGACCTCCTGCTCCTGCAGCACGCGCAGCACCTTGGCCTGTGTCCTGGCACTCATGTCGCCGATTTCGTCGAGGAAGATGGTGCCGCGATCGCCCTGCTCGAACTTGCCGATCTGCTTCTCGGTGGCACCGGTGAACGATCCCTTCTCGTGTCCGAACAGTTCCGATTCGATCAGCTCCTCGGGAATGGCGGCGCAGTTCACCTGGATGAAGCGCTGCCCCGCGCGCGGGCTGTTGCGATGAATGGTGCGGGCGACGAGCTCCTTGCCGACGCCGCTCTCGCCCAACAGCAGGACCGTCGCATTGGTCGGGGCGGCGCGCTGCACGGCTTCGAGGACCCTGCGCAGAGCCGGACTGTCGCCGACGATCTCGTACCGTGCCTCCATCGCGAGCTTGAGCTCGCGGTTCTCCCTGCGGAGCGAGCGCAGCTCGAGCCCCTTCTGCACCGTCACCAGCACGCGTTCGCTCGTGAACGGCTTCTCGATGAAGTCAAACGCGCCTAGTCTTGTCGCCTGCATGGCGTCGGTAATGGTGCCGTGCCCGGAGATCATCGCAACCGGTAGTGACTCGTCGACCTTCCGGATCTCCGCAAGCGTCTCGAGACCATTGGTGCCCGGCATCTTGATGTCGAGCACCACCATGTCGGGAGGATCGCGCTTGACCTGGGCGATGCCGTCGGGGCCGGAGCCCGCGCCGACGAACTCGTACTCCTCGTATTCGAGGATCATGCGCAACGAGTCACGGATGGCCGCCTCGTCGTCGATCACAAGGATTCGCGGTTTCATCAGAGTGCGGATGCGTCAGCGGTGCGAGCGTGCGATCGTGGTGCCCGGCGGTTACTCGATCTTCACGGTGTGCAATGCGCGCTGATCGCTTTCCGGCCTGTACACGTAGAGCGCGAGGACGTCACCAGCGCGCGAACCCGTCGTGAGACGACGGTAGTCATCGACCGATCGGACAGGATGGCGGTTGATTTCGAGCAGCACGTGACCGCGTTCGATTTCCGCATCAAATGCAGGGCTCATTGGCTCCACGCGCGAGATGATTACACCTTGCATCCCCTCGGGCAGCTTGAAGCGTTCCGCGAAGTCGCGATCGAGGTCACGAACGGAGAGACCGAGAGCGGGACCGCGCTGACTCGACGGCTGCGGTGCCTGCCCCTCGCCCGCCCCCGCGCGCTTCTCGCGTTGCGGCCGCTCGGCCAGCTTCACCGATACGTTCATCGCGTGGTTGTCCCGAAGAATCTGGAGCGAGGCGACCGTGCCTGGCTGCCGCCCCGCGATCAGTTGAATCAGCTCGTCGTTGCCCGTAATCGGTTTGCCGTCGACTGCGACAATCAGGTCGTAGGTCCGGATGCCCGCGCGGGCGCCCGGCGACCCGGTGGTGATGTCCTGCACGAGAGCCCCGCGCGCCGTATTCAGGCCCAGCGAGCGTTGCAGATCCGGGTCGACGTCGCGGAGGGCGACGCCGATGTATCCACGCGACACCCGCCCCTTGTCGCGCAATTGCGGGAGGATGGCGCGCGCCTGATTGATGGGGACGGCAAATCCGATGTTGGCGGCGCGCGAGCTGATCGCGGCGTTGATGCCGATGACCTCGCCGCGCGCGTTAATCAGCGGACCGCCGCTGTTGCCGAAATTGATCGCCGCGTCGGTCTGGATATAGCGGTCGAGCGAGGTGTCAAACAGCTTCCGGCCGATGAAGCTGACGACACCGACCGTGACCGTGTGCTCGTACGCCAGCGGATTGCCGATGGCGACGACCCATTCCCCGACGCGCAACGAATCCGAATCGCCAAGCTCGGCGTACGGAAGCGGCCGGGTCGACTCAACCTTGATCAGGGCAATGTCCGTATCGGGATCGGAGCCGACGCGCGTCGCGTGCAGGTTCCGCCCATCGGTGAGGCGGACCATGATGCGATCGGCGCCGTCCACGACGTGATGGTTGGTCAGGATCAAGCCCTGCGCGTCGATGATGAAGCCGGTGCCGGCGCCGCGGTGTGGTCCCTGGGGATCGCGATCACCTGGGCGACCGAAGAGGTCGGGGCCGTCGGGCAGCGGCAACGCATTGAAGCGCCGCGACCGGGCCGACCCGCGCGACGTCGCATCGATGTTAACGACCGCCGGGTTGAGTTGCTCGGCCACGTCCGCAAACGACACGACGGTCGGCAGGACAGCGGCTGGGTTCCGCGATCGCACCGGTACGACCGGCGCCCGGGGAGCCGACACAGCCCGTTGCGGGGTCATCGAGCCTGCGACGATGAGGCCGATGAGAAAGGCGACGGTCGCGGTCAGGCCCACCGTCACCGCCAGGAATCGCCGACTCATGACCTCATTATAGATAGAACGGCGAAGGGGATAGGGGTCAGGGGGCAGGGGTTAGGGGTCAGGGGTCAGGGGTTAGGGGCTAGGGTTGGAGAGGGGGAAGGGGGAAGGGGGAAGGGGAAGAACAGTTACCCGATCAATTCGAGGAAGGTTGCCTCATCGAGCATCGGCACCCCGAGGGTCCGCGCCTTCTCGGCCTTTGTGCCTGCATCGGCCCCGACGACGACGCCCGTCGTCTTTTTACTGACCGATGCGGCCACCTTGGCCCCGAGGCGCTCGAGCGCAGCCGTGGCCGCTTCGCGCGTCATCGACGACAGCGTGCCCGTGATGACATACGTCTTGCCTTTCAGCGGCCCTGGCACGGCTGCCAACGCGCGCTCCTCCGGTGGAACCTCCATGTTGAGGCCGGCCGCGCGCAGGCGCTCGATCAACTCCCTGTTTCGGGGCTCGTCGAGCCAGCTCCGGACGGAGGCGGCGAGCACCGGGCCGATTTCGGCGGTGTCCTGCAGCTGCTCGATGGTGGCCCCACACAGCGCCTCCATCGACCCGAACGCGCGCGCGAGCACCTGCGATGCTCGCTCACCCACGTGGCGGATCCCGAGCCCGTAAATGAGGCGCCACAGCTCATTGGTCCGGCTCTTGTCGATCTGCAGCATCACCTTGGCTGCAGACTTCTGCCCCATCCGCTCGAGCTGCGCCAGCTTCTCCGCTGTCAGCGCGTAGACGTCGGCGTAGTCCTTCACCAATCCCGCGCCGATGATCTGCGCGACGAGCGACTCACCCAGCCCTTCGATGTTCATGGCACCGCGCGACGCGAAATGCTCGAGGCCGCGCTGCAGCTTGGCCGGACATGACGTGTTTTCGCAGCGCCAGACCGCTTCGTCTTCCTCGCGATGGAGGTCGCTGCCGCAGCGCGGACACACCGTGGGCATCTGCCACGGTCGTGCGTCGGGCGATCGCTTGCTCAGTACCGGTCCAACAACACGTGGGATGACGTCGCCTGCCTTTTCGACCAGGACCCAATCACCTTCCCGGATGTCCTTCCGGCCGATGTCGTCCGCGTTGTGCAGTGTGGCCATCGAGACGGTGGATCCGGCGATGAAAATCGGATCGAGCATCGCGAACGGTGTCACCGCGCCGGTTCGCCCGACATTCACCTCGATGCTCTTCAGGAGCGTCGTCTTCTGCTCCGCCGGGAATTTGAACGCGATGGCCCAGCGTGGAAATTTACTGGTCGTGCCGAGAACGGCGCGCAAGTCGATGCGATCGAGCTTGATGACGACGCCATCGGTGTCGAAATCGAGCGTGCGCCTCTTCTCTTCCCATTCGCGGCAGAATGCGAGGAGCTCGTCGACGCCGCGACAGCGGCGCCAGTGAGGTTCGACAGGCAAGCCCCACGCCTTCAGCGCCTCCAAGGTTTTTGCGTGAGTATCCAGGCGGACCTGAAGGTCCGCCTCGACGTTCGATCGTTCCCCGTCTGTTGATCGTAGAGGCGGACCCTCAGGTCCGCCTACCATCTCCCCATCTGTTGATCGTAGAGGCGGACCTTCAGGTCCGCCTACCATCTCCCCATCTGTTGATCGTAGAGGCGGACCTTCAGGTCCGCCTACCATCTGATACATCCAGGCACTGAGCCCACGTTTTGCCACCAGCGCGGGATCCAGGTTTCTCATCGTCCCCGCGGCCGTGTTCCGGGGATTGGCATAGAGCGGCTCGCCCGCGTCCGCGCGCTCTTTGTTTACGCGCTCGAAAAGCTTGCGCGGAAAGTAGACCTCGCCTCTGATTTCGATCCGCGGACCTGGGAGGTCCGCGCCGCTCGACCGGGAATGTTCAGTGCGCGGACTTCCCGCCTCCGTGCGGCGCGGACCTCCCCCCTCAGTGCGGCGCGGACCCTTTGGGTCCGCGTGTCGAAGCTTCAGCGGGATGGCCCGAATGGTCCGTACATTCGACGTCACTTCTTCACCGCGCACGCCGTCGCCTCGTGTTGCGCCGCGCACCAGCGTGCCGTTATCGTAGGTCAGCGCGAGGCTCAGCCCGTCGATCTTCAGTTCCGCAACGTAGTCGATCGTTTCCACCGCCTGGCCCGCGGCTGTCAGCCCCCGACGGACGCGGTCGTCGAACGCCCGCAGCTCCTCCTCCGAGTACGCGTTGTCGAGGCTGAGCATCGGCTCGGCGTGCTCGACCGTGTCGAAGCCCGCAGCCGGGCGTCCGCTGACGCGCTGGGTTGGAGAGTCGGTCGTGACGAGATCGGGATTCTCGCCTTCGAGGCGCTCCAGCTCTTTCATGAGCGCGTCGAATTCGACGTCGGCTATTTCGGGGTCGTTGAGGATGTAGTAACGCTCTTCGTGGTAGCGAATGAGGCGACGTAGTTCAGCAACGCGTTCAGCGGGACTCATTGATATCAACCACGAAGGTCACGAAATACACGAAGAATAAGACTCTTCTTCGTGACCTTCGAGTTCTTCGTGGTTTCCTTTTTTAACGGTCTCTCGATAGAACGTAGTCTGGAAGGAACATGAGTGCGTCGCGCTCGGCGCTGGCTGGGAACGCATGGAGCGCCTTCTTTGCCCGTTCGACGAAGTCGGCCGCCGTGCGCCGCGCGTAATCAATCGAGCGGTGCTGGGCGAGCAGCGCGCGCAGCTCTCGCCACTCATCAATCGAGGGCGTGCGCTCCTTGACGATCTTCCGGATCAGCACTTCGGCTTTCGCATCGCCGCTGGCCAGCAGGTGAATCACGGGCAGGGTCATCTTTCCTTCCCGCAGGTCGCCTCCTACCGGCTTACCGAGGGCGTCCTCCTCGCCCGTGAAGTCGAGAAGGTCGTCGACCAGCTGAAAGGCCGTCCCGATGTTCAAGCCGTAGTCCCACAGCGCGTCTTCCTGTTCCGTGTTGGTACCGGGACCAAGCATCCCGCCGATGCGGGCGCAGCCGGCAAAGAGATACGCCGTCTTGCGCCGGATGATCTCAAAATGCTCGTCCTCGGACAGATCGACGACGCCGTTCTTGGTGAGCTGGTAGAGCTCGCCTTCGATCATGCGGAGCGTGACCTCGCAGAGCAGCCGGATGAAATCCAGGCTGTCGCGCGTCAGCGCCATCGACATCGACTTGATGTAAAGGAAGTCGCCGAGGAGAACCGTGACGTCGTTGCCCCAGCGGGAGTGCACCGCTTCGCGTCCGCGGCGCAGATCGGATTTGTCGATGATATCGTCGTGCACCAGCGTGGCGGTGTGAATGAACTCAATCACCGACGCGAACAGCGCCCCGTGTTCGCCGGTGTACCCGCTCATGCGCGCCGCCATCAGCAGTACCGCCGGGCGGATCCGTTTGCCTCCGCCCTGCTGGATGTAGTGCCCGATCGTTGGAATCAGCGCCACCTGGGATTCGAGGTGACGCACGAACTCCTGCTCGACTTTCTCGAGATCTTCGCGAATCGGCTCGAACATCTGCGCGAGAACAGCCGACGAAGGTTTCTGCGCTATGGGATTCAAGCGGGATCATGAAACCATACCCCGCGCGGAGTGTCAACGCGCAGAGAGACCTAATTCGTGTCGGACGTTGCAGTTACGGGTTGAAGAGGCGCTCGAAGTTGTGCAGCGCCGCTTCGCTGATCGCTGCCACGTCGCTGCCGCGCAGCGTCGCGACCGTTTCCGCGACGCGTATCACGTTGGCCGGCTCGTTTCGTTTGCCGCGATGCGGCACGGGCGCGAGAAAGGGGCTGTCGGTTTCGATCAAGAGTCGATCGAGCGGCACCAGTTTCGCCACTTCTTTCAGTTCGAGTGCGCGCGGGAACGTGACGATGCCGGCAAGCGAAATGTGGAAGCCGATATCGAGCGCACGGCGCGCTATGTCGCGATCGCCGGTGAAGCAGTGGAAGACGCCGCCGACCTCGTGCGCCGACTCCTCTCGGAGTATTCGGAAGGTGTCGTCATCGGCCTCGCGCGTGTGAATGACGACAGGCAGGCGTCTCCGTCTGGCGAGACGTATCTGCTCGCGAAAGACCTGCTGCTGGACGTCGCGCGGCGCAAAGTCGTAGTGATAGTCAAGGCCGATTTCGCCCAAGGCGCGCGTCAGCGGCTGCCCATCCATGACGGCGTCCACTGCCTTCGCCGCCGCAGTGGGATCGGCGGCGAACTTACCCGCGGCGTGGGGGTGGATGCCGACCGCGAACCGGACCGCATCCCATCCGGCCGTCACTTTCCTCCCCTGCTCAATCTCCCGTACATCGTCTGCGGCAAGAATCACGAGCGCGTGTGCCACGCCGGCGTGTCGCGCGCGCTCAATGACCTGGCTGAGGTCTTCGGTGAACTCGGGACCGGCTAGATGGCAGTGGGAATCGACCATGAGAAAATCCCAAATCCCAAATCCCAAGGTCCAAATCCCAAGGGTCAGCGATTGAATTTGGGTCTTGGGATTTGGGGTTTGGGATTTGGGGTTTACCTAACCCTAGCTCCTGGCGGGACCGGTTCGTCAAAGGCAACGAGAATCGGCTTTCCACCGTCCACGCTGGCGGCAAGCACCATCCCGTTCGACTCGACGCCCATCAATTTCGCGGGTTTGAGATTGAACACGATCGCGATCATGCGGCCCACGAGCTGTTCCGGCTGATACGCCTCGGCGATGCCGGCAACGATGGTGCGCTGCTCGGTGCCGACGTCGACCTTCAGCTTCATCAGCTTCTTCGACTTTGGCACCGCCTCGGCTTCGAGCACCTTGGCCACACGCAGCTCGACTTTCATGAAATCGTCGATCGAGATGCGTGTGTCTTCGGCCGGGGTCGTACCTGCGCCAACCGCCTGCGTGGCGCCAGGCGCGGCGGCCTCGCCCGCGCCGCCGATGGGTTTCTGCTCTTGTGAAGGCATTGCGTTGTCCGTGGCCATCGAACGTAGCTCCTCGACCGTCTTCTCAATGCGTGGAAATAAAGGTTCTATGGCGCCGAGGCGCGTTCCCGCGCGAAGCGTGCTCGCTCTCAGCTCCGTCCATCGTTCCTGTGATACACCAACCATCCGCCTGATGCGCTCCGCCGCATCGGGCATCACCGGATCGATCAACGCCGCGGTGACCCGCAAAGCGTCGGCCGCGTGGAACAGCGTCGCGTCCAGCTTCGGACGCTCCGCCGGCTTCTTCGCAATCGTCCAGGGCTCGCGCTGGACGATGTACTGATTAATCGAGTGGATGAGATCCCAGGTTGCCTGCAGTGCGACCGTTATCTGGAATACGCTGAAATGCTCTTTCACCGCTTCTATGGCGATCTCGATGTGTTTCTCGAGACCGCGATCCAGATCGTCGCGCGCGCCCTGGGGCGAATCCGGAATCACGCCGCCGCAATAGCGCGCGATCATCGTGGTCGTGCGGCTCACGACATTCCCCAGGTCGTTGGCCAGATCCGCATTGAACCGGGCCAGCATGCCCTCGTCGGAGAAGTTCGCGTCCTGCCCGAGTGGCATCTCGCGCATGACGAAATAGCGCAGTGCGTCGACACCGAACACGCCGACGTAGTCTTCGTAGCGCGCCACGTTGCCGACCGACTTCGACATTTTCGCACCGCCCATCAGCCACCAGCCGTGAGCGATGATCCGGCGCGGCGGAGCAATACCCGCAGACATCAAGAAAGCGGGCCAGTACAACGCGTGCTGCCGGATGATTTCCTTGCCGACGAGATGCGTCACGACCGGCCAGAAGCGATCCACTCGACTCGGGTTGTCCGATCCGAATCCGAGCGCCGTCAAATAGTTCGTCAGCGCGTCGAACCAGACGTACATGACGTGCTTCGGATCATCCGGCACCGGAATGCCCCACTGGAACGACGTGCGGCTGATGCTGAGGTCCTGAAGACCGGCTTCGACGAAGCTCCGTATCTCGTTGAGTCGGAAGGCGGGCTGCAGAAACTCGGGATTGGCGTCGTAGAAATCGAGCAGCGGCTGCTGATACTTCGCCAGGCGGAAGTAGTAGCTCTCCTCCTTGAGCCGCTCGACCTTGCTACCGCAGGTCGGGCACCTCCCGTCGACCAGCTGGCTCTCGGGAACGAAGATCTCATCGACAGTGCAATACCAACCTTCGTAATCCCCTTTGTAGATGTCGCCGTTTGCCGCGACGCGGCGCCACAACTCCTGGGACGCACGGCGATGTCGAAGCTCAGTCGTCCGGATGAAATCGTCGTTCGAAATATTCAGGTCACCGCACATCTGACGAAAGCTCGCCGCAATCTCTTCGGCAAACACTTCCGTCTTGAGCCCGGCTTTCTGTGCGGCGCGTTCCACTTTCTGACCGTGCTCGTCGGTTCCCGTCAAAAAGAACACGTCATCACCCAGGAGCCGCCGCGAACGCGCGATCGCGTCCGCCACCATCGTCGTATAGGCATGTCCGATGTGCGGCTTGGCGTTGATGTAGTAGATCGGGGTTGTGATGTAGAAGGGGTTCATGAACGCTGTGTGTCGAGCCAGGCCTTCATCGCGGCCGCATGCACATCCTTCACCGGGCGACCGTGCTGACCCGCCAATCGGACGCAGTCGTCAAACTCGGGTGACGCGTTCAGAATCTGGCCGTTCCGACGCGCGACCTTGAACCGTACGGGCCCGAAGGCGGTGGTCACGGTCTTCGTCTCGCGATCCAGGCATTCCCTGGTCATTTCGCGATAACGGACACCGATGGTCGTGGTCTCACGGAAGACGGTCGCTGTCAGCCGGTCACGTGCGGCCGGTAGGGCAATGATCGACAAGAGCGTTCCGGGCCGGTTCTTCTTCATCTGGATCGGCGTGTAAAAGACGTCGAGCGCACCCTCGGCCAGCAGCTGGTCCATGACCACGCCGAAGATCTGCGGGTTCATGTCGTCGATCTCCGCTTCGATGACGACCACGCTGTGCGACGGCGCGGTCGCGTCACTTTCCCCGATCAGGACCCGAAGCACGTTTGGCGTGTCGTGAAAATCCCGTGCGCCTGCGCCGTATCCAATCTTGCTCACGCGCATTGGGGGCATCGGTCCGTATTCGGTGGCGTAACCCGTGATGAGCAACGCGCCGGTCGGTGTCACCATCTCTGCGCGCTGCGGACCGGAATAGATCGGCACGCCCTGGAGCAGCTGCAAGGTGGCAGGCGCAGGAACGGGGTACACCCCGTGGGCGGAGCGGATACTGCCGCTGCCGACGTTCAACGGCGACGACACGATTCGATCAGCGCCGAGCGCTTCCAGCGCACACACCGCGCTGACGATGTCGACGATGGAATCGAGCGCGCCAACTTCGTGGAGGTGCACGTTGTCCGACGAGGTGCCGTGAATCGCACCTTCGACGTCGCCAAGCCGGGCAAAAAGCGACTTCGCGCGTTCCTTACCGGATGCGCTGAGCAGCGAACCTTCAATCAGCTCGTAGATGTCGCCCAACGTCCTGTGACCGTCCGGATGCCCAGGCGCGTCCCCATGGTCGCGATCGTGGTCGTGGCTGTGGCCGTCATGATCGTGTGCGTGGTCGCGGACGTGTTCATGCGTGTCGCCGGGGATCTCTTCGCCGCGGACGCAGAACTTCGTGGCGCTGATACCTGCACGGGTGACTCGCTCCACCGAGACCGCGTCCTGGTCGATCGACAGGCTCCCGAGCGAGCGTCGGATCTCCTCGATCGGGACGCCTGCATCGATCAACGCGCCGACGACCATATCGCCCGAGGCGCCCGAGAAGCAGTCGAAGTACAGAACCTTCACAACCCAGCCATCTTATCAATGCGCAACGCTCAATGCGGGCATTCCTTCGGCCTATTCGACGCGCGGGGACAGCCTCCCTGCCTCCACCAGCGAGAAATAGCGCTGGTCCGCGAGAATGAGGTGGTCGACGACATCGATGCCCATGATGTCGCCGGCATTCACCATTCGCGTGGTGAGCACGAGGTCGTCTGCGCTTGGCGTCGGATCGCCCGAGGGATGGTTGTGGAAGAGCACGATCGCCGCAGCGGACGCGGACGTCGCTTCCCTGAACACTTCGCGCGGATGGACGACGGTTGTGTCGAGCGAGCCAATCGACAGGATCTTGATTCGAATCATGCGGTGCTTGGTGTCGAGCATCACTATCCCGAACTGCTCCACCGCGCCGGCGCCGTATTGCGGCAGAAGGTACGACGCGAGCTGCCGCGGCGTGCTCAGGCGCGGACGCTCCGTCCCTCCACGCACCAGCGTGCGACGTCCAAGCTCAACAGCGGCAAGCACCTGCGCGGCGCGCGCATTGCCGACGCCCGGCACGAGATGCAACTCGCCAAAAGCGGCGCGAGTCAATCCATGCAATCCACCCGCGCGTTGCAGCAGCCGGTTCGCCAGCTCGAGGGCGCCGCATTCGCGTGAACCGCTTCCGAGAACGATCGCGACGAGTTCGTTGTCACCGAGCGCCGCTGAGCCGAGACGTTGCAGTTTTTCGCGTGGCCGGTCGTGGGGTGCGACGTCCTTCATTTCGATATACTCACCTTCCCATGACCCGGTGGCTGCCTGCAGCCTGTGTGCTCGCCTCGCTCCTGATCAGTGCCTGCGGCAACCCCCCGAACAAGGAGATGGATCAGGCACAGGGCGCGATCGACGCCGCGCGCGCAGCCGGCGCGGACCGCTACGCGGCCACTGAGTACACAGCCGCGACCGACGCGCTCAAGCGCTCGCAGGACGCCGTCGCGCAACGCGACTACCGCCTGGCGCTCAACGAGGCGCTCGACAGCCGCGAACATGCGCAAAACGCCGCGCGCGAGGGCGCCGACACCAAAGCGCAGCTCCGCGCCGAGGTCGAGCGCGACATGGCGCAGATCGCTGCGCTCATCGCCGAAGCCAACACCCGCTTGGCCACCGCGACCCGTACACGAGTCCCGCGACGGGTGCTGGACGGTCCACGCCAGGAGCTGGCGGCTGTCGACGAAAGCGTGCAAAAGGCGGGCGAAGCGGTGAAGGCAGGCGACTACCTATCGGCGAAGACGGCGCTACAAGGGGTGCAGGAGCGGATCACGCGGGCAATGAGCGCCCTCGGACCGCCCGCAACGCAGTCTTCGCGACGCACCCGCTAGCGGCAGTACTGCAATTCCGCCAGGTCTCGCTGAAGTCCCCTTCCATCGCGCACGTTCCTTCCTCATCCAGCCCGTCGTCGTGGGACAAGAGCTCGAAGTGATTGTGATGGACCGATAACGGCTAGCGTGCGACGTAGGGCTTGGTGGACCCGGTGCGAGCGTTGGTGATTGTGAAGCTACCGTCGGCGCGGGCCGATAGCTTCAGCCACTGTCCGCTATCGACCTCTCCAATATTCGCGATGAATTCATCGGCTACATTCTCTCGGTTCCCCAGGAGCGAATAATGGAGCTGCCACAGGTCCTCAATCCCGGGGGAGGCACGCAGGGTCTGGATGATGGGGCCGATCACGGCCTTTCTGGGACCGTTGTTCATGATGGCGACCTGGGGCCGAATTGCGTGAACGAACGTCGCCGAGCCCGCCTCGTCATCGCCGTGCTGCGACGTCAGCAGCACGTCGACCTCCCCAACACGATTGGTCGGGCAGACCAGACCGTATTCCTGGTTCCAGGAGAGGTCGCCCAGGTTGATCAGTCGGAAGGCGCCGAAGGTGACGAGCGTTCCCACGGAGTGCGCGTCCTCGCTCGTTTCATCCTTCATGGGCTTGAACGCGCCGCAGAGCGGATTCGGGCCGCCGCCGCCCTCGAGCGGAACACTAAGCAGGCTGCCGCCGGCGCTGACCACTCGCACGTTCAGTCCCGCGACAGGAATTTGGTCGCCAGGCTTCACCTCGAGATGGCTGCCCTTCTGGCGCACCTGCACATAGGTCTGATATGGCGCCGCGCGCTCGCCCGGCTCCGAGGTGGGCCCGTGGTCGACGAAGTTGCCGATCGGTAGCCGCGCCGCGAGCTGCGTCACGCCACCCACATGATCGTTGTGGTAATGAGTGGTGACGAGATAGTCGATTTGCTTGACGCCGGCGCGAGTCGCCGCCGCGACGATGCGCGCGGCGTCGCGACCCTCGAAGCCGGCCCAACCTGTATCCACGAGCATCGACTGGCCGGACGGCGCCACGTAAAGGGTCGCATGCCCCCCCTCCACGTCGATGAAATAGACGTCCAGCGTCTTTTCAGCCGGCTGGGCAGACGGCCACGCCCATGGAAAAAAAAGCAGCGTGGCCAGCACGATCACCGCGGCGCGGAAGGTCATGTGGATTATCGGCCTTTGGGTGGCGGCACCGGCGCGGGTCGGTGATCTCCTTGCCGAGCGGCTCGCCGAGTATCTCGGCGGCCGCAGCGGCAAAGCTTGCCTGGGCGAGGACGCTCGAGTTCCTACGCTGAACAACCACACGCGGGACCTCGTATTCCCGCGGGGTTGACGTCTAGGGCCTTACCAGCCGAATCGCACGGCCAGCTCTGCCTGCTGGCGTGGATACACCGTGTTGATGGTACCAAACGAATTCGACGTGGCGTTCAGCTGCCACGGCGTCGCGCCGACGCCAAAGCTATCAGTACCGAACACGTTGAACACCAGGCCAATGAGCTCCAGGCGACGCGCGCCGCCGAGAGTCAGCGTCTTGCTCACCCGCAGGTCGAGGCGCTGGAACTCGTCCGTCATGAGCTGGCTCTCCGGAATCGGAGCCCGTCCTTGCGAGGCGCGCAATGCATTCACCTGCGCCAGCATGGCGGTGTCGTTGCCGCGGTTGAAGACGCTCTTCGTCGTTCCGGGCACGTAGTCGGTCACCGCGCCATCCTGGTTCAGGTCGACGCCCGCGCGCGCGCTGAACGGCCGCGTCGAGCGGTAATTCCACACCGCGCCCAGGGTGATCTCCCACGGCAGCTGGACGGCCCCGCTCGCCACTACTGTGTGACGCCGGTCCTGGAGCCCGTAGCCGAAATCGTACTCCGGGTGATAGAAGTCCACCTGGGTGACTCCTCCGGCTCCCTGATCCTTGTCCGACGCGAGCGTGTACGACACCAGATACTGATACCGGTTGGAGAAGCGCTTATCGAGACGAAGGTACAGCGCACGATATTCGGTCTCACCCGTTGAGTTGTATTCGACGATGTTGCCCCATCCTGCGATCGGGCGCACCCGCGTTACCAGGTCCGGCGTATTGATGTTGGTGATCTGGTTGCCCTTCTTGCCGTTGCTGAACACACCGTCCACATGCACGGCGAGGTTGGGCCGCAGCTCGTGCGACAGCCCGGCGTTGAACGAGACCGCCTCCGGCTGCTCGATGTCATCGCTGGTGATGTTGACGTTCGGCGTCGCCGACACGGTTACGAACGCCTGCGGCGACAACCCGCCATACGGATCCGGATACGTGGGGTTCCGGATGCTGACGCTACTCTGCAGCAGCGTGTTCACCTCGTTGCGCAAGGTGTTCGCGAAGACGTTGCTGTAGTACTTGCCCGCGGCGATGCGGGCCACCGTCTGTCCCGTACCGCGGATGTCCCACGCCAGCCCGAACCGCGGCCCGAAGTTGTTGTTGTCCGCGCGCGAGGCCGGATCGATCAGCTGACCCAGCCGCTCGCGGCCGGCGAGGGTGATGTGATTGTTGAACGACTTGTACAGGTTCTCGTAACGCAGGCCGAGATCGACCGTGAGGTTCGGCCGGATGCGCCATTCGTCCTGCACGTATCCCTGTATCCAGTCGGCCCGGAGGTGCCGCGGCAGGGGCGGGAACGAGGCGGTGTAGAGAATCGGAGTCCGCAGGTTCGCAATCGCCGCGTCGCTGCCGTCAAAGAACTGGTCCCTGTCGAAGGTCCAGGATCCCATGTTGTGGTTCGACTCTTCGTTCGAACGGAAGCGCAGGAAGGCGCCGCCCGCTTTGAGTGTGTGCGAGCCCACGGTGACCGAGAAATCGTCGGAGACGTCCCAGCGTTTGGTGCTGTTGTTGCTGTACTGGATCGAGCCCCACGTCAGGCTCGGGAACGTAAAGACGCCCTTGTACGGCGCGAACCGCTCCGCCGTGAACTCGCCACGTTGGCTCGCCGGCCAGCGGTCGATCCCCGGAGGGCTGCTCAGGTTCTCGAGGTGCGACGGTGGAACCTGCGCCCGGACCTCGTTCAACACCCGCGAACTGATGACCCACGTGTGCGCCACCAGCATCGAATCGCGGGGCGAGGTCGTGTCCTGCCCGGTGTTGCCGGCCATGCTGCCGCCGCACTCCTCGCAGAAGGTCTTTTCCCTGTCCCACAAGTAGCGGACGAACACGCTCTGCGCGTTGTTGATCTGCATGTCGCCGCGCAGCAGCAGCTGCCGCCGCTCGTACCCGGCTGGCTTGTTTCCCTCGACACCCGAGTAGAACTGCGGCTGTCCGGTGCGCACGGTCACCGTCTTCGGTTCGTTGCTCCGCTCGAACGCACCGAAGAAGTGGACGCGGTCCCGCACAATCGGCCCCCCGACGGCGCCGCCATACTGATTGCGCCGATACTCGGGCTTCGGCGTCCCGCGGGTGTCGTGCTGCTCCTTCTCGAACCGATCCATGCTGTTGAGGCTCGTGTCGCGGAAGAATTCGAAGGCCTCGCCGTGGAACTGGTTCGTGCCGCTCTTCGTCGCCGTCAGCACCACGCCGCCGACGGCGCTGTATTGCGCCGAGGCGCCGCTGATGTTGACGCGGAACTCCCGGATGCCCGACTGCGGCACTTCGAGGAATTCCTGCCCTGAGTTGTAGAGCTGGTTGTTCCCGCCGTCTACGTAAGATGTCGTGAGGTTGGCGTTGGCGCCGCCCGCCCCTACCGTGGGCCGCGCCCGGCGCGTGCCCGTCGGAAGCTGCGTCCCAGGCAGCAGCAGCGCCAGCGATCCCGCCTGCCGGCTCGCAATCGGCAGCATCTCGATCTGTTCCTGCGTGACGACGGTCGCCACCGTCGTCGTCGAGGTGTCCACGACCGGCGCCTCGCCCGTGACGGTGACCGATTCCTGCACGCCCTGCAGCGCCATTGTCAGATTCATCTGAACGGCGCGGCCGATGGTCAGCGTCAGGCCGGGCACCTCCTTGACGCCAAATCCCTGCAACTCCGCCTTCAGGTCGTACCGGCCCGGGAGCAATCCCGCCATGCGGTACTCACCTTCGGCTTCGGTCACCGCGGTCCGAGTGGTTCCGGACTCGACATTGCGTAGCGTCACCGTCACGCCGGGCAGTACGCCGCCCTGCGCATCAGTGATGATTCCGGTGACCACGGCACTCGCTTCACCTTGAGCCGCTACGTGGACTGCTGTTGCCAGCGCCAGGATCACTAGGAGAACCGCCGTCCGACAGGTGCGATGTGTGGACCCAACCGCAGATCTCATGTGAGGACCTCCTCGCGAGAACCGGGAAAACGGAGTAGGCAGGTACCGTTCGGGCCGATAGAGATGTGCTGAGTACGACGGCGCTGACCTTCGCACACGCGTTACGCTTTGTCAAGGAACCGTTCTTGCTCGGCCAAGCGGTGGTTTCCTTACTATTTCGAGCCATTTAGCCCGCCGAACTTCCAGTCATGGTTGCCCATGTTGATCGACAGGTCATCGCGGGCGGAGATCGCCAAAGCCTGTAGCGATCCGGGATGGGCGCGGTGTATAACCGTGCCCATCCATCATGCCCACGATACGGACTCTTTCCGGGATCGCAGCCGCGGCTATCGGGGTGTGCTGCCTGGCTGCCTTGACGACCGACGCGGGAGCGCGCGCCCAGCAATCGGCACCTCGAGGCGGCCCGGCCTACAAAGTCGATCCCTTCTGGCCGAAGCCGCTGCCGAACAAATGGAGCATGCAGCAGATCGTCGACATGTACGTCGACCGCGACGATCACATCTGGGTCATCAATCGTCGTACGGACGCGCGCCCCGACGAACTGAACGCCATGACGACCCCGCCCCGGGGCGACTGCTGTGTCCTCGGACCGGAGATCCTGGAGTTCGACCAGGACGGCAAAGTCGTCAACGCATGGGGAGGCCCGAACTACCACCCCGGCTGGCCGGGGCGACTGCAGACGATCGCCGTGGACCGTGACAAGAACGTCTACCTGTCTGGAACAACGCCCGGCGACAGCATCATCAAGTTTTCGCGCGACGGGAAGTTTATCTGGGACTTCGGCCACCGCGGACCAAAGATTCCCGCCGATCAGGTCAAGCAGGACAACCAGCAGACGGCCGTGTTTCCGCCTGGTATCGGATCGTTCGAGCTCGACGAGGACGCGCGCGAGATCTTCATTTCGGACGGGTTCCTGAACAAGCGAGTCCTCGTGTACGACATGGATACCGGCGCATTCAAGCGCGGATGGGGAGGCAAAGGCATCCCGCTGAGCGAGATCGACAATAACCCCACACCTCCGTATGACGTCTCTGGGCCGCCGCCGGATCAGACGCAGTTCGCGCCCGCGTTGCACTGCATCCACTTCTCGCGCGATGGGCTCGTTTACGTCTGCGAGCGCGGCAGCGACCGGATTCAGGTGTTCACCAAGCAGGGGAAGTTCGTGAAGCAGTTCTGGGTTCATCCCTCCACGCAGGCGCGAGGCGCGAACTGCGGCGGCATCTGGAGCACCACCGCCCCGCCATGCGGCACCGTCTATCACCTCGCGCTCTCAACCGATCCACAGCAGCGGTACGTCTTCGTTGCCGACGGCACCGACAACATGGTCTGGATCCTCAACCGGCAGACCGGTGCGTTGGAGGGATCGTTCGGCGGCAACGGACGCTACGCCGGCATGCTCCACTGGATCGACGCGATCGTCGTCGACTCAAAGGGCAACGTGTATACCGGTGAGGTCGAAGACGGAAAGCGCGTTCAGAAGTTCGTTCCCGTCACCGCTCGCTAAGAACAGTCACTGCGGCGCGGACCTTTGAGGTCCGCGGTTCGTTCAGCCTCACCTTCTCGCGGACCTGAAAGGTCCGCGCCGCTCGGGTCAAGTGCCAGTCGATTCTCAGTTGAGAGATACCCCAATCAGTGCGGCGCGGACCTTTAGGTCCGCGGTTCGTTCAGCCTCACTTCAAGAGGCACACCTATCGGGGACCCAAAGGGTCCTGTTCCGCGGACCCATAGGGTCCGCGCCGCTCGGGTCGAGTGCCAGTCCGCGGACCTGAAAGGTCCGCGCCGCTCGGGTCAAGTGCCAGTCGATTCTCAGTTGAGAGATACCCCAATCAGTGCGGCGCGGACCTTTAGGTCCGCGGTTCGTTCAGCCTCATCTCGCGGTCCTACGGGATCCCGTGTTGCTCCTTCCTCGGAGTGACTCTCAGGCGGCCTCGTCGCATCGAAGGCTTCACTTATCGTGGCCCATATCGATATCTACTGACGTTTTGCACAGAGGCTCGCCGACCTATCTTCACTAATGCAACCTTCGTCGAGACAACGGTGCGGCAAATCCGGCAAACTTCGGAAGAGGAAGGCTTCGCGATTCTTGCGTACTGCTTGATGCCCGATCACGTGCACCTTGTCGTGGAGGGACTGACAGACGCTGCGGACATGCGGCGGTTCGTAAAGATCGCCAAGCAGCGGGTCGTGTACTCACTCCGCGAAGAACACGCCGTCCGAGGTGTCTGGCAGGAGGGATATCACGATTGGGTGCTGCGAGCAGAGGAAAGCACGGAGGATGTAATCCGCTATGTGTTGGAGAATCCGGTCCGGGCGCGGCTGGTTGAGAAGCCAGAAGACTATCCGTTCAGCTCACCTATCGCGGACCTGAAAGGTCCGCGCCGCTCCCATTAAAGGTAGGCAGTTCCTTCGAGCACGATCTCGGCCCATCCGGTCAGATAGACCCCATCCTCGCGCCATTCGACGCGCTGGGTGCCCCCGGGGGCAATGACATCCACCTCCCGGCTTGCGCCGCCGTGGGCGGCTGCCGCGACGGCAGATGCCGACGCGCCCGTGCCGGACGAGGTTGTCGGGCCAACGCCGCGCTCCCAGATCAGGATGCGCACCCGATCGGGTGCCTCGACGTGCGCGAATTCGACGTTCGTGCCGGCGGGAAACATCGAGTGTCTCGAGAGTGCCGGGCCGAATCGGTTGAATCGATCGGCGTCCGGCAGCGGTCCCAGGATCACGCACTGTGGGTTTCCGACAGCGAGGACCGAGGCCGTCAGCGTCTCTCCCAGGACCGCAATCTGAGCCTGCCGGATATCAGCCGGCTGACCAAGCGCAGCGCGGAACGTGTACCGCTGCCCTTCCACGGCCAGCAGATCCAGCGTCTTCTGTCCGGCGCCGGTCGCAACCGTCACCGTTGCTCCGGCGGCCAGTTGCTGTCTCTTCACGACCAGCGCGGCAAGACAGCGCAGCCCGTTCCCGGACAACTCCGACGGGCTGCCATCCGCATTCAGCAGCCGCATCGTTGCGCCTCGATCGCGGATCTCGAACAGGATCAGGCCATCTCCGCCAACACCACGATGGCGATCACAGAGTGTGCGAGCAAGGTCGGATGGGTCGCCATGCGCCTCGCTCGCCGCGACGAACAGGAAATCGTTGCCGTACGCGTGGGCCTTCGTGACGCGCAGGTCAGCCATCAAGGGACCCGGAATGCGTCGAAGACGTACGTAAAACCAGCGGTAACGCCAACGCCGCCGTCGATGTTCGTCAGTCCCAGCATCACCGCGGCGTCCCCACGCCAGCTGCCGACGGTGTACCTGCCGCCAACGCGGAGCATCCCGCGCGACTCGGTGCCGGGGGGCGGCTGACCGTCGCGTGAATTGATGCGTCCGTTGAGCTCCCCGACTACTTCCACGGCGTTCGTCAACGCGCGCGCGAACGACAGGCCGTAGGCCAGCTCGTCGTTCTGCCGGTCGCCCACCGTCGGATCGCCGAGAATCGCCAGGCCAATGTTGCCGACGATGCGAACCGAGCGTGTGGTCTTGCCGACGAGAACCGACGCAAGGAAGTCGGTCGTATCAAGGCCGAGCCCGCTTTCGTTGCCCGCGTTCGGCAGCCTCGTCGCGAAGCGGAAACCAAACGCCGGGCGGCGCACGCCCTCCGGCACAATGCGGACCTTGGTGCCGATGACAATGTCTTCGACATCAGAGGTTGTGGTACCCCGAGCCGTCACGACGGAAGCGAGCGGCGCCGGGCGGCGACCCGTGATCGACAGGCGGTTATACAATCCGCCGTCGATCTGGATCTCGGCGATCGAGCTGACGCCGACGCTGAAGCCGATCAGCGGAAAGCGCAGCAGTCTGCCTTCAAGGCCCGACGCGGGATAGACAACATCGGTAGCGTAGTCAAGACCGCCTTCAACAAGAACACGGCCGGCCCCCACCGTTTCCGGATCCTCTGTGACAAGGGGTCGCTGCTGCGCGAATGCCGCGGTCGCGCCGAGCGTGAGCGTGATGAGCACTGCGATGAGAGTGGTCCGCATGGCTAAAATTGTCGCTTGCTGTCGATGAGAATAGTGACCGGGCCGTCGTTGACCAGCTCGACCCGCATCATTGCCTGGAATTCGCCCGTGGCCACGGGCACCTGAGCCGCCCGCAATTCTCTCACGACGCTTTCGTACAGCGCGCGCGCCTGCTCTGGCGGCGCAGCCGCGTCGAACGCCGGCCGCCTCCCCTTTCTGATGTCGCCATACAACGTGAACTGCGAGATGACGAGTACGCCACCGCCGGTGTCGGTGACGGATCGGTCCATATGGCGCCCGGCTTCGCCCTCGAATACCCGCATCTCGCGGATCTTCGTCACAACGTACGTCACGTCGTCCGGGCCGTCATCGCGGCCGATGCCGAGGAGTACCACGAGGCCGGGGCCGATCTCGCCCGCCTGGCGGTCGCCGATGCGCACGCGCGCTTCAGTGACCCGCTGAACGACCGCGCGCACGTTACTGCTGCCGGATTTGGATGAGAGTCGGAGTGCCTTCCTCCTCGAGCCTGAGCGCCACACTGTCGCGCAGCTCGCCACTTGGATTCAGGCGCGTGTCGAGGAGATGCCGCGGCATGACGTTACTGAGCGCCTTCAGCATCGATTGCTTCACGCCGGCGTGTTCCTGCTCGAGATCGAGGATCAGCCGCTTCACCCGCTGGCGCTGGAGGCTGAGGTCGCCGCAGGCCGGGCAACAGCAGCCGATGATCGGAAGCTCACGCTCCTTCGCATACACGCGCGCTTCGGCTTCCTCGACGTACACCAGCGGGCGAATCACCACGTGCTCGCCGCTGTCGGACACAAGACGCGCCGGCATCGCCTTCAACGCGCCGGCAAAGAACAGGTTGAGGAGGAGGGTTTCGATGAAGTCGTCGAGGTGATGGCCGAGCGCGATCTTCGTCGCGCCGACCTCGGTGGCAATGCGATACAGCACGCCGCGCCGCAGCCTCGCACACAGGGAACACGGTGTGGCATTCGCCTCGAGGAGATCGTCCATCACGTCGCCAATCGAGGTGTGCTCGATCCGATATTCCCACCCCCGGTCGCGGCACGTCTTGGCGATCAGCTCGTGTTTGAACTCCTTGTAGCCCGAGTCGACGTTCACCGCAATGAGCGAGAAGTCAATCGGCGCTCGCTGGCGCAGCTCATTGAGAATCTGGAGGAGCGCCCAGCTGTCCTTCCCGCCGGAGAGCCCCACCATGATGCGATCACCGTCTTCGACCAGATTGAAATCGAAGATCGCCTTGGTGGTCTTCTTTGCGATACGAGCCTCTATCGGGCTGCGGTAGGACATTGACTACGAGTCTAACCCGTACGTGCGTGCTACGTCAGAAACGGCTATCCCTTCCCGCCGCAGCCGCGGCGGAATCTGCGACGCCGTGAGGGCGTTCGATGGCTTCCTCAGCAAATCGCCGCGGCACGCGGATCGCTCTTCGTTCCCTGAAGCCCGAAGGGACGATGCTACGATTGAACGCCGCTCAGCGAAGTATGCTGGTTGATAAACTTCCCGACGCGGCGAACCTTGCGGCGGGCGCGTTGTTCTTCGGTCAATTCCTCGGCGATAGGCAGTTTTCGCTGACGTTGGCGTTCTCAGGTCTGGGAGCATGGGTCGCGCTCATGGCGTGGGCAATCGTGCTTGCGTCGAAAGGAACACCGTCATGACCGGGGTTTACATCATGCTTGGCGGGATGGTCCTGTTTGCGAGCATCATCGGCATCCTCGACCTGCTGGCGCGGCGGCAGGAACGCAAACAGCACAAGGGCTAAGTCTCCCTGATCTCCGCGATTTCGTACAAACCCGACGTATCGGTCCGCGGATCGATGGCCTGCTGCATGAGAGCCCTCAGCCGCGCCAAATCAGCAAGCACCCCGAACGTCCTGGACAACCCGTACTTCGATCGCCCGTACCGCCGCGGCCGGTAACTCACCTCCACCTCGGCAATCCTCCCGCCCAACTGACTGGCCAAGGCCGGGAGATACCGGTGCATCCCGGGCCGCAGTCTGAGCGGCTTCACGACATTCGCGCGATAGACCTTCAATGAGCAGCCGTTGTCGTGCAGGCGCACACCGCTGACGACCCCGAGCAGCCAGTTCGCAACAGCCGAAGGGAGATACCGCGTCAGGAAATTGTCCTGCCGTTTCCTCCGCCATCCGCTCACGACGTCCTTGCGCCGAGCCAGCGCCAACATCGCCGGGATATCGTTCGGATCGTTCTGCAGATCGCCGTCCAGCGTGACGATGTACTGGCCGCGCGAATGGGCGAACCCTGCGGCGAAGGCAGCAGTCTGGCCGAAGTTGCGCGTAAAGCGAATCACCCTCACCAGCGGGTCGCGGGCCTGCACCTCCGCGAGTCGCTGAAACGTCGCGTCAGTGCTTCCGTCGTCGACGAGGATCATTTCGTAAGACACGCCGATCTGGGCGAACACCCCCGTCAGCTCGTCGTGCAGCGGCACGACGTTCTCCTCTTCGTCGCGAAGAGGAATGACGATGGAGACTTCGGGATCGACCAATGCTGAATCTCGAATGACGGGTGTGGAATGCTACCTGCGCCGGCGGCTCACGAGCCACCAGGTACCGGCCGCGGCAACAATCAACCCCGCAACCCAGACTGCGATGATCCGGCCCCGGGTCCGCATCAGCTCCAGCGCAAAGTCGCCGTAGCGGATGGCGAGCGCGCCAAGCACCAGGTATCGGAGGCCGCGCGCCGCGGCAATCGCGGTGACGAACCTGAGCGGCCGCACTCCGGCGACGCCGGCCATCAGGACGAACAACTTGAACGGCGCCGGCGGAGGCAGGATTGCGGGCACAATCAAGGCCAGAAGCCCGTGGCGCCTGTACATCGCGAGGGCCCGCGCGGTGTGCCCTGCCTTCAATCGTTTGTTCAGGAACGCTTCGCCGCCCCGATGCGCGATGCGATACAGCAGGTAGGAGCCCGTCACCGAGCCTGCCGTCGTCATTGCCACGTAGTACGGCATCAGTGCCTTGTTGCGTACGACCATTAACACGACGAGCAGGTCGTTGATCTGCGGCAGCGAGACAAACGAGGAATCGAGGAAGGCGACGACGAAAAGTCCCGGGCCGCCCAGCGAGAGGGCGACACCGTAGACCCAGTTGATGAAGGACCTCACCTATTCGCGATATTCTGAGCAGCGGACACGTGATTATATCGTCCCGAGCGACCGTCGAGCGGCGTCTCCCCCGGTTTCTGGCGGCCGCGGCGGCGCTCGCCGGCGCCGCGGGATGGGCGGTATTCTTCCGCGCCGGCCTCGTTCTTAGCCATTACGACGCGAAGGCGCATCTGGTTGTCGCTCGGCGCGTCATCGACAACCTCACGCCGGGCTGGCAGCAGATCGGCGCGGTGTGGCTGCCTCTTCCTCATCTGATCGAGATCCTTCCTACTCAAGTCGATCTGTTTTATCGCACGGGCGCGTTCGCGTCGCTGGTGTCGATCGGCTGCCTGGCGATCACGACGTATGCGGCGGCGCGCCTTATTCTGCGCGTCACCGGATCGCGTCCTGGCGCGGCTGTGTGCACTGCGCTCCTCGCGCTCAATCCGAACCTGCTCTATCTTCACACGACACCGATGACCGAGCCGCTGCTACTGGCCTCATCGATGCTCGTCGTTCTCTGGCTATTTGAATGGGTTGAAGACGACCACGACACCGTACCATCAAAGCTGGCGCTGGCGCTCTTTGCCGCCGCATGGACGCGATACGAGGCGTGGGCGGTCATTGGTGCGGCGCTGGCAGCGGCCGGTTACGCCACATGGCGCCGAGGTTCCGGCACTGCGACCTTGCTGCGGCGGTTGTCTCGCGTTGGGGTCTGGCCAGCGCTGGCCGTTGCCATCTTTCTCGTCAACAGCCGCATCACGGTAGGCTCCTGGTTCGTCAGCGACGGGTTCTACGTGCCCGATCCGACTTATGCGCATCAACCGCTGAGAACGCTGCTGGGAATCTGGTGGGGCACGCACCAACTGAGCGGCTACGCGATCGAGGTGGTCGCGCTCGGGGCAGCCGTCGTCGTCGCGTGGCGCTCGTTGGCGCAGCGTGATCAGGCACCGCTGCTCATCACGCTGGCGCTCTTCGCCGCGGCCGCGGTGCCGCTCGTCGCCTTCTACGACGGACACCCCTACCGCATCCGTTACATGATCCCCGTCGTGGCCGCGTGCGCAGTGTTCTGCGGGCTTGCTGTTGGCTTGATCTCTGAAATGCGGACCTCACCCGCCTTCGCGGCTTCGCCGCTTCGGCGAGGCGAGAAGGTCCGCGCCGCTCTGATGGCCGCGGTGCTACTCGTGTCGCTGCTGATTGAATCGCCCGTCTGGAACATGGAGGCACCGATGCTGCTCGAAGCGCAATGGGATCGCGGCGGCAGCCTGGGACGGCGCGACGTCACCACATGCCTGGCGCGCGAATACGGGGGTGAGAAGATCCTTGCGAGCATGGGCTCGCTCGCCCACTACATGCAGGAGCTGTCCGGCAGCGGGTTTGCCATCGCCGATTTCGTCAACGAGGGCAACGGCGTCATCTGGAACATGGCGCTCCAGACGGGCCCCGCGCCACATACGGGCTGGATGCTCGTGGAGGAAATTGCCGAAGGCGGGGACGTGCTGGCCGAGCATGTCCGCCGCGACCCGGCTTTCATGCGGGGCATGACACGTGTGTGCGAGGGGGGTGGCGTGGCTCTATATAGACGGGATGAAATGCAAAATGCAAAAGTCAAAATGCAAACAGTACCGGCGGGAATTCAAACAGTGCCCGCGGAAATGCAGAGAGTGCCTCGCAGCGATCCCAAGTAGCGTTTGCATTTTGCATTTTGCATTTCGGGTTACCTTCCGAATCTCACGCCTAACGTGACCTGATAGGTCCACCCACCGAGATCGATCGCTGTGCCTGCGAACGGCGCTGGCAGGTCGGCATGTGCGCTCTGGTAGCGCACCTCAAAGCCCGCGCTGGCCGTATCACCCGCGAAGCGGACCCCGCCGAGCGCAACCGGGCCCGTTTGCGTCCCCGACGCGACATAGGAGTTCCGGAAGATGCTCCGGTCACGAAAGTCGACGAACTCGCCCGATTCGCTGTACCGCCAGTTGATGACCCCCAGGCCGGCACCGATATACGGTTGGAAGCCTGACTGCTGGCCAAGCGGCAGCACGCGGAACGTGAACGTTGCCGGCACCGTCCGCAGCCGCAAATCCTGCTCGATCTCAGACCCGTCGTTATCGACAAAATTCGAGTAGACCGTCGGGATGGTTCGACGCGTAAACGCGACGCCCGCGCCGGCCTCGAGGTATTGACCGATCGGGACGAGCCATTCGGCGCCCAGCGATGCGCCGCTCATCTCGCTCACATCGAACGTGAGAAAGCTGCGGTTTGCATTGAGCACGTCACCGTCGACGCGAGCGTCTTCCCCGCGCACGGAGAAGTACCCCAGCGAGACGTTGAACGTCTGCTGCGCAAGCGCCGGCCGCGCATCACCGAACACCCCGCCGCACAGCAGCGCCAGGCCCAACAGGGATTTCCGCAACATAGTGCTGACCTCCACGGCGAAACTCCCAACTCCCAAGGCCAATTCCCAATGCGGTCTTCTTGGGAGTTGGACGTTTGGGCGTTGGCGTTTACCGCCGAGGCACAAAGCACACGCGATGCCACACTCAGAAAACCACGAAGAACGCGAAGAACACGAAGCAAATAGCCCCTCTTCGTGACCTTCGTGCCCTTCGTGGTTTGAAAGATCTTCGTGTCGCTTGGTGATGTCACTTCGTCCGCTTTGGAGTGCGTTCCTTGCGGAACTCCTCGATCACCGCCAGGACCTGGCCGTGCACGTGATCGTTCGAGGCGATCAGATGGGCGGCCGTCGGGTCGAATGGACCCCCGTCCATCCCCGTCACGCGCCCCCCCGCCTCTTCGACAATCAGCGCGCCGGCGGCCACGTCCCACGGCTTGAGATGCTGCTCCCAGAAGGCCTCGAAACGCCCGGCTGCCACGTAACACAGATCGAGCGCCGCGGATCCAAGCCGGCGGACCGCGCGCGCGCGGCCGAGGAAGAAGCCGAACAGCTCCACCAGGTCGCCGCTCTCTTCGTGCACGTTGTACGGGAAACCGGTGACGAGCAGGGAGTCGAGCAGCACGCGAGTGTCCGAGACATGCAGGCTCCGGCCGTTGAGGTACGCGCCTTCACCGCGCTCCGCGGTAAACAGCTCCTTTCGAGTCGGATCGTAGATGGCTGCGACTTCGGACCGCCCGTCGATTTCGAACGCGAGGGAGGAGCAGTAAATGGGAAGGCCGTGGGCGTAGTTGGTCGTGCCGTCAAGCGGGTCGAACACCCAGCGGAAACGCGAAGGCGGACGATCGCCGGCCGAGCCGCCGAGTTCTTCCGCCAGGATGTCGTGGTCCGGAAAGCGCTCGGCGAGAACCTCCCGGCACATGCGCTCGCACGCCAGATCGATTTCGGTAACGAGGTCGATGCTTCCCTTCTTGTCGATCCGGAAACCCGATTCCTGCCCCGCGCGCTGGATGTCGCCGGCCTTCAGAACTATTTCGACGGCCGTTGCCAGGTAGGCAGGATCAGGCAATGCCGCATTCCGAATGGCGATTGCTGAATGCCTGGTTAGTCATTCACAATTCGACATTCAGCGTTGTCGCGCCTTTTGAGCATTCGTACCTCCATCCCGCCCTCCGCGGTGCGCTGGAACGTCATTTCGTCCATGAAGCTGCGCATCATGAGGATGCCGCGCCCAGTCGATTTGAGGAGGTTTTCCTGCTTCAGAGGGTCGGCGATTGTCGACGGATCGAACCCGCAGCCTTCGTCGCGGACGCGGATCGCGAGGCCCGGCACCGCGTCGCCCTGGAGCACCGTGAACTCGACGTGCACGCGCTTGCGCACGTCGCTGCAGTTCCCGTGCTTGATCGCGTTGATCACCGACTCGCGAAGGGCGACGCCCACCCAGTGCAACGCCTCCTCATCGAGTCCGGCCCTCCGTCCGATGTGATCGCTCACCAACTGGATAAGGTCGAGCATCTCCAGGGAGCTGTGAAAGTCGACACGGACGGTGTTGCCGCTGGTCATCGGCTCAGATCGCGATTATAACTGTCTCATGTCCGCGACTTTTGCCGTAACCGTGCAGCCCGCTGCCCGCATGCGCGGCCGCGTCCGCCCGCCCGGCGACAAGTCGATCTCGCACCGGTACGCGATGCTGGCCGCGATTGCCGATGGTCCGTCCACGATCCACGGGTATTCGACCGGGGCAGACTGCGCATCCACGCTTGCCTGCCTGCGGGCGCTCGGCGTCCCGATCGAGCAGGTCAAACGTGACCTCGCCAGCGGTCTTCAGCTCGATATCCTCGGTCTGCAGGTCGGCGGTTTGCAGCCGCCGTCTTCGACGCTCGATGCCGGCAATTCCGGGAGCACGATGCGCATGCTGTCCGGTATCCTGGCGGCGCACCCGTTCCGCTCGACGATCACGGGCGACGACTCGCTGCGCGGCCGTCCGATGCGCCGCATCATCGTGCCTCTGGAACGTATGGGCGCGCGGATTTCGTCCGAGGATGGACGTCCGCCGCTGTCGATCCTGGGGACGGACCGGCTCAAGGCGATTGATTTCCAGCCCGATGTCCCCAGCGCGCAGGTCAAGAGCGCCGTGCTCCTTGCGGGACTCCACGCCGAGGGTATGACGCGGGTCGTCGAACCGCTGTCCACGCGCGACCACACGGAGCGGGCGCTCGAAGCATTCGGTGTACAGGTCGAGCGGGCTGGAACCGCGGTCGCCATTCGCGGCGGCCAGCGGCTGATTGGCGGCACGCTCCATGTGCCTGGCGACATCTCGTCGGCCGCGTTCTGGATGGTGGCGGCGGCGGCGCTCCCTGGCTCCGAGGTGATCATCGAGCACGTCGGGCTCAACCCGTCGCGCACCGGGATCATCAACGTGCTCCGGCGTATGGGCGCGGATATCAGGCCGGCGATCGCGCACGCAGCGGCGGGCGAGCCGATCGGGACGATCCCGGTCCGCCATGCCAACCTCGTCGCTGCGGAGATCACCCCGGACGAAGTGCCCGGCGTCATAGATGAGCTGCCGGTCCTTGCCGCGCTCGCGACCCACGGCGGCGAGCTGACGGTCAGCGGCGCACAGGAGTTGCGCGTCAAGGAAAGCGATCGTATCTCCGCCCTCGCTGACGGGCTCCGCCGCATGGGAGGCGAGATCGATGAGCAGCCCGACGGGTTCCATGTGCGCGGGCGTAACCGGCTCCGCGGGGGCGAGGTCGACGCAAAGAACGACCACCGGCTTGCGATGGCGTTCGCGATCGCGGCGCTCGGCGCATCGGGGCCGACGGTCATACACGATGCCGGCGCGGCGGCGGTCTCGTATCCTGAGTTCTTTTCGGTGCTCGAATCCCTGCGCGCGTGAAGACCGATAAGCTGTACTTGGTGGGATTCATGGGTGCCGGCAAGACCAGCGTGGCCCGCGCGCTCGGCCGGCGCATCGGCTGGCGCGTCGAGGATATCGATCACCGCATTGAGGCGCGCGAACGTAGGCGCGTCGCCGACATCTTTGCCCGCGAAGGCGAGCCATACTTCCGCAACGTCGAGCGCACGATACTGCAGGAGCTGCTGCCCGAGCGCCACATGATCGTGTCCACGGGGGGCGGAACATTCGTCGACCCTGAAAATCGCACCACGATGCTGGCCGATGGCGCCGTCGCGTGGCTCGACGCGCCGCTCGAGCGCGTGATCGAGCGCGTGCCTGCCGATGGCCGCCGTCCGCTCGCTGCCGACCGCGTGCAGATGGAGCAGCTCTACACGCTTCGGCAGGCTTCCTACTGCCAGGCGCACGTGCGCATCGACGCGTCGCGGCCGGTACCTGAGATCGTCGAGCGTTTACTAGAATGGATCGGCTATTGATGCCACGGGCCTGTCTGTGCGGCGCGGACCTTCTTGCCTCGCCGAAGCAGCAAAGCTGCGAAGGCGGGTGAGGTCCGCGGAATAGATGAAATATCTCGTTATCAGTGACATCCACGCCAATCTCGAGGCGCTCGACGCGGTCCTGGCTGCCGCCGGCGACTGGGATCACGCGCTCGTCCTCGGAGATTTCGTCGGCTACGGCGCAGATCCGAATGCGGTCATCGATCGCGTGCTGGCACTTCCTTCCGCGACCTTCATTCGTGGCAATCATGACAAGGTGGGCGCCGGCCTCGAGGACACCGACGGCTTCAACTATCTGGCCCGACACGCCATCACGTGGACCGCAAACGCGCTCACCCAGGAACATCGGACGTGGCTGGCGGCGCTCCCGAAGGGTCCCCTGGTCGTCGACCCGATGGTCGAGATCTGCCACGGGGCGCCGTTCGACGAGGACGTCTACATTTTCGACGACCTCGACGCGATGCGCGCGCTTCGTGCCTCGGAGCGCCCGCTCTGTCTTTTCGGCCACACGCACGTGCCGGCCGCGTTCGTGTTCGACAGCCAGCTGCGGACCATCGGCTCGCTCCGTGGCGCGCGCGTGGACATCTCCGTCAACGACCAGGCGCGATACCTCGTGAACTGCGGCGCCGTCGGACAGCCGCGCGACGGCGATCCGCGTGCGGCGTTCGGGATTCTCGACACCGATACGCGCTCGCTTACGCTGATACGGGTTGAGTACGACGTGGCCGCGGCACAGGCCAAGATCATCGCCGCCGGATTGCCGGACGTCCTCGCGCAGCGATTGGCCGTAGGACGTTGACTCCCAAGATGAACTCCTTGGGAGTTGGAAGTTGGGCGTTGGAAATTATCGCCGTCGGAGTCATCTTAGCGGGCTGTGGCGGGTCGAGCCATGTCACCGGTCGCGTGACGAAGCTGGAAAATGGACCGCTCGTTGGCGCGACTGTGACCATTGATGGTCTGAAGACCCACCGTCAGCTCGTCACCGACGCCGCGGGTCGATTCGAGTTCCCTGCGCTTACGGCCGGCGCGTACAACCTCAAGGCCGAGATGCCCGGATACGTGATGGAGACTCGTCCCGGCGTAGCCGTTGCCCGCGGCGCAACCGCGAGCGCCGACTTCGTCCTCCACCCCGCATGTCTTGAAGAGGGCTCGTACGTCGATGGCGGGCTGTCGTGGGGCCTCCAGGCGGCCCAGGCCATTCTGCACGTCCGCATCGGCGCTGCCTCTGCGGCGGATCGCTGGATCGTCAACGACCTCTGCGTCGTCGGTATCGACCACACCGCGACGGTCATCAGCATCCTCAACATGGGTCAGGAGAGCGGCTCGATCCCTGCCACCATACACATCGTCAAGGACGGACGCACGCCACTCGGTCGAGGCGAAGAATACGTCGCGTTCTTGCGGTGGGAGGCTGCGATTGGACGCTATCGACCGATTGCCGGGCCGATATTCATGATCCCGGTGCGCGACGACAAAGTCGTGTGGAATCGTACCGACACGCCGACCATCCGCGACGGTGAAGACGTCAGCAAGGCGATGGCCGCCCTGTATGCCCTTCTGAAACGGTAGCCACCCTTGCGCTTCCTTGGGTTGTTCTCCGTGTCTCCGTGACTCCGTGGCCCGTGACGGCGACTGTCGTTACGAATTGAGATCTTTGGATTTGGGGTTTGGGGTTTGGGGTTTGGGACTTGGCTCGCGCTTTCTGAGTTCAGAAGCGTAAGCGTCTGCCGCGGCGCGTGAACCGAGAATCCAACCGACGACTACCCCGAGCAGGAGGACGCCGGGGATATAGAGGAAGTGCGCAGCGGTCGGCATCAGCTGCGAGAGCCTCGTTTCATGTCCGATTCCAGTCGCTCGACCTCGCGCTGCACGTAGGACAGCCGACGCGCGACCGAGACCAGGTACGCAAACAGCGCCAGCCAGACGAACGCATACGCGATGACCAGTAGAGGTGCGGCTGGCAACTGATCCTGCGCGGGCAGTTGTGACACCGGCACGAACTCTTCCTGTTGTTGCGGCTGCGGTTGCGGCTGCGGCTGCTGCGCCGCCAGCGGTGCGCAGAGCAACAGAACCGAAATCCCTATTGCTCGTACAAGACACACTCCGTGTCTCCGTGTCTCCGCTTGCCCGCCGAAGCCGTGGCGAAGGCGGGTGGCCCGTCTCAGCAAAAAGCGCATAGGGTTACTCATCGAGCGAAAGGTAGAGTGCGTCAAGCCGCGCGCGCTGCTCTTCCAGGTGCACGCGGAGCCTCAGTAACAGCACGAACAGGAGCAGGAAGCAGGCGACGCTGAACCAGAGCGCCAGCCCCATGTCCACGGGCAACGTCGGCACGACCGTCGTGGCCGGGTGGATCGTCCGCCAGTAGTTCACCGACACGTAGACGAATGGCACATTCGCCATGCCGAACAGCGCCAGGCCGGCGGCGAGCTTGTCCGAGCCCGGGCCGCCATACTTCCGCACCAGGAGGTATGCCCACGCCACCATCCATCCCATGAGGCTCGAGGTCAGGCGAACGTCCCACTGCCACCAGACGCCCCATGCTTTGCGCGCCCACAGCGGTCCCGTCACCAGCACGATGGCGCCGAACAATACCGTCAGCTCCGCCGCCGCGTACGCAAGGCGATCCTGACGGGGCGAACCGCGGAAGAGGAATCGCGCGCTCGCGATCCCGCACACGATGGCCGACAGCAGAAAGATCCACGCCGACGGCAGGTGGTAGTAGAAGATTTTCTGCACGAGCCCCATCGTCGACTCGTAGTCGGCGTTGGCAATGAGGAACGGTGACGCCGCAAACATCACGGCGCACAGACCGGCAAGGGGCATAAACCATTTGGGCATCGATGGATCCTACCGTTCACCCTTCTGTGTTCGAAGTTCTCGGTTCGTGTTCAGGTTCATGTTCGGTTCAGAGTTCCCGGTTCGAAGTTAGCGGTTCGACGTTCGCCGCCGGTGCCGCGCGGAACGCAGAACATAGAACCACGAACACAGCACCGAACCTGAACACGAACTGAGAAGCGAGAACTCAGAAGCGTGAACACGTCCGTTCAGGTTCAAGCGTAAACAACTTCGTTCAGGTTCAATCTGTCATCAACGGCTCGAATGTCCAGAGCGCGAGCGTGACGAACACCACGTCAAGCGCGACGAGCAACGCCACCCAGAACCGCACGAGAGACAGCTCCACGTCGGGCTCCAGGAGAGCCGCCGTCGCGCGGACGCCGGCAATGATGACTGGAACCGTGATCGGATACAACAGCACGGGCAGAAGGACGTCGCGGCTGCGTGCCCGCACCAGCATCGCCGAAAACAGCGTTCCGACAGCCGAGAAGCCAATAGTGCCGCTGATCAGGACCGCGCTCAGCCAGAATGGATGCGACAGCAGCGGTGCCTGGAAGAGAAAGGCCACGAGCGGCACCAGCACGAGCTCCGCAGCGCTGAGCAGGGCGATGATGCCCAGGAGCTTGCCGACGTAGATTGCCGGCCGAGCGGCGGGCGCCATCAGAAGCGCGCGCAACGTCTCCGACTGCCGCTCGCGCTCGAACGTCCTGCCAAGCGCGAGGGTCCCCGCGAAGGCGATCGCGATCCAGAGGATCCCTGCGGCGCCATCCTCGGGCGCCTTCCCTTCCTTTACCAGCGCGAACGCAAAGAACAGCACGCACGAGATGGCGAAAAACAGCGTCGTGTAAGCGATCTCGAGGCTCCGGACTTCGACGGTGAGGTCCTTCCGCAGCACGAGCCACGCAGTCCGGCCAAATGTCACGAGACTCCGGTGCGGCCCATGACGGTGCGATAGGTCGATCGAAGCGCATCCGGACGAGCGACCGTGTCGACCATCCGTCCGTCGCGCAGGAATAAGGCGCTGTCGAGAAGGCCGTCTGCCAGGTCGAGGTCGTGGGTTGCGAGGACGACAATGGCGCCCTCGGCGCGCAATCCGCGGAGCCTGCCCACCAGCGCCGCAGCCGACGCGTCGTCGAGCCCGGTGAACGGTTCATCGAGCAGCACGAGCCGGGGTCGATGAATCAGCGCACGCTCCAGCGCTACGCGTTGCCGCATCCCCCTCGAGAAACTCGCGATCGGGTCGTCCGCACGGTCCGAGAGACCTGCCTGCTCGAGTGCAGCCGAAGCAGCCGCCCGCGCGTTCGCCGCACCATACAGACCGGCAAAAAAGGTGAGATTTTCGTGTGCCGTCAGTTCGGGATAGAGGAACAGATCGTGGCCAAGGATGCCGATCGTCCGGCGAAGCGACGCCCCGGTGGGCTTCGATGTGTGGGGGCCATACCTGATGTCACCCTCGCTCGGACGCATCAGCGTCGCGAGAAGCGCGATCATTGTCGACTTGCCTGCCCCGTTTGGGCCGAGCAGCCCGAGGATCGTGCCGCTGCCCGCGCGGAAGGAGATGCGTGAAAGGGCGCGTCGCCGGCCGAAATGACGCGAGACGTCGGCGGCCGTTACCTGGTCGAAGTCGATGATCACCTAGGCGGCAAGGCCCTCACCGCCTCCCCGCGGACTCGCCTCGTCAAGCTCTCCGTAGATCTGTTCCAGCTCCGCGACGAGTCGCTGCTTGCGCGCCATGTCCTTCGCCGATTCGTCGCCGCTGCGAATGCGCTCCTCGATGCGCGCCAACTCGCCGAGCAGCGTGTCACGGCGCGACATCAGCTTCGACCGTGACTCGCGCGATCCCGACCCGCCGGACCGCGCAAGCCAGAGCCCAAGCAGGCCGATGGTCGCCGCGAGGCCAAGCGCGACGTTCCTGGGCGTCGAACTGTGGACCGGCAGCCCGGAGATCTGCATCGTCAGCGTGCCGCCCGCTGGCATGGCACCGCCGTTTGCCAGGATGAAACTGGTGCCGTCCTCG
>Ga0105347_1000113_pt1 | contig 37933 bp, 38 predicted proteins | sample EasRivMeERMLT890_FD_89677 | JGI IMG/M metagenome (GOLD analysis project Ga0105347, IMG submission 89677) | Soil microbial communities from meander-bound floodplain in the East River, Colorado, USA - East River MetaG ERMLT890 | ecosystem: Environmental > Terrestrial > Soil > Floodplain | place... | reverse complement strand
ATTTCGTATTGAAAATCGAGGGATTTGTGGAGTGCTACGGCGTCTTCGCCAACTCCTTGATTTGGCCCTTCCGCCAGGCGTACCTGCGGACCCTCACTTCGCCTCCTCCTGGCGGGCTGTAGGTGAAGCCGCCCACGTCCTCGGCGCCGAGTCGCTTGTAGAATCGCTGGGCTCGAGTATTCTGCTCCAGCACCCCAAGGTACAATCCGATCTCCGGCTGTGTTTCCAGCGACCACCGGGCGATCTCGCGCACCAATCCCTCGCCGATACCGCCTCCCTGCAGGCTCGCGCGTACGTGCAGATTATCGAGCAGTGTGCCCCACTGTTCATCGTCCGCGCCGTAGGCACACGCGAAGCCGACGATTGTCCCACCATCTTCCGCAACGATGACGTGTTGGTTCGGTGCCGGATCCGACACCCTTCCTTGCCAGACCTTGGTTCTGTCGTCCACGACGGGTCCGTTAAGGTACTCGTCGGCGAACGCGCCACGGTAGAACGCGCTCCAACTTTCGGCATGCAAGGCGGCGATCCCGGGAGCGTCCGCTGTGGCGGCTTCGCGAATAAACACGGGCGTCCGCCCGTTAGACGAGCTCTCGCGCCAGCAGCTCTTCCGCGATCTGGATCGCGTTCAGCGCGGCGCCCTTGCGCAGGTTGTCGCTCACGAGCCAGAACGCAATCCCGTTCGGGTGCGAGGCGTCCTGCCTGATCCGGCCAACGTACGTGTCGTCCTTGCCGGCCGTGGCCCAAGGCGTGGGGTAGTGGTTCACCGACGGCTCGTCCTGGATGTGTACTCCCGGCGACTCCTTGATCGTCTCCGAGAAGTCTTCAGGCGATATCGCCTTTGTGAACTCCGCGTGTACGGCCTCCGAGTGACCGACGATTATGGGCACGCGCACGCAAGTGGCGGATATCTGCAATTCCGGCTCGTGCATAATCTTCCGCGTCTCGTTGATGATCTTCCACTCTTCTTTCGTGTAGCCGCTCCCCAGGAACACGTCCACCTGCGGCAACACATTGAAGCCGATCTGGTGTGGGTACACGTGCGGGCGCGTCTCGTCCCCGTTAAGTACCTGCCGTGTTTGGTCCGTAAGTTCCTGCACTGCAGCGGTGCCCGTTCCGGACACCGACTGGTAAGTGTCAACGATGATCCGCTTCAACGGATTTACCTTGTGCACAGGCCATAGCACCTGGCAGAGCGGCGTCGTTGGGCAATTCGGAATCGAGATGATCCCCTTGTGTCCTCGCAGGTCTCCTGCATTCACTTCAGGCACAACCAGTGGCACGTCTGGCTCCATCCGCCAGGCGGAGCTATCGTCAATGCAAATGGCGCCGGCCTTTACCGCCGGTGGGATCAGACTCTTCGAGACCTCGGTTGTGGCCGAGAAGAACGCGACATCCACTCCCTTGAATGAATGCGGTGTTGCCTCCTCGACCTCAATCTCGCCGAATTCACCGAACGTGATCTTCTTCCCGGCCGACCGGTGCGACGCGAGCAGGCGCAACCCCTTGATCGGGAATTTGCGCTGTAACGCGATCTTGAGAAACTCCTGCCCAACCAGACCGGTCGCGCCCACGACGGCAACGTTTAGGGACTTGCTCATGTGTCAGGCCATCGTAACGAAGCGTCAAGTGAGGGGCAACGCCGCTATTCGCGGTCGCGCCATTGACCGAAGCGCCGGTTGTCATGTGCCAGCCGCACGACTTCGGCTATCCGCTTCTCACGCGTCTCTGGCCGCTTTGCTGCCAGCACTTGCTGGTAGATTGCCTTCTTGGTCGAGGGTGGAAACTTATCGAAGTAGCCTTTCGCCTGCTCATCCTTCGTTAGCGCCGCGGCAAGGTCGTCCGGCATGACCATGGCCTCGCTTGCATCCAGAGCTTCCCAGGACCCGTTTGCCTTCGCGATCTCGATAGCCGCAATCCCGGCTGGCGCCAGCCGTCCCTGCGCAGTCAGGCGCTCAATCCGCTCCTTGTTCGGCCGCGACCAGCCACTCCTTGGCTTGCGGGGAGTGATCAATAGCATAGTCCGTTCGTCGTCCACACGGTTTGCCACCGAATCGATCCAGCCGAAGCAGAGTGCCTCCTCCACGATCTCGTCGTAGGTCAAGGCCGGCTTGCCTGTGTGCTTCTTGTAGCTAACGAGCCACATTCCGGGAGACTTCTTGTGATTCGCCTCGAGCCAACTGCGCCATTCCTGCCGTGTGAGCGGGTGAAACCGCTCGTAGTCGCGGAAGCTCAAGTCAGAACCACCGCCACAACCACACCCGCTCGAACCCGGCCTTTGCCCAGTGGCGGAACCTACTGGGGCCGTGGAACCGGACCCGGGGCGGGTTCTCGTAATAGTCGCCGACGATGTAGGCGGCCTTCCCGCCTCCGGCCTCCATGAAGCACGCCCCTTGTCCGCCAAACGCCCATATCGGGTCGCGCCCGCCGATCTCGGCGGTCAGGTTCCTCGCGACGACTTCCGCCTGGCCGTGCGCGAACACCCCGGATTTCGGCAGGATCTCCCCGTTCGGCATGGGCACGCTCGCGCAGTCGCCAATCGCGTAAACATCCTCGAAGGCTGTGTTCAACTGCTCAGGATTGACTGCCACCCAGCCATCGGCGCCGAGTAGGCCACTGCTTTCAAGGACTTTCGGCACACGGTGCACCGGCGTGGAAATCAGCATGTCGAACGGCACAGCCTCTGAATTGTGGAAATTGAGCAGCCTCTTATCGTGGTTCACAGACTTCATGGTGACCCGGCCGCTAAATTTGATACCCCGCTCGGCGAGCAGCTCTCGCACTTTCTCCCCTGTAGGTTCACCGGCGGACGAAATAGGCTTCGCTTCGGGTGTGTAGATGTGAATCTCGGACTTGTCTCTCAAACTCCGTTTCCGCAGGATCGCGTCGATCAGCAAGGCGCCTTCAAACGGTCCAGGCGGGCACTTGTAGGGCAGCGACGGAACGCAGATGGCCACCCGGCCTCCCTGGAAAACGGCAAGCTCATCGCGCAACCCCTCCGCGGCGTCGCCGTGAAACCACGTCCACGCCCGGTTCAGCCCCGGCACCTCTTCGGATGAGTAGTCGACGCCGAGCGCGACCACCAGGTAGTCGTAAAGCAGGCTCCTATTAGCCGTGTGCACCCGCCTCGCGTCCATATCGATCGAAGTAACTTCACCGACTACGAACTCGATCCCCTTCTTCGAGAGCGGGCGCAGGTCGCGCGTGATCCGAGGCACTGTCCGCTCCCCCGTCATCACCCAGGGTAGCGAAGGCTCGAATGTGTAGTGCGGCGATCGATCGACCAGGACGATGCGGTGCTCCCGGCCTAGCATGCGCCGTAGCCGGCTTGCGCAGATGAGGCCACCGGTCCCGGCCCCCAGGATGATTACTGTCTTGCCCGACACTCCCTAGTCGAGACCCATCAGCGATTCCAGCCCGTAAACGAAGGCCTGCCTGCCCATTACCTCGCGTACAGCCAATAACACACCGGGCATGAACGACCCACGGTCCATCGTGTCGTGGCGGATCGTCAGCGTCTCTCCGGGCGAGGCGAACATTACCTGCTGGTGCGCCACCAAGCCCGGCAGCCGTACGCTGTGGATCGTCACACCATCCTGCTGGCCGCCCCGTGTCCCACGGATCGTCTCCCGCTCAGGCACCGGCGCGACGAAGGGTTTGCCGCGGGACTGCGCCATCGCCCGGGCCGTGGCCAGAGACGTGCCAGATGGCGCGTCGACCTTGGCGTCGTGGTGCATCTCTATGATCTCAGCGTGGCTGTAGTACTGCGCGGCGAGCCGCGCCATGTGCTGCATGAGGATGGCGCCGAGCGCAAAGTTGGGGGCAAAGACGACGCCAACCTTCTTCTTCCTGGAATCGGTCGCCAGGCCGTCGATAATGTCCGGCGAGAGGCCGGTCGTTCCGATTACCAGCCTCACATTGGCGTCTAGCGCTGCCCTCGATACTGCAGGGGTCCAGGCGGCATTCGAGAAATCGACTATGACATCCGGCCGGACCCGTCGGATCATCTGGGCGGCGTCCTGGCCCAACGGGACAATCTCATAGCCAGGAACGGGGATGTACTTCTCGCCGGAGAGCGGATCGACGCAGCCAACGGGCTGCATATCGGCCTCAGCCGCCACGGCTGCCAGTACCTCGATCCCCATCTTTCCGCTGCCGCTGACCAGCACCTTGATCATCGCGCCCAATGATACGCCACGATGGCGATGCGCTGAAAATGAGACAGGGCGCGGAATTCCGCGCCCTGTCGGTCGATCCTCGTTGGTTTACCAGCGCCGCATCGGAGCTGGAGGCGGAGGAGGTGGCGGGCTGCCGGGCTCCCGCTGGAACCCCTCGCCGCCGCCGCTCTGCTGGCTGCCACCAGAACCGCTCGGTCCGTACTGGCCGCCGCTACTACTGGAGGAGCGCCGTTGGCCGCCGCCACTGCCGCCGTAGCCGCCGCCACCCCCACCGCTTCGGCGTTGACCGCCACCACCGCCACCGCCTCCGTAGCCACCGCCACCACCTCCGGAACCGCGTGGGCGTCCGCCGTTACCGCCGCCGCCGCCACCACGCCGGTCTCGGTCGCGACCACCGCCACCGCCGCCGTAACCACCGCGTCCACCGCCACCCCCACCTGGGCCTCGGCTCGCGCGGGATGCTTCCTGGTCACGCTTCGACACTTCGATTGCCTCATCGAGGCTCAGTCCTTCGATAGTCGCTCGGCGAGAGAGATTGACGCGGCCCATGGAGTCGACTTCGATGACCATCACGTTGATTTCGTCACCTACCTTGACGACGTCCTCGGGCCGGCGCACCGGGTAATCCGCGAGGTCTTCGACCCGCACGAGGCCGTCCTTGCCGGGAAGAATCTCGACGAAAGCGCCGAAGTTCGTGAGGCGAGTGACGGTGCCGTCGTAAGTCGCGCCCAACTCGACGTCTTTGGTCAGACCTTCGATGATCGCGATCGCCTTCTGAGCCTGCTCTGCGTTCGGGGAACCGATGAAGACCGTGCCGTCGTCCTCGATGTCGACCGAGCACTTGGTCTCTTCCTGGATAGAGCGGATCACCCGGCCACCCGGCCCGATCACCGCGCCGATCTTTTCCTGCGGTACCACGATGCGGTACATACGTGGCGCGAACGGGGACATCTCGGTCCGTGGCTCAGCGATCGCCTCGACGATCTTGTCGAGGATGAAGAGCCGAGCCACCTTTGCCCGCTCGAGCGCCTGAGCAAGGATCTCGTTCGTGATCCCTTTGATCTTGATGTCCATCTGAAGCGCCGTTACGCCTTCGCGCGTGCCGGCCACCTTGAAGTCCATGTCCCCGTAGTGGTCTTCCATGCCGGCGATGTCCGTAAGGACCTGGAACGAGTCATCCTCCTTGATGAGCCCCATGGCAATCCCGGCCACCGGCGCCTTAATCGGTACGCCGCCGTCCATCAGTGCCAGTGTGCTGCCACATGTACTCGCCATGGATGAACTGCCATTACTCGAAAGAATCTCTGAGACGAGGCGGATTGTGTAGGGGAACTCGTCTTCGTCCGGGATCACCGGGAAGAGTGCCCGCTCCGCGAGGGCGCCATGTCCGGTATCGCGCCGACTCGGGCCGCGCATGGGTCGGGCCTCGCCAACGGAGTACGGCGGGAAGTTGTAGTGGTGCAGGTAGCGCTTGGATTCCTCCGGCTGCAGGGTATCCAGTCGCTGTTGCTCGCCCATTGACCCCAGGGTCAGCGTCGTCAGCGCCTGGGTTTCTCCGCGAGTGAACAAGCCGGAACCGTGGGTTCGGGGGAGCAACCCCACCTCGGTATTAACCGGGCGAATTTCGTCCACCTTGCGGCCGTCTGGCCGTATCGCGTCTTTCAAGATTCGGTCGCGTACCACCTTCGACATGTGCTCTTCGAGCGCGGCCTTCAATTGGTCTTCCGGGTATTGTTCGCCCAGGGCGGTGATTAACTCTGCCCGCACCGCGCGCATTGCCTCGGCCCGCTCGTCCTTGGCGGCGCCGATCAGGTCCCAATCCCGGGAATTCGCGAAGTCGACTACTGCCGTCTTCACTTCGTCCGGGAGGATCGAGGGCGTGAACTCCCATTTTGTCTTGCCGATCTTCGCGACGATTTCCTCCTGGAAGGCAATGACCTCCGCGTTGACCTCCTGGGCCTTCTGCATTGCCTGGAGAAGTACCTCTTCGCTTACCTCGCTCGCACCCGCCTCGACCATCACGATCGCATCCTTCGTGCCAGCCACGACGATGTCTAGAGTGCTGTTCGCGAGCTGATCGAACGTGGGGTTCACGACAAGTTCGTTGTCGATGTATCCGATCCGGGTGCCGGAGATCGGGCCCCCGAACGGAATGTCAGACGTGGAAAGCGCGATCGACGCGCCGATGATCGACAGCAGGTCCGGGTCGTTCTCCTGGTCAGCGGAGAGTGTGGTCACCACCACCTGCACGTCATTTCGCATCCCCTTGGGGAACAGCGGGCGCAGCGGCCTGTCCGTAAGTCGCGCGGTGAGGATGCCGTCTGTGCTTGGGCGACCTTCTCGGCGGAACCAGCCGCCCGGGATCTTGCCCACGGCGTACAGGCGCTCCTCGAAATCAACTGTTAGGGGGAAAAAGTCCACCCCTGCTCTCGGCTCCGTGCCCATCGTAGCTGTCACAAGAACCACGGTGTCGCCGTACCGCAGCCAAACGGAGCCGTTTGCCTGGGCTGCTACTTTGCCGGTCTCGGCGCGCAGTGTGCGACCGCCGATCTCGCGTTCGAATACTTCTACCATCTAGTGGTCAACCTCCTGGTTGTACTAATTGCGGCACCTCGCTCCTGACCCCACTTTCGGCGGTTGATGAATCCTGGAGCGGGCATCGTCCTTCACGAGCCCTGGCTCACGCTCATCACACCCCGCGGCTGGTTACCAGCGATTCGGCGTCGGTGCGCTATCTGCGTTGATCCGCCGCAGCGGATATGGACGAAAGAAAAAAGGCCTGCGCTATCTGCGCAGGCCCAGTGATGCGATCAGTGCCTTGTATCCCGCCGGATTCTCCCGGTTCAGGTAGCGTAGGAGCCTTCGCCGCCGCCCGACGAGCATCAACAGACCACGTTGTGAGTGATGGTCCTTCTTGTTGGCCCGCAGGTGATCCGTCAACTGCTTAATCCGGTGGGTCAGGATCGCCACCTGGACTTCTGTTGAACCGGTATCCGTCGCGTGCGACTGGTACTTGGCGGTGAGTTCCGCCTTCTCCGTTTTGGTTAGCATCTACGCGCTATTTACCGTCGCTCTCTATCTTCCTTCACCGCGAGTATAGCACAGCATTTGTGGAAAACGGAACAAGCGGATCGGGGCTGAATATACTGACGCTGTCATGCCGATGCCGATTGCCCTGGTCGCGGACAGTTCGACCTGCCTCCCCGCGGACGTCATTAAGCGGTTCGGCATTGACGTGGTTCCGATTCCGGTGACGATGGGTGACGACGTGATTGATGACGGCACAATCACGCCCGAAGATTTGTTCGCCCGGGCAGAAGTGTCGGGAAAAGTGCCGCGAACGGCCTCTCCCTCCCCAGGCGCATTTCACGACGCCTATTTGCGGGAGAAAGCACGCGGCGCGGAGTCAATCCTGTGTCTCACGCTGCCCGACTCGTTCAGCGGAACGTTCGCCGCCGCCAACGCGGCCGCCGATCTGGCAGACATTCCCGTGCGAGTTGTCGATACGGGCGCGGTCGCCGCGGTGCATGGATTTGCCGTCGAGGCGGCCGCCCGAGCGCTGGCCGACGGCGAGTGTGTCGACGACGCGGTGGAAGCTGTCCACGACGTGGTGCGGCGATCCGAGCTCGTCGGCGTCATAGATTCCATGAAGTACGTGGCTCGAAACGGCCGAGTGCCCTGGCTTGCCGGACAAGCCGCATCTCTCCTCGGAATGAAGCCGGTCGTAGCTTTCTCCGGCGGACGTGCCCGTCTCACGGACCGACCGCGCAGGATAACGGATGCTATCGAACGAATCGTGCGCCGGATTGAGAGTAGCCCTTGTGGATCAGGCCCACTCGAGGCCGTGGTGCTCCACGCCGCCGCTCCCGCCCTCGCTGAGGCACTGGCAATGGCGGCGAAAGGACGACTGGATATCGATGCCATCAGAATTGCCGAGTGCGGCCTCGCGATGGCCGCCCACGTTGGTCCCGGTTTCGTTGCGCTCGGCGTCCGCCACGCATGACTAATTCCCCTGCCGTGCCCAGGAAATCGCCCCGTCGCACCGCCGACACCAACAAGCTCGAACGATCCCTCGGTAAGCTTCCCGACGCCAGCACCGTGGCGGCTCTTGTGGTGATGACCGGTCTCCCGGGCAGCGGGAAGTCCCACTTCGCTCGTCTCCTCGCGGAACACTGGCCGGCTGTCATCCTGGACAGCGATGCCCTCCGCAAAGTGCTCTTCAAGACCCCCGCTCATTCAAAGCGCGAGCACCAGCGGCTCTTTCCCGCGATGCACGAACTTATAGACCGCCTGCTGTCGCGAGGAGTTTCCGTCATCGTTGATGCCACGAATCTCAAGGAGGAGCACCGCGGGCCGTACTACGCCATAGCGAAGCGACATCGGGCTCGGCCTGTTCTCATCCGGACGTGGGCGCCGAAATCCGTCGTAAAGGAGCGCCTGAGGAACCGGGGATCGACAATCGACGGCGCTGATCGATCGACAGCAACGTTAGAAGTCTACGAGCGGATGAGCAAAGACGTGGAGCGGATCACGCTTGCGCACATCTCGGTCAACACCGCTCTCCCGTTGGACTCGGCGCTGGACAACGTCCTCGAACAACTGCAAAGTTGATGTACAGCATGCGCAGAGTACGCTTCTGCACCGGGTTCATCGGCCTCGCGATTGTCTCCTGTACCGTGCTCATCTCAGCCTGTGCTGACGAAGCCGGCGCTCCGACTGGCGACGAGGGAGACACGAGCGCCCTCTCGAAGTGGGATGCGGAACCCGTGGAGGACTATCCCTATCCGGTCGAGATGCTTGTCAACGAAGCGCCGTCTGCGGACGGACGCCACTACGGGCAGGGCGAGTTTGCCGGCTACAACACCACCGAATACGGAACAGTCCCTCCGACCAGTGGCAAGCACATCGGTGAACTTGCCATGCCGGGCGTGTACGACGGGATACCGATACCCAACGAGGTCGTCGTCCACAACATGGAGCACGGATACGTGATTGTCTGGTACAACTGCAACGCCGATCCGATGCTCAACTCCGAGGGTTGCGGCCAACTGCTGAACACACTCACCGCCTGGGCTGAACCGCTGGTCGCCGGCGGCCGCAGCCTCGTCGTCACCCCGCACTCGGAGACTGAGTCGCGAATTACTCTCACAGCCTGGCAGTTCCGGGACGTGATGGAGGAGGTGGACCCCGAGCGAATTCAGGTTTTCATCGACACGTTCGAGTGCCACTACGACCCTGAAGACACCTGCGGATGAAGCGGCCTCCGGTTCTCGTGGTCAGGGCCAGAATAGATGACTCACGCATGGATGAGTTCGTGCGCTGGTACGCTCGTGAACACCTGCCTCATGTGATGCGGATTCCGGGAATCGCCAAAGCCTACCGCAGCATCTGCAGGCGCGCCGGCATTAACTGGACTGCCCTTTACGAGTTGAAAGACGACGCCTCAGTCCGTAAAGCGATTTCCAGCGGCGAAGCGGACCAGGCGCGCCGGGACTGGGAACCGTGGCTACCCCATGTTTCAGAACTGAGCATCGAGGTCTACGCACAGCTCGGGCCCCTGAGCATGTTCCACCACCACAACTAGTCGGCACTCGCTGGGGCCAATTCATCGTCACGAAGTAGCCAGCGCCTGACCCTCGCCGACGGAACACGCCGCACGCCCCGGTCCAGCGCCGGGTACAAATGAACCTGCAGGATTCGGGCGATCCCCAACCCGGCCAGCGCCACGATCCCTCCCGCGACAGCGTCCAGAAAGAAATGGTTCCCGGTCAGCGTGATGGCGAACAGCTGCGACACAGGCAGGAATATCCCGATGGCGAGCGCCGGCCACACCCATGGCTTTTCACGGAAGGCCATTACCACGGCAATCCCCAGCAAGAAGTCCCATCCGAAGTGCAGGCTTGGCATCGCCGCGTAGGGGTTCACGAACGCTCGCGTCGACTGGCTATCGTAGGCGTACCCCAGGTACTCCTTCATCGTGTCGAAGAACCCGGTGACGTAGATAGGTGCGTTTGGGTCGTATTGCGCCGCCAATTCGTCTAGCTCGCGCGGAGGAGCGACCGGGTAGAGCCAGTAGATCAGGAGCGCGATGGCGCCGGACGCAAGAAATGAGTCCCGCACGAACGTGTAGTTGTTGCGTCGGTAATAGTACAGCCACATCCCGAACGCGATGATCAGCGGAAAGTGCAGGTAGAAGTACGTGTAGTTCATCAACTGGGCCAGCCACCGGTAGTCGACGATCCACGCGTTCATCTCGCCTTCCCAGAAGATGCCCAGCGACCGCTGGATGTCGATTACGTCCCTTGCGTGCCAGTACGCGGCTTCAGGCTTGTCTACGACGGCACCTCGGACCCAGAAATAGAGCAGAAACGCGCACGCGATGATCGCGGCTTCGAGGATGTCGCGACGGCTAAATGCGGGGAGCCATTGGCGCCACTGCCTGGGAGCTGGACGCGACTCCATGCTGTCCTAAGCGGGTACGGTCGGGCGGAATGCTTCCGTGAAGAACTGGCGGACCCGCCAGCCCTCCTTGCGAGCGAGGACGGCCAACCCCAACCCAATCATCCCCACGATGTACCCGGCGACGCAGTCCAGGATCCAGTGATTGCCAGTGACGACGACCGTGACCGACATCAGGAGCGGCATCAATACGGCCCAGCCACGAACGATCGGATTCTTCACGCATGAGGCGATCGCCAGGCAGATCAGCAGATTCCACGCGATATGCAAACTCGGCATTGCCGCGTACTCGTTCACGAACCAGCCCGAACTCTCGTAGTTCACGCTGGAAAACAGGCGGAGTGTGTCCACCGCCCCGAACTCGCCCGGAAGGAAGCGTGGCGGCGCCAACGGGAACAGGTTAAACGATACGAGGGCGATCGCGCCCGAGATGAAGAAAGCGTTCCGGAACAGCGTGTAGGTTGAGCGATTAGTGAAGAACAGCCACACCGCGGCAGCACCAATGAGCCAGAAGTGGCCGTACGTGTAAATGATGTTGAAGAACCGGACCAGCGGCTCGCTGCCCAGGATTAGAGCCTGGGCCTGGCTCTCGTAGCCCACGGCGATCGTCCGCTCGAACTTGATCAGATCGATCGCGTTGTAAGTGGCCTCGATCTCGCGTCCGGACGAACCCATCCGGACAAGCGAGTACAGCATGAAAGCGATGGCAAGGAGGAGGAGATCCGCCATGCCATTGCGCCAGATGAAAGATGCGCCTCGGGCGATGTCGCGGGTCATAGTAACTTCAGGCTGAGAACGTAAACGTCATATTAACACACGATTAAACGCAGGCCAACGGATTTACGGCGAACCGTGGACGCCAAATTTCCCCTTGATTGCCTTGCCGTGTGGGAAGGCCGTCCCGTATACTCCGCACCGGAATATGTCCCGTCGAGCGGGGCACGAAAGGAGGGCCGCGGAAGCGGCCTCATTCTATGTCAGCGATAGTGGTAATTGGGGGACAGTGGGGTGACGAAGGCAAGGGCCGCATCGTCGATCTCATCGCACAAAAGGCATCTGTAGTCGCCCGCTACTCAGCCGGGAATAACGCCGGGCACACCATCATCAACGAACTGGGGGAGTTCAAACTCCACCTCGTGCCGGCTGGCATCTTCCACCGCGACAAGATCTGCGTCATCGGCACCGGAGTCATGGTCGACCCACGCGAACTCCTCAACGAGATCGACCACCTGGAGCAGCGCGGTGTTGTCGTCCAGAACCGCCTCTTCGTAAGCGACCGCGCCCAGGTGCTCATGCCCTGGCACCGCGCCATCGATCTTGCAGACGAGAAGTTGCGGGGCGCGGACGCCATCGGCACCACGGGCCGCGGTGTAGGCCCCGCCTTCCAGGACAAGGTCGGCCGCGCTGGCATTCGAGTCGCGGATCTCGTCAACCGGGAAGAATTAAGCTCAATACTGTCCTTCCTGGTCCCATACAAGAACGCCGTACTGGAGAAGCTCTACGGCGAGGCGCCTGTCTCGCTCGACGAAGTGCTGGAGGAGTACGCAGAATATGGCCGCCGGCTCTCCCCCTTCGTAGCAGATACGGCGGATATCGTGCAGCGGTCCGTCCGTGCTGGCGAGACGGTGCTCCTTGAGGGTGCGCAGGGTTCGCTCCTTGATGTCGACACAGGGACCTACCCATATGTGACGTCGTCCGTTCCGTCGTCCGTCGCCGCTGGCGCTGCCATCGGCATGGGCGTTGGCCCTACCCAGATCAGCAGCGTCCTCGGCGTCTACAAGGCCTACAACACTCGCGTCGGCAACGGCCCATTTCCCACGGAGCTGTTGGACGAAACCGGGGATCTTCTTCGCGAAGGCGGTCCCCGGCCGGAATACGGCTCTACCACCGGGCGCCCGCGCCGCTGCGGCTGGTTCGACGGCGTCGCCGCCCGCTACACCGCCCGTCTCAACGGTCTAACCGGTGCCGCGTTGACCCGCCTCGACGTTCTCGACACCTTCCCGACCATCAAAATCTGCACTTCCTACGAAGTTGATGGCCGCACCGTTGACACGATGCCCGCCAGTTTGCACGACCTCAACGCAGCGGAGCCTCAGTACGAGGAGGTCGACGGGTGGAATCAAGATACGTCGGGCGTGCGGCACTTCGAAGACCTACCCTCGCAGGCACAGCACTTCGTCCACCGCATACAGGACATCCTCGAGACGCCCATTTGCCTTGTGTCGGTCGGACCCGAGCGAGATCAGGCGATTAGCCTCCGTGGAATCGTCTAGCCTCCCCTCCGTCGAGATCGAGTATTGCCGCCGCTGCCGCTTTCAGTTGCGAGCGGCGTGGCTCGCACAAGAAATCCTGGGCACCTTCGAAGATAATCTCAGCTCTGTAGCACTCGTCCCCTCAGGCGGCGGAATCCTCGAAATTCGCGTTGACGAAGAAGTCGTTGCCTCGAACCGCGACGGTGCGCCCATGCCTGATGTTAGCGACGTGAAACGCGCGATTCGCGATAGAGTGGCGCCAGAACGACGCATCGGTCATGAGAGCGAATCTGAGAACTAGAAGCGGCCCGGAGGCGAGTTAAATCCGTCAAACGGGGAATTGCGGCTCTCCCAGCGGCGGTTTCTGAGCAGCCTCTGCACCTCTCGCTCCGCATCGAACGCCGGTTGCTCGGTGTCGTCTGCCAGTGGTTCGTGCTCCGCCACCGCGACGCTGGCCTCGGGAAGCGGCTGCGCCTCGCGCGATGTGACGACCGATCCTTCCGGTGGCAGTAGCTCGGCGAGCGTAGGCTCGCGCCGCTCAAACTCATCGTCTCCGCCGAAACTGATCACGGCACCCGCCGGCGCCTCTCCGGCATCGACGATCATTCCCGCGTCCGCACCCTCGGTGCGCAACGAGTGGCCAACCGCCATCTCCTGGATTGCGACAGTGGAAGGCTCGACCAGCACTGCCTCCTCAGTAGCCGCCCCGATCTCCGCTGCGATCTCCACGGTCGATTCCATCGCGGCTGTTCCCTCGGTCACCTCGGCGTAGCAGGCGTTTTCACGCTCCACTGGATCGATGGCCGAGTCAGTGAACGGATCGGCGAGCGGCCGTACGTAGGCCACGGCTGCGAGGGACTCTTCCTCACCTGGTGAAGGAGCGCCCGCATCAGGCTGAGTTTCCTCGAACGGCGACTCCGTGTGCCTGAACACGTAAGCTTCTTCGAGGGACGCTTCGTCCGGATCGGCGAACACTGCCGGAATCTCGACATCCGGTTCCACGGGTGCCTCTGGAATCGGCGTCTCCACTGGTGGCTCAGCCACCGCAACATTCTCCTCGATGACAGGAAGACTAAGTTCCGGGATGATCGATTCCGCTTCTTCCCCCGCAACAATTCCCTCTGCCTGGAAGAACTCAGGAATGATCGACTCTATTGGCTCCTCATCCTCGATCGCCAGCTCAGTAACCCCGGCTTGCTCTTCAACGATCGGCTGAACAGGTTCTGGGGCAGTCACCTCAATCGGTGGCTCTGCCACAGCAACGCTGTCCTCGATCACCGGCACCTTGTACTCCGGAACGATGGATTCCTGCTCAACGTATCGGTCGACCGCGGCCTCAGCCTGCGCCACCACGGGCGCCGCTGCGATAGCAGGAGCAACGCCGTCGATCATTGGCATAGGCGCCGTCGTGGGCAGGATGCTCACGCAGTCCAGTTCCTCTCGCAGCTGTGTGAACGCGGCCCAGTAGATGAGTACGTTGCCAAGCGAAAGTCCGCGCTTTACCTCGAAGCGGGTGAAGGAGTGGGCACTCTCGATGTCCAGGAACGAAACGACGTAGACAACGTCGGAGTACTCGTTTGCCCGAACGAGGACAAGGGCCTCGACGTGCATCCCCTCCTGGGGCGTCGGCCGGTCGTGCATTGCCCAGAACGCGTGCGTACCGCGGCGCGCGTCAGGACGAAGAGTGGCTACGAAGTCTTCTGCCTGACCCGCTCTCGGAAAGAAACGAAGCCTGAAGGAACTGATCCCCGCAACATCAGGTTCGAGCACTGCCAGGTAAGGGCCGGTGGGTTCTGGCTCTTGCTCGATCTGCTCTTCGACGATCGGCTCGTCGATCACCTCGGCTTTTCGACTGAGAACACTCAGGATACCCATGGATAACCTCCGGAACGGGACGCCAGGGCGGTAAGATGCCCACGATAAAGTGTCACCAAAGCAGAGAAATAGACGGCTTATGCCCGTCGTTCGCTACGAAACCGGGTGAAAATCCAGCCCTCTTAACCCAATCTCCGCCTGGGCTGACGAATGACTAGGGGTTTACTTGCACCTTGAGGGACTTCGAGGACTTATCCGCCGCTGTGGCAAAGGCAGCCGCCGCCTCGGACAACGGGTAACGATGAGTCACCATGGATCGGACGCGCTCCCCGTGTTGGTCGAGGATACTGAGCGCCGTATCGAAGTCCGAGCGAATGCCCGGCCGGCAGTAGGTGATGCCGCCGACCACGGTGACTTCTTTCAGGACCAGTCCCAGTGCGTGAATCGGCGTCGCCTGACTGAAGATCCCGAGCACGGAAACCCTGCCGCCTGGCCGCACGATTCCCAGCGCCTGCGACAGTGTCGGGGCCGAGCCACCTATCGTCTCGACAACAACGTCGAACCCTTCCGTTTCCAGCCCCGCTGTCTCACCATCCTTCACGACTCGCGATGCGCCGGCCCTCGTGGCGGCTTCTGCCTGGTGCTCGTAGCGGTACGTTGCAACGACCTCCGCACCCGCTACCTGCGCCGCAAGCACAGCCAGGACGCCGATCGTTCCGCTCCCGAGGACCAGCACGCGATCGCCGGCCGTGACGTTTACGATGTGGAGTCCGTGGACCGACACCGCCAACGGCTCCGCCAGCGCTGCTATTTCAAATTCCATCTCGTCTGGCATCCGATAGAGTCCGTACGCCGGGAAGGTGAAGTACTCCGCCAGTCCACCGTTGTGGTAAGAGCCGGTGAGGATACGCTTCGGGCAAAGGTGGTACCGGCCCGAGCGGCAATAACCGCAGTTGTCACATCGTCGCACCGGCTCAACGGCGACGCGGTCTCCCACCGACCATCCTTCAACGCCCTCGCCCAGGGCCGCGATCTCCCCACTGAGTTCATGCCCCGGCGAGGTCTTCGGCGAAGCAGGGAAGTCGCCGTGATAGAAGTGCAGATCAGACCCGCAGATACCGCACGATCGGATGCGGATGAGCACCTCGCCGGCTGGAGGCTGCGGGTCTGGTGTTTCGCGGACCTCGATGGTCTCCTTGCCAGTGCAATACGCGGCGAGCATGGCGTGATTCTAGCAGCCCGGAGAGGCTCAGTTACAGGTCGTGTTGTAACTTGGGCTCAATGTCGAGATGTCGGCGAGATTGACGCTGAAACTGGCGTTTAGGTCGAACCTTGAGTCGTAGTTGGCCTGACCGGGAAAACTGTTGTACGACGTCGAGAACCGGGAAACGTCGGACAGATTGACTCGCCTGTCGTCATTATTGTCAGCAGGCCAAGCATCCTGGATCTCATCGTTCGTGACCGGCGTCGCTGGGCACTGCGCCTGCGGATGCGTGCCCACGAACAACTCCCTGTTGCCGATGAACCCGTCTCCGTCACATTCGTATGGCTCGGTCCCTTGTGCGAGGGACTCGTCTACCAGTCCGTCGCCATCGTCATCTACCAGCAGATGCGCTCCATCGATTCGCTCCGGTTGTAGCGATGGGTCCATCGGATCACCACCGCAAAGCAACTCATCCACGTCGCCGGGCAATACGTTGTCATCGTCCTCATCACACGAGTCACCCAGCCCGTCGCTATCCCCATCGGCCTGATCGATATTGACTGCCGAATCACAGTTGTCCGCTGCGTCGGCGATCCTGTCTCCGTCCGTATCGGTGCATAGGCCCGAGTCAGGGCCAGACACCAGCGTTCCGGGCCAGACGGCGTTGACGGGGATGGGGGTGGCGTTTTGGCCTAACAGGCTGGCTGGATCCACCACGATGGGCGTGATCCCGGGCGCCGCAGCTTCCAGGGTCAATCGAAGCAGCACACCTGTTCCGCTTTCGGCCTGGCCGCCTAGGTCTATCGCGCCTCCGAACCACGACCCATCCTGATCCGGTGTGGCATCCGAGAGCGAGGTAGGATCAGGGTCGCCGGGGCTTGCGGCCAATATCTGACGGTCATCAGCAGCGACTATTCGTACAACATCAGGGTTATAGCTCAGGGCGAAGTCAAAGGCATGAAGCGGAGAACTCCCCGGTATGGCGTGTGGCGCAACCACGATGTCGACAGTTATGCGATCGATGGCATCCTCATCCCCATCGAGCAGCCCGTTGGGATTTACTCGACGGCACCAATCCACGCTCCCGGCTGAGTTCGGAAGGTTTGGCGGAGTCGAGTCGTCCTCGAGGTCGGTAGCCACCTCCAGGAATCCGCATGTGACAGGGGGGCCGGTTGTGGCCTGCAGATCGCGCAAGAAAACATCGTCAGTGGAGTTCGTATCGCCCGCAGTAACGTCGCACGCCTCAGAGTAGAAGGCGGCGGATCTGCCGTCTTCGCTGATGTTAACCCCGCCGGATAGCCCTGCCAGTTGCTGGCCGGACGGGTCCACAGTAACGCGATTCGTCGTACCCGTTTGCAAGTCATGTACGAAGCCATCCTGAGCTCCATTGGTGTCCCCCTGGACAAGGTTCGACGCGAGCGACGAGAGGGCGACATACCTGCCATTGTCTGAGATGATCGCGTCAAGAGTATCGTTATTGGCCTCAAAACCTCCTGAGCTCACACTGACGCGCGTCGTGACCTGCGTCTGGCGATCTCGTACGAAAGCATCGAAGCGCTCGTTCGTATCCCCGGCCACGAGGGTGCTGGCGGCGGAAACGAATTCGACCACACGTCCGTCCGCGCTGACGCTAGCGTCGGTTGAGCCTGCGTTAGCCTGCACACCGGCGGCTCCTAGGCTTATTCGCTCGATGGAATCAGTGTCGCGATCGTAGACGAAGATGTCTGATACGTCGTTCGTGTCCGATGGGACAAGATTGGCGGACTTTGATCCGAAGGTGACATACCTCCCATTTCCACTGATCGCCGGAGCGTTCGAACAGTCGATGGTCGTCGGGCAATATGCGGGCACTCCCAGGTTGCTCTGGCTTATCAGCTCCGTCGTGTTGTTCAGGGTGTCTCGAACGTAGATGTGTCGCTCGATTTCTCCCGGAAAGCCCCATTGAGCGACCGCACTGAAAGCGACGAACCGGCCATCGTCGCTTACGGAGGGTGCCTCACTTCCATTCGTCGATTGTCCGCCAGTTGGGGACAAGCCAACGAGGATCGTGGTGTCGGCCTGGCGGTCACGGAGGAACGCGTCCCCATCACCATTCGTGTCTCCAGGGACCAGATTTGACGACGATGACCAGAAAGCCACAAACCTCCCATCTGCACTGATGTCTGCAAACTGACCAGTACCCGGAACGCCGCCGCTCGACACGCTGACCAGGTCGACGGCGCCTGTGAGGGTGTCCTTGACGGCGACTTCCGAGATGCTGTCATAGTCGCCCGGATAGAGATTCGAGGCCTCTGTACTGAAGGCGACGTAGCGTCCGTCGGGTGTCATGCCCCCGGGATAGACCAGGCTCCGGCCGTTCAACTGTTCGCCTGAGGCAGTAACGCTAACTCGCACGGTAGTTCCAACTCCCTCGCTGGCGTCTGACAGAACCATCGCGGATGTCGCCACTGCAAGGGCGACAACAACGGCTACGCGAATCGGAGTCATATCCTCCAGGTGTTCATGGAACCAACCACATCCTACGCCAGGCGCTCCCCTTGTCAACGCTGTTCTAACTGCAACGTTGTAACTACGCGCAAAGTCGACCCTTAGCTCGATGGACTCGCGTTTGTAGCCATACCTCGCCCAGCCTATACTTGAATCCACCTCAGGAGGTGTCCGATGGTTGTCGAGACCGGAACCGATACCGTTAAGCGTGGCCTTGCCCAGATGCTGAAGGGCGGCGTCATCATGGACGTCGTCACGCCGGAGCACGCGAAGATCGCCGAAGAGGCTGGCGCCTGCTCCGTCATGGCCCTCGAGCGTGTTCCGGCTGACATCCGCGCCGACGGTGGTGTCGCCCGCATGTCCGACCCGGAGATGATCCAACGCATTATGGACGCTGTCAGCATCCCTGTGATGGCGAAGGTGCGCATCGGCCACTTCGTCGAGGCCCAAATCCTCCAGGCGATGGGGGTCGACTACATCGACGAATCGGAAGTGCTGACCCCCGCGGACGAACGGCACCACATCAATAAGTGGGACTTCACGGTCCCCTTCGTATGCGGCTGCCGCGACCTCGGCGAGGCCCTCCGCCGCATCGGCGAAGGCGCCGCCATGATTCGCACCAAGGGCGAAGCCGGCACCGGTGACATCGTCGAGGCAGTGCGCCACATGCGCACGGTGCAGGACAGCATACGCAAGCTCCGGAATATGCCCGACGACGAGCTGATGTCCGAGGCGAAGAACCTCGGCGCACCGTATGAGCTGCTCAAGGAGACGAAGGAGCTCGGCCGTCTGCCGGTCGTCAATTTCGCCGCTGGCGGCGTGGCTACACCAGCCGACGCCGCACTCATGATGCAGCTCGGCGCAGACGGAGTCTTTGTAGGGTCGGGCATCTTCAAGTCCAGCGATCCTGCGCGCCGTGCTCGGGCTTGCGTCCAGGCGGTCACGCACTACAACGACCCGCACGCCCTCGCCGAGATCTCGAAGGGGCTGGGTGAGCCGATGACCGGGATCAACGTCAGCGTGATGCCGGACGAAGATCGGCTAGCGCAACGCGGCTGGTAAAGCAGTCGAGCCAACTCCACGAGTCGCGTAAACAGGGCGGTTGATACGCACCCGTAACGCCCCGGCCGCCTGATCCTACTTGACAGAACGCCGATAGAATCACCGACAATAGACAATATACGCCCCCAATTCACGGAGGAATCTTTCATGCTTCGAACATTACGTAGGTTAACCGCGCCCGTTATGGGCGTCGTTCTTCTTGCTGCGCTGTCAACAACGATCGCCAGTGCCGATGGCCCAAACTGGACCACAGTCTCTAACGAGTTCCAGGGACCTATATTCGGCCTGGCGACCGCCCCGGACGGCAGTCTCGTGGTTCCCGATGCCGGCGCGGGCCCAACCGAAATCCGCAAAGGCAATACATCCCTGATCAAGAGCCACCCAGGTATCACGGATATCGCGCCAATAGGCCGTGGCAACATGCTTGCCCTGGGTGGTGGTGAAGTTGAAGGCGGCCTATACCGGATTTCTAAAGGGCACACCGAACTGATCGCCGACATTCCCGCTTTCGAGGCAGAGAACGACCCGGACGAAGACGGCGTCGAGTCCAATCCATTTGACCTGGCGCGCCTGAACGGTCACCGGACGCTCGTCGCGGACGCTGCCGGCAATAGCATCCTGACGGTCGACAACAAGGGAAACGTGGACTGGGTCGCGGTTCTTCCCGAACAGTTCGTCGCTACACAATGGCTGAAGGACCTGGTATGCCCCACTGAAGATCCGGAGATTGCGTTCGTCTGTGAACTGCCGGAAATGGTACCGGCCGACCCGGTCGCAACTACAGTCGCTGTCGGCCCGGATGGCGCCTACTACGTCGGTGAACTAACCGGATTCCCGGGAACGCCGGGGACATCGCGTGTGTGGAGGATAGAGTCAGGGTCTCTCCATGTCCGATGCGGAACTGACCCCGGCTGTACCCAGGTCGACATCGACCCATTCACGTCCATCATTGACATCAACTTTGGTCCTGACGGGACGATGTACGTGGTCGAATTGGATGAGGCAAGTTGGCTTCTCGCCGAGGAAGGGCTGGGCGTGGGCGGCACGGTTAATGCCTGCACCGCCAGCGGCGGTAGCTGGGATTGCTCGGAGGTGGCCACCGGCCTACCCTTCCCCACCGCCGTCGCCATCAGCGGTGACTCGATCTACGTCACCCTGTTTGGTGCTATCCCCGGTCAGGCCGAGGTCGCGCTGCTGAATTAATCAGGACTGCCATGAAAACGGAGTGGGCGCCCCAAAACGGGGCGCCCACTCTACCATCCGCCATCCGCCGCCCTAGTTGAGCACCTTCACGAGGTTCGCGAAGTATGTTGAGCCCTCTACGTGATCGACGCCCACCTTCACCAGCTTCCCAACCGCTATCGTGCCAATCACGTCAGCGAACTCGTAACACACTACCCGCACCTGCGCCTCAACCTGCACATGAATGATGAACTCGCCCGGGTTGTGCGAGATCACCGTTCCCTGGAAGTACTCTCCCGCTGCCTCGGTCTTCACGATGATCTTCTTCGCCAGGAACGAGCCGTCCCCCATCTTGTAGGCGTAGACCGAGACCTGCTTCCCCACCTGCGGCGCCGGTCCTTCCCACTGCGTGCCTCCGTCCCACTTCACGGTCAGCGTGGCATCCCACGCGTTGACGCCCATGGACGCTCCGTTTATCCATGCGATGGGACCTGAGAACTCCGCGGTCTTCACGGTGATGTGGCTTGCGCTGACCGATCCGTCCGCGTTCTTCGTCCCCTTCACCATCACCTTGGCACCCACGGCCGGATCGCCGGACCACTGCGTTTGCGCGACAAAGTACACGACCAGCGGCCCGTGGTCCGATTCAACATTGAGGTGAGCACCACCGATTGAGGTGATCACACCATAGAACTCGCCGTACTCGGCCTGATGCTCCTTCTCGTGCACCTTGATGTGAGCGGCGACAATCGTCCCATCGCCGTAGACCAGCGCCTCCACCCGGACGGATACGCCGGATACCAGGTTGCCCACGAAGGCGGTTGATCCATTGAACAAGATCGTGACCTTCGTGCCGTCACCTTGCTTCAGCATGAACTGCCCACTCCCGACTTCCTTGGCGTAGCCTTCGAACACTGCTCCTGTTGGCGCTGCCGGTGGCGGAGCCTCCTGGACGGGCGCAGGTGTGACCTGCGGCGCTGGTGTCGCAGGGGCTGGAGTAGCGGCCGGAGTCGGTGTCTCCTTCGGCTTCGCCACTGACTCTTCCGGCAGCACGCGCACCTTTAGAGCAACAAGACGGTCACCAGACTTCTTGCCGAGGACAGCCACGAAGTCGTCCACCGCCACGCCGTCAATCTCGTGCCCTGCGACGTCCTTGAAGACCGTGTCGTCTCCAATCGCAAACTCTGTCCTGTCCTCACCCTTCATCACGACCAGGTGCTCTGTGTCCACCTCCACGACCTTGCCCTTGACCTCTACGGTCGTTGCCGACTGATCCTTGCCGCCAAATGGGGCGCCAAAGCCGCCTCCGCCTGATGCGGCCACGAGGCCGACAGACATCAGGAACAACGCCCCGACGAAAGCCCCCACGACGTGCGCAAACTTCATAACACCAAACACCGCTTCCTCCTTCCCAGCCCCCACCGCCACGCTCTGCATGAGTCGCTGCCTTGCCGCCGCTTTGCCCGGGCCGGCCGCCGGGAGGCGAAGCCCCCTGAAAACCGCCGCCGAAGCCAGGTAAGGCGCCAATTCCGCCGCGTACTCAGCATTCCCGTCGAGACAGGACTGGACGCTATCTCCCTTCCTTATCCGCTCAAGACACTCTTCGAGTAGTCGCCTGAACTCCATCATTTGCTCCCCACCTCCTCCGGGGTCGCAGCCCCGGCCAGGATCCGCCGCACCGACCGCAATGCCCTGAATTCCAGGGCCTTCACCGCGTTCTCGTTCTTGCCCAGGAGAGCGGCAGTCTCCGCTATGCTCAGTCCCTGGATAAAGCGGCCCACCAGCACGAATTGCTGATCGAGGGTCAACCGCTTCATCGCCGCTGCCACCGACTGCCACAGTGCAACCTGCTCGGCCTCATCCAGCGGTGCGGCCGCTTGAGCGGAATCATCCGCCAGCGGTGCGGTCCTGGAGCGGCTGCGTTTACGGTGATAGTCGGCGCACAGATTGTGCGTAATCCGGTATAGCCACGACACCAACGGCGTTCCCCGGTACCTGTACCGGCCGATCCCCTTCCAGGCCTCCAGGAACACTTCAGCGGTGATGTCCTCGGCCGCTCCGCGGTCGCCCGCCTTACACAGCGCGAACGTGAAAACGTGATCGTAGTAGCGGTTGAAGATCTCGTCCCAGGCGGCGGCGTCAGCCAGCTGGGCGCGATAGATCAGCGCCCCTTCTTCGTCAGTGACCTCGTCGTGCAGTACTTCTCGAATTGCCATAAACATGACCTGTCAACAGACACATCCGGTTCTACAGAGCGGAAGTTACGGGCAGTGGTTACACGTTTGCCAAACATTAACGGACGACTGTAAGCCGGTCGTCACGTGGTAGCGCGCAATCGTGCGATAAAATGTTAGCCAGAGATGCCAACAATCGGGGTACTCGCCCTCCAGGGCGATTTCATTGAGCACGAGGCCGCCCTTCGCAATCTTGGTGTGGAGGCACATCAGGTCCGTTCGGCCGCCGAATTGCGCGGGTTAGATGGCCTCATCATCCCCGGAGGAGAGAGCACCACGTTTTGCCGCCTGCTGGAAGACTTCAACCTGTATAGCCCCGTTGGCGCCTTCGTCCGCTCGGGCGCCCCGGTCTGGGGCACATGCGCCGGGATGATCGTCCTGGCGCGCACTGCACACGGTCTGACCTACCCCACGCTTGAGGCGCTGGACGTCGAAGTTGACCGCAACGCCTACGGCCGGCAGGTCGATAGCTTCGAGGCAGACATCGAGGTTCCGACATTTGGCGCCACTCCCTATCACGCCATATTCATCCGCGCGCCAGTTATCTTGAGCATTGGTGCTGGCGTCGAAGTGCTGGCGTCGTGCCAGAGGAGAGAGGGCGAGCAGGCGAAGCCTGTCGCGGTCCGGCAGGGCAGCCTCCTCGCCACGTCGTTCCATCCTGAATTGACGCCAGACAAGCGATTTCACCAGTACTTCTTGGATATCGTGAATTCCTCGCGAACAACGATAGGCGCGAAATGACCAGCGCCCGGACACCTCTGCCCACCGATATAGTCGCCCTCGTCTCTTTCGACGGGCGCGTCTATCCGAATGAGGCCAAGCCCCTCGAACGCCTCGGCGTGGCGGAACGAACGCATCCCCTTGAGGAAGCGATCGAGCAGTGGTTCTCTTTTGCCACCGGTAAGCAGACATGGGTCAGCGTTCGCGGCGCCACCATCCGCGGCCTCATCTCCGCCCGCCCCCGCGCCAAGCGCACCACCTGGGAGGTCGAGGTCTTGATTGATGCCTCCGACGATGAAGCCACGGCCCTCTCACTGTTCGCACGCATGACCGAAGGTGTGAAGAAGCAAAAGGCCGAGCGCGTGTTCCTCAGGCTCGAGGAGGAGAGTTCGATGATCGACGCTTCCCGCCGCGCTGGATTCTTCCAGTACAGCACCGAGACGCTTTACCGCCGCGATGCTGCCGATTGGCGGCCCGCCGGAGAACCACCACGCTTGAGGCCCCGGGCAAAGGGTGACGCGTTCCACGTCTACCAGCTCCACACCCGGACTGCACCGGCAAACGTTCGTGCCATCGAATCCCCGACTTTCCGCGACTGGCAGGCTGTTGCCGAAAAATGGGGTGGCCGTTGCCAGGAGTTCGTCGAGGAGACCGAAGGCGTCGTCGCGGGCTGGGTGAGGATTTACCCCGGAACCGTAGGACGCATCTACGCGATTTCCGCGACTGACGACTACGAGACACTTCTCTCGGCGGGTCTCGAAGTTCTACAGGACCGCGACGTATTCTGCCTCGTGCCCGACCACCAGGTTGCCCTCGGCAGCGCACTGACGAACGCTCGCTTTGAAGTTGTCGAGCGATACGCTTGCATGGCCAACCGCCTGACCAGGGCCGTCGAGGAACTGGCGCCCGAACACAGTGGAGAGGCAATACCTGTTTCTTAGACCATGCTGAACATCACCGACGATCTCGACACCCTACTCGATGTGCTGCCGCCTACGATCGCTGAGGCAGTGCGCGAGCGCTCGAACAACTATGCACTCCTCGAAGTCGTGATGGACCTCGGAAGAATCCCCGAGGCTCGCTATCCCAATGAGGAGGCCATCCTGAGAGAGCGCGAGATTACCGAGGAAGATATCGACTTCGTCGTCTCCCGAATCGGCGATTTTACGAGTGACAATCGGGCTGGCATCGAGCGCACTCTGCACCGCATCTCCTGCATCCGCAACCGCCGGGGCCGGATCATCGGCCTCACTTGCCGGGTCGGCCGGGCCGTATTCGGCACCATCCGCATCATCGAGGACCTCATCCGCTCCGAGCACAGCGTCCTTCTTCTTGGCCGCCCCGGAGTTGGCAAAACGACCATGCTCCGCGAAGTTGCCCGCTTCCAGGCTGATGAACTTAATCGGCGGGTGGTCGTCGTTGACACGTCAAACGAGATTGCCGGTGACGGGGACATTCCTCACCACGGGATCGGCACCGCCCGCCGCATGCAGGTTCCCTCGCCGGAACTCCAGCACGCCGTGATGATCGAGGCTGTCGAGAACCACATGCCCGAAGTCATCATCATCGATGAGATCGGGACCGATCTCGAAGCGGCAGCAGCTCGCACTATCGCCGAGCGCGGCGTACAGCTCGTCGCCACCGCCCACGGCAACTCCCTGGAGAACATCATCATGAACCCGACCCTCTCCGACCTCGTCGGAGGCATTCAGTCGGTGACGCTCAGCGACGAAGAAGCCCGTCGGCGCGGCACGCAGAAAGCCATCCTCGAACGCCGGGCGCCCCCCACCTTCGACGTCCTCGTGGAAATCCAGTCCTATACTCAGGTGGCCGTCCACCGGAACGTGGCCGAGACCGTAGATTCAATCCTGCGCGGATATCAGGTACCACCCGAGATGCGTGAACTCTCCCCCGAAGGCGAAGTAACCACCGTTCGCGGTGGTAAGGCCTTGAGTGATGGAGTCGCGGCCGAGACTGCCGCGCCGCCCACCAGAATCGACGATCTCGCCAGGGCGGATCGGCACGTTGCCGCCGGCAAGGAACGCCGCATCTTCCCGTTCGGTATCTCCCGGCAGCGGTTGCAGCAGGCCCTTCGGGAAACACGCTTCCCCGGCACCATCGTGGATCACCTCGACGATGCGGATGTCGTGATCACACTGCGGCCGTACTATCGCCGAAAGCCCCAGACGCTGCACGATGCCGAAGCCAACGGCATTCCCATCTACGTGGTTAAGAGCAACACCATCCTTCAACTGGAGCAGGTTCTACTTACGATGCGCTCCGAACGCGCCGGCGATCCAGTGGTTGCCGCACTCAAGGAGGCCGAAGACGCGATTGCCCAGGTCTTGAACCGCTACAGCTCAGTAGATCTCAATGCCCAGAACGCCTACATTCGCCGACTTCAGCACATGCTGGCCCAGCGCTACGGGCTCACCTCTCGCAGCCTCGGTTCCGAACCCAACCGCTACGTCCGGGTACTCCCCGGCGAGTCCAACTGAGCCAGCCGAGTGCTGATTACACTTGAAGGGGGAGAGGGCTCTGGCAAATCGTCGATCGCGGTGGAGCTCGCCGAGAAGTTGGATGCGGCCGGCCGCTTCGTGACCTGTACCTACGAACCCGGCGGCACTCAGCTTGGCGGACGAATCTGGCAGATATTCCAGGATCAGGACCCACCTCCGATCACGCCGCTTGCGGAGCTTCTCCTGTTCGAAGCGGCACGCTCCCAGAACGTGGACAAGGTCATACGGCCTGCCCTCGCCCTCGGCAACGTCGTCATCTGCGACCGCTACACCGATTCATCAATCGCTTACCAGGGCCATGGCCGAGGGCTCACCACTAGTCTCGTTGAAACCCTGAATCACGCCGCTACCGGGGGCCTCCAACCTGATCTTACGCTGTTGCTTGATGTCCCTGTCGAAATCGGCCTGGAGCGGGCACGGCGCGCTAACAAGGAGGCCAAGACTGAAGACCTGATCGGGGAGGAGTCACTGCAATTCCACCTTCGCGTGCACGGCGGCTTCCAGGAAATTGCCAGGGACAACCCTCAGCGCGTCAGAGTTATAGACGCAGCGCGGCCCCTCGATGACGTTGTGGAGCAGTCTTGGCAGGTCGTCCGGGAGGCCTGTGGCCTTCCCTGAGGCATCGCCTGGGGTGCATCTCCACCTTTACACCGGCAGACGCAAATCATAAGATAAATGTGCCGCACCCGACTCCCACCGACAGGGAAGTCGCGACTCCGGCAAGGAGGATCTTTGGCTACTCGATCTGCAGAAAAAGCCCACCGTCAGTCCCTCAACCGCAAACTGCGGAATCGCGCCGTCAAGAGCGCAACGAAGACCGCCGTCAAGAAGGCGAATGCCGCCATTTTGGCAGGGGACATCGATGCCGCCCGTGACGCCACTCGAGCAGCGCTAATAGCGCTCGACCGCGCTTCCCAGAAGGGCGTCCTCCACGCCAACAACGCCGCCAGGCACAAGTCACGGCTGCTCATTAAGTACAATGCTGCCGTCGCGGTTTTGCAGGCTCCGGCCGACGGAACGGAAGGCGCCAAGCCGAAGGAGCGCGCGAAGAAGGCGCCGTCCGCGAAAGGCTCTGGAAAGGCCAAGCGCCCTGCCGCGAAGAAGGCCGCCAAGAAGTAACCGCCCAGTCCGCGTAACACGCAGCGCCAGTGATTTCACTGGCGCTGTTTTCTTAACCGCAGTCCTGTAGACGGGCTTGACAGGGGATGCTATTCTTATGCGCGGATTTGCTCTGGATTAGCAAGCGCTTAGTTTAAGAAGGAGGTCAGATTTGACCCAGGAACTGCCCAACTCCATCAAGGACGTTATGGACGCCATGCCCGGTGCTTTCCAGCCCGACAAGGCAGCCGGCGTCAACGCCACCATTCAGTTCAACTTCACCGGCGATGAGGCTGGCAACTACGCCGTCAAGGTCGCAGACGGCAAGTGCGACGTTTCCGAGGGTACGGCTGACAGCCCCACCGTCACCATCAACTCTCCTTCCGACGTATGGCTCAAGATCATGCGCCGCGAGCTCGATGGCGCCACTGCCTTCATGAGCGGCCAGTTCACCTTCACCGGTGACATGGGCGTCCTCATGCAGATGCAGAACTGGTTCGCCCAGGGCTAAGAAGACCAGACAGAGCAACCAAAGAGCCGGCGGCTACAAGCCGCCGGCTCTTTCATTTCAGAAATTCCCTGGTTAGCCCTCCGAGCCGGTCGTAACCTGCAACTCACCTGTGTCCCAGCTCACGACTTCAACGTCGCTCCCCAGGACTACTACGACACCAGACGAGGTATTCAGGAAGGGAGTCGCCTGCGGGTCCGTCGCCAGGATCACCCGGTCTGGAGGCAGGCCTAGCCACTCGGCAACCTGCTGCACCGTAAATTCGTTCCCGCCCGTGGTGTCCACGACGATCGTCGTGTCGTACAGGAGGCCATTGGCGTATTCGTCAACGGTGATCTTTTCGGGCGGGACGCCTTTCCCCCGCATGTAGGTGGAGAAGGCCGCGGCCAACTCAGGTGTTGGCGTGCCGTTCAGCACCGCCACGCTCGCCGTGTCGTTGATGACGCGCGAGTCGCTGAATACCTGCGCCTTCAACTCCTCGACGAGGGCCGGATCCCACAGGAGGACTGCCGCATCACAGTAGTCGCAGGGGTAGACTGCCGGCTGCATCGAAACGGTCCGGATGCTCTCCACCCCAACCTCGGTCATCAGGGCGCCGAGCCCTGCCGCGCGAAAGTCACTGATGTCGGTCTCAACGGCTCCCTTGAACTTGTTGTACATCCCGATGGGGTCGTTGATGATCGTGTCGATGCTCGCCGCTTTGCGGGCGATGGCCTTAAGCACCAACTGTTGGCGCTCGATTCGCTTGTAGTCGTTGTCGCTCTTCCGGATTCGGGCGTAGGCCAGCGCTCGGTCCCCATCCATGTGCTCAGGTCCGGGAATGAATTCCACCGGGTAGATGTCGTAACAGTACGCGCACGTGGCGTACGCCGGGTCGTAGGCGTACTCAGGCACATCAATATCCACACCGCCGACTTCATTCACGATCGAAATGAAGTCTGTCCAATCTAGAAGTACATAGTGGTCGATTGGTATTCCAAAGTTGTATTCCACCGTGTCCATCGCCAGTTGCGGGCCGCCCCCGGGATAGTCGGCGAAGTACTCTCCGGTCTCCCACGCTTCGTTTATCCGTGACTGCTGCATGACGCCGCCTTCACCGTCCGGGATATCCACCAGGGTATCTCGCGGGATCGAAAACGCGCCGGCAGTCTTACTGTACGGATCGATGGTCAGAACCATCACGCTGTCTGTACGATACGGATCGCCCTCGGGCTGATCGGTCCTGCGGTCCAACCCCAGGAGCAGGATATTGATCCGCTCTTCAATCGACTCGGCTGCGGCTTGTTCTCCGCTTGCATCTGTTCCCGGAACCTGCACGAAGAGGCCGCCGAGTTCATTTCCTGGCGCGATGATGTGGTCCAGTCGCGTAGAAACCAGGAGAGCCGAGTAGAAGCTGAGCACGGCGAACACGCCAATTCCGATGATCGCCTTTGTATTGACGCCACGGCGATGGTAGACGTAAGCACCATCTCCAGAACTATCGCCGCCGTAAGGCGGCCAGTCGCTACTCAAACTTTCCTCCGTCGATTGTCGATATCGAGCCTATTCGTAATCTTGTGCGCATGTAGGGACAAGGCCTGAGGCGGCCCCGCTATTTCAATCTGGGTTCCTTTCCTAAAACGTTCCCTGTTGTTGAAAAGTTTCCGCTCAGGGGACTAATGCCCAATCCTGCGGAAGCTTGTACCGAAAAGTCTTTTCGGTATGGCGTTCTCCATCGAAGACCCTGGCTCGCCCTGAGCGTTCGATTTCACGATAGCTATTCACGATCTGCACGATCCGCTTCGCTCTCAAGTTGAATATGACTCCACCCGCCTTCACCGGCCTCAGGCTGGCTTCCCTTGTCAGATCGTCCACGATCCGGAATACGGGCTGCTTATGCCGGGGAAGCGTAGTCAGCGCCCGGTGGATCGTTTCGTAATGCCCACGGGTGTTGTGCTCGTCGAACACGGACAATCCCGCGCTGACATAGTCACTGAGGCCGTGGTACAGGGAGTCTGAGCGTTCCAGTAGTTCGTCCGAGGTCCGTGGGTTGCTGGCGCACGCTGCGACAAGGGCGGGAATCGCGTCCCCATGCGTCAGAAAACTGACCCCGCCTGCCCTGTCGATGATCGTACACCGAAGCAGATTCATGACCTGCTCGCCAGCGTAGCACCGCCTCTCGTAAGGGGTCAACGAGTCTCTGAACGGAATCCGCGACAGGCATCTGCACGCTACCCCCGCGCGTTATAACCAGCGTATGCCCTCTTCATTCCGCCACTTCGGCGCGCTCCTAATCCCTATTGCCACGGCGAGCGTCATTCTCGTTGCTTGCGGTGGCTCCGGCGACCCCCCGAGCGCCGTCTCGCCGGATGATTCATCACCTACGCCATTCATCGCCGAAATCGATCTTGAGCTGGCGAATAGGCTCGTTGAACAGGGCGACTCCGAGAAAGCCCTCGCAATCTATGCCGCAGGCGCCGAGCGAGGGACCGACGAAGAGCAGACAGAGAGCCTATGGGCGCTCGCACGGATAAACTCGCAGACCGGAGATAACGCCGCCGCGGAGGAAGCGGTCGAAACACTCAGGGATTCCGGCCTGGAGCCGAGCGAGGAAAGCGCTGCACTCCTCCTCCAGGGAAAGGCGGAATTCGCCCAGGGCGACTTCGAGGAAGCCCGCGACGCCTTCGAGAAATATATCGAGAACAAAGGCCCGGCAGCTCCCTATGCCACACTCTACCTGTCGCAGATCAGCCGCCAGCAAGGTGACAGCGGTGCGGCTAGCGAACAACTCACGGAAGTCCTTGAGGCCGGCCTCCCGTCGGCCGTCGCCACGGAGGCCATGTTTAATCTGGCGACGCTCCAGGAGGAGGCCGGTCACCCCGACGAGGCCATTGCCACCCTGCAGCGCGCGGCTGACACGACCAATTCGTTCACGGACCAGGCCGAGGCCCTATGGCTGATCGCGGAGACCGAGTCCCGGACCGGCGACACCGCAGGCGAGGCGGCCGCCGTCACCGACCTCGTCACCGAATTTCCGGCGAGCTACCGCTCTGCCGAAGCACTGGCCCTGCCCTCCGCCGCGGGTTTGACGCCTCAACAACGTGGCCTCGTCCTCTTCCGCAACCGCTTGAACGAGGAAGCGGCGACACTCTACCAGTCGCTCGTCGAGCAGGGCGGAGAAGGATACGCCGAAGCCCAGTACCGGCTGGGCGTTCTATCGGAGCGGTTCGAGCGCTGGGACGACGCCATCGCCCACTACGACGCCGCTATTGCCGCCGGAGCCTGGTACGCAGCACAGGCAACGTGGGATAAGGCCACAGTCCTCGAACGCTTGGGCCGCATCGACGAAGCGATCGCGGCGTACGCCGGTGTCGCCGTCGTCATGCCTGCCCACGAGCAGGCCGGCCCCGGCGTATTCCGGGCAGGTCTAATGAGCTACCAACTGCAGCGTCCCGGCGATGCTCTTGCTTACTGGACCACTTTCCTCGAGGTAGCCCCGAACCCGGAGGAGACTGCGCGGGCCAACTTCTGGCTCGCCGAAACCTCGGCCACCCTCGGCGACCCCGTGGCCGCCGATGGTTACTACCAGGGGGCGATCGATGCCGACCCCCTGGACTTCTATGCGATGAGAGCCCGCTCGATCTTGGGCGAGCAAGGCGAAGCCTCGAACACGGAACCGGCCCCGGCCACCGAGGCGGATTGGGCCGCCGCTGAACAGTGGCTTACCGCGCAGCACGGAGCCGAGGATCCGGCCGCAGCGGAGTCGCTGCTTGCCGGAGTGCCTTTCCTGCGGGCGAAGGAACTCCTCGCTGCTGGTCTGGCTGACCGCGCCGATGTTGAGTTTCGCGCCGTCCTTGCGAACAACGAAGAGAATGCTTGGGCGACGTACCGCCTGGTCCGCGAACTTGATGCGCTGGAGCGGTATTGGGTCTCATCTCCGGCTGCTCGTGGCCTTGTCGGTCCTGGCGCACCGCCTGCTCTCTTCCAGCTCGTTTACCCGCTCGCCCATCGCGACCTTGTCGATACCGAAGCCGCGGCCAACGGAATCGATCCGCTCCTCTATCTAGCCCTAATCCGACAGGAGAGCCTGTACCAACCGGACGCCGTCTCCTCTGCCGAAGCAATGGGCCTCACCCAGGTGATCCCGACGACTGCGGACAGCATTGCCGCTGACTTGAACGTCACCGACTTCCGCTACACAGACCTCCTGCGACCGCGCGTTTCCCTACAATTCGGCGCTCATTACCTGGGCGGCGTCCTCGATGGCTTCGGTGGCGAGGTGCCGGTCGCACTGTCCGCCTACAACGGTGGGCCTGGCAATGCCTCGCGCTGGTGGGAGGCATCCGGTGCAGATCGGGACCTCTTCGTGGAGACCATCGACTACCCGGAGACGCGCTCTTACGTGGAACTCGTCATGGAGAACTACGCGCTGTACCAGTACGCTTACGGACTGACCACAGAACCCAGTCTTTCGGACTAACCGCCCGTGCCGGTGACGATGGGTGTGTCGTCCCGGTTACCCCACTCGTTCCAGGACGCGTCGTAGTTCGCGATTCGCGGGTAGTCCAGTAGCTTAAGCACGAAGTAGGCGTTGGCGGCCCTGATCCCCGCCTGGCAATGCGTAACGACCTTCTTGTCCGGTGTCACGCCGATCGCTTCCAGCTTGCTGCGCATCTCGTCCGCCGGGAGGAACACTCCGGATCGCACAGGCGGTGACACAGTCAGGTCCAGCCACTCCAGGTGCTTCGCGCCCGGGATGTGACCCCCGCGCTTGTTAGTGCGTGGGTCGTCGCCGGTGTGCTCCCCGGCGTCGCGCACATCCCAGATGACGCTGTCCACGTCCTCGATCGCGCCCTTCACGTCCTCCAGCACCGCGCACATATCGTCCCTGACCTGTGTCACTGCAAAATTGCCGGGATCCACGTGCGGCTGGTCCATGCTGACGGCACGACCTTCGTCGTACCACTTGCGGAACCCGCCGTTGACCACCTTGCAGTCCGAATGGCCGAAATAGGCCAGCGTCCACCAGAGGCGTGCGGCGTAGAGTCCGCCGTTGTTGTCGTAGGCGATCACCAAAGTGTCGTTCGAAATGCCGTGCCGGGACATCACCTTCGCGAAGGCATCCGCGTTCATCACGTTTACGCCGACCCCCGTGCCGCTGGCCGAATCGCCCCGCTCTTTAAGATAGTGGTGTGTCCGCAGCCCGATCGCCCCGTTGATGTGCAAACGTTGGTACGACGGAAACTCGTCGCAATCGATGACGCGTACGCTTGGGTCATCGATGTGGTCGGCGAGCCAGCCTGTCTCGGCGAGCAATTCCGCGTTGGGGTATCCGGCGGCCATCGTGCCCCGAACGTTAGACCAACTTGCGCTCGCTTACAATACGCCTCTGTTTGTTCAACCGGCGCACTTCTCGCATCATTAGCCACACCATGAAAGACCCCGTGAAGAAAGTGCTCCCGCCGATGACCATAGGTAATCGCGAGTTCACCTGGGGCGCCCGCACGTACATCGTGGGCATCCTCAACGTGACGCCAGACTCTTTCTCCGGCGATGGCGTCGGCCTCGACGTCGACGCCGCCCTCCGCCAGGCGCTCCAGATGCGGGACGAAGGCGCCGACATCATCGATGTGGGCGGCGAGTCCACGCGGCCCGGCGCAGAGGAAGTGAGCGCCGCGGACGAGCTGGCTCGGGTCATCCCGGTAATTCAACGCATCTCGCGCGAGATCGACATCCCGGTAAGCATCGACACATACAAATCGAGCGTGGCGAAAGCCGCCATCGAAGCCGGCGCTTCTCTTGTCAACGACGTCCACGGCTTCCAGCGGGACCCGGGCGTCGCCTCCGTCGCGGCAGATGCCGGCGTCCCCGCCGTCGCCATGCACTGCCAGCGAGACCGCGAGTTCAAGGACACGATCGGCAACGTCGTCGAGGGTTGGCTGGAGAGTCTTCGGATCGCGCGCGAGCAAGGCCTGCCCGAAGACCGGATTATCCTCGATCCCGGGTTCAACTTTGGATGGACGGAAAATCAGGCGCTCGAGATGCTTCGCCGCCTTCGTGAACTAAGGATCGTCGGCCGCCCCGTTCTCATCGGCACTTCTAGAAAGTCCACAATCGGCTCAGTCCTCGGCGGATTGCCGGTCGAGGAGAGGCTGGAGGGCACGGCGGCAACCGTTGCGGTATCGATCACCAACGGCGCGGACATAGTCCGCGTCCACGACGTTAAGGAGATGGCTCGCGTCGCCCGGATGACCGATGCCATCGTGCGTGACCGGGTGTCCACCTGATGCCCATTACCTTCCTGGGGCTCGGCTCCAACCTCGGCAACCGCGAGGCGAATCTGCAAATGGCGATTCGCGCAATGACGCGGCTTGCGCGTGTGACGGAGGCGTCGTCCTTGTACCAGACGGCTCCGGTAGGGCCACACCAGCCGGACTTCTACAACGCCGTGGTGAGAATCGAGACCGGCCTCTCGGCAACGTCGCTCCTACGCTTTCTTAAGGGGATCGAGGGAGAAATCGGCCGCCGTCCGGGCGGCGAGCCTGGTGGCCCAAGGCCGATCGACATCGACATCCTCCTCTACGGCGATGAGATCGTCGAAGAGGGTGCCTTGACCGTGCCGCACCCGCGGATGGCCGAGCGTTCGTTCGTCCTCGCGCCACTCGCGGAAATCGCCGTAGATGCGAGGCATCCGGTCGTCGATGCGTCGATCGGTGAATTGGCCCGCAAGGCAGGCCAGCAAGGAATCACACGAGTAAAGGGGCGTGGCTGGGATGGCGTCACTGACCATCCGCAGGGCCGCGTACGAATCTAGGAGGAACCATGTCCGAAGAACAGATCAAGTTCATCAACCAGGCCCTCAACGTCATGTACCCGAAGGGGCTCGGCATGACGATTACGAGCGCGGAGGTTGACCGAGTCACCGCCGAACTCACGGTTACTGACGACATCTGCACCACCGGCCGAACCCTCCACGGCGGCGCCGCCATGACCATGGCAGACTTCCTCGGCGCCTCGGGCACGTTCCTTAACATTCCACAAGGTGCGACGACGACGACCATAGAGTCCAAGACCAACTTCATTGGCTCCGCCCGCGTCGGCGAGAAGGTGCTCGCCACCTGCGAACCAGTCCACAAAGGGAAGAGTACACAGGTCTGGCGCACCACCCTCACCAGGGAAGACGGGCGGACGATCGCCGTCGTCACTCAGACGCAGATGGTCCTCCAGGGGCCGACGACCGAGCAGCAGTTGCTCGCGGACCTATTCGCGGGCAAGAACCTGGAAGAACAGAAGGCGATTCTATCGCAACTCGAGCGCGCCGGCGCTGGTCTCTACCAGGCGTTCGCTTCGCAGGAGACGGATCCCGCCCGCAAGCAGGCCCTCCTCGACGCCGCCCAACGCGAAATCGACAACGCAGTAGTGCTGGAGGAGCAGGGGGGGAAATCGAGCTAGTCTACCCACCATTCGAACCGCCAGGGATTCCCGCATGACGGGCGTCGCCATCGTCCTCGTGCTGCTATCGGGCGCCGTTCACGCCACCTGGAACTTCCTCGTCAAGCGGAGCAGTCACAAGGTCAGTTTCTTCTGGGCGATGGCTGTGACCGGCCTACTGTTTGTGGGCGCGCCCGCCCTCGCCTTCGCCATCGTGGAAGGGTTCGGGTGGACCGCCCTCGCCTTCGGGTTGGGGACCGCCGTTCTCCACGCCCTCTACGGCATCTTTCTCACACGCGGCTATCACCTCGGCGATTTGTCCTCGGTGTACCCAGTGTCGCGGGGAATCGCCCCCGCGATTGTGCCGCTCTTTGCTGTCCTCCTCTTCGACGAAGTCGTATCAGCCCTCGCCGGTGTCGGAATATTGCTCATCGTGATCGGGATCTACGTGATCCACATCGACTCCCGCACATGGCGTGACATCATGGGCCCTCTTCGTGCCCTCAACGCCCCCGCCGGCCGCATCGCCATCATCACCGGCATCATAATTTCCTGCTACAGCCTCTGGGATAAGGCCGGCCTCGACAACGACGTCCACCCCGTGACTCTCATCGCCTTCACCCTCATCGGTAACGTCGTGGGGCTTACCCCTTCAGTGTTCTTCAACGGCGATCGGACGTATCTCGCCGAGGAATGGCGCATCCACAACCGAAGCATTGTCGCCGCTGGCATCCTTGCACCGCTCGGCTACGTCATGGTGCTCATCGCCCTCACCACCAGCCAGGTCAGTTACGTAGCGCCCGCGCGCGAAGTGGGCATCGTGATCGGCACCGCGATGGGCGTCCTCTGGCTGGGTGAGGGCTACGGCTTGATGCGGATCTGGGGCTCGGTGCTGCTCGTCGCCGGCGTGGTGTTGCTCGCGGTTGCGCCCTGACTCGCGCCGAGAATCGCCCCGCTCGGGCGACTGCCGTCTCATCCTCTGCTAGACTTCGGTCGTCATGAACAAAGCACTCGTACTCGGCGGCGGAGGCACGCTCGGCGTCGCCTGGGAAGTCGGACTACTCGCCGGCCTTGCTGACACCGGCACCGATGTGACGGATGCGGACATCATCGTCGGCACGTCCGCCGGCTCGTATGTCGGTGCCAGAATTGCCCAGGGACAGCGACTCTCTGATCTCGTCGAGGAGCAGCGTGCTCCGGTCAGTTCAATCCCGGAGACTATGGAGTTCGACCTCGCCAACGTCGTCGCGGCGTTCGGCAAATGGGCTTCCTTTTCCGAGATGACCGAGGCCGCGTGCGCCGAGGTGGGCGCGATAGCCCTCGCGTCACGGACGATGCCCGAGCAGGACTGGGTCGATTCGTTGGGAGTCCCCATCGACCCCGATTGGCCAGACCGAGCCCTCCTCATCACGACCGTGGATGCGGAGTCAGGCAAATTCAGGACGTGGAGCCGGGACGATGGCATCGACATCCGCCGGGCCGTGGCCACCAGTTGTGCCGTCCCTGGGTTGTTCCCCTGCGTCGAGTTCGAGGGGCGCAAGCATACGGATGGCGGCGTGCGCTCGTGCACGTCGGCAGACCTCGCCACTGGCTACGACAGCGTGTTGATCATTGCCCCGCTGGGCGTAGACTCAGGCAGTATCCATCCCCTCGTGGGGCGGCAGGCCCGGGACGAGGCGGATGCCCTGCGAGCCTCGGGCGCCAACGTGGAGCTTATTTTCCCCGATGCCGACGCGCTGTCGGTCATGAGCGGCAATTTCATGGACGCCAGCAAGCGGTCTCCGACCGTCGATCAGGGGTTACGGCAGGCCCGCGTCGAAGCCGGCCGGGTCCAGGCAGTCTGGGCAGGCGCGCCGGCGCGCTCATCGTGACGCTTACCGCCGACCATCTCGTTTACGCCGTCAACGACCTCGACGCAGGAATCGAGGAGATCGAGGAGTTGCTCGGTGTCCGGGCGGCACCAGGCGGAAGCCATACCGGTATGGGAACACGCAACGCGCTTCTGTCGCTCGGCGTTGGTGTCTACCTGGAGATTATTGCCCCTGACCCCGCCCAACCAACGTCGGCGATGCCACTCCCCTGGGGCATCGGCACCCTTCCGGCTGGCCGGCTTGTCACCTGGGCGGCTCGCGTTCGGGGGATACACGACGTGGTCAAGCGATCCACCGAGCATGGGTACGACCCAGGGCCAGTAATGCCAATGAGCCGTGAGCTTCCCGATGGCACGCGGCTCGAATGGAAGCTGTCCGTCATGCGCCCCGCCCCTGCCGACGGGTTGGTCCCGTTTCTGATCGAATGGGGCGCGGGGAGCCATCCCGCCCGCACCGCGCCGTCCGGTTGCTCTCTTCTCGACCTTGAGGCCGAGCACCCTCACCCGGAGTTGGTCACGCCCCTCCTCGATGCCCTTGGAGCGGACCTCCAGGTCTGCGAAGGAGCCCGTGCTGCCCTCCTCGCCACGATCGCCTGCCCTAACGGCACTGTCTTCCTGTCTTGAGACCCGCCTAGGGTAGATCGACCTTCGTCCGTCGGCCCATGAACGGGTTGCACCGCACCAGGCGCCAGCACGTCTTGAGTGTCGCCTTCACGAACCCGTAGCGCCGGTAACTTTCGAGACTGTAATCGGAGCAGGTCGGCTCGTACCGGCAGCGCGAAGGCAGCGACGGGGCCACGTTCTCCTTGTACGTGAGGATGAAGCGCTCCGCGATGCCAGCCGGGCCGGCCAGGTTCTGCTGCGCGGCGGGTCTATCCATTGGATCCTCCTCCGCCACTGTCACCACCGCCTCCGCTGCCACCACCGCCTCCGCT
>Ga0105347_1000110_pt1 | contig 38232 bp, 30 predicted proteins | sample EasRivMeERMLT890_FD_89677 | JGI IMG/M metagenome (GOLD analysis project Ga0105347, IMG submission 89677) | Soil microbial communities from meander-bound floodplain in the East River, Colorado, USA - East River MetaG ERMLT890 | ecosystem: Environmental > Terrestrial > Soil > Floodplain | place... | reverse complement strand
TCCGCCTCCAGAATCCGCCCCCAAAATAGAAAAGCCGCGAAACATTAGGGCTTTTCCCTTCTGTCTCTGCGGCTCATATCCGCGGCGTCGGCGGTTCGAATCCGCCCACCGCCACCAAAGTCCAGCAAGTCTTGTTGTAACGCCAGACGCGACGGATTTCGGCCCGGCGAGACCGTTTCTCGCCGTAGGAACGGGCACCGATCGGATCAGCGCGCAAGGCTAATACTTGAGATTCCACTCATTGCGGGCATAGCGCTCGCGCACCAGCACTTTGATCCTCTCAAAAGGGATCTCTCGGAGTTTTTCTTCCGCCCCCCATTCCCGCCTGAGCGCACGACGAATATCGTCGGCCGCGATCTTCAAGTTGCATAAGAAAGCTCCATGAGAGCGGCCATGCCGATAGGCTGGCTGCTTAGACGGCATGCTCAAACAGGATTCGATAAGCGATAAGTCGAAACGGTAGAGAATGGTCCCATGAAACAGGCTGCAAAGCCGTTTCCGGTGCTGGGCGTTACCCGAAAACTTCCGCCCCTCGAGCGCAAGATCGCTAATCCCTTGAACTTGAACGGCTTCAGAACCGTGAGCTGCAAAACAATTAAGATGACGTCCCAGCACAAAACGGTACGAATCCGTAAGATCAGCGGGAATCCCCAGGGCGTGACTTTTCACGGCTAAAGCATAGTTCAAGCAGCCCGGCCCCTGCAGTACGGTCCCACCGCCACTGAAGCGTCTCAGTATAGGTATACCTTTGGCATCGCATGCAGTAACATTGACCTCGGTTGAGACTTTATTGGAATAGCCGACAACGACGAAGTGATGATCGGGCTCCCAGAGCCGCAAGAAGCCATCTCCCTCGCTGTTTTCACAGCGCTCCAGCAGCGCTTCATCACAAGCGAGATTGCTCGCGGGATCAGAGAAAGTTAAGTCGAGATATTTCACGACATCGTGTTGCTTTTGGTTTTATTTTGTTGTCTGTTACAATTTAGGAGAGTCAGATGGAAGCCGAAAAAAAGGACGCAACGGATGGTGCAGAAGTTAACAGCCCTCGCGAAAACAATAATAATAAAGGGCTCAAGAACGAAAAGCATAAATGGGTCGCCTCGCTGGAATACATTCTCGAGTATATTCTCAAGAACGAAGAATCAGAGCAAGCCACGCTCCTGATTGAAGAGCTAATCGAGAGACTCAGGGAGTCTGGACTGAAGATTCCCTACGCCGTCAATACCCCTTACATCAACACGATCGCGGCGGAAAGGGAGCCCGTCTATCCCGGCATCCGCGAAATCGAGCGGCGCATCAAGAGTTACGTACGCTGGAACGCCCTGGCCATGGTGGTGAAAGCCAATCGGCTCCACCCTGATATCGGCGGCCACATATCCACCTATGCTTCTTCCGCAACTCTCTACGAAGTCGGCCTCAACCACTTCTTTCGTGGCGGCGATGGCGCCGGCTTGGCCGATATGGTTTATTTTCAAGGACACGCCTCACCTGGCGCCTACTCCAGAGCTTATATCGAATGGCGCATCAATGCCCCCAAGCTCCATCATTTCCGCCAGGAGTTGGCTCCGGTGGGGGGCTTGTCGTCCTATCCCCATCCCTATCTGATAGCAAATTTTTGGCAGTTCCCTTCCGTCTCCATGGGACTCGCCCCAATCATGTCCATCTATCAGGCTCGCTTCAATCGCTACCTCGAGAGCCGTGGTCTACTCACGGCCGAGCAGCCCAAAGTGTGGTGTTTTGTCGGCGACGGCGAGATGGACGAACCTGAAGCACAGGGCGCGTTATCGCTGGCAGGGCGAGAAAATCTGGACAACCTAATCTGGGTGGTAAACTGCAACTTGCAGCGTTTGGACGGTCCGGTGAGAGGCAATGGGAAAATTATCCAGGAGCTAGAGTCGATCTTTCGCGGTGCCGGATGGAACGTCATCAAGGTGGTCTGGGGCTCGGATTGGGATCCGCTGCTCGCCGCCGACGATAGCGGCCTGCTGGTGAAACGCATGGAGGAAGCGGTGGATGGAGACTACCAGAAATACTCTGTTGAACCGGGTAGCTACACGCGCAAGCATTTCTTCGGAAAGTACCCTGCGCTCCTGGAAATGGTCAACCACTTGACTGACGATGAGATTCACAAGCTGCTGCGCGGAGGTCACGACCCCAAAAAAGTGTACGCAGCTTACCGGGCCGCCGTCGCTCATAGAGCCCACCCCACCGTCATCCTGGCCAAGACGGTCAAGGGATACGGGCTGGGCGAAGCCGGTGAGGGACGTAACATCACGCACCAGCAAAAGAAGCTTAACGAACGCGAGCTGCGCGAGTTTCGTACGCGCTTCGACATACCCCTAGCGGACGAAGAGGTCGTTGAGACACCCTTCTACCGGCCGCCCCTCGATAGTGCGGAAACACAGTATGTGCTGGAGCGGCGGAAGCAACTCGGTGGATTTGTTCCGGAGCGCAAAGTGATGGCATCTCGGTTGACTCTTCCAGACCTGAGTCACTACACGGAATTCTTCAAAGGCTCCGGTCAACATACCCTGTCGACGACATCAGCCATGGTGCGTCTATTGACCAAGCTCCTGCGCCACGAAGAAATCGGCAAACGCATCGTCCCGATCATCCCCGATGAGGCGAGAACTTTCGGAATGGACGCGCTTTTCCGCCAGATCGGCATCTACTCTCCCAAAGGACAGCTTTATGAGCCGGTGGATCGCGAAACACTCTTGTATTACAACGAGGCCAAGGACGGCCAGATCCTTGAAGAAGGAATCACCGAGGCCGGCGCCATGTCTTCCTTCATCGCCGCCGGCACGGCCTACGCTAACTTGGGTATCCAGATGATTCCTTTCTATTTTTATTACTCTATGTTCGGGTTCCAGCGCATCGGCGATTTGATGTGGGCGGCGGGTGACATCAAAGCCAAGGGATTTCTGTTGGGCGCCACGGCGGGGCGAACGACTTTAAATGGCGAAGGATTGCAGCACCAGGACGGTCATAGCCACATTCTTGCGAGCACGATTCCGACGTTGTTAACCTATGACCCCGGATTTGCCTATGAAATAGCCGTCATCGTACGCGATGGCCTGCGGCGGCTTTACGGGGAAGGCGAGGAATTCTTCTACTATCTGACCCTTTACAATGAAAGCTACGAGATGCCGGAAATGCCCAACGGCGTCGAAGAAGGTATTTTGAAAGGGCTCTATAAATTCAAGGCAGCCGAGAAAGGAAAAACCCATAAAGCTCATATCTTAGGCAGCGGACCATTGCTGAGAGAAGCTCTCCGGGCTCAGCAAATATTGGCCGAACAGTTCGACGTTTCAGCCGACGTGTGGAGCGCTACGAGTTATAAGCTCCTACGCGGCGATGCCCTCAATGTTAAACGCTGGAATATGTTGCATCCCTTGGCGCCTCAGAAAAAATCCTATTTGGAATCACTGCTGCAAAACGAAGCGGGCGCATTCGTCGCCGTGTCGGACTATATGAAAATAGTACCGGACCAAATCGCTCCGTGGATACCTGGGGGTCTCACCACCCTAGGAACGGATGGTTTCGGCCGCAGTGATACTCGCCCGACTCTACGGCGTTTTTTCGAAGTGGATGCGGAATCAACCGCCGTCGCGACGCTGTATGCTCTCTATCAAAAGGGCGCCCTGCCCGCACAAACGGTCGATGCAGCGATCAGAAAGCTGGGGATCAACCCCGAAAAGTCTTTTCCCTTTTACCTCTGATTTGCACTTAACTCGCAAACTCTCCAATGGACGTCAAACTTCCGCGGCTGGCTGAAGGCGTAGAGTCAGGAATCGTCGTTAACATTTTGGTCTCCGAGGGACAGGAGATCAAAAAAGACCAACCTTTCATAGAGTTGGAAACTCAAAAGGCCGTGGGCTCCATCCCTTCTCCGGAATCCGGCGTCGTGAGCAAGATTCACGTGAAAGACGGAATGGAGGTCGCCGTCGGCCAACTGCTCATCTCCATATCCACGGAGAACAAACTTGCGACCGGTAACGCGCCGCTCCCCCACGAACGCACCAATCCCGCCGAGGTAGAAACTCGCCGTGCGACGCCTTTACCTGCGGCCCGCGAGGCTAAAGTGGCGGCACAAGCGGAAGATTACCGATACGAATCCAAAAGCGGCGCGCCGCCACCGGCGCCTCCGTCGATCCGCAAGATCGCTCGCGAGCTTGGTATCGATCTCACACGGGTCAAAGGCAGCGAAGCCGGCGGCAGAATAGCGCTTGCCGATCTACGCGCCTATATTCAGCAACTGCAACAACTGTCCCTGGAAGGAGCCAAAGGGCAGCCGCCAGGCACGGCTTCGCCTGCTCCATCCGAAGCGGCGCCGCCAGCCGCACCCATCGACTTCAGCAAGTGGGGACCTGTTCGCCGTGAACGCATGTCCCCTTTGCGACGAACCGTAAGCCGCCGAATGGTAGAGTCTTGGACAGCGATTCCCAAAATCAACCAGTTCGACGATGCCGATATTACCGATCTCCTGACTGTGCGAAAGAAGTATGCCGCCGACTACGAGAAGCATGGATCGCGATTAACCTTGACTTCGTTTCTCCTCAAAATCGTTGCCGGCGCCCTGCAAAAATATCCCCGCGCCAACTCCAGCATCGACGAATCAACGAGCGAGATGGTCTATAAGGACTATTTCCACATTGGCGTCGCCGTCGATACCGAAGGCGGTCTTATTGTTCCGGTGCTGCACAATGTGGACAAGAAGCCTCTACTCGAGCTTTCCAAAGAGCTCCACGAGCTCACGGAAAAAACCCGGCAACGGAAAGTCTCTTTGGAAGAGCTTCAAGGCGGCACCTTTACGATCTCCAACCAAGGGAGTATTGGCGGAAGTCATTTCACACCGATTATTTATGCCCCTCAAGTGGCGATCTTAGGCGTCGGCCAAGGACAACCGAAACCCATCGCCAGAGACAAGAAAATTACCGTTCGCAACCTGCTCCCCCTTTGCCTCGCCTACGATCATCGCGTGCTCGACGGCGCTGATGCGGTGCGGTTTCTAAAGGAAATCATCAGCGGCCTGGAAAACTTTCCCGAAGGCGAAGTAAAGCTCAAGTAGACAGACATGGAACCTATCAAAACCGAGATTGTCGTTCTTGGCGCCGGGCCGGGAGGATATACCGCTGCCTTTTATGCGGCGGACAAAGGCAAAAAGGTAACGCTGGTAGAGCAGAGCCCCCGCCTGGGCGGCGTCTGTCTCAACAGCGGCTGCGTTCCCTCGAAGGCGCTACTCCATGCGACGGAGATACTTCGTGAGACCAAGGAGTCGGCCGCTCGCGGCATCGAATTCGGCGCACCTAAAATTGACCTCGACAAACTGCGCTCCTGGAAAGAGTCGATCCTTGACCGATTAGGCCAAGGAATCAAAGGTCTCGCCCAGAAGCGCCACGTGCAACTGATTCACGGCAGGGGCCATTTCGAAGACTCCCAGACCCTTCGGGTCGAGACTGCTGAAGGACAAAAATTCATCAATTACGAGAAAGCCATCATCGCTGTGGGGTCGAAGCCGGCAATGCCGTCGGCCTTTGATCTCGGCAATAAGAGAATCATGACATCTACAGAAGCGCTGGAAGTTCAGGATATTCCCCATGACCTGCTCGTGGTCGGTGGCGGCTATATCGGTATGGAATTGGGTACCGTTTATGCCGCCCTCGGCAGCAATGTGGTTGTGCTCGAAGCCATGCCTTCCATATTGACGGGGGTCGATCCCGACTTGGTGCGTCCCGTCAGGCGCTCGGCGCAAAAAGCCTTCAGAGAGATCCGCGTCAATACCAAAGTGCTCAAGATGGCGACTGCAGGAAAGCACATCAAAGTGACAATGGAAATTGACAAACAACAGCGGGAAGAACTCTATGATCGCGTTTTGGTCAGTGTGGGCCGCGCTCCGAACTACAGCGACTTGGGGCTGCAAAACACCGGGGTAACGAAAGATGACAAGGGTTTCATCAAATGCAATCCGCAACAACAGACCGACGATCCGAATATATATGCCATCGGCGACGTCAATGGCGGAATACTCCTCGCTCACCGGGCATTTAGAGAGGCGAGAATCGCCGTAGAAGCGATGCTGGGAGAAACCAGCGGGTTTGAGAATATCGTTATTCCGGCGGTCGTATACACCGATCCTGAAGTCGCCTGGTGCGGGCTAACGGAGACGGAAGCCAACCAGAAAGGGATTCCTACCCAGGTGACCAAGTTTTTGTGGGGTGCCTCCGGCAGAGCCCTGAGTTTGGACCGGACGGACGGATTGACCAAATTGATCATCGATCCCGAGACCGAAAGAATCCTCGGTGTTGGTATCGCTGGAGTGGGCGCTGGAGAGCTGATCAGTGAAGGCGTCCTGGCGGTTGAAATGGGAGCCACCGCAAGGGATCTCGCGGATTCGGTCCATCCGCACCCCACGCTCTCCGAAACGCTGATGGAAGCCGCTGAAACTTTCTATGGCACCGCAACCCATATGCTTACAACGCGCCGAGAATCGTCGTAAAACTCGGTTGCTAAGGACTGTTTGCGGTCTTCAGGACCTCGGATTCTTCCCATTCGCTAAGAATTTTTTCGCACCCTTTCATCACTCACAGCAACCTCAGGGAGAGCCACCCTAAGCGCCACAAAGTACCACGGCGGCAGTGGCATTGCTCCGCGAACTATGGCACAGTGACCCGCGTCAAGAGAACGTCTGTAAAGCTCCACACCGCACGCGTAGCTGTTCCGTACCCCAGGTGGGAGGTTAGCATTTTGATCAATCAAAACAGACTTAAACACCTCCTTATCGAACTGATCAAGATCGACAGTCTCTCGCGCCGGGAACGCAACGTTGCAGTTCGTTTGCAGCGAGAAATGGAAAGTCTCGGCGCGCAAGTTTGGCTCGATGACGCCGGAGAAAAGGTCGGTGGAGATACCGGCAACCTGATCGCTCATTTTCGCGGCACCGTGCCCGGAGCCCCCCCCCTGCTGCTTTCCGCGCATATGGACACGGTGGTTCCCGGGGAAGGCATTTTTCCGATCCTTGAGGGCGATATCTTACGCACCGATGGCAGGACCGTTTTGGGCGGCGACGACAAGAGCGGCGTTGCCATCATTTGCGAAGTTCTGCGCGTCGTCAAAGAGAATCAGCTTGCTTGCAGCGATATCGACGTTGTCTTCACCATCTGTGAGGAAGCCGGCCTCATCGGGGCGAAGTGTCTCGACGTGAGCCGCTTGCGCGCCCGAACCGGGTTAGTGCTTGACAGCGACTCCGTCGGCTTCTTATTCACCAAGGCGCCCGCGGCCAATCGGATGGAGTTTCATATCCGAGGCCTCGAGGCTCATGCCGGTGTGTGCCCTGAGAAAGGAATCAACGCGATCAAAGTCGCAGCCGAAGGAATCGCGCGCATGCAGCTTGGGCGAATCGACCACGAAACCACCGCCAACATCGGCGTCATCGAAGGCGGCATGGCCGTGAATATCGTTCCCAACGCGGTGGTACTCCGGGCTGAAGCCAGGAGTCACAGCGAAGAGAAATTGGAACGTCAGACCTGGCACATGTTGCAGTGCCTGCGTGAGGCGGCCGCCCAGCATTCTTTGGAAGTGGACGGTAAGCGTTTTCAAGCGACGGTTGAAGCCCAGATCGACCGCGACTACGATCGTATGCACGTTCCCGACGAGTCCATGATCGTGCAACTTGTGCAGGCCGCTGCGGAGAACCTCCATGTCGAACTGAAGACCCTCGCCACCGGCGGCGGCTGCGACGCCAACGTGCTGAATCAAAAGGGGCTTGAGGTCGCCAATCTATCTACCGGCATGCGGGAAATCCATACGGTCCATGAATGGCTCGATCTGAAGGATCTCAACCTCTCGGCGCAGATGGTTCTAGAAATTGTCAGGCTTAACGGTGCAGGTCACTAATCGCGGGGATCAGCGTTTTTTTTCGCCTGGTGAATCGTTTAACCGCTAACCGGCCAGCAGCCATGCGCGCGGAAGAAATCGGACTTCTTCTCAAGCAAGAGCGTGGACAGTTCTTGGAATTCGTGAGCGCCTATGAGTATCGGCGCGGCCGAACCCACGAGAAAAGCAGTGCAGATCTCGCCCGGGAAATAGTCCGCATTGTTTCCGGCATGGCCAATGCCGATGGCGGAACGCTGCTGGTGGGGGTGGAACCGGATCGGAGCGTAACCGGAATTCCTCATGAACATGAGGAGTTGCAAAGTCTGATTCAGGCTCCAGAAACGCTGCTCACTCCGCCCCTTCACCCGTCAGTGGAAAGGATTCGGCTCGGCAACCTCCTGCTCATCAAGTTCTTGCTGGCACCTACCCTGGAAGTCCACCGCGTCACAGGGGGCCGATCCTTTTGTCGGATCGCCACTGAAACGCCGTCGCTACCCGGAGAACAAATTGCGACTCTCAGAGAAGCTAAACGCAACGTTCTCTACGAAAGACAACAACCGTTGAACGCCGGCTGGGATGATTTGGATCAGACGGCCGTTGCGCGCTTTAGGGCGCGAATTGGGGACTCCAGGCCGCCGGAGGTCATTCTCGCCCACTCCTATCATTTGCTGGATACTTCCCGAAGCAGACCGATTCCCAACCTAGCGGGTCTCCTCCTCTTCGCTAAAGACCCGATACTTTGGCATCCCCGCTGTGGCATCGACTTCGTGAGATACGAGGGGACCGAAAGACAACACGGTGCCGCGCTCAATGTGGTAAAGCGCATTCGATTCGAGGTGCCACTCGGGCGCCTCATCGACGAGGCCGTAGGTCGAATCAAGGAACATGTCCGGGAACGGACGGTGCTCCACGATCTCTTTTTTCGTGAGCGTATGGAGTATCCCCCGTTTGCCTGGCAAGAGACCCTAGTAAACGCCGTTGCGCACCGTGATTATGCCATCACCGGGGCCTCCATCGAGGTCTGGATGTTCGATGACCGCATTGAGGTGCGCAGTCCCGGCCCGCCCCCTTCACCGGTTACACTTGAACAATTGCGTCAACACAAGAGCATTCACTTCTCCCGCAATCCCCTGATCGTACGCGTGCTGGCCGATCTTGGTTATCTGCGGGAGATGGGCGAGGGCATACCAAGGATTTTTCAGGAGATGGAACACCACGGTCTGCACCCCCCGGAATTTTCCGTTGAAGGATTTTTTTTCATTGTTACTTTGCGCAACACCCCCGTTTATGACGAGAATACCCTGCGCTGGCTCAACCAATTTCCGCGGGCTCAAATCAACCTTCGCCAACGGCGGCTGCTGGCTTATGCCTATTGCCACGGCAAAACCTTTTCGACAGCGGAGTATCAGCAGGTCGCCGAAGTCGACCGCGACACCGCCTATAGGGAAATTCGCAGCTTGATGAAGAATGGCATCGTCGCGCCGCTCAAGCCGAAAAGCCGTAGCTATCGAATCATCGAAAGGCTGTGAGAGAATTGGGTTTCGCGTTGCAGACAAACTAGCGGGGCGGGAGTCGGATTGGAAACGATGGACTTCCCTGAATTAGCGCGCTTGGCAAGCGCACACGTCGAAGCGCGGATCCTCCAGGTCGCAGTTCGGCTCGGTGTTTTCGACGCCATCGGCGGTAGATCGCTGGATGCGCCGGGTATCGCTCTTAGTTTGGGCACCGATCCACGTGCCACAACTCTTCTATTGAACGCCCTTGCGGCCATGGGCCTTTTGGAGAAAAGCGCAGGCCGGTTCTCCCTCACCCCGATCGCGACCAACCATCTTTTACGAAGCTCCGCTCAGTACTTGGGGGGTATGATCCTGTTCGATGCCGGGCTGTGGAGTTGTTGGGGAAACTTGGCTGAAGCGATTCGCTCCGGTGCGCCGGTTCGTCCACCCGATATGTATCAGAGCGACCCCGCGGAAACTGAGATCTTCATCGCCGCGATGCACTCGCTAGTGAAGGCCCGGGGCGACGCTGAATGGCTGGCACAGGCTATCGATTGGCGCGACACTACCGAATTCCTCGATGTTGGCTCTGGGCCGGCGACTTATCCGATCGCGCTCTGCGAACGATTCGCCGAGCTTAATGCGACGATCTTCGATCTACCCGCAACTCTAAGAATAACTCAGCGCTATGTGCGCGAGGGAGGCATGGAAAACAGAATCCGCCTCATCGCCGGCGACTATCGAACCGATGCGATTCCCGGGCGCTATGACGTCATATTGCTTTCGAATATCATTCATGGAGAAAGTGAACAGGTTAACGAATCGCTGGTCCGCAAATTGGTCTCCAGCCTTCAGCCGGGTGGGAAGCTCCTCGTCAAAGACCACATCCTCGACGAAAGCCGCGCGAACCCTCCGGTGGGCGCGGTGTTCAGCCTGCTCATGCTATTAACAACGAGTGCCGGACGCTGCTACAGCTTCGACGAAATCAAACTGTGGATGCAACGAGCGCATCTGTCGCAGGTACAAAGGATCGACCTTCCGCCACCCTTCACTTCCTCTCTGGTTATAGGCACCAAGTAATTAGCGTCGAGCAAAAATGTGGTAAACTGCTTGGAAGGTCACAACTAAGGAAGGACACCTCACCATCGACGAGCTAGAACGCAAAGCCAGGGAGCAGGCGGTCATCGAGAACCTCAAGCCCGCCTGCCTATGCAACAAGATCCGCAAAGGCACCGTGCTCAAAGCCATCCAAGCCGGAGCAAAAACCTTTGAGCAAATTAGCAAACGCACCGGCGTTGGCACGGGTCCCTGTGGCGGTAGGCGCTGCGGCTCCATGGTGCGGGGGATGCTTGGCGAGGCCGTGGTGAGCTGCAACGAGTGCGGTTGGCCCGTGCTGCTAACCCCGTCCCCACAAGTCTGCCCGCGCTGTGACTATGCCAGGCAGGAAAACTGACGGGTCGGTTGGGCGAGTCGCCCGCAAAGACTGCCGCGACCTACCACCGATCCTTACCCGTGGCCCAACGGTCCAGGCTCGCCAAATACTCACGAAACAAAACCAGGCGCATCGCCACGGCGCGCCGGACCCGGTCTTGGCGCTCCTCCGTCGTCGCGTAGCGTTTAAGAGCCTCCTGCGGCACACTGCCATGCCCCTCTTCGTCTTGGGTAATGCGCCGGTAGGGCTGTTTTATCCACTCAGGGACCGCGGGGGACTTAAGACACATCTGGATGAGGTAATTGGCAACGGTTTCGCCCGCTAAGGACAAGCCCGCGATACGCTCGCAGGTTTCGTTGAGCCCTTCCATCGCGTTGAACATGGCGATCTGCGCTGGCAAAGGTCTGTAATCATAGGGTTCAGCGCCCAAATCACGGAGGCGTTGGGCCAAAAGCTCTGCGTGCACCATTTCTTCGTGGGCGGATTCCGCCATAGTCGCTTTGATTTCCAGCTCCGGCGTTGTCCTCAACCACGTACCGAATAGGTCCGCGGCACGCAGTTCGTTAAACAAACGGCTTTTCATTACTCGAATTCGTTCTTCGTCCGTGCGCAAAGGGACGTAACAATAGGCTGGAGGATTAGCGTCGAGTGACCGGCAGAATTCATTGACCGGCGCTAGAAGCTCGTTTAGAAACTCTTCACCGTTCATGGCCCCAATAACCAAATAACCCAATGAAACGGAAGTCGCAACGATTTGAATGTTCTGCCGCGATTTGAATCCTTCTCCGTAGCTTACACCTTCCAGCCCTTTTGCGAGATATCGATACCGTTGCCTTCGGGGTCATGGACGCGATACTCGGCAAAAGGGATGCGCTCCGGCCGCGCTGCGCCCCGCCGCACGCCAGCCCGCTCCGCTCTAATTTGCATTTCTTCGTTGTTATCGACATGAAACCCAAAGTGATTAAGCCCCATGGGCTCTTCCTTTCGCTGATACAAAAGCGCCAGGTTTAAGTATCCGTCAGAAACGAAAATTGACGACCGATCCGTCCGCTCCACTTCTTTCATGTCTAGGACCTGACAATAGAAATTCGCCAGCCGCTGCGGAGCCGGTGTATAAAGGGCGATGTGTCGAATTGGCACGGGTCCTTTGCGAAACGATACGTCAAAGGCTCTTTTGCAAAGGCCGATGACGTTGCCGTCAGGGTCTCTTATTTCATGTTCGCTACCAGTATGCGCATCGCATTCAACCAGGCTTTGGTCACCGTCCGCCGTGCGTGCGAGTTTTCTCCGGATCGAGTCGACCCGGGCGGCCTCGAACCCCAAGCCCATTAGACCCATGGACATGCCGTCTCGCGCCGGCAGCAGTGCCAGGTTGAAACTCCCGTCAGAAAGGAAAACAGCTCCGTGGTCGTCGGCAACCTGGTCAAGCTCAAAAACTGCCTGGTAGAAGTCAGCCAACTTGAATGGATCCTCGGCCCGGATCGCTAAGCGACGCAATTGTGGCATGCTGCAATTCCTTTCTATCGACTTTCACCGTATCACAGGCCGCGCTGCGGTGAAATCAGTCCAATCCCTGAGCCGGGTGAGCAAAGCCAGCTTTACCCGGCTGAGACCGCCGAACTTTTCACCGGCAGCAACAGGCTAAACACACTTCCCACCCCGGTTTCGCTCGCAACTTGAATCGTCCCTCCCAGAGCAACCGCAAGCTTTTTGGAGAGACTGAGACCCAACCCGGTGCCACCGTATTGCCGGCTCGAAGAGCCGTCGAGCTGACGGAAATCTTCGAAGATGACTTCTTGATCCTCCCTTTTGATACCGATACCGGTATCGGCGACCGCTATCTTAACGAAATCCTTTCCCCCTTCCTTGACAACCTGGGTGGTGAGATCGATCCTCCCTCTCTCGGTAAATTTAAGCGCGTTGGTTAGAAGTTGCACCAGGATCTGTTGCAGCTTCTGCGCATCACTCTCGATAGTATCGATGGTCGATGCCATGACGACGCCAAACTGGATCGGTCGTTCTCGAATCAACCTCTGAGTCATGATTTCCAACCCAATCAGGATCTCCTTGAGTTTGACCACCTTAAACTGGACGCTTAGCGTGTCCGCGTCCGTACGTGAGAAATTCATCAGATTGTCCATTAGGTTTACCAATTCTTGGCCGTTGTTGATAAGCCGGTCCAAGACCTTGCGCGCGTCGTCTTTGAGATAGATATCTAACAACAACACTTCCGCGTATCCAATAATCGTGCTTACGGGTGTTCTCAGTTCGTGGCAGATATTGGCTACGAACTGTTTCTTCACTCGATCCATTTCAATCAACCGCCTATTGGTCGCCTCCGCTCTTTCGTAAGCCTTTACCGACTCTTCGTAAAGTCGTCCATTCTCAAGCGATAAAGCCAGCTGATCCGTCAGAGTTACGAGCAAGCGCAGGTCTTCGGTGCTATACTCTCTTCCCGATTGTTTTTTCCCAAAGGAAACATAACCGCGGACCTGCCGTTCAAAAATCAGCGGCATCAGTAACTCTGAGTGCAAGCGATTGAAAATACTCAACAGCCTATCCCGTCTTTCTTGAAACAAAGGATCGGTCGCTACCTCGCCGCGGGAAAGGCCACGATAGTAAATCGCCTTTTGATTGTCCCGCAGGAATCTCAGTTCCTCGATAATGGCTCCGCTGCACGGGTCCGTCTCCTCCGGAGGAGCCATTACATATTGATCCGCGCCTTTGGGTTGATAAGCCACGGTCGCTGTCTCCAGACCCAGGCGTGCTGTCATCTGCTGGATAAAACCGCTGGCGAGGTCAGGCGCGGGGGCCAGAGATCGCAGAAACAGGCTTACCTCCTCTTGCACCCGCACGGGGTCATAATCCTGGCGATAAACATGTCGATCCACTGCCCCTTCAATCCAACGCAAGAGAGGATTAAAGAGGATCACGACGAGAACCGAGAAAAACAGCGGAACGAGAGGATCGTTGTCGTAAATACCGGCCCAAGGGCCCAGAAGCAAAACCACAACGGCGTAGATCGCCAACAAAAAGGCGGTCAACGCGATGCGGCTCAACGCGACTTTCAAGACATTGCCGAGATCAAACAGGCTGTATTTCAAAAGCGCATAAGCCACAGAAAGAGGAAAGAAGACCGTCGGGACCAAAGCAAGGTTATACGGGATGGGCAGTTGAAACGAGCTGGTCAAAACCGTGCTGAGCGTGGGAATCAGAAATCCCAACAAAGCGCCGACGAACATGACACGAAGGCGTGACCGCTCCAAGTCGGGCACTGAACCACGCAACGCCGACCCGATCACAACTAAAAAAGCCAAAGCACCGAGGCAGGTGAAAACATACCCGGCGCGAAAAACATATATCCAAGTCTCCGCCGACCCAAGAAACGTCACGCTGTTTAAGACCCCCAACAGGCCGCCGGCCCCATACAGGCAGAGCAAACAAACAGGATGAGACCGTCGCAGGGGTTTCCCACTCTGCAGCAACAAAGATAAGTGGACCGCGGCGCTTGGCGTGAGGGTCAAACCAAAGATACGCAACTCCTTGGGCAGCACACCGGCCGTCATGAAATCGAATGTCGTCTCGAACCAGACAAAAACCGCGATGACCATAAGGCAAAGCGGTACGGCGGCCGGAGACGACGCGCGGAAGTAATACGGCGCCATGCCGATGACGAGAAACGCTATCCCCATGATCACGTAAACACCAAAACTCAGAAACCAATCATGGACCGATAAGGTCATCGACGGAACCGAGAACTCCAACGCATGGGAATCTCTAATAACGCGGTAATGAAAAATGGAGCCGGAGGGTGCACGCTTAACCCAATCATATAGTTCGCCGCGCTCTTTTATGGCTCGGCCGTCGACGGCGACGACACGATCCAAGGCTCGTATCCCGACCCACCCACCACTCCATCCCGGAAGAAAATAAGGCCCCACGGTCAAGTTCTCGTGCAGAAAGAACCCGGGAAAGGGTTTAGAAATCCACTGCAATGAAGCGACCAAGGTTCCACCGACCAGGAACAGCGCAATGAGGCCTATAGTCGCCAGCAGCAGTTGTCGTTGCCACGGTTGTTTACCCATGTAGCCTCCTCAGGGCGGAATGCCTGCTGGATCGAGATCGCCGCACGGGGGCCTTTATCAAGGCTCAGCGAACTCTGTCAAGACGGGGTACGCTGGCAGGGAAGGCGTACCCCGAAAGGATTCAAGCTTCAATGGCAGAAGAAATTTGTGCGGGCAGGCTGTGATCGCGGACGGCTAGATTCTTTCGATGGTTTCGCTGGGCAGAACCAAGCGGGTTTGACGACCTAAGATATCGAGCAGAACGGCAACGCGCTCGCTGCCCTTCATGTTTTTCTCGAAGATCGCTTCAATCCCAGAAAATGGTCCTTCTTTGATTTTAACCGCATCGCCGGGCTTTGCCGATAAAAATTCTATCTGGGCAATGCCTTCCGGACAACGCTCGCGTAATGACGCCAGAATCTCGATTCCCACCTCGGCAATCTGATTGCCGAACTTTAGAAAATCTCTAACACCCGGAGAATAGCGAGCCGCTTTTCCGGATTGTACAAGGTCCAAACGACAAAACAGATAACCGGGAAAGAGCGGAACCAACCCCCAGTGAAACCGGCTTCCGATTCGCCGTCGCATTCGCATCCAGGGTAGAAACACTTCGACGTGGAGATCAGAAAGGCGTTTCTCAACTTCTTTCTCCTTGTTAGCCTTCGTCTGGATCGCATACCAGCGAAGGCCCGGCTCAATCTGTAAAGCCTCCTTGCTCATGAGTCTCAGCACACTTGTCCTTATTTCAATAATAGTATCAGACAAAAGCGATCATGATAATATGGGCGCGCTCGGCTTCGACCTGCAAACGTACTCAGCCCCTATGAATTTCCTTGACTTTCCCGACAAATGGCGCTTCAATAATAGCGTAAGAAGCGCAGTAAGGTGCAGACTGAATATTAAGTTCTTTGATGCGTCTAAAATAGGAATAAGCCGGGCGGCCGACCGAAAAGCAAAGGAGGTCGAACGCAAGCCTTGAATTACTTCCAACTATCATCTGCGGCGCCTCGTAGTCTGGCTTCAGTTTATTTTCATTTCCTTACCTCAAGGTGATGCGCGCAATCAAAATAGTGATTTCACCGGCTCACCTTCATTCTCTCAACCGTCACAGCTTATTATTGTTGTCCGCGCGATCGGCGTTTCTCTTTTTGGGAGCTCTCGTGTCTGCAAAGAGTGTAATCAATTTTGCAAAGGGAGGCTGCTGGAATGGACCATAACAAGGAATTCGAGAACCTTATCAAGAAGGATAGAGACCTTCATCATGCCCGATCTTGGCGGGGAAACCTGCTGGGCTATCTCGAAAAGGTCAACGAAGATCCCACCGTCGCCAAACTAGCGCATGCGCGACTTTACGACACCCTCATCAAAGCGGGTATTAGAGACATCCACGAAAACGGCGACCCCCACGTTAAACGACTGTATAAAGACGAATCGATCAAAGTCTATGACTTTTTCGCCGACGAGTTCTTCGGCATCGAAAAGACAGTTTCCCAGATTGTTCGCTATTTTCACGCGGCATCGCTGAAGGGCGAAGAAAGCCGGCAGGTCCTTTATCTCATGGGACCGGTGGGTTCGGGGAAAAGCTCTTTGGTCGAAAAACTGCATCGAGGTTTGGAAGAGAGCGAGCCGGTCTATGCCATTGATGGCTGTCCCATGTTCGAAGAACCGCTCCATCTGATACCGCGCCACTTGAGAAAAGAATTCGAGAAGATGCTGGGCGTCCATGTGGAAGGAGATCTGTGCCCGGTCTGCCGCTTCCGCCTCAAGGAAGAATTTGCCGGGAAATATGAAGAATTTCCGATCTGCACGGTGGAGTTTTCAAAGCGAGCGCGGATCGGTATCGGCGTGGTTCCTCCGGTGGATCCCAACAACCAGGACACCTCCGTTTTGATTGGCAGCGAGGATATATCGAAGCTGGATCTCTACTCGGAAGGCGATCCCCGCGTCTTAGAGCTTAACGGCGCATTGAATATCGGCAATCGGGGCGTGGTTGAATTCATCGAAGTATTCAAAAACGAGATCGAATATCTCCATTGCATGATTACGGCAACCCAAGAGAAGGTGGTTCCCGCCCCAGGTAGACACGGTTTGGTATACGTCGACACCGTGATCGTCGCCCATTCCAATGAAGCAGAGTGGCAGAAGTTCAAAGCCGATCATACGAACGAAGCTATCCTCGATCGTATCGTCGTGGTCCGCGTGCCTTATAACCTCAGGCTATCCGAAGAGGTAAAGATTTATCAAAAAATCATCCGCAATTCCGATTTTCGAGCCCACGTGGCGCCCCACACCCTGGAGATCGCCTCCATGTTCGCCATCCTGTCGCGTCTGGAACCGACTAACAAGTGCGATCTCATGACTAAATTGAAACTCTATAACGGCGAGGAAGTCGTCGAGAAGGGACGCACCAAGAAAGTTGACGTCCAGGAGCTCCGCGAGGCTTCCAAGCGAGAGGGCATGACCGGGATCTCGACGCGTTTCATCATGAAGGCCCTGGACAACGCGCTTTCCGATAACACCGCCGGGAATTGCATCAATCCGATCAACGTCCGTGAGGCATTGGTCAATATGGTGAAAGAAGGCGAGCTCTCCGATGATACACGGAAGCAATATTTGGAATTCCTCCAGGATACGCTGCACAAAGAGTACCTGGAAGTCCTCGAGAAGGAGATTACGCGCGCCTTCGTCTATTCTTATCAGGAACAGGCCGAAGTTCTGTTCCAGAATTATCTCGACCATGCCGAAGCCTACGTGAACAAGAGCAAAGTCAAAGATCGAAACACCAGGGAAGAGCTCAACCCCGACGAAGGTTTCATGAAGTCCATTGAGGAGCAGATCGCCATTATCGGCTCCGCCGCGGACGGCTTCCGGCAAGAAGTCATCGCCTACCTCTGGGCGGCCAATCGAAGGGGGGAGAAAATTGACTACCGCAGTTATGAACCCTTGAAAGAGGCCATCGAGAAAAAGCTGATTACCTCGGTTCGAGACCTGAGCCGGGTCATCACCAAAGCGAGGATGCGGGACGAGGAGCAATCAGAGAAATACAACACCATGGTGAAGAACTTGCTTGACCATGGTTACTGCCACAGCTGCGTTGATGTGATCCTCAAGTACGCAGCCAATAATCTATGGAAGGATTAACTTGACAACGCAACGGGTCAACGCTGGAATAGTGAGCTGACGTGGAAGCCATTTTCCGTCCGTATCACCCCTCCTCTGGCCAACGCGGTGACCGCAGCGCGGGGGATCGCTTGCGCCACCGCCAAAAAGTCCGTGAAGCCATTCGCAACAACATCGCCGACATTATCGCCGAGGAATCCATCATAGGGAAGGACAACAATCGCATTGTCAAGGTACCTATACGAGGGGTCAAGGAATATCGATTCGTCTATGGCGACAATGCCCCGGGAGTCGGCCAAGGCGGCGATGGGGAAGTACAACCCGGCCAAACCGTGGGCAAGGGCAAAGAAAACGCGCAGGGTCGGCAGGCAGGCGATCAGGCGGGTGTCGATTACTATGAAACCGAGGTGAGTCTGGACGAACTCGTCGAGGTGATGTTTGAGGATTTGGAACTCCCAGACCTCGACCGCAAACATCTTCGTCAAATGGAAGTCGAACGGCAGTTTCGCCAGAAAGGATTCAGGAAGAAGGGCATCCGCGTTCGTTTGGACAAAAAAAGAACCGCCCGCTCCAGGGTGAAACGCAAGAAAGCCTCCCAGCGCGCCGGCCTCGCCGGCTTACACGCGCAGCGGTTTCCCTTTCACAAGGAAGATCTCCGGTATCACCACACCGTAACGGAAACCCGCCGGGAGTCGAATGCTGTGGTCCTCTGTATCATGGACACCTCAGGTTCGATGGACACCATGAAGAAATACCTGGCCCGGAGCTTTTTTTTTCTGCTCTATCGATTCCTTTGCACCCGCTATGAAAACGTCGAAATCGTCTTCGTCGCGCATCATACCGAGGCCCAAGAAGTGACCGAAGACGAATTCTTTCACAAAGGCGAGTCCGGCGGGACCTTCATTTCATCGGGATACAATAAGGCGTTGGAGATCATTTATGAGCGCTATCATCCTGGTCTTTGGAACGTCTACGCTTTTCACTGCTCCGACGGGGACAATTTCGAGTCCGACAATCCCGCTGCGCTTAAGGCGGCTACGGAGCTGGCAAAGATCTCAAATCTTTTCGGCTACGGCGAGATTAAGCCACTCGGGGCGGGCTATTATGGCAGCAGCATGATCCAGTTTTTTTCCCAGATCCAGGAAGCCAACTTTCAAACCGTGCAGATCCAACGCAAAGAAGACATTTGGCCTTCGTTCAAGACCTTTTTGACCAAAGACCGTGCCCGCGACGACGCCGCGTAATCAATTGAGCCATGGCAGCAAGTTATACCGTCGAAGACCTCCAGGAATGGAATCAACGAATCATTGACTTGGTCGAGGGTTTCGGTCTTAACCCCTATCCTCAAGAGTTCGAGATCTGCGACCACGAGCAGATGCTCTCCTATATGGTCTATTCCGGTATGCCCTCACACTACCCGCATTGGTCCTACGGTAAGGCCTTCGAGAAGCTCAAAACTCTTTATGACTATGGTCTGAGCGGGCTGCCCTATGAGATGGTGATCAACTCCAATCCCTGCATCGCCTATCTCATGCGCGATAATACCCTCGCTTTGCAGGTCCTCACCATCGCTCATGTCTACGGCCATAACGATTTCTTTAAAAACAACTTTACCTTCAGGACGATCCGGGCCGAATTTACTATCGAAACCTTTAAAGCCCATGCGAACCGAGTGCGCCACTACGTCGAAGATCCCAGCATCGGTCTCGAAAAGGTGGAGCGTATTCTAGATGCCGCCCATGCGTTGTCGCTCCAGTGCAGGCGTAATCTTTCGATTCGAAAACAGACAGAAACCGAACAAAAAGACGCCAAACTTCGGGATTCGAAACCACCCTTCGATCCATTCCAGTCAGTACACCGGCGCAAGGAGTGGGTATCGCCGGATCTCGCCAAGGTCCCAGTGCATCCCGAAGAGGATATTCTGCTTTTTATCCGTGATCACAATCCTCAGCTTGCCGAATGGGAAAAAGATTTACTGACCATGGTTCACGAGCAGGCGCAGTACTTTATTCCCCAGATTGAAACCAAGATCATGAACGAAGGTTGGGCGAGCTTCTGGCACAAGCGCATTCTTGAGGCATTGGATCTTCCGCAAAGCCTTAAAATCGAATTTCTGGTTCGGCATACGCAGGTTTTGAGTCCCGCGCCCGGCTCCCTCAACCCCTACCACGTCGGCATGAAGGTGTGGGAAGATATTGAAAAACGTTGGAGCCAACCGGATCCCGAGGAAGAAAAGGAGTACGGCCATAAGAAGAAAAACGCCCAGGAAAAGCTCTATGAAGTGCGCGAAGTCGAACGAGACAGTTCCTTCCTGAGGCGCTATCTCACCGAGAACCTGGTTCGCGAACTCAACCTTTTTGAGTACCAATCGCGGGGTCATGAGAAAGTTGTCAGTCGTGTGGCTGACGAAGACAGCTGGCAAGCGATCAAGGACACGTTGATCCAAAGCGTCGGCACGGGAACGATTCCGGTCATTAAGGTCGAGGATGCCGATTACAGCAATAACCGTGGTTTATTCATAAAACACAGTCACGACGGGCGCGACCTCCAGCTTGAGTACGCCGAAAAGACCCTGCAATATTTGCGACAGTTATGGGGACGCGAGGTAGTCCTCGAAACGGTCATCAACGACAAAAAGTCCCTGCTCTGCTTCGCTGATGATAAGTTGACGATCAAGCCGGTTCATTAGCTCGATCTTTCCTGCGCGCCATTCCTTCTGTGGGGAATTTTCCCGCCAGCATGTAAACTCTCAGGCGACGCGGAGAAGCGCCATGACAATTGAGGACAACCTAAGGGCTATCCAAAATTGCGTTACCAATCGGTTGGCGCAAACTGACCTTGGCAACAATCGCATCGCCGGTATCATCGGCGACGGGCCGTCCCATTATTCTAAGAGCCCGGCCCTCTGGAACGCTGGTTTCGGTCATTTTGGCATAAACGCCGTCTACCTGCCCTTTGACATCGACGGATCTCGTCTTCCGGACCTCGTCTCCGCGCTTCGGAGCTGCGATCGTTTCATCGGCATGAATGTCACGGTTCCTCATAAAATGCGGGTTATGGACTTCTTAGACGAACTCGATCCCGCCAGCCAGCGCATTCGGGCCGTCAACACGGTTGTTAGAACCTCGGCGGGTCGGCTCCTCGGATTCAATACCGACGGCGAAGGCTTCATCCAAAGTATCTCGAAGCCTCAGCCGGGACAGCCCCAGCGCTTCGTGGAGTCGCTCGAAGGGCGGGACGTTTTACTTCTGGGCGCCGGCGGCTCTGCCAGGGCGGTGGCATTTCACCTTTCTGACCACCTGGAAGACGGCAGGCTCGTCATCAGTAATCGAACCTTAGAGCACGCCGCTTCTCTCGCGGCGGAGATCCAAAAGCTGGGCCGGAACGCCTTAGCGATCAGCGAGGCGGAAGTTGCTGCCTGGGCTCCGAAAGCCGGCTTGGTTGTCAACAGCACGACGAAGGGACAAGGGGGCCTACGTAGGCTATCCTACAATGAAGTTACCGACCTGGAGCCGTTCTCGTCCCTCGCACCGTCATCCGCCCCCGTCTTACGAGGCTTTTCCGGCAGTGAAGTGGCGGCGCGACAGCGCTGGCGCGAACTTGCCAGCCACGCGATTGACGCCAACCTTAAAATCTCCATGGCCATTGCGGCTGCAGTTCCGAAGGGTGTGGGGTTCTACGATCTGATTTATCATCCCGAAGAGAGCGTCTTCTTGTCACACGGTAGATTCACCGGCCATCCGACGATGAACGGTAAAGCCATGATCGTCAATCAGGCGGCTATCGCCTTTTGCAAACGAATTTGCAGCGCGGAACTGAAAGCCAGAAGGCTCGACACACCTGAAACCGAACAACGACTCTTGGAAATTATGTACAACGCCTGGTAAAACGTCTGCGCAAAAAGAGGAATGCGCCCATGGTCGATATGCATCCGCTAGCAAGACGACAATACCCTGGACGTCATGACATGCGCCGCTCGGGGTGTTCCGAAGCATTTGGGGGCCGTGGTCGACATGCAGCGGGGTACCTACGAAGTCACCCGGCTACTCACGGAGAGATGGGCGGCGAGATATACAGACTCAGCCGTGTCGAGGCACAGTAATGGCGAAAGTGACATTTATTCTGGGCTTGTCGGGTTCCGGAAAAACTCACCTATCGGAGCAATTAGAAAAGCAAACCGGGGCGAGGCGATTCACCAGCTTATTGGCCGATGATAGAGACCTCATCGTCCTCATGGACTGCTTGAAAGACGGCAAAAACTGTATCGTTGACGAGGTCAGATTTTGTCTGTCGGCCTATCGGGAATCTATCGTGCAATCTCTTTCGCACGTAGCAGATCTGGAAATACATTGGATTTGTTTCGAGAATGATCTGGAGACCGCAAACTGGAACGTCATCCATAGGACCAACAAAGGCGATGCAGAGGGGCATTTGAATATCAACCTCCGATTACACCCTCACTATACCTACCCCGCCAACGCCGAAGTGATTCCGATCCACCGAATCTAGAACCGCTTGGATCACAATCACCCATTACCACTCGGGCCTTGGCTGCAGCGCTTCGCAGCCCTGCATCAATACTTCCTCATGAGCGTCCGAGCCGATAAGTTTCGATGCTTTCCCCAATTCGAATTTGCATTAAATCCTCCCCGACAACCAACGGCCCCGAGTATTCCTTTCTCGTCGCCGGGATCAAATCCTCGGCCGTAGCGCCGCCGAACAGCAAGAGATGATTGTAGACCGCCAATTTCGGTCTGATGCGCGAAAAGATCGTACCGGCTTGGTCCGGGGTTGTGTGATTGCTGCCGATTCTTTTGAGCTGCTCCGGGCTCTCAGCGGCGCTTCCGGCGGCAGCGGTCACTTCGTGAACCAGCAGGTCGGCGCCCTGCGAATGACGGATCAGGTTTTCATTATACGTCGTGTCACCGGATAGCACCGCAGCGTGGCCTTGATAATCGATTCGGTAACCGAAGGCCGCTAGTTCCTCGCCGCCGTGATCTACTTCGAAAGCGCTGACTTTGATTCCGTCCCGGTCAAGAATGACTCCTTCTTTGATTTCCTGTGCAACCAACTTGACGCCGTCGGGCGGGTAGTTTCTGCTGCGGACTCGAATATCGACGCCGAAAGCCTGCGGTAAATGCTCCATCATTTGTTTGGTTCCTTCCGGACCCCAGACCTTTAGAGGCTGGTTGCGCTTTCCCCAGGACCGCCCGATCCAACCTGTCAGCCACAGATCCGGAAAGCCCACGACGTGGTCGGAATGGTGGTGCGTGAGAAACATTCCGGTAATATCACCAAACGGAATCCCTAGTTGATGCAGCCGCTGCATAGCGCCGCGGCCTGCATCGACGATGAACTTTTCGTCCCCAACTTCTATAAGCGTGCTCGGTCCGAAGCGATCCAATCTAGGCGGTGGCGCGCCGGTACCTAAGAGCGTAACCCGAAAGATATCTTCTGAGGATGCCGTCATCAAAGACTCCTTTGCATGATTGAGGTGACCGATTGGCATTATGACCCTTGCCGTAGGATCGGATAGGGCCTGGTCTCACAAACAAATAGCCACCAAAACACTCGCGGGCGTTTGGCAAGTTAACGAAGAGTTTAGCTGAATGTCAAACGGGAAATACCACAGATTGGGTGCGAAAAAACTTGCGGAACACGACTTTCGGAGCATCGCCACGTAGAGGGCCGCTCCACGCTTTTGGACTTATCCCATCAGAATCCCATTTTGGATTTCTGGTTTTCGTACAGGACCTTCATCAACTCGGCGCACTCAGATGTTGACATGAGCTTTTGCCATGCGGGGAGACTATTGCCCACTTTGTCGGTGAGGACGGCGTAGTCGTTAAGCACGCTCATTAGAATTTCTCTTACCGGGCCGTTCCTTAATTCCGGTTCTCTAATCAGCTTTTTGTATATCGCTTCATCAAGAACTTGCGCGTCAAAGTCTTTGCCGACACCGCTGCGGATTTGAAAATTATACGATGAGAGTAATTGCTCTAATCCGTTTACGTATCCCAAGACAAAGATTTCTCGAATGGCCTTTTCTGATGCCATCCATTGCTTGCCTGTGATATCCGTCATTGTCTGAGCCGAAACTGAAGTTACCCACACCAAGAATACAGCAGAAAAGATGAAGCTTCTAATTTTCATGCGGTCCTCCGTCCCGCCCGGGAGAGAGCACCCGCTATGCCATGAGGTACTACGGAGCCTGCAGGATGATCCAGGGACTAGGAACGAAATGGAAGTCGGAGCGGCAGAGGTAGAACTGCCTTATGAACTTACGATGGTGCGTTTTAGCCCGAACTCTCCGCGCATGCGGAATGAATCTTCGATCGCCACGAATCACTGGGGTTAAAGGACGACAGGGATTCCCGGAGTCTCAAGGGACAAGTGTCTCAGCGTTGGGTCAGCAGATCTAGCGTACCCAACACTTCACGACTCACCGGCTTGGATCCACGACCACCCTTCCCCGAATTCCACCCTTCTGAATCAGATCGATCTTCCGGCTCAATTCTTCCAGCGCGCATTCGGTGATGATGGCGGATAGATCCAGTTTCCAGTCCTGCGCAAGCTTTTGCCAGGTTCGCAATCGAGTATTCATCGGGATTTCCACCGAATCCACCCCGAGCAGGCTCACGCCCCTAAGAATGAAGGGATAGACGCTGACAGCTAGATCCGCTGACATGGAATTGCCGCACGCCGCAACAAGCCCGCCATACTTGGTGGATTTGATCGCTGTTGCGAGGATGTTACCTCCCACCGCATCGACGACTCCCGCCCACCGGCCTTTTTGCAACGGCCTTCCCGAAATATCGTTCGCCTCTTCTCGCGAAATGATCGTTTTGGCACCAAGTCCCATGAGAAAATCCCTTTGGTCTATCTTTCCCGTGGCGGCCGCAACATTGAATCCCAGCTTGGAAAGAATGCCGATAGCCACACTCCCTACTCCTCCTGTCGCACCCGTTACAAGAACCTCACCCGAGTCCTTTGTGAGTCCGAACGCCATCAGGCGCATGACACACAAAGCCGCCGTCAATCCCGCCGTGCCATAGGCCATGCTCTCCTTCAACGTCAGGCCTTGCGGCAAGTTCACCGCCCATGACGCCGGCACACTGATATATTGGCCAAAACCACCGGGAGTATTCATTCCCAGATCAAAGCCGGTCACAATCACCTGGTCCCCGACGCCGAATTGGGACGTCGAGCTGGTGGCGACCACTCCGGCAGCATCGATCCCCGGCGTATGCGGATATCTTCTGGTAACGCCCTTGTTGCCGGTCGCGGAAAGCGCATCCTTATAGTTCAAAGAAGAATACTTGACTTCGATCAACAACTCGCCCGCCGGCAAATCTGTTAATGCTTTTTCTTTTACCTCTCTGGTGAATTTCTGGTCGGCCGTCTCCGAAACGACCATCGCTTTAAAAGTCTGTGGCAACGGCATACTTTTCCTCCCGCTCTTTCGTGCAGTATAACGAAACTGTCAAAGTAGTAGCAGATTTCAACCGCAACGTCGAAGGATGGCCAACTTCGAGTCTATCAGAACATGTCTGCTTCACTCGCTGCCTTCTTTCGGAATCCGCCACGCGCAAGGACAAATCCAGTTCTCCGGAGATTCTTATTCTTTGTCGCATGATCCCATACCCGTAGTGCGTTATTTCCCGGTTGACTTCGTAGGACGCTGCTGTCTCCACTTTGCCGATCCAAACGAACGGATTTTTCCCTTCGGGCCGTTCGATAAAGCCACCGCTCGCCGAGAGAATCGAATAAGATAGCACTCTTTGGTGCTCCCAATCGCCCTGTGCTTTTTCAATCAAGATCGGCTTGGAGAATTTGGTTGACGGATCTAATCATCGGAGCTAAATAAGCGGCTGATCAGAAGGTTAGGTAGCGTCGGCAATCCCCAGAACCGATCAGGAGGTCTTATGAACAAGCTCCTTCTTATTCTTGGCCTTGGTCTAGTTATGGGCAATCTGCCTGCTCTCCCGTCGCTCGCTCAGGAGGAACCCTTTTACAAAGGCAAAACGATTAAGGTTCTCGTCGGCACCACGGCAGGCTCTCTCTACGATTTGTGGGCGCGCACGATTGCCGCCCACATAGGCAGGCACATCCCGGGGAATCCGGAAACTCTCGCTCAAAACATGCCCGGCGCGGGCCATAAGATCGCCACCAACTATTTGTACAACGTAGCCAAGCCCGATGGTTTGACTGTCATAGGATCCATCTTGCCGGGGGTGTACATGGACCAACTTGTGGGACGGCCCGAGGTTAAGTACGACTGGGCTAGATTTGTTTGGATTGGCTCACCGGTCAAGAGTGAGTCCCAGATGACCATGCGCGCCGATGCACCCTATAAGTCCTTTGACGATATCCGCAATGCGAAAGAACCTCCAAGGTGCGGGACGACTGGCACTTCGGGTACGGACTATATGGTGTCGCGGCTCCTTGAAGAAATCATGCCGCCGCTGAAGATTCACTCCGTGCTGGGATATCCGGGGGGACCTGAACTTGACCTGGCGATAGAGCGTGGCGAGATTCAATGCCGGACGTTTACCATCGAGACGTTTTTTGCACGAGAGCCCTATCTTACGTGGAAGAAGAAAGGGTTTGTTTTCAACCCGTATCAAACCGCGCGCAAGCGTGATCCACGCTTGGCCGATACCCCGACCCTGTTTGAGCTCATGGACCGCTACAAGACGCCCGAGACTGGCAGACGTCTCGCCACCGTAATTCTTGCCAATGGCACCATGGGTAGGCCGATATTCACCTCCCCCGGCACGCCGCCGGATCGAGTCAAGATTCTGCGCCAAGCCTTTGAAAAGATGCTTAAAGACCCAGTATTTCTAGACGATATCAAGAAGAAAAACTTCGAGCTGGAGCCCATCAGCGGTGAACAACTGGAAACCATGGTCAAAGAAGTAATGACCCAACCTCCGGAAATCATCGAGCGTCTAAAAAAACTGCTAACCCAATAGTCATCGAAGTAAGGACATCAGACTCCCCCATCGGATTCCGTCTGCCGCGGCACCAACCCGATTGTCTAAACCTTCCAATCCTCGAGCCCTATTCCCAACTTAGCGATTTTTAGACTCTTGGTGATCTTCTTTTCGGAGCTGAAAGCTGATCTTTTCATTCTTAAATCATAGTCGATGACCGCCAACAAAAAACTGCTCCCTTGGTTTCTCTCATCAAAAGCCATGATAAAATAATATGAAAATTATGCAGAGTGTCGAAGTCTTGGTGCTACCACAGGTTCCGGACGGGGTGCTGCGCCGGATCCAGAACGCCGACAGCCGGGTCACGGTCGTCGATGCCAGGGGATGGTTCGACGTGGAGCTTCGCGCTACCTGGCCGGAGTGGACCGTGGATCGGTATCTCGGAGTCCGCAAAAACACGTCGCCCGGCATGGCGGAACGCAACCGTGTCCTCGCGTCGGCGCACATCGTGCTTACGGGATGGCCACCGCTCAAGGATCTAAAGGCGCGCGCGCCGCACTTGCAATGGGTGCATGAGCTTCCCGCTGGGGCGAGCAATTTCCTCGAGACCGATCTTTGGAACTCCAACGTAGTGGTGACCACGTCCCGCGGGTTGACCAACCGACGCCCGATGGCCGAGTATGTGTTGGCAACTTTTCTCCATTTCGCGCGTGGCCTTCACTTGAGCTACCGGGACCAAAAGCGCCGCCGTTTCGATCATCGAACTTACGATCCCGTAATAGTCCGGGACAAGACGGTCTGCATTGTTGGCGCCGGGGGCATTGGCCAGGAGGTGGCAAAGCTCTGCGCTGCGGCAGGCATGCGCGTTGTGGGGACCCGCCGGCACAGAGCGTCGGGAACCTCACTTCCACCGGGCTTCCTACGAGTGGAGTCCGCTGAGCTTCTGCATGATCTTGTCGCCCAAAGTGATTTCATCGCCATTTGTTGTCCATGGACCAAAGAAACAACCCATTTAATCGGCCCGGGAGCTTTTGCAAGGATGAAATTGGGAACGGTTTTGGTGAATATCTCCCGTGGCGAGATTATCGACGAGGAAGCTTTGCTGCAGGCTCTAGCCGGTGGGAAGCTTCGTGGAGTTGCTCTAGACGTCTACGTTGGTGAATTCGAACGGCCGCCTGATTCCCGTCTATGGGACGATGAGCGGGTGATCATTACGCCCCATATTTCGGCGGCCACCGACGTCTCCGAGCACCGCGGGGTCGATTTGTTCTGTGAAAACCTGAGTCGTTATCTACAAGGACTGCCATTGGAAAACGTCATAGACTGGGAGCGCGGGTACTAAACCGTCGGATTCTTCGAGACTCTTGTTTCCAAGCCAAAGGTCCGTGATTTTTTCGTCTCTTGCTCAATGGTTTTCGGCTGATCAAGCCAGCGCGCGTGTCTGGCGTGTTGCTCTCTGCCAGCATCGATTGAGGCTTGCGAACAAAACTCCCGCCAAGCTAAACACAACGACCAGGGACCACAGGAGGGGCTCGTAGGTTTGCCATCGGTCAAAGATCGCTCCGGCGATCACCGGCCCGAGGACTCCTCCCCATGTGTAGAACAAGGTCATGTAGCCGCGAATCATGGCGTAGTGCTTCCTGCCGAATAAATCTCCGACCACAGCCCAGCCAAGCGGGAAAGTAGTTTCCACCGCAGCAAAGAAGATCGTAAACAGGCATAGCGACCAGAGCGAATCTCCGACGATGGGCAGGAACATCGCCCCTCCGGCGGCAAACAAGATCAACGCGGTCATGCGGGGCTTGTTACCCCTGTCAGCGAACCAGCCCAAGATAAGTGTAAAAGCCATGCCGAGAAACGCGTAGACACTCAGCAACAAAGCCGCCTGCGGTTGGCTCAATCCTTTCCACACCATGAGCGGCACAAAATGAACGGCGATCGCATGGTAAGAACCGTTACGAAAACCCGCCGCCAGCACCGATCCCCAGAACGCGAAGGAACGCAGCGCTTCGGCAACCGTCACGTCGACTTCCCGCTGGCCTTTACGTTCCCCGCTATCTTTGCTCAGCTCCGTATTGACGGGTAGGTCACCGTCGGGCAAGAGCCCCATGCCTTCCGGCGACCGTCGAATAGTGAGACACAGGGGTAGTCCAATCACTAGAAACAAAATGCCTCCGATAGCGGCTCCCCAACGCCAGCCCCAAGCTTGAACAATGACGCTCAGAATTGGAGCAACCAGAACCCCGCCGAGCCCAAAAGCGGAGCTACTCACGGTAATAGCGCGCGCGCGATAGCGGATAAACCAAGTGTTAATCAACACCATGGGCGCATGCATAAATCCACCGGCGTGGGCAAGCGAGATCAGGCCGAGATAGATAAGTAAAAAAGTTGCGTAATTCTGGACCTGGGAAAGAAGCAGGTAACCCACTCCCATGAGCAAGACCGCGGCCACCATGATCGGCTTTGGGCCGTAGCGGTCGAGCAAATGTCCGACGATGGGACCTTCGACCGCACCTTCCGCTCGCGCCAACGAAAAGGCCAGCGAAGTCGAGGTTCGGCTCAGGTTTAGATCTTGGCTGAGCGGAAGAAAAAAAACCGTAAAGCCGAAGCTATGAAGGCCGGCGCCAAGCACGCGCAAAGCGGAAGCGGCGGCAACCATGCGCCAGCCGTAAAAGAGGCCGGTTAGTTTGTTGGGCAATAGAGCGGTCCTGTAGCGATGGTTCCGAATCTAGTAAGTGAGATTATCTCTTATCACGAGGTTATTCTGAGTGAAAGCTAGCTGATCCTAACTCGCTTCCTCGTTGCGCTGTCCTTCACCGCTCTCGACGATCAAACTGCCATAGTCACAACGGACGGAAGTGAGATTAGTTCGAATTGGCCAGCCCTTATCCTGAAGCAAAGCATCCACATCGAACCAAAGCCTGTCGTCCCGCAGTTGAAGCGCCGTGGTTGCGGCGGCGATGGTATCCAAGAGGTATCCTTTTAAGAAACTGAGACTCAGAGCTCCGGCCTTGAATTGCTCAACCCGCGCCACCACTTTCCCATCAGACACTGAAACTTGCCAAAGTGCTAGAAAGCGAATGCCGAATAGCTTTTGGTAGGTGCCGCTGACGCGAATGCCTTCCGGAATAACCGCCATACGCAGATCTCGGACTGACTCGAGCCGAGAGAGAATCCGCGCCGCCCATTCGTTCAAGTCGGCCTCAGTCACAATCAATGTGAGCGACCGGATTTCCATTTTTTGTGCGCTCACTGGCCCAACAGCGTGTTCAAACGTTCCAGCATCTCAGGAGATTGTGTGACATCCCGCAGTGCTGCGTCATGAGCCGCGTGTACAAATCATAGACGCTTCCGGCACTGACCCCAGCCCCACAACCGTAATGGTCTTTCCTTGGTAGAACGGGCTTTGTGCCCTCAGGTCAGAAGGCCATATCACGAGTAGCGATAGCTATCATATTCTCTCCATAGGAGACGGCTTTAGCATGGGTTCGTTGCGGCAAGCAACGGCAAAGGGATTGCGGCAGGCTGTGCATCGCATTGCCCTGACCGCTTTTTCTCCTTGCCACACAATCAAACAGCCTTGCACATCCACGAGGTCTTGGGCTAAAGAAACTAAGCCAAGGTCTTTCGCACCACCGTCCCAGCCGCGATCGGCGGAATCGGTGGCAGCAGTAAACGGAATACACATACGGACGAGTTTTTTCCGACTCGGCGTCAACGTGACTCGATCCAAGGAGGCGATTATGAAAGGGCGTACAGCCAGCTTTACCACTGCAGTTTTTCTTTTGGGTTCACTGCTAGGATTCCTCCCTACGCTTGAGGCTCAGACGGACCCTTTTTTCAAGGGCAAGACGATCAAGATTATCGGCGGTTCTGGGGGATTCTATGAAAGCTGGGCCCGCCTCATTGCCCGGCATATGGAAAAACATATTCCGGGAAATCCCAACATCATTGTGCAGCCCATGCTGGGCGCCGGCTCCTTGATAGCCGCAAACTACGTTTACGGTGTCGCCAAGCCCGATGGCTTAACTCTGGGAATGTTCCTCAATACCATTTACTTGGACCAGCTGGTTGGACGCAAAGAAGTCCAGTTTTCCGCAGAAAAATTTGGCTGGATCGGCTCCCCGGTGGGCGAAGCCATGATCCTGTATATGCGGGCGGATACCCCTTATAAGTCGATTGCCGATATCATCAAGGCTAAAGAGCCGCCCAAGTGTGGCGCCACTGGGACCGCCAGTTCGAGTTATATCCTCGCCATGCTGCTCGAGGAAACGGTCGGCGCGAAGTTCACTTCGGTGCTGGGCTATCAAGGTTCCGGCGACACCGACATGGCAGTTGAAAAGGGGGAAGTAGTTTGCCGTGCCCATAACGTCTCCGCCCATTTTGGACGGGAGCCCTTCGACAACTGGCACAAGAAGGGCTTCGATCGGCACATCGTTCAGACCGGACGTAAGCGTGATTCTAACCTAAAAGATACGCCTACCCTTTATGAGCTCATGGATCAGCACAAAACTCCTGAACTGAGCCGGCGTGCTGCCCAGGTCATTTTGGCGGGCGGGGAATTCGGTCGCCCCTTGGTGGCTACGCCTGGCACTCCCCCGGAGAGGTTAAATATTTTGCGCGAGGCCTTAGCCAAGGCTTTAAAAGACCCGGAGCTTCTGGCCGAGGCCAAAAAGAGCAAGATGGATGTAGACCCCGCGACCGCTGAAGAACTTCAGACCCTGATAAAGGAGGTCATGAATCAACCGAAAGAGGTAAACGAACGGGTAAGAAAACTTTTGGGAAACTAGTCAGAGCGATCTGGCATGAAACATACCGATTCTAAAATCTCCCCAGCTGGAACAGACTTCCGACCGTTGAGAGTTCCGCTGAATTTCACCCTGGAAAGAGAGTCCAGCGGATCGGCAGCCCGCGCCGCGACATTTCAGACTCTCCATGGTGAGGTCAAAACTCCGATCTTCATGCCGGTTGGAACCCAGGCGACGGTCAAGGCACAAACCATCGATAGTTTAAAGGCCACCGGGGCTCGCGTGCTTCTGGCCAACACCTACCATCTGCTGCTTCGTCCGGGAGCTGAGGTGTTAAGGAAATTCGGCGGCATTCACCGCTTTATGAACTGGGACGGTCCCGTGCTCAGCGACTCCGGCGGTTTTCAGATTTTTTCGCTGCCGTACTGCAGAGAGATGAACGAAGAGGGCGCCCGTTTTCAAAGCTATGTCGATGGGAAATCCTATCTCCTCTCGCCTGAATCCAGCATCGATATGCAGAAAGCCATCGGCGGCGACATCATGATGGCCCTCGATCAGTGCATCCGGTCCACTGCTCCCTACGCTCAAGCCAAGGCGGCCATGGAGCTCACGCATCGGTGGGCCGAGCGCTCCCTTCGGGCCAGAGGCGACTCGCCCCAAGCGCTGTTTGGCATTGTTCAGGGGGCCTGCCATCGTGATCTCAGAATAAGGAGTGCCGCGTTTTTGAGCGCACTTGCCTTCGATGGCCTGGCCATTGGCGGCCTGGCCGTAGGCGAAACCCATCGTCAGCGCTACGAGTTTACCGCACTGGTAACCGAACGTCTGCCAAAAAGCCTGCCGCGTTATCTCATGGGCGTGGGCAAACCGATTGATATTCTCGAGGGTGTGCATCGCGGGGTCGATATGTTCGACTGTATTATTCCGTCGCAACTGGCGCAACGAGGAGTCGCCTTTGCATCCCATGGAAAACTTCAGCTGCGCCGCTCCGTATACAAGTTCGCCGAAGAGCCCCTTGATTGCCGATGCGATTGCCAGACCTGCAAACAATACTCCCGCGCCTACCTACACCATCTCGTCAAATCGGATGAGATCTTGGGTTGGCACCTTTTGGGCATTCACAATATGGCATTCTATCATCGTCTGATGCGGGAGATGAGAGAAAGCATTTTACGTGATGACTTTCTATCTTTCTATGAAAAGAAACGACTCGAGCTCGTGCGCAGCGACGAAGATAACCCGGTGCGTCAACCGAAGGCGCGCAAAACCTCTCAGCCCGCCCGCTTGGGCGATTATGAAATCCACCGGTCTCCTCAGGGCTTTTTCAGCATTCGCCAGCTAAGCTCCGGCGAGGTGATGCACTCGGTGAATCCCCCAACGGATGAAGCCAATCAACTCTATGTAGAGCAGTCGTTTCTCGCCTCTCGCCTAATCAAGCGAGCCCAGGCGGAGGAGTTAGTGATCTGGGACGTAGGGCTCGGGGCAGCCTCAAACGCCATGGCCGCCGTTCGCTGTTTTGAGAGATGTCATGTGGCAAGCAGTGCCACTGCTCTTCGCCCTCTCCGCCTGGTGAGTTTCGAACGGGATCTCGATCCACTCACCCTCGCGACCAACAATCCCCGCTGCTTCCCTCACCTACGGCACGGAGCCCCCTACCAGATTCTTGAAAACGGCAAGTGGAAACACGCTTCAAGTTTGCTTCATTGGGAGCTTCTCAAGGGGGATTTCGCGGCCTTTATCGAATCAGCCGCCATTCCTGATCTCATTTTCTACGACCCGTTCTCAGCCAAAACAGACCCCGCGCTTTGGACCTCCCAGATTTTGGAGAGAATTTTTAAGCGCTGCCGGTCAAAATCGGCAGAGCTCTACACCTATTCCGCTTCGACGGCCGTGAGAGTTGCGCTTCTGAGAGCGGGTTTTTTTGTCGCAGCAGGCGCCGGCACAGGGCCCAAATCGGACACCACCATCGCTTTCACGAGAGCGACAGGAGCCGGAGAACATCCACTATGTCCACGGCTCTTGGGCCAGGATTGGCTCATGCGATGGCGACGAAGCGGTTCAAAGTTTCCCACGACTCTTTTGAGTGAAGAAAGGCTTCATTTCGAAAAACTCATCGAAGCTCATCAGCAGTTTTTAAGCGACTCCTGAAGTTCGATGTTTCGTGAATTCCCGAAACGTGGAAAGCACAGTGCTGTTCTTGTCTGGCGCCGCTCGTTTAGAACCCCGTAGTCAAAGCTCCAGCTTGTTCAGCCGCAAGGCGTTGGCGATTACCGAGACCGAGCTGAGGGTCATGGCAGCGCTGGCGATAACCGGGCTTAACAGAATGCCGAAGAACGGGTAAAGGACGCCGGCGGCGATCGGTACACCCAGGGTGTTATAGACGAACGCGAAGAAGAGATTTTGCCGGATGTTGCGCATCGTACCGCGGCTCAAACGGCGCGCCCGGACGATACCGCGCAAGTCGCCTTTGACAAGGGTCACCGTCGCACTTTCCATGGCGACGTCCGTGCCGGTCCCCATGGCGATACCGACATGGGCCTGCGCGAGCGCCGGCGCATCATTGATACCGTCTCCCGCCATCGCCACCATCCGGCCTTTTGCCTGGAGATCCCGAACCACCCCTACCTTTCGCTCAGGAAGGACCTCCGCATGGACTTCACTAATCCCCAGCTTCCGGGCCACTGCTTCGGCGGTGGTCCGGTTGTCCCCGGTGAGCATGGCGACTTGCACCCTCTCCTCCCCGAGCATGCGAATCGCTTCGGGCGTCGAGGGTTTGATCGGATCAGCAACTGCCAACAGTCCCGCCACAACGCCGTCGACAACCACAAACATGACGGTCTGACCGTCGCGCCTCAACTCCTCCGCGCGATCCGCTAGTCGTCCCACTTGAGTACGCAATTCTTGAAGCAAGCTCTGATTGCCGAGGGCCACCTTTTTTCCTTTGATGGTCCCGACCACGCCTTTCCCGACCAGGGCGCGAAAGTCGGTCGCCTCGACGAGCTTCATTCCTCGTTCCAGCGCCCCCGCGACAATCGCTCCTGCCAGCGGATGCTCGCTGCCGCGTTCCAGACTCGCGGCCAGCCATAGCAGCTCGGCTTCATCGCGGCTATCCGAAAAGATCGAAATGAGCCGCGGCTTCCCTTCAGTGAGCGTTCCGGTCTTGTCCACCACCAGGGTATCGATCTTTTCCATGACTTCGAGGGCTTCGGCGTTTTTGATCAATACGCCCGCCAGCGCACCCCGCCCCGTCCCGACCATGATCGACATGGGCGTGGCCAGGCCAAGCGCACAGGGGCAGGCAATGATTAGAACGGCCACCGCATTAACCAGTGCGTAAGCCATGCGCGGCTCCGGACCGAACAACGCCCACGCGATAAAAGTCGCAATGGCAACAAGGACAACCGCCGGAACGAAATACGACGCGACAACGTCGGCCATTCTTTGGATCGGCGCGCGCGTACGCTGAGCCTCGCTCACCATGCGAACGATCTGTGCCAAAAGGGTCTCGCTGCCTACCCGCTCCGCGCTCATGACAAAACTACCGGTGCCGTTGACGGTGCCGCCGGTAACCTTGCTGTCCTTGGCTTTCTCCACCGGGATCGGTTCTCCCGTCACCATCGACTCGTCCACCGATGTTGTGCCGTCGACGATGATGCCATCCACCGGAATCTTTCCCCCCGGGCGGACGCGGAGACGCTCCCCCGGCTTGACTTGATCGAGGGGCACATCCACTTCACTGCCGTCTTCACGGATCACGCGCGCCGTCTTGGGCGCCAGCCCAAGCAGCGCTCTGATGGCGTTGCTGGTTCTGCTCCGGGCGCGGAGCTCCAGCACCTGCCCTAGCAAAACTAACGTGGTGATAATCGCAGCCGCTTCGAAGTATACGGCCACCGTGCCGCCGTGGCCGTAAAACGAATGAGGAAAGATGTCCGGAGCCAGAGTCGCCACCAGGCTGTATCCATAGGCCGCGCCGACGCCGATGGCGATCAAGGTGAACATATTTAAGCTACGGTTGATAATTGAAGCCCAACCTCTTTGAAAAAAAGGCCAGCCTCCCCAGAGCACTACCGGAGTCGCAAGCACCAGTTGAATCCAGTTGAGGAGGTGAGGAGAGAATCGGCGTTGCACCGGCTGTCCGGGAATCATGTCGGACATCGCGATCAAAAAGAGCGGCACAGAGAGCGCAAGGCTGACCCAAAACCGCCGCGTCATGTCGACCAGCTCTGGATTGGCTTCTTCCGCCAAAGTTACGGTGCGAGGCTCCAGCGCCATACCGCAGATGGGGCAAGAACCCGGCTCCGGCCGCACGATCTCAGGATGCATGGGACAAACGTATTCGGTTTTGATCGAAGGAGCCGGTGGCGCTTCCGGCTCTAAAGCCATGCCGCACTTCGGACAAGCGCCAGGTTTGGACTCCCGCACCTCTAGATCCATCGGGCAGACATAAGCAGCCGCCGCAGATTCATGAGCCGACGGTGCCGCGCGCGTATGGGCACCCTTTACATCGGCACCAAGCCCCCCCGGCGGTGCCTTCAGGAACTTCTCGGGATCTTCCTTGAATTTCTCCAGGCAATGATGACTGCAGAAATGATAACTTCGCCCGTTGTAGACGTGGCTCAATGCCGCGTTGCTGGGGCTCACCTCCATCCCGCAGATGGGATCGGTTGATCGCTTCATCGTGGTGATGTCGGGTACCATAGAAGAAAGAACTGACTTATCGGAAAACGCTTTGACTCAGCTGACGATGGACCGCGATTCAAGTGGCCGCGAGCGTCTTAACCCGTCCTGTTCGGAGCAGCTGCCAGAGGCCAACGATGATCATTGCTAGACCAAACCATTGCGCTTCGCTTAAACCCAGCGCGACCGTGGGGTTTAAGCGCCAGAATTCGACCACCAAGCGTGCCAATCCCGACAGCGTGAGGTAAAGCCAAAACAGCGTGCCCGGCACGTGGGCTTTCTTTCTAAGCGCCCAGAGAATACCGAAAATCAGGGCGGACTGAAGAAATTCGTAAATCGGCGTCGGATGAACCCGTACCCCCGGAGGATAGGGAATCCCGGTGGAGGGATCGACCCAGCCGATGATCGCCTTCGTGTAAGCCACCCCCCATGGCACACTGGTCACCGTTCCCCAGTCACCGTCCCCGGCCAGATGGCAACCTAGGCGGCCAATGCCGTAGGCGATGGCCAGAGCCGGTGCCGCAATGTCGACGGCTTTCAACCACGGGATATGGTTCTTGCGCACCACCCAACTGGCGGCTACAAGACCGCCCAAAAACCCGCCGTACCACGTGAACCCGGCGCCGGTGAAAATATAGTCCCACGGGGAGCGCAGAAAGTTGCTCCAGTCTTCGGCAATGAATAGTATTCTCGCGCCAACTAATCCGCCGATAGCCGCGGCAAAAACCATCGTCGACGCCAGCTCCGGATTATAACCGTTGCGTTTGAGCTCCGCGTGCACGACCCATGCAGCAGTAAGCGCCGCCAGCGCCATAAATGCCCCGAAGCTATAAATTGTCACGGGCCCGAATTGAAAAAGAATCGGCAGCATCACGCTCCCCTCATAACAAACGGATCGAACCTCACCCAAGGACGGTAACAAAAACGACTTGGAAAATCACATCACGGCATCCTTTGACTTACGCTATAGACGACATCGACAGTAGTCTGTCCGGCGGCGGCAATGACCAGACGCCGCCTCCTGGTGCCCAATTTCTCGTGCCAGGCTTCCATTTCATATTCCCCTGTGGGCAACTGATCGATGGCAAATCGCCCGTGCTGATCGGTCACCGCATAAAAGGGACTTGCGGTGACCACAATCGCCGCGCTCATCCAGGTATGCAGAACGTCGCAGTCAATCCGGACAATGCCGCTTCGGGTTAGGGACTTGGTCACTTGTCTCCACCTGGGAAGCCCCACGTTGAATAAGGTCTCCTGACCCAGGCGCGCATGTACCGTATGAAGAATCGGGTCACTGTTCTTGAGCCGCAATTCGCTGTCCACCGGCGCCACTTGGACATGAGGAGAAAAAGCGCATTTTCGATTATCTAACACAATACTCGAGGGCTGCACTCTCGCCGGGCGATCCAGAGGATGAAGGACGATCACGGCATTCCGGACTCCCCCCTCACTGTCCACCAGCAGGGTTTCATTAGGAACCCATGGGCCGCAGAAATTCCGACTCTTAAAAACCTTCAGGCGAGGCGGTTTCTCGTAGGCTCCTGCCAGCGATACCATTCCCAAAACCTTGCTCGTAACTGCGCTCTGCGAACCTTCGGAGCGATGCTCCCCAGCCACGACCAAGGACGGATGGGCGGCCCAGGCCCACATCCAAGTCAGTAGGGCAAGCGCGATAGAAAGTCGTTGTGAGACGCTCATGTGGACTTACTCGGTCGGTCCCCGAGCTTGATCAAGCATACCATAATAGTACACCTATCGACCGACTTGCGGCTGTGTCTCTAAAATCCTTTAGCCGGGTCATTGTCAAGGTCAAGTTTCTTTGTTACCTGATATAGCAACCCGGAATCCTCATGAAGGGGCAGGTCGTCTATCCAAATAGCGGCTCTC
>Ga0105347_1000106_pt1 | contig 38910 bp, 28 predicted proteins | sample EasRivMeERMLT890_FD_89677 | JGI IMG/M metagenome (GOLD analysis project Ga0105347, IMG submission 89677) | Soil microbial communities from meander-bound floodplain in the East River, Colorado, USA - East River MetaG ERMLT890 | ecosystem: Environmental > Terrestrial > Soil > Floodplain | place... | reverse complement strand
TCATCGCGATCGTGTATTCGCAACGCCACGCTTTTGAAATCGCTGTTTGAGAAACACAGGCCAAAGGCGAATCGGGCAGTGGAAGACTTCGGAAGTGCCGATGGTTTCGCGCGGTCTAAGCTCCTAGCGTTTCTTCACCGCCTTTCGGTGTGGTTCCTTCGGCGCTTTCCGTTTCATCTCGTCCTGGACTGTATCTTCGAGAGGAACTGTCAGCCGAGGAACAGTCGCGGATCCCTTTCCGACTCGCTTGATCGCCTTTCCCATTGCATCTCCAATCGCGAAACTGTTCGGCACGCTCTCGGTGGCTCGACGTAGCTCAACAGGAATAGATTTAACCGATTACCCTCGCAGTGTGGTCTCATCGATCTACACCAACACCAACCGTATGCTGCAAGAATTCATCGCGCTTTATCGCGACGAAATCATCAGTCGCTGCCGAGCCAGGGTTGCAAAAAGGGTTATTCCGCCGCCCAGTGATGCGGAGATCAACCACGGAGTCCCTTTGTTCCTGGATCAGCTGGTTGAAGCGCTGCGCTCTGGAGGAGCCAACAATCTCGCTATCGACATGAGCGCCGGCCAGCACGGACACGATCTTCTGCTCAAGGGGTTCACCGTCTCGCAAGTCGTGCACGACTATGGTGACGTGTGTCAGACCATCACCGAACTGGCGGTTGAAACGAACGCGCCGATGAGCACGGCTGACTTCCACACGCTCAACCGATGCCTGGACAACGCGATCGCGGGCGCTGTCACGATGTTCATGCGAGAAAGCCAGCAGTCGCGCTTCGAGGAAGCAGCGGACCGTAACGATGAGCGGGTCGGCTTCCTTGTCCATGAGTTGCGGAACCTCGTCAACACCGCGACTGTCGCGTTTGAGGTGCTCAAGACGGGAAGTGTAGGCGCCTCGGGGAACACCGGAGCCGTGCTCAATCGAAGCCTCGGGGGATTGCGAGATCTGCTCGCACGCTCGCTCAACGATGTCCGTTTGACACATAGCGTGAAGAGCAGGAAGCGTATCGTTGTGTCCGAATTGATCGAAGAGGTCGAGGCCGCGGCGACCTTGGCAGCCCACGAGAGAGGGATCACGCTCAGAGTGATGCCAGTCGAAGAAGGGGTCGCGATCGACGTGGACCGACAGGTCCTGTCTGCCGTCCTGATGAATTTATTGCAGAACGCATTCAAGTTCACCCGCCCTCGAAGCGCCGTGACGCTGCGGGTCGGCGCCAGCGCCGACCGTGTACTGGTGGAGATTCAGGACGAATGCGGCGGTCTCCCAGCCGGAGACGTCAATGAACTGTTCCGTCCGTTCGAGCAGCGCGGAGCCGACCGAACCGGCATGGGCATTGGGCTCGCGTTCAGCCGATGGGGCGCCGAAGCCAACGGTGGCCGGCTCTATGCGCGCAACCTGCCGGAGAAGGGATGTGTCTTTACCGTGGACCTGCCGCGCTCGCCAGTTCGGGACGTGGCGGTCGCTTAGCTGTACGCGAGCCTGGTATTGGAGGCTGCAAACAAAAAGCCTTAGCCAGTCCGTCAAAATCTGACAGACGAAATTCCTGAACGTCGTGTACGCTCGCGGCGTGCGGCCAACATCTGATGACGCCTCAATGTCAGTCCATTTGGAACGCATCAAAAAACTCGCCGATGACCTCGCCCTCTTACACGACGGCGACCCAGCCCGCCACACCATAGCCGACCGCATCACACAAGAAGCGAATGCCGTGCTCCGCGCGCTGAAACAGCCCAAGCCTTAGCTTTGTACGCCGCTTTCCGCCTCGTTCCGTTAGACGTCAGGCGGATTGAGCATGAAAATCTGTTCGCGCAGGCGGTCGAAGTTTCTCTGATCTGCATGCTTCAAACCGAAGTGCAACCGCTCCACGCCCGCATGACCGCGATCGAGCGTGGCTGTCGCCGGGCCGCATTTCCTGGATTTAACGGAGATCACCACCTGTCCTGTTTTGGACAGCCGGACCGTGAAGGCTTGCATACGATCCTGGCATGGCGAGCCTCGCACTCTATCAATTCATCGGGGTTAATCGCGAAGAACTGATCCGCCGCTGCGAAGACAAAGTGGCGACACGGTCGGGGCCTCAGGCTACTGAGGCTACACCGGCTGAGAAGGAGCACGGCGTCCCCTTGTTCCTGGATCAACTCGTTGAAGAGTTGCGCCACGGACGCTCCAAGAACGAGGACATTACCCAAGGCTCAACGCAGCACGGGCGCGACCTTCTGCGTCAGGGGTTCACGGTGTCACAAGTCGTCCACGACTATGGCGACGTATGTCAGTCAGTGACCGATTTGGCGATGGAAACGAACGCCCCAATCGCCATCGATGATTTCCGCACCCTGAATCGCTGCCTTGACGATGCCATCGCAGGTGCAGTCACCGAGCACGCCCGTGGACAGCAGATCACCCGCGACGGGCAGTCAGATGACTTGCGACATTTGACCAACACCGCGATCACGGCGTTCGAAGTCCTTCAGTCGGGGACCGTTGGCGTTGGAGGAACGACAGGTGCGCTGGTCCTAAGAAGCCTCATGGGGATACGCGCGTTGATTGATCGGCCGGTCCCTAAGCCGCCGACCGTTGAGGCGGTACTGTGAACGACAACGAACACCTCGATCAGCTTCTTCACGAACTGGCCAACAGCCTGACCGCACATCATGTGGATGCGGAGATCGCTCGCGCCAGGCTCGCGAAGGGTCGGCAGGAAGCTCACATATGCCCCGACATGTGCCGTTCGCGGCTCGCGGAAATTCCGGAGCTGCCGTATTCGCGAGCCTCAAACGGCGACAGGCGCAGACACTAGGCGTCTTCGTGTCTGTGATGCGAGGGTTGCGCGGATTCGCTCGCTTGAGTGGGAGTAGTGTCTCAGTTTGAAATCTCAGACCACTCGCCTGAGTCCATATCCAGAAGGAAAATCCGCCGTCCAGGCACCAGAAGGTCTCTCGCCTCTGCTAATGCAGCGGCAAGGTCACCCATGTATTTCACATCCGTTTGACCCCGAAATTCCTGCTGGCCGTCTTTAGAGACCCTCCCAACTGCGTGGATGGCGAAAGTCTGCTCCGTTCGTAGAATTAGGACATCCCCGACCTGCGTGGGAATACGTTCAGCCATGTGGATAACCCTGGCGGCTCATCCTCCCTGTGCGGAAAGTATAAACGCTGAACAAGCTCCGTCATGCGGGGGCTCGATTCGGCCTCCACCAACTGCTTCGCCGCATCTTGTGACTGCCGAAGGGAGAAACCAGAAGGGAGAAACCAGCTTGACGAGTACCAAGACTGGGCCGATAATTCACGGTCTTCTGCCTTAGGCGGTCGACGATCCTTCACATCCCGGTCTGAACCGTTCCGGTGCTGATCGCTCGCACCTCGGTCGCTCCATCTTCGGCAACTCGGGAGGGCTCAATGACAACGAAAAGGTGCATGGGCGCGTTGGCGCTGATTGCGGCGGTGGTCCTTTCCTCGCCGTCCTGGCGCTTGATGGAGGTGAGTGCGCAGTCCGCGCGACCCGCCCTCAACGGCCCACAGTTCGAGGTCGATCCGTCCTGGCCCAAGCCGCTGCCCGAGCGGTGGGTCACGGGAGAGCTCGGCGGCGTGTGCGTTGATGCGAACGACCACATTTTCGTCCTGTCGCGCGCCAACTTGTACCCGGGAATTTCGGAAATCGCGCAAGCCGCGCCGCCAGTCATGGAATTCGACCAGACGGGCAACGTCGTGAACTCCTGGGGCGATCGTCAGGTGATGGCGGAGGCGCTGCACGGATGCTCCTTCGATGCCCAGGGAAATGTCTGGATCGCCGGCAACGGCGACGGTTTCATCCAGAAATACTCCCGCGACGGCAAGCTGTTGCTGCAGATCGGCGTCAAGGGCAAAGTCGACTCCGCGGACGGCACGCTGAAATCCCGCTTCCTGAACGCGAGTCCAGTCGCGTTCTATTCTCCGACCCTCGTCGCCGTGGACCCGGTGAACGGCGAGGTGTTCGTCTCCGACGGCTACGGCAACAAGCGCGTCGCCGTCTTCGATAAGACTGGCAAGTTCCTACGGCAGTGGGGGCGCCAGGGAACGAAGGCCGAGGCCGCTGCGGGCGTGGGCGGCGTGTTCGTGGATATCGTGCACTGCGTCGTCATGGGAAATGACGGCTTGCTGTACGTGTGCGACCGCAACGGCGACCGCATCCAAGTCTTCGACAAGACGGGTGCCTTCAAACGAAATATTCCTACGCCGCTCGTCTTCCGGGCGCCCTATACGGGCAACGGCGGGGCAGGGTCGCTCGCCCTCTCGCGTGACGCTGCCCAGAAGTATATGTACGTCGGCGATTTCAGCGACAAACTCATTCGGGTCTTCGATCGAGTCTCTGGGAAGGAACTGTCGCAGTTCGGCCGCCCGGGCAGCCACCAATTGGGGGGCATCGCCAGCCCGCACGGTATTGCCGTAGATTCGAAAGGCAATGTCTACGTTGCGGAGTCGCTGGACGGTCGGCGGATCCAGCGGTTCAAGCCGGTGGGCGGCGGGACGGCAACCGCAGCTCGCTGACCAGGTTCGAATCCAGCCTGAGGAGCCGACTCCGGCTTCGCCGAAGTCGGCACCCCAGGCTGTTTCTAGGCTTCGCCCGACTCGCTGTCGCTCGTCGTGCTCGGCACGACTCCACGCCGCGCCGTGCTTCCCGGGCGCGGACGGAATTGCTACTCGACGTGTCAAACATCTTTCATTGACACCGATCTTTCCATATCAGAACAGGAATCGCACTCCCAACTGCGCCTGGCGCGGATAGCCGATGCTCGGAATGAACCCAGTCGGCTGGCGGAACGTCGCGCTGCGCGCGTTGCCTGTGTAGCTGCCACCAAAGTTCGTGGTGTTGAACACATTGAAGAACTCGGCAAAGAGACCCACCTTGCGCTCAGTCGAGCCCAGCGACACGAACTTCGTCACGCGCATGTCGAAGACGTACGTCGCGTCGCCGCGGCCGGCGTTGATCGACATTTGCTTGCCAGTCGCCGGATCGATGTAGCGATCGTTGTTGTTGCCGTCGGCATTGAGGTCGCTGCCGGCCGTCAGGTTGTACGGACGGGCACTCGCCGTCTGGAAGACCGGTGAGAACTGGATGCCGTAGGCGAGATCGAAGACGCCGGTCGCCACGAGGCGGTGGCGTTCGTCGTTGCCGGTCGGACCCCACTCGCCGGGACCGAACGGCTGGTCGTAGATCATCGGCACCGCTGCGCCGCCACGCGCGCCGGTCGAGCCGCCGTACGCCATGGCATGCGCGAACGTGTAGTGCGCCTGCAATGTCGCACGCGGGAACCGGCGCTGGAGCATCACCGTCGTCGCGTCGTAGCGCGACTTGTTAATCGCCGAGAGGATGTTCACGTTCGAGAACTGGTTCGCCGGGTAGCCGTGCGCCAGGAGCACCGGCACCAGCCGGCGTTGCCCGTTGATGATTGGGTTGATGTTGAGACTGCGCAAGCCGTCGCGCCCGACCGAGTAGGTGAAATCGGCCGTCACCACCGTGTTGGCCGCGAGCGTGTGCGCGTAGCCGACGTGCGCGACGTGTGAGTACGGGTCGGCGTAGTGATTGCCGTACCACTGCCCCGTCGAGTTCGGCCCCAGCCTGTTGCCTTCCGTCGGCTGCGGCGGCACCGGATCGATGCCGAGACGGTAGGTGGCGAGCTGACCGACGCCGACCGCCGTGTTCACCAGCGTGGCGAGGATGTTCAACGGACGGCGGTTCTGCGACTCGAGGTCACCCGACGCCGCCGAGGTGTTGTACTGGTCGAAGTAGAGTCCGTACCCGCCACGGATCACGCGCCGGCCGTCGCCCGACAGGTCGTAGGCCAAGCCGAGGCGCGGCGAGATGTCGTTCCTCGGCGTCTTCGGCAGCGCGCCGTTCGGATCGCCCAGGTCACGCAGCAGCAGCATCGTCGCGTTGTTCGTCCAGTGCTGCTGGTCGAGGAAGTGGATGTCGATGTCATAGCGGACGCCCAGGTTCAGCGTCAGCCTCGAGTTGACGCGCCAGTCATCCTGGAACCACCCCATCGCCTGCGCGGCGTTCTTGCGCGACTCCGCCGCCGAGCCCACGTTGTTCATCGCGCCGCCGTTGGCCTGCTGCCACTGCCGGACGATGCCTGGTGTCTGGAAGCCCTGCGGATAGCGGCCGTTGCTGTTGCTGACGATGACCGACGGGTCGTCGAAGAACGTCAGCGTGGCGAAGTGCTCGTTGTTGTTGTAATTGCCGATGTGCCGCAACGCGTTGTAATTGCCGCCGAACCTGAGCGCGTGGTTGCCCATCAGCAGCGAGACGTCGTCGCGGAGCTGCAGCACGTACGCGTCGGTGAGCGAACCGCCCGAGCCGCCGGCGCCGGTGTTGACCGTCGGGAACGAGAGCCGCGGCGGAAAGATGTTCACGCTCGGGAAGTCGCGGGTGTAGTGCTGGCCCGTGATGTTGCTGGTCACATCGCTGACACGGCTCAGATGATTGACCTGGCTGGTGATCTGGTTCAGCCCCTTGTTGCCGAGCACGAGGCTGTGCTGGCCGACGAGGCTGTACATCCGGATGCGGCTGTTCTCGGGCTCGCGCTGATCGTTGTTGGTCGCCACGGTGACGGCGTCACGATCGTCGTGCTGGCCGGCGTAGCGCAGCATCACGGACTGCGTGTTGGTCAGCTGCGCGTTGCCCTTGACCGTGAACATCAGCAGGCGGCCTGGCGTCGGCGCAAAGAGCGGGTGGTTCGGGTTGACGAGGCCCGAGGGGATTTGTCCCACCTTCATCGCGTTGGCGAGGATGTTCAACTGGCCGTAGACGTCGGTTGGCGATGAGTTCGGCACCGGGAGCGACGTGTCTTCGTCGACCTTCTCGATCGCGCCGAAGAAGAACATCCGGTTCTTGACGACCGGGCCGCCCACCGAACCGCCGTACTGCTGGCGGCTGAACGGCACCTTGTCGGTCCCGGCCCGCTTGGTGAAATAGTCCTTCGCGCTCAGCTTGCGATCGCGCTCGTAGCCGAAGGCCGATCCGTGCAACTGGTTGGTGCCAGACTTGGTGACCATCTGCAGCGCAGCGCCCGCGCCACGCCCGTCGGTGGCATTGAAGAGGCTCGTCGAGAGCTGGAACTGCTCGAGCCCTTCGACCGTGTAGCTCATGAGCGGTCCGCCGTACGCGTTGTCGCGATTGTCGGCGCCGTCGACGGTCGCAATAACGTTCGTGCCGGCGGAGCCGCCGTACGAGACGCTGCCGACGTTCTGCTTGCTGCGGTGCATCGGCTCGATGGGGGCGGCGCCCGGCAGCAGCTCCAGCATGCCGCTGATCGTGCGCGTGATCATCGGGAGGTTCTGCAGCTCGGTGGCCTGGATGGTGGAGGCGACCTTCGATTGCGTGACCTCGATCATCGGCGCCTCACCGGTCACCGTCAGCGTCTCGTTGACGCCGGCGAGCGCGAGCTTGAAGTCCAGCGTCAGTGTCGCATTGATTCCGAGCGTCACGTTACGCCGTTCGGACGGCTGGAAGCCGGGGAGCTCGGTCTTGACGCTGTAAGTGCCGGGCTCGAGCCCAGGCATGAGGTAGCCGCCTTCGGCGTTGGTGACCGTGGTGCGGACCACGCCGGTGTTCGTATTCGTCGCCGTAATCGTGACGCCGGGTAGGACCGCGTCACCCTGATCGAGCACACGTCCGTTGAAGGTGCTCGTCGTCTGTCCAAGGACGACTCCTGATGTCAGCATCAGGAGCGACGTCGCCAACCACAGTACACGCCGTATCATCAATGCTTCCTCCGTCCTGAGAACACCCACCGTGTCCGAGTTCGCCGATCTCCCGACCTGCATGACCCGGCGGGCGAGTATACAATGTGGCAGTTCTCGGAGGATCGCGGAAGGACCACGCTTTATTCAGCGGAGAGCATCATGCGCTTGCGCCAACTGACGATTGCGGCGGCCGCGGCCGCGCTCCTGATTTCAACGCAGGCCTTCGGGCAGGAATGGGTGGACTACGTGAACCGGCAGGACCGTTTCACGGTCAATTTGCCCGCACAGCCAACGATTCGGGAGTTCACCTACACGTCGTGGCTCGAGGCCAAGCTGCCGGCACGCGTCTATACCGTGGAGCGTGGCGCCGAGCGGTATTCGGTCACCTTCGTCGACTATACGCAGGCCGAACGTGTCCACACCGAGATGGCCAAGGCCATGAACTGCTCCCCGGGCGCGCCGCAAGGTCGGTGCACCGCTGCGATCGCCGGCGCTGATTCGGCGGCGCAGGGTATCGGCGCCTGGAAGTACGACGTGCAGGGCGCCCTCGACCACGCGAGCGAAGCGTTCCTCAAGCGCGACGCGAAGGTGACGTACTTCGCATGGGCGACGATCGATCGGATCGTGGGCCGGCAGATTCACCTGACCAATCCGGACCAGTCGAGGACATTCGTCCAGATCCACATGCTCGAGAATCGTCTGTACATCATTGAGGCCACGGTTCCGCCGCGTGCGCCCGAGCCAGGACTGTTTCAGCAGTCGCCGCGGTTTCTCGATGCAGACGGGAAAGCCGTGCGCTACCCCGACAACTACATCAACATGTACGGCATTCCTGAGGCGTCGCCGGCGCGACAGGGAACACAAGCCCCGCGCGGGGGACGGGGAGCAGCGGCGGGACGGGGAGCACAAGCCCCGTAGTTCAGGCGAGCGTCCGCGACGCTGCCGCGACGTGGCCGCAGGGGGTGTCGACTCCGCCCCCGGGCGGCTCGGTGAACGGCGCGATCACAATGCGGTCGTGGCTCACGGCAGGGCCGATTTAGGCCGCTTCGCGGATGAGCCAGTTGCGGAAATCGTCCAGTGCGGCGAGCCAATCCTCTCGTTTCCTCGCACGAGTAGATCGAACGGCTTACTGTAATTCCTGTGACTTCCGGGTCCAGAACTCATCCGATATCCGGCCAGAGACGAAATCGTCGCAGCCCCGATCGAGCTTGCTGAGGACGGTTCGCCCAATCCGTCCCTCGGTCGTCGTTTCGAACCAGCCACTCTGAAACATCCGGATCCCATTTTGATCGAATTGCAGTCAGTGGCAGCACGGATCCACCTGCAGATCGCGAAGGCGATACAGGAGAACTCTCGTCTTTGTGCCGAGACGGACCGCTCATTGATCGTCGGTCCACAACCAATTCTGTAGCCCGGGCGCCGACGCCCTGGGGAGACAGGGCCGGAAACGTGAATGTTCCACGTATACCCGAGGCGGCAGGCTGCTTGCCCTTTTCCAGCCTAATTCGATCGACGTCCCGCTTGTCCCGTTTTTGACGGTTGGAGAAACGTATGCGCCTGATCAAAGCGCTTGTCGCTGCAGGTCTCGTTGCGTTCGCGCTGAACGCGCACCCGTCGGCTCAGTCTCCCAACGCCAACCACGTGGTGGCCGGCCAGATCCTGGTGAAGTTCACGCCCGGCGCCACCGGCCAGGCGAAGGCCGACGCGCACCGCCAGGGCGGCGGACGTGTCCTGAACGAGATCGCCTCCACGCGCCTCCAGTTGGTCGCTGTTGCTGCTGGCGACGAAACGGGCGCGATGAATCGCTATCGGCGCAACCCAAACGTGCTGTACGCGGAGCCGAATTTCATCCGCCGCGTCCCGGAGCCTATCGGCGAACGCACGCCGATCACTCACGTTCCAGCGACGGAGACGATTCCCGGCGACCATTGGTTCAAGGAGCAATGGGCGCTCCACAACACCGGACAGTTGTTCTACTGCGTGATCCCCGAGATCCCTGATTTCTGTTTCTACTTGGGTACACCCGACGCCGACATCGACGCGCCGGAAGCGTGGGCAATTTCGACCGGCCACGCGGTCACGGTGGCGGTGATCGATACAGGCATCGACTACACGCATCCTGATCTCGCAGCCAACTACGCGGGCGGCATCGACTACATCACGCTTGACGGCGATCCGATGGACGATCACGGCCACGGCACGCACGTCTCAGGAACCATTTCCGCCGCGATGAACAACCCGACGGGCGATCCAGCCGAGGACGAGGGCGTCGTCGGCGTCGCCCCGTTCGCTCGAATACGTGCCTACAAGGTGTGCGACGCGAACGGGAACTGCAGCGACTTTGCCATTCAGCAGGCGATGGTGCCGGCGGTGCGCGTGGGGGCCAAAGTCATCAACCTGAGTGTGGGCGCCGCCGAACGCTAGCAGGGTCTGGACGATGCCGTGCAATTCGCCTGGAATGCGGGCCTCGTCATCGTCGCCGGTGCCGGCAACGATAACAGTACTAATCTTTTCTACCCGGCTGCCTTCGATCACGTCATCTCCGTGGGGGCTTTCGACGAAGACCATCGCCGCGCGACATTCTCCAACTACGGCACCGGGGTGGACATTTCAGCCCCCGGCAACGTCATCTTGTCGGCGTATCCGATGGCGGCATGTCTGCCCTCGACCGCGCCCGGCGACATAGGGTGTTACAACTGGCTGAGCGGAACGTCGATGGCAACGCCGCATGTCTCGGGCGCCGCGGCGCTTGTTTGGTCGCGCGCCGACGTGACCAGCAATCAGCAGGTGGTCGACATCATCCTCAACAGCGCGGATCCGCAAGGGGTGGACGCCGTGCGGCTCGACTCGTGGACCATTCATGGCGGACTCAATCTCCATGACGCCATGAGCTTCGGTGTTACCAATCTACCGCCGGTCGCCAACGCCGGACCCGATCAGACCGTGCCCGACTCGGGTAGTGATGGCGTCGAACTCATTACGCTGAACGGCGGCGCGTCGTCCGATTCGGACGGGAGCATCCTGGCTTACGAATGGCGCGAGGGTACCAGTGTGCTCGCGCTCGAGGCATCGCCGTCGATCTTCCTGACTGTAGGCGTTCACACGCTCACACTCCAGGTGACGGATGACCGCGGTGCGACCGGGACAGATACCGTCGTCATCTCGGTCAGGGGCAATACGCCGCCAACCGCAAACGCTGGAGCCGATCAGACTGTGACCGATGGCGACGGGAACGGCGTGGAGACGGTGACACTCGATGGCAGCGCATCATCCGATTCGGACGGCAGCATTCCGAGTTATGAGTGGAGCGAGGGCGCCGCGGTGTTAACGACGGGCGTATCGCCATTCGTCTCGTTTGCCGTCGGTACTCACACGCTGACATTGCGTGTCACCGACGACCAGGGAGCGACGGGTACGGATACCGTCGTCGTGACGGTCAATGCCAGACCCAATACGCCGCCAACCGCAAACGCTGGAGCCGATCAGACTGTGACCGATGGCGACGGGAACGGCGTGGAGACGGTAACGCTCAATGGCGGCGCGTCGTCGGACATCGACGGAAGCATCGTGAGGTACGAGTGGCGTGAGGGCAGCACTGTGCTTGCGACAATCGCAGCGCCAGCTGTCACGCTCATGGTCGGTACGCACACGCTGACGCTGACTGTGACCGACAATAACGAAGCGACCGGCAGCGATACTGTCGTTGTCACCGTCAACCCGTTCGCCGCGTCCAGCACGCACGTCGGCGATCTCGATAGCTCAGCGTCCGGCAACAAGAGCGCGTGGACTGCCAGGGTGACCATCACCGTGCACGACACGATTCATCAGATCGTCGCCGGCGCGGTCGTCAGTGGGACGTGGAGCGGCGGCGCGACCGGAACCGGGACTTGTACGACTGGTGCCGGTGGCACCTGCTCGATCGTTTCGGCCAGCCTGCGGAAACGGGACAACACCGCGACGTTCACCGTCAGCGGTATTACGGCCGCTGGCTTGAGCTATTCCGTAAACCAGAATCACGAGCCCGACGGCGACAGCACAGGGACGGCCATCACGATCGCGAAACCCTGAGTCGCAAATCGCTACTTCGAGTCCTGATGATGATCATGCGGTCGCTGCCGCCTCGATTCCCGATGAACCGAGTGCCACCTCTATCGCGCAACGGTGACGGCCGAGTCGCCCGTCAGGTCAATGGAGGCTTCCGATCGACCGATCCACAGAATGGCCACGGCGGCCGCCGCCGCGAGCACGACGAGCGGCAGCAGCGCCAGCGAGAAGCTTCCCGTCGCATCCTTGATGAAGCCGATCGCATATGTCGTGACAAATCCAGCGAGATTGCTGATCGCGTTGATCTGCGCCAGACCGGCAGCCGCCGTGCCGCCGGAAAGCCATTCTGTCGAGACGGCCCATACCGGCCCCTTGCCGGCATAGATGCCGATCACCGCCAGGCACAAGATGACGACGATGGAGAAGAGGGAGTCGAAGAGCAGCGTCGATGCCAGGCTGACTGCCGTCAGGATGAGAGGAGCCGAGGCGTGCCAGATCCGCTCGCCGGTTCGATCCGATCGGCGGCCCCACCAGATCATGATCACCGAAGCGAGCGCAAATGGAATGGCGTTCAGAAGCCCCGTCTGCATGTTGGTCAGGCCGTGCGCTTTGATGATTTGCGGTTGCCACAGCTGAAGACCACTGCTGACCGCCGTGCTTCCGGCCAGCACGAGGCTCAGGACCAGCACGTGCCTGTTGCACAGCACGGCGGACAGGCTCATCTGGCCGACGCGATGGTGGCGATCCTTGTCGGCCTGAAGTCTTCGAAGCAGCCAGCGCCGCTCATCGACGGGCAGCCACGCTGCGTTTGCTGGCCCGTCGTCAAGGACCATCAGGCACGCCACACCGAGCAGCACCGCCGGAAGTGCCTCGAGGATGAACATCCACTGCCATCCGCGGATCGCAAGCCATCCGTCGACGCCGAGAAGGGCGGCTGAGATCGGCGACCCGAGAAAGCTGGAGAGGGGAATGGCGACCATGAACATCCCGATGATGCGCGCCCGGTAATCGGAGGGAAACCAATAGGTGAGATAGAGAATGACGCCCGGAAAGAATCCCGCTTCCGCCGCGCCGAGGAGAAATCGCATCAGATACAGCGAGCGTGGTCCGGTGACCAGCGCCATGCCCGCCGCCAGGAGGCCCCACGTAATCATGATGCGAGCGATCCAGCGCCTTGCGCCGACCTTCTCGAGGAGCAGATTGCTCGGCACCTCGAACAAGAAGTACGAGACGAAGAATATTCCACCGCCGAGGCCGAACACCGTCGACGAGAAGTGGAGGTCCCGCACCATCTGTAGCGCGGCGAACCCCAGGTTGACGCGATCGAGGAAGGAGATGAAATAGCAGACCATCAGGAACGGCACGATCCGCACGGCCACGCGGCGCATCGTCCTGGCTTCGAGGGCGCGTTCGCCCGGCGGTTCGGTTGACGGCATTCGCGGCCAGATTCTACAATCCTTTCCGTTGCCGCAGCGCGCACCCTGCATTGATCCGAGGCGACGTGGGCACGTGTAACGCGCCCGATCACGACACCAACGTACCGCGATTCAAATTGCCTCGGAGGGCGTGCGACGCGCACTGCCACGTGTTCGGCCCGGCGGCCAGGTTCCCGTACGCGCCGGGCAGGGCGTATACACCGCCCGATGCTCCCAAAGAGAGCCTGGGTGCCTTGCACGCCGTCCTGGGAATCGAACGGGCCGTCATCGTTCAGGCAAGCTGTCACGGCACCGACAATCATGCGATGCTGGACGCCATCGCCACGAGCGGCGGGCGCTATCGCGGGGTTGCGATCGTCGACGGTTCGTTCACTGCAGAGGACTACGCCGATCTCCACGACCGCGGGATCAGGGGCGTCCGCTTCAATTTCGTCAAGCACCTGGGCGGAATGCCGGATCTGAATGTCTTCGATCGTGTCCTCGAACAGATTCGGCCGCTCGAGTGGCACGTGGTCGTGCACCTCGACGCGGCGGACATCGTGGAACTCTCTGGCCCGCTTCGGCGGCTGCCGGTGCCATTCATCATCGATCACATGGGCCGCGTCAAAGCCGACGGGGGTCTGGAGCAGCCGGCGTTTCTGGCGCTGCTCGACCTGATGACGCTCGAGAACTGCTGGGTGAAAGTATGCGGATCCGAGCGCGTATCGGTGACCGGCCCGCCGTTTCTCGATGCGGTACCTTTCGCGCAGGCGCTCGTGCGCGCAGCGCCCGATCGTGTGCTGTGGGGCACTGACTGGCCGCATCCAAACGTCGGCCGTCATGTCCCGAACGACGGAGACCTGGTGGATCTTCTGCCGCTGATCGCGTCGGACGAAGCGCTCAGGGGCAAGCTCCTCGTTGACAACCCGGCGCGCCTCTACGATTTCGGAGCCTGATCGGTGGCACGACCGGACCAGCCGTCAACTCGTCCCACGTGGCATGGCGATGAGCGCGCGTGATCCGAACTCAAGGCAGTGAAGCTGACGGACTTCATGTGGCGGTCAAGGCTGGCCGCCAAGCGCCAGGTGAAGCTGGATGCGGTTTGCGAGCTGAGTGTCGCGCAGCTTGACGATCTCGGCGCGTGTTGCGAGCTCGTCGGTCTGAAGCTGGAGAACCGGTAGCAAGGACAGGGCGCCCGCCCGATACTTGAGGGTCGCGATTCGCACGGCTTCGCTGCGATTCGCGAGGGCCTGGTTCTGATACCGTAGGCGCTCACCGAGCAGCTCCTCGTTCGTCAGCGCGACTTCTACTTCACGAAAGGCCTTCAGGGCCACGCTGCCGTAGTTGGCGACCGTCTGCTCCTGCCGCGCGGTTGCGATCTTGATCGCTGTTCTCAGGGCGCCACCCTGGAACACGGGCTGAAAGAGTCGCAGTCCGACGCCGATCAGGTTCGGGTTGAGGTGCAGGAGGTCGAGGATCCTGTCGTTGAATCGCCCGCCCTCGGTCGTCAGCGCCAGGGCGGGCAGGAGCGCGAGGCGGGAGGCTTCGACCGAGCGGAAGGATGCCAGCACCTGTTGCTCGGCCGCAAGAATGTCCGGCCGGCGTTCGAGCAGCGATGCGGGTAGTCCGGCGGTGATTGGAGGAGGAAGTAAAGCGTAGGAGGGACTCGCGTCCAGTTCCGCCCCGGGAAACCGGCCTACCAGCACTTCGAGGTTTCGCCTCGCTTCGCTAGAGGATCCCTGCAATCGCCGGAGCTCACTTTGCGCCTCGTTGACGTGAGCGCTCGCCTCGGCCACGTCCAGTGCAGAAACCCGGCCGGCCGCGTACTTGGCATTCGCAAGCTGCAGCAATCGTGTGTACACCTGGACGCTCTGCTCCGCGAGCGCGACAAGCTGTTGCGCCTCGCTCGCGAGGTACCAGTTCTTTCCGGTCGTCGCCGCGAGCGACTGCCGGGCGAAGGCGTAGTCGAGCGCAGTCGCCTGGTAAGAGGCCACCGCGGCTGCCCGCTTCGCCCGCAGGCGACCCCAGAGATCAAGCTCCCATGCCAGTTGACCGTAGACCTCGCTGCTCTTGAACGTTCCATCTCCGAGGTCCCGCGTCCCTTCCCCGCTGACGTCAATGCCGATGTGAGGCGTGAGTTGGGCACCGACGAGGACGGCGGCCTGACGAGCCATTTCGACCTGCGCCGCAGCCTGCCTCAGGTCGGTGTTGTTCGCGAGGGCCTCCGCGACGACGTGTTCGAGGCCGGCGTCGTTGAATGATTTGACCCAGTCGTTGGTGATCTGGGTGTCGGCTGAGGAGCCCTGGGCCCAACGCGGCGGAATCGGCGTCGTCGGGGGGAGCGCCTCGATCTGCGTTTCCGCACGCGTCGGCGGTGTCGAGAGCGCGCACGACGACACCGCGGCCGCAACCGAGAGCAGCAGGAGACGGAGCAGCATGATCACAACGACATGGGGTACAGCCAGTTCATCCACGAATACGTGCGGATGGAAATTCGGCGCAGCGCGGCCCACGCGCCGCCGGTCGTATAGATAGCCGCCGCCCCTTGTGCCCCGATCCGGAAAGCGTGAGCGCCGCGGTTTGTCCAGCATGATCCGGACGGCGAACCGTCCCTGTGGCATGACGGGAGGCGGATTGAACGAGGGCAAGTCGCCGCTCGGCAGGAGTTGCCCTTCTCCGCTTGCCCACCAGATGCTGTCGATGGCGCCTGTGAAAATCTGCCCGGGATAGAGATCGAGGGCGACTTCGACGGGCAGTCCCTGCTTCACGTACTTGAGATGCTCCTGGTAGTACGTGCCGAGCACGTATCGATCGGAATCAACGATGAGTGCCGCGATGGCACCAAACCTGACCGTGCCCGCGACCATTCCAGGGCGCACCTGCAGATTGGTGATGATTCCATCTTCGGACGCCACCATCGTGGTGTTGTCCAGGTAGTAACGCGCCTGGGCGAGCGTGGCCTCAATCGCGGCGACCTTCGTGTTGACGCCGTCGATCGTCGAGTTGGAGGCCAGGCGCGTTCGTTCGACGGTGTCGGCGGCCTCTTTCACGGCGGCGTTCGCCCTGGCGATGTCGGCTTCGCATTTCTTCAGCTGCAGGTGCGCTTTCTCGATTTCGATCCTGGCCGCGGCGACCGCCGCCTCGTCGCCCCGAAGGTTGTAATCCCACTTCTGAAACTCTTCGACGGCCTCGGCGTCCTCTTCTCTCAGTTGTCCAGCGCGCTCGTACTGGATGCGGGCGAAATCGCGGACGCTCGTCGTCTGCACGAGTGCCTGCTCGGCGATATCAAGGTTTGCTTTGAGGATCGACTTCTGTGCCTCGACGGCGTCGCCTTCGGCGATCGCCTTTGCCATGGCGGCGCGAGCGGTTTCGACATCGTTCTTCAGGATCAACACATCCTGTCTGGCGGCCGCCAGGGCAGCCTCCTGCTCCCTGACTTTGTCCTCGTACGGCCGCCGGTCGAACTGGAACAGCGGCTGGCCTTTCTTGACCGGCACATTGGGTTCGACCAGCACGGCGGTCACGAGTGTTGGCTCCGGAAGGCGAGGGATGAGCTGGATGGTGTATTGGACGACCTTGGCGTCGGTCGTGTACGGCGTCATGAAATGCATGCCGATGATGAACACGAGCAGCACGTGCGCGAAGATCACGGACGAGACGACCGCCCACGTGATGCTGAACGTGAGGAGCTTCAGTTTGAAGAAGACCAGCCAGAAGACAGCGATGTACAGAACCGAGATGACGAGCGCGATGACCATGGCGGCCTATCCTTTGGGACGATCGCCGGTCTTGGCGTCAGTCCGCTTGGTGCTCCGCGTCCGCCGCGCGGCCCGATACCGCGCGGCGGCTTCTCTGATGGATTGCTGTTCCTCTCTCGGGAAACGGCGAATGTCGATCACGCTGGTTGGCTTGAAGGCCCAGATGAACGCCTGGATCCATGGCACCACCGCCAGGGCCCCGGCCCAGCCCATGACGTTCACCGCGTCGGCGTCCGGATGGTTCCGCGCCCTGGCGATCCTGCCGGGCAGACCGAGCAGCAGCACCGCAGCCGTCAGCGCGGCCGCGCCCAGGACGAAGAGCACCGCGAACGTCGCGTAGTCCCAGAAATCGAGAGGAAAGCCCAACATGATCTAGGCGCTCTTCTTCAGCACCCTGTCTTCAGAGGACTTCAGCATCCGCGGCGCGTAGCGCTGCGTCATGATCGGTCCGAGCGTGGCGGTCGTCACGATCAGAACCAGCACGACGTTGAGAATCTTTTCGTCGATCAGCCGTTCGCCAGCGGGATTGAACGTCTCGAGCCCGACGAGCGTCGCGGCGAGCGTCGCCGCGAGCTGCGGCAATGTCAGCGACCAGATCGTCATCTGCGCGGCCCGGCCGTAGCTGTAGAGGCGAGCGGCCGCTGCCGCCGCAAGACCTTTGCCGATGATCAGCGCGCCAACCACGCCGGCAGCCAGGCCGGCGTTGTCGCTAATGCTCCGCGCGAATGCGACCGGGTCGATCAGAAATCCGGTGACGACGAGGAAGATCGGGATGAAGAAGGAGTTGCCGATGAACTCCAGCTTCTCCTTTGCGGGATGCGCGTGCACGGCGCCGTTGACCGCCAGCCCCGCCAGGAAAGCGCCGACGATGCCCGGCAGCTGAACGAGCCTGGTCACCACCACGGCAAACGCCATGATGCCAAGCATCAGGACGAAGTATCCTTGCTCATCGTCCTTTTCTTTGTCGAGGAGGTAGCGCCCGCCCCGACTCACGGTGAACAGCAGGAGCGGGACGAAGACAGCGATCTCGATCAGCTGCAGCGCGAGTCCGGACATGGAAAAGCCCCGTTCGAAGGTCGAGACACACATCGCGAAGACGACCAGCGAGAGCGTGTCCGACAGCACCGTCGCACCGACCGTGATGGTGAAGGGCTCGAGTCGAGTCGCGCCAATCCTGGTGATGATCGGCAGCCCCAGCAGCGTGTGCGACGCGAGCAGCGAGCCCAGCACCACCGCCGTCACCACGTGATAGCCAAATAGAAGGCCGACCGCGGTGCCGAGCAGCAACGGGAGGCTGGTCGTGATGAGGCCAAACGTGACCGCCTTGCGCTGCGCGCGTCGAAAGAGCGCCAGGTCGATCTCGAGACCGGCGAAAAACATCAGCAGCAGCTTTCCGAGGTCTGCAAAGAAGTCGGCGATCGGTCTCTTGTCGCCGAAGACGTCGAGCACGTGCGGGCCAAGGACGACCCCGCTGAGCAACAGGCCGACGACGGCCGGGAGCCGCAGGCGCTTCGACAGCGCGGGGACGCCGACGATGATCGCCATTCCTACGGCGAACTTCGCGAGCGGCGGCAACATCAGGGCATGCGCGCGGACGAACTCGAGAGTCTCTGCCATCTTAGTGATCGAACGCGAAGATGCGTCTCCAGTCGCGTTTCATGCTGACGATGGTCCAGCCGCTTTTCTGTGCTTCGTCGTACAGCGACTGGGGGAACGTGCCGACTGTGCTGTCAGGCAAGCCTTCTGCGGGACCGTACGCATATTCGCGCTGCGCATCGTCATGAAGCACGAGCATCGCCAGGCGCGCGCGGTTGCCACCCCGTGTGTACTCCAGCGATCTGCCGATCGCCGCTCGAGTTGCCGACTGCAATGTACGGCCGGCGCCCGATCATGAAATGAATCGCTTCGGGCTTGCCGGCGTCGTTGTCGTTCAAGAGCAGCTTCGGCTCCTTGATGAGGACCGGCCGGCTGTGCAGGTCGTAGCCGTACTTCGTCGCGCCCGCGGAGCCGACCACTTGTTCCGGAGGGATGCCGTAGACCTGATCGGCGTACACCCGCACGAAGTCCTGGCCGCCGCCGGTGACGATGTACGTCTTGTAGCCGTTCGCGCGCAGGTACCGAAGCACCTCCAGCATCGGCTGATACACCAGGTCGGTGAACCGGCGATGCCAGCGCGGGTCGGTGGCGGTCGCGAGCCACGTCTTCGCCGCGACGCTGAAGTCTTCGACCGTCATGCCAGTGAGCGCCGCAGCGAGAATCTTTTCGAGGTCCGGCGGGCTCAGTCTTGTAATCGCCTCGTGGTTGCCGGACAGCACGGTCTTGAAGGGCTCGACGTCCTTCAGCGCGGGCTTCTTCGCCGTGACCGCCGGAACGCGGTCGAGGGCGTAGGCAACCTGCGCGTAGATCGGCTGCTCGACCCACAGCGTGCCGTCCTGATCGAACGTCGCGATCCGCTCGTCCTGCGGCACGAACGTCGGATTCGCCGGGTCAGTCGTCGTCTGCACGAACTTGACGATCACGTCCCTGGCAGGGCCGGCGTTCCATGACGGCAGCGGGTCGGTCTGGGCGAGCGCCTCCGCGCCGAACGCGAGAGACGCGACGATAAGGAATGCACGAAGGGATTGCACGACTGCTGCATCTCGTCCAGGTGGCTGCCGGGCGTGTGCGCGCGCTGGGACGGCCGCGGCGCAATCGAGCAGCAGCGCCGCCAACCAGCGGACTCCGTTTGACATGTTGATTCGATACACAGACATTTTCTTTCGGCAGCTGGCCAGACATCACACGATGGACCACACCTGCCTGAACGACAGCGCCGAAGATGATTCGGATCACGGGTGCAGGCCGCGACTCCTTGTCTCACGTGTCCCTCACCGACACTGGATCTCCGTGCCGCCGACCGATCAGCACTCGACATGCCACCGTGCCGCATGCGACGAAGGTCGTTTGTCCCATCTGCCGCGGGAAGTTTCGGGCGAACCTTCCACGCGATCACGGTACTCGGTGAGAAGCCTCACGAACGTCCGGGATCGTCAGCCTGCGACTGGTGCACCGATACGGCACGCTGCTCGCGCGCGGCGCCCGAGCCGGGCGCGAACGAAGCAAGGAGGCGAAAGCCTGGCGGGCTCAGATACGTGCATGACACGGAGCCGGGCGGGCTACATGCGCCTACTGAAGGAATCCGTGCTGCAAATCTGAAGGCGCGGAAAACACAGAATCCTCAAAAACAGGCCTGCTTGCGCTGCCTCACGGATGAGCCAGCTCTCGCGCGCAAAAAGACGAATCCAGCCGCCTCCGCGCGCGCGGTCATTTGCACGCGCGCTACGACGAGCCTCGACGAAGCTCGCTTCGCGAGCGAAGTCGGGCCTGAGGAGCCAACTCGCTTCGGTCTATTCCGGACACATAGGTAACACTTTCGACGCGAAGGGATCTTCTACAAGGCCATGACATGGACCACTACGCCGACGATCGATCCTGAGCCATGTGGCGCTCCGGGCGGTCGTTTGACAGGCGTCTTGAGCGGACGCGATGATGGGCGCCGTGCAGACCGGGCAATCCGCGCGCTGCCAAGGGGAGCGGGTGTTTGCTCTGACTTGTCCCCGACCCGATCACATTCTGCGCTCGACCGGCGAGCCGATGAATTCAAAGTAATAAGGAAAGGGAGATGCCATGAAACCGCGGTTTGGTGTGGCTCTTGTTTTGGCCGCCGGGTTCGCTGTGACGAGCGCCTCCGCGGCGATCGATCCCACAACTGATCCTGTGAATGTGCATCTGGCGGCGGCACAAAGGGCGGCCGGCCTGGATTATCCCGGCCTACTCGCGCGGGTCTGCATCGTTCCGCCGACCGGTGGCGACGCAGCTGCGGGCCGCCGGCGCGCCGGCGGCGTCAACGGGCTGACCCCTGCAGCTGCTGCTCCGCGCCAGGAAGTCGTGCCTCCACGTGCCCAGTGGTATCAGGAGCCGCGCCAGATCTTCGACAATCTCTATTGGGTCGGCAACCTGAGAAACAACTCCTGGGTGATCAAGACCAGCGCCGGTCTCATCGTCGTGGACACGCTTTTCCATTACTCGGTCGAGCCGGAGATCGTCGACGGCATCAAGAAGCTGGGTATGGATCCGCGTGAGATCAAATATGTCCTCATCACCCATGGCCATGGCGACCATGACGAAGGCGCCAAGATTCTGCAGGACCTTGGCGCGCACATCGTCATGAGCGGACCGGATTGGGATTTGATGCTGAAGGGGACTCCGTTGCCCGGCGGTAATCCGAAGCGCGACATGGTCGCCACCGACGGCCAGAAGCTCGCCCTCGGCGACACCACCGTGACGATTTACCTGACGCCCGGTCACACGGATGGTACGCTCTCGTTCATCTTCCCCGTGAAGGATCACGGCACGACGCGGATCATCGCGTATTCGGGCGGCACGGCCTACAATTTCCCGCGCAGCGTGCCCAGGTTCCAGTCCTATATCGATACCCAGAAGAGGTTTGCCAAGATCGCGGCGGATGCGCGCGCGACGGTCATGCTGTCGAACCATTCGGAGTTCGACGCGGGCTACATGAAGGCGCGGATGGTTTCCACGATGATGCCCGGCGAAGACAACCCCTTCGTGATCAAGGACGGGGTGCAGCGGTATCAGACCGTTCTGACGGAATGCGCCGAGGCGGAGAAGGCGCGGCTGATGGAGGGCCAAGACATTCCGTCCACGCAGTGAAGCATCGCAGGCCGGCAGATTCAACTTACGAATGCCGACCTGTCACTCACGCACCTTCGTGCAGATCCACATGTACGACAACCGCCAATGACGCGGCGGGGCGGCGGACATCCGGAGTACCGCCGTGTCATCGCGCTTCCTGCGCGTGCATCGCTTCGGTCTTGAGCATATCGATCGAGACAGACTTGATGAGGGCGTACACGCGCATCCCCACGACGATCCCCAATGTGGCGATGGCATCGCGGGTGATTTCCGCGAGTAGCAGCACTTCGCCCACGGCGACCTGCACGATCACATGATCGAACGCCGGATCGATGTGAATGGCGGACACGATGCCGGACAGCGCGTTGTGGAGGCTGAGCCCCTTCGGCTCGCTCGTCGCCAGAATCACTTCGCGGGCAGGTATTCGCAAACGGACCTTCGATCCCGCCGAGACAGACGAATCGGATGCGAACAACGCGCCTCCCTCAAAGGTGAGCTCGACGAGTCCGCGCGACGGGTAGGTGTGTGTGACGACCGCGTCGAAAAGGCTTCCCAATCCGACGGCGGCGCGCAGCCACGCCATGTCTGGACGGCTCATCAGGCTCGGCAGAGCGCCACACGCGCCTCCTTTCCCCTGCTCCAGGACCAGCAGATGTGTCGCCAGCCGTACGACGTCATCGAAATCGTGGGTCACGAGGATCAGGGGAATGTCGAGCGTGCGACGGAGCTCATCGATCTCGTCCTGAAGGTGTCTCCGAACGGTGCGATCGACTGCAGCGAACGGTTCGTCCAGGAGCAGGACCGCTGGCTCACGAGCCAGCGCCCGGGCCAGCGCCACCCGCTGACGTTCACCGCCCGACAGCGCGTTCGGGCGGCGATTCAGATGTCCAGACAAGTGCACCAGCGCCAGCAGTTGCTCTGCTCGCGAACGCCGTTCAGCCCGCGGCCGGTGGCCGAGGGCAGTGAGCACATTGCCCACGGCGGTCAAGTGGGGAAATAACGCGTACTCCTGAAACACGAATCCGACCGCGCGACGATGCGCGGGTGCGAAGATCCCGGAGGCGGTATCGGTCCAGAGGTCGGCGCCCGAGCGAATGCTGGCCTGTTCAGGCCGGTACAAGCCCGCGATGCTGCGCAGGATCGTCGTCTTTCCGCTTCCCGACGGCCCGAAAATCGCGAGCACGTCTCCGGCATCGCACGCGAATTCGACGTCGAGCCGAATAGGGCCGTGCTGACGGAGGGTGACCGAGAGCCTGCGATCAGCCACGGCGAGGAATGACGCGTCGCGAGAGGACCGTCGTGAGCATCAGCGTCGCGACCGCAATGACCAGCAGGGTCGCAGCCATCACGCCGGCGCTCCGATCGTCGAACGCGTTCATGCGATCGTAGATCGCCACACTGAGCGTTCTCGTCTGGCCTGGAAGATTCCCTCCCACCATCAGCACCACGCCGAACTCTCCGAGGGTGTGGGCAAAGGTCAGGATCGCCGCAGTCAGGATCCCTGGCCAGGCCAGCGGGACCTCAATGCGTACGAAACGCTGCCACGGCGTCAGGCCACAGCAGGAGGCCGCTTCGCGCACGTCGGTCGGGATCGCTTCAAAGCCTCGCTGGATCGGCTGGACGACAAACGGAATGTTCGCGATGGCGGATGCAAGCAGCAGACCCTGGAAGGAAAACGCCAGCGACTGCCCCATAACGGCCTGAAATGCCTGGCCCAGCGGCGATCTCGCACCGAAGGTCACAAGCAGGTAGAACCCCAACACGGTGGGAGGGAGCACGAGCGGTACGGTGACCAGCGCTTCGACCAACAGCTTGCCGGGGAACTCTCGAACGGCCAGCAGGCGCCCCAACCAGATGCCGCACGGAAGTAACAGCGCGATCGTCCCGACGCCGAGCCAGAGCGAGACCCTGAGTGCCGTCCAATCCATGGACCGCTATTCTGGCACCGCGAAGCCTTGCCTTCTGAGAATCGCTCGCGCCTCGGTTCCCTGCACATACCGGTAGAACCGTTCGGCCACCGGTCCAGACCGCTTCAGCAACACCATTCGCTGCCGAATCGGCGGATGATCAGCCGCGGGAACCAAGGCATACGTGCCACGTTGAGCGAAGTCGGGACTGAGCGCGAGGGAGTAGGCGATGAGGCCGCCGACGGCGTTTCCGGTTGTCGCGAATTGGGCCGCCTGTGCGATGCTGTCGCCAAGCACCAGGTGCGGTCGCAGCGACTCCCACAGGCCGCGCTTGCGAAGCACCGCCTCTGCGGCACGACCGTATGGGGCAACCTCGGGATTGGCGATCGCGAAGCGGCTCACGCCGCCGGCGCGGAGCAATCGAGTCAGTCCGTCGAGGCGGGCGTCAACGACCAACGGCGAGCCCCTGGGTGCGAATATGACGAGTTGCCCCACGGCGTAGACCACGCCGGGATCAAGGGTCAGACCCGCCGCCGACAGTTGATTCGGGAATTCCTCGTCAGCCGCCAAAAACATCTCGAACGGGGCACCATCCTGGATCTGTCGTGTCAGGGTGCCGGACGCTCCAAATACCAGCTCGACACGCTGGCCGGTGTCGCGTGTAAACCGATCGGCCACCTCCATGAGCGCGAAGTTGAGATTCGCGGCCGCGGCAATCGTCGCGGGACGCTGAGCGCCAACGGCCGATGAGAAAGAGACCAGCAGCGCGATGACTGCAAGCCAACGCCACCGCAGCGTCGTGACACTAGAGCCCATTTCGTTAGCGGTCCGATTGCGGCGGTAGCCGGTCGCCGCGATGGCTCGGCCACTGGTCGGCGAAGCGCGGATCGTGGAGGAGTTCCTCGTCGGTGAGTGTTTCGGTGAAGCCAGGATCGAGTTCGGCGATTGTCAACGTTCGCGACGGAGCAGCGCCCGCGGGTGTCTGAGCGGAGAGGATGCTGCCTGAGAGGGCGAGCGCAACCACCGTGCAGGCGTATACGGTGCGGAGGAAAGTGCGTCGCGTCATCGCTGTTCTCAGACTTCGCATCATCCATGGATTCTAGACTAACGTTGAAACCACATCAAACCGATTCACGACTCGACTTAGGCTGATCCAAACAACACTGACCATTGAAGAACCAGCCTCGCCTTCAGCTATCTCGTTTGCAGTTGTAGTCTCGGGTCCCGGCTGCGGATCCGTGTCATAAGTCAACTCGTGGTGATACGATTCAGGTCGACTTCACAACGAGAGTGACTGGATGCCCCTTCTCACAGTTCGAGTAGCCGCTGAGCGCCTCGGCGTCGCGTATTCGACGCTCAAGCGATGGGTTCACACAGGGCACGTGCGTACGACGCGTACAGAAGGGGGCCACCATCGCATAGCGGAGGCTGAGATTGACCGTTTGACAGCGCGTCAGCAACCAGTCGGGCAGCGTCGCGTCCGTGAGACCGATGATGACGAATCTCTCGCGGGCCTCAGCGCCCGCAATCGCCTCCGAGGCTTCATCGAGGAAGTGCGAGTTGACGGTCTTCTCGCGCAGGTACGCATACGAGTGGGGGATCAGTCGCTGACCGCCGTGATTACTGCTGACGCCGTCCACGCCCTCAAATTCCGTCGCGGCGAGGACGCGTTGGCGATCATCAAGTCAACGGAGATCATGATTGCGCGCGCCGGCGTTGCTGCCATCGGAAAGAAGCGCAAGCGAAAGGGCTCCCGCTAGTCCAACCCCACCTGACCAAGCACTCCGTCGGTTCGTACTTCTTCAACCACACCCCTGACACGATTGGCATCGCTGAGCAAGGCGAGGCCGCGCGCTCCCGAGGCGCATCGCAGCCACGCGAACCGAAAGCAGCGTCACGACAAGCGTCATCGTAGCAAAAGCTGCCCTGCAGAAGTGGCCTAGGTTAAGTCGGATTAAGCCGATTTGAATACCATCTCAGTCCGATCTAGAGTTTACGCTGGTTGGGCAGAGTTCGCACCGTTCGTCTGCCTAGGCACCGAGCGGCCGATCTGGGCGCGTGTGATAACCACGATCCGATTAGAAGGGAACCGAGTGGCGGGAACGAAGGGTATGACTCGAAGGGAAGCGCTTTCAATCTGCCTTGTCGTCGCGTGCGTGTGGTGTGTCGCCGCGTCGCCCGCAGATGCCCAGACCGCTGCCGGCGAGGTCACCGGCATAGTGAAGGATCAGGCCGGGGCTGCCGTTCCCGGCGCGACCATTACGGTCACTGAAACACGCACGAATCGTCAGCGACTGGCCGTGTCCACCGACGATGGCGTCTACACGGCCCCGAGCCTGGCGCCTGGCGAATACCGCCTTGATGTCGAGCTCGCCGGCTTCAAAACCGTGCGCCGCGAAGGCATTCGCCTGTCAACCGGCGAGAAAGCGCGCATCGATTTCGCGCTCAGCGTCGGAGACATTCGAGAACAGGTGACGGTCGTCGCAGACGCACCGGTCGTGCGAGTCGAGACCGCGAGCCTCGGGACCGTCGTCGAGAACGAACAGGTCGTGCGGCTGCCGCTGAACGGCCGCCTGTTCATCATGCTCGCCGCCATCGCGCCTGGCGTCGCCCTGCCGCCGAACTCCGTCCTGCCTCGCATCAACGGTGGGAGACCGCGAACGAACGAGTATCTGTTCGACGGCATCTCCGTGCTCCAGCCCGAGCCGGGGCAGGTGGCGTACTACCCGATCATCGACGCGATCCAGGAGTTCAAGATCGAGAGCAACAGCCCGCCTGCCGAGTTCGGGCGTTTCAATGGCGGCGTGGTCAATCTCACGACGAAATCGGGGACCAATGTCCTTTACGGCAACGTGTTCGAATTTTTTCGCAACGAGCACTTGAACGCCAGGAACTACTTCCAGTCCAGCAATCCGGTGAAACCGGCCTACCGCAGGAATCAGTACGGCGGGATGCTCGGCGGCCCCCTTGTCAAGGACCGGACGTTCTTCTTTGTCGATTACCAGGGTCAGAGACAAAGCATCGGCCGCACTGTGACCTCGAACGTGCCCACGCTCGCTGAACGTTCAGGTGCCTTCCGCCAGAACATTTACGATCCAGCGACAACGGTAGGGAATACGCGTCAGCAGTTTCTGAACAACACGATTCCGAGAAGCGCCATGGATCCCGTTGCGCTGTCGCTTCTCGAGCGCTACCCGCTGCCAACAAACACCGCCACCGCGAACAACTACAGCCGGACGGCCAACGAAGTCGACAATCAGGATCAGGGTGACGTGCGCCTCGATCACAAGTTTGCGAGCGGCCGGGATCAGGCATTCGGACGGTTGACGTACTTCCGCGGTCACGCCGTACCGGTGACCGCCTTTCCGGACGGGAGTGGGACCATCCTGGCCGGCAGCGTGGCCGTCGGTCCGCAGAATACGAGGGCGTGGGCGTTTGCTTCGAACTATCAACACACCTTCTCGACCAATGTGCTGAACGAAGTGCGCATCGGAGATACACGGCGATCCGTCCAGCGGTGCGCGGTGACGTTGTCTTCGCCTGCGGAAGCCGCGCTCAGCATTCCCGGAATCCCGTCGAATGCGCAGTTTCCCAACACGATGCCGACCTTCGCACCAAACGGCTACCAGCAGCTCGGATCCCCGAATAACACGGCCTCGCACTTCAGCACCAGCGTCACAGAAATCGCCGATTCGCTCACGTCGCTGAAAGGCCGCCACACTATGAAGATGGGGTTCGACTGGCGTTGGGAGCGGCTCAACGTGATCCAACCCCCCTGGCCGACCGGATCGTTTGCCTTCAGCACCGTCGGCAGCGATCTACCCGGGGTCGCGAATACCGGCAACCCGTTCGCAAGCTTCCTGCTGGGACAGGTGCAGACCTTTGCCATCGACCTCCAGCAGACGGATATTCAGGAACGCGCGCACATTCAGGAGTACTTCATCCAGGACGACTGGAAAGCGTCCGATCGTCTCACGATCAATGCGGGGCTGCGATACACGCTCAATTTCCCGTCCACGGAGATCAACGGCCAAACCGCTGTATTCAATTTACAGACGCGGCAGCTCGATTATCCCGGTACGGAGCCGGTACGGCCGCTCAAGAAGGACAACTTCGGCCCGCGCATTGGCGCCGTTTACCGCCTGACGGACAAGACCATCGTCAGCTCGGGGTACGGGAAGGTCTGGATCGAGATGGCGGGGATCACCACGCCTTTCACGACGCCGAACTTTCCATTCCTGCAGGACGTGTCGCTGCGAACGCTCGACAACATCGCGCCGGCGTTCGTGCTGGCGAAGGGACCGACCGTCACACCAGTCAGCCCGACGCCAACCGCCGGCCTCGGACAAGGCGTGTTCGCGGTTGACGGGACGCTCGGGTCGGGCTACGCGCAACAGTGGAATGTGTCGGTCCAGCGCGAGTTGACGGCGAACACCGCCATCGAAGTCTCTTACCTCGGTTCGAAGATTACGAACATCGGGATCCCGGACAGCAACATCAATCAGTTGACGGAGGAACAACTGAAACTAGGGCCCACGCTCATCGAGAGGGTCCCCAACCCATTTTTCGGGATCATTCCCCGCTCGTCCTCGATCGGCGACCCGACGATCCCGAGGGCGCAGCTCATGAAACCCTATCCGGACTACACCGCGGTCAGCGTTTATCGGAACAATGTCGGCACGACGAACTACCAGGGTGTCGCGTTCAGCATCCGTCAGCGAATGTCACGCGGCCTGACCTACTCGGCCGCCTACACCCGTTCTAAGCTGACCGACATCGCCTCGTCGGTGTTCGATGCGTCCATTCTCACTGGACCGCTGACGAACGCCGCCGTCGCCGACAGTCACAATCTGGAGCGCGATCGCGACTACTCGACCGGAGACATTCCGCACTACTTCGCCGCCTCAGTGGTGTGGGATCTTCCGGTGGGCGAGGGCCGTGCCAAGCACCCCACTGGTGTGGTCGGCGCGCTGGTGAACGATTGGAGCGTCGCGACCTTCATGACCATGCAGTCCGGGGTGCCGGTCGCGGTGACACAGGCGAACTCGCTCGGGTATGCCGGCTTCACGACCCAGCGCCCGAATATCGTCGGCGATCCGATACTGCCCGCTGACGAGCGGACACCCGCTCGCTGGTTCAACACGGCCGCGTTCGCAACGGCCAATCAGTTCACGATCGGATCCGCCTCTCGCAATCCGGTGCGGGGGCCGTCGTACCGCGACGTTGATCTCGCTGTGATGCGTGACGTCGGGATCGGTGGTCCGCGCTCGATCGAGCTGCGTCTGGAGGTGTTCAACCTGCTGAACACTGCGAATTTCGGCGCACCGGCGGCGCAGCTCGGACCAGCTAGCTTCGGGACGATCACGACGGCTCTCGATCCACGGGTCGTGCAGCTCGCGGCGAAGTTCTGGTTCTGAGAGCGCTGCCCCAGGCTGTTTCTAGCTCATTTGCGCTCTCGCGCTTCGCGCTCGCGCGCAAAAGGACGAATCCAGCCGCCTTCGCGCGCGCGGTCATTGCACGCGCGCTACGGCGAGCCTCGACGAAGCTCGCTTCGCGAGCGAAGTCGGGCTTGAGGAGCCACCTTTTCGCGGGTCCATTCCAGACATATGGGCCCGAGCCGCGTGAGCAGGCCTCGGCCGACGAACGGGACATTACGGGCGCATTTTTCGCGCGTAGAATACGTGTCACAAATCCAGTTCGCACTCACACCCGATTCGATGGAGATGCTCTGTGCCGACTTCGAGTCGCGTTCTCTCTCGATTCGCGATCTCTGCTCTTCTTGCCGCTGCGGTCGTCGCGACCGCGGAAGGCCAGGCGAGCAGGGAAGCGCCCGTTCCAAAACCGACGCTGCCAAATCCCTATCGCCTCGTGCCGGACTGGCCAGCGCTTCCCGCCAGCATGAAAGGACCGAACGGGAAGAAATGGGGAGAAGTCATCCGGGTGCACGTCGCACCGAACGGCAACATCTGGGTCTTTCATCGCTGCTTCAACGACAAGCCCAACGGCGACGCGACGTGCCTGAATCGCGGTGAGGTTAACCCGCCGATTCTGGAGTTCAACCCCGCCGGACGACTGATCAGAAGCTTCGGCGTCGGCCTCTTCGCGCATCCGCACGGGTTCACTGTGGACAAAGACGGGAACATCTGGACGACCGACACCAACGACCAAGACACCATTCTCGGCGTGCCCGCGAAGACGCCGCAGGGCGTGATGATGGGTCAGACAGTTTTCAAGATCAGCCCCGAAGGTAAGCTGCTGATGACGCTTGGCAAGCCGGGAGTGGGCGGCGATGGACCGGACGTGTTCGATCGCCCGACGGGCGTGGCAATTGGCGCAAACGGCGACATCTTCGTGTCAGACGGCCATTCACGCAACAAGTCGAACAGCGCCCGCATTGTGAAATTCACGAAAGACGGGAAGTTCATCAAGACCTGGGGACGCATGGGATCGGAGCCCGGCAACTTCCGGGAACCCCACGATCTCTATGTCGGCGGTTCGAAAGGTTACGTGTATGTGGCCGATCGCCAGAACAATCGCGTGCAGGTGTTCGATCAGGACGGCAACTTCATCGCCGAGTGGAAGCAGTTCGGTCAGCCAAGCTCGGTGTATGTCGACAAGAATGACAACATCTACATCGGTGCCACGTACGAGAGCGTCGCTCCGGGCGAGACCGCTCTCCGGCCGACAGCCGGTCCGAACGATAGGGCTATCGTGATCGGCAACGCGATCACCGGCGAGCTGAAGTACTTGATTCCCGATCCCGGCGATCTGAGCAAGATGACCGACACCGGAACGTCGGCGTCGGGTATCGCCGTGGATGATCAGGGCAACATCTACGCGGCGGACGTGGGCTTCAACAATCTCAGGAAGTACGCCCGCGTACGGTAGGCGTCAGGGCATCCCAGCGGCGAGCTCCGGGGCTAGCAAATCGATTTCGTAGCCGGGCACAGAAACGAGTCAGGTTCTTCATGTAATTCTTCAGCTGACAGTACGTTCCTTATCGAAACGTTGACATTCTCGGGAGCGGGCGCTAGGCTCCCGACCCGATCGATGGGAGGTCAATGTGCGCAATCTGCTGGTGGTCGTCGGGGTTCTGGCTGTGGTACTTCCGCTGCTGTCAGGGCCGCTTGCCGCAGCGCAGGAGCAGGCGCAAGGTCAGCGGGACGGAGCAGGAAATCCTATCGGTGTCCTCGGTCCGGTCAACGCGTTGGGCCAAGAGGTCAAGCGACCGCCTGCGCCGACTGGGCCGCCGCCTCACCTGCCTGACGGGACGATCGATCTGGGGGACGGCGCCTGGGTCGCCGTGCCGGGCGGGGGCGACAGCATCGCGCAGCGATTGAGCCGCGGCGAGGAACTGCCGCTGCTGCCTGCCGCGAAGGCGCTCATGGCATCCCGCCAACTAACTGATGATCCTGTCAACTGGTGCCTGCCGCTGGGTCTGCTGCGGACCAGTCCGTATCCGTTCCGGTTCATCCAGAACTACACGCACAAGAAGCCAACGCACATGTACATCCTGTCCGAGTGGATGGGCTCGTTCCGCCAGATTTTTCTGGACGGCCGCAAGCATCCCTCCGAACTCGAGCCAACCTGGTTCGGTCATTCCATCGGCTGGTACGAGAACGATACCCTCGTCATCGACACAGTCGGGTTCAACGACAAGTTCTGGTTCGATCGACGAGCGACGCCACATACCGCGCAACTGCACACGATCGAGCGATGGACGCGGCTAGATGCAGGCCATCTGGTGCGCGAGGTGACCATCGATGATCCGGGAGCCTACTCGCGGCCGTTTACGGTGACCTATCAGGCAACGCTGGTTCAACCGGGCGACGAGCTGATGGAATACGTCTGCCAGGAGAACAATCAGTACGGGTTTGGCAGCGGAGTGAGATAGCGGGTTCTTCGGGCCTGCCGATTCCGGTCTACCGGCATCACGCGGCTCGCGCCGTGCTCGGCGGAATCCAGCCCCCTGGGCGCGCACAGGTTGCACCCCCCTTTGGCCTTGCACAATCTCCGTGTTTATGTACGATGCCTCCCTCTTCCCAGTTCGTTTGCCTTTCCGAGGTAATCCGGCGCCACTCACGCGTGAAGAAAGGGAGCCATGCGCAGATTTTGCGTTCTGACTTCGCTACTTGCACTTCCTGTGATCCTGGTAACCGCCGGCGTGACCGCGCAGAACCTGGCGTCGATCCTGGCCGACGATGCGGGCGCGGACATTCCGAGGCCGCTGACGGCCACCGTCGTGGCGAGTGGAATTCCGGGGGCAGGGGCGATCACACAGGTTGGCACTTTTCATAAAGGGGGACCGTTCGCCCCGGGCGGCGCATTGGCCGCGGCCAGCCATCCCGTTCTCGATCGAACCCGGCTCCTCGTTGCGAGCACGTCCAATTTCGGGGCTCCGCTTGCGAGACCACTCGAAGCACCCGGCTCGATCCTCTCGCTCGATGTGTCGAGCGGTGCCGTGGACGTGCCGTTTGATTTCGCCCGCCCCGACCTATCTCCTCCGACCATAGCGACCGGTCAACCGTACGCGGCCGGAGGCAGAGTCATTCTCTACACCGCCCAGAGTCCGGCGTTCCTGAATGGGATCAACAATCCGACCGCGGTGACCGCCGATCGGCCGTCGGTCAGTCTCCCGCTCGGGATCTCGCTCAACAACGGCTTCGGACGGCCGTGGTTCGCGAATGCCCCTAACGGTGCCAACGGGGAGGGCACGATTAGCGTGGTCGATCCGAGCGGCATTGCGCTCGCGGGTGCCCCCGACAAGGTTGCGGGAGGGGTTTTCGCGAGTTATGTCACGAACCGTCAGCTCAGCCCACCGGATCCGACGCAGGGCCTGGTGACCGCCGCGGTGGCGACCGCGCTCGCGACGAAGTCTCCTGATCTGGCGATCCCGCAGCGTGCCGTATTCTTCGCCGCGCTCGCCGACGGCAGCATCGCCCAGGTTCACGTCGAGAAGGGGGTCGATCCGCTGGTGACGCAGGGCTCATTCACGCCGATTCCACTGATCACGGCCGGTGCTGCCGAATCGACGGACCCGAATACGGCCACGCGCGTCGGCATGATCTTCAACTGGATGCCGACCCGCATCCTGTACGTCAGTGATCCGCTGGCAAACCGGATCCTGGCGCTTGATATCAGCGACGAGGGCACGTCGGCGCAGATGCTGTTCGCCGCCGCGAATCCCCGCTACATCCGGTCCCCGTTGTTCGACGTGCCGATCGACATCGTTCCCGCGGCACCTGAAGTCGCGTCGCGAAATTTCGCAAGCAACACAACCCTGGGCGGCGGGTCGGACTTCTACATCCTGAATCGCGGGAACAACTCGATCGTGCGCATGACCCAGGCTGGTCGCGTCGTCGCGGTGCGGCAGATCGAAGCTCCCGGTGCGCCCGGGTTCCGTGTCAACGGTCTGGCGGTTTCCGAGGACGCGCGGTTCATCTGGGTAACGGCGACCACACCTGGCCACCAGGGTGTCGTGCTCCAGATGCCGACGTTCGGTGCCGGTCCGGTGACGACGAGCATGATCGATCATGCGAAGAGCGTCGCCGCGAATGGTGCGGTTGCGCAGGGCGGCGACATCTTCGACGTCGAATTGCAGCCCGAACAAGGCCTCGGGCCGCTGTTCAACGGCCGCGACTGCGATTCGTGCCACAACACATCTGCAGGCGTGGAGTTCCCCGGCGGGATGGGCGTGACCCCTGACACCTTCGTCAGGCGGGTCGCCCGGATTCAGCCCCACACGCTCGAGCCGCTCCCCAGTCATGTCGGTCCGATCGCACGGCAGCATTCGATTAGCGAGCTCGGCTTTCGATGCGGGATCCCGACCGGCGATCCACCTCAGGCGAACGCGTTCTCGAACCGCAGCGCGATGACGTTGCGCGGCACGTCGCTCATCGAAAACATCCGCATCGGCGACATCGAGAAAGTCCGTGCTGCGCAACCCCCAGGGGTGCGGGGTCGGTTCAACGTTCTTCCGGACGGCCGCATTGGCAAGTTCGGGTGGAAAGCGCAAACCGCGACGCTCGTGGAATTCATGGGCGAAGCGTTCCGCGACGAGATCGGCCTCACAAATCCGCTCGCGCCAACAGATCTGGTCAAGGGCTGCGAGGCGTCGATTCTCAAGCCGGAGGCCGACGCTGTGCCGCTGACGTCGCTCGTGGCGTTCCTGAATACGATCGACCCGCCGGCGCCAACCGCTGCATGTCTGAATTCGCCCGGCGCGGCGATATTCCAGTCCTTGAGTTGCGCCACGTGTCATGCACCCTCGATGCCCGGCCCCGGAAACGCTTCCCCGGTGCGCTTGTACTCGGATCTGCTGCTGCACGACGTGGGACCGGGTCTCGCCGACGGATTCGTGCAGGCATCGGCGCGTGGCAGTGAATTTCGGACGGCGCCGCTGTGGCGCGTGGCGGACCGCGCGCATTTCCTGCATGACGGGCGCGCGAGCACGATCGAAGAGGCAATCTCGGCGCACGGTGGTCAGGCAGCGAGTTCTGCTACTGCATTTCAGGCACTGAGTTCGGCCGACCGGCAGACGTTGCTCGCCTTCCTGGGGTGTATCTAAGGAATAGTGATCGTTGGAAACGAGGAGATTTTTGACGAACGAGGTGCAGCATGATGGCAGATCGATCCAGGTGGGTTCCTCAAGTTGGGTTTCGGCAAACGGCGGCGACTGTGTCTCTGGTTCTGGCGATGATGGCTATGCCGACCCTCGTGTCGGCGGCCGACGCCGTGAGCGACTGGAGCGCCATTGCGAAGACTGTCATTATTGATCCAGCGCCCATGGCGGCCAGACCTGGTGCGGCATCGGCGGTTGATTTCGCCTATGTTCATGCGGCGATTTACGACGCCGTGAACGCTATCGACGGACGGTATTCAGTCTTTGCCGTGCGGCCCACTACATCGCCCGCGGGGGCGTCGCCAGAAGCGGCTACCGCGGCCGCGGCATACACCGTATTGAAGGCGTTGTTCACCACAGCGCCGCAGCAAGCGTACCTGGACGGGCAGTACGCCAACTATCTGTTGGGAATTCCTGCTGGACCTGCGAAGACAAAGGGTATTGCAGTGGGTACCGAGGTCGCCCAGGCTTTTCTTGCGCTGAGGGCCGGCGACGGACGAAATGCCGTGGTCCCGTATCTGTTTGGGAGCGGGCCTGGCGTCTACCAGCTCACACCCGGGGCCCCCGCGCCGCCCGCCACGCCGGCCACGCCCTGGCTCGCAAAAATGAGACCGTTCGCGATCAATAGTCCTTCGCAGTTCCGGGCGGATGGACCACCGAATCTCACCAGCGCACAGTGGGCCGAAGATTACAACGAGACCAAGACGTGGGGCGCCAAAACCGGATCGCCTCGAACGCAGGCGCAAACGGACATCGGATGGTTCTACACGGATAACCCGGGCGCCTACGGTAACCGGAACATTCGGGGTATTGCGGCGGAGCAGCAGTTGGCGATTGCAGACAGTGCCAGGTTCTTTGCGGAGACGTACGTCACGCTTGCGGATACCTTCATCGGTTGCTGGGATTCGAAGTTCTACTACAACTTCTGGCGGCCGGTCACCGCAATACGCGCCGGCGACACTGACGACAATGACGCTACCGAACGGGATCCGCTGTGGGAGCCGCTCGCGACCACGCCGAATCACCCTGAGTACCCTTCCGCTCATGGCTGCTTCACCGGAGCCGTGGCGAACTCGATTGAAAATTTCTTCGACACGAAGAAGATCACGACTCACTTTACGAGCCTTTCTGTGCCCGGGGCGCCAGGCGGCGTGACGCATACGTTCACTCGGACACAGGACATCCTCAAGGAAGTGATCGAGGGTCGTATCTTCGGCGGGATGCACTATCGAACGTCAGTCGTCCACGGAATTGTGATGTCGAACAAGGTGGCGCACTGGGTCGCGAAGCATTACTTCCTGCCTGTCGACTGAGTCTATTGTCCTTGTGCTTGAGAACGTGGCGGTTCCAAAAGAACCGCCCTTCTCGATCGAAGTTTGCTTTCACTCAGATGGCTCACGCGATCAGACGTTGTGGCGCGTGGCCCTTGCCCCTTCAATAACTTCCGGAAGAAGCGTTCGGCTGCGCGCCGCGGTGCATCCTCAATGATCGCGGTCCAGGTGACCGCTAGTGCATCCGCCGGCCGTAGCGCTACAATTCGCCCACGCGGAGGACGAAAGCATGGCGTTCGACTTGGTCGTCAACGGGCGCGTACACCGCGTCGATACCGATCCACAGACGCCCCTGCTGTGGGTGATACGCGATCACGTGGGCCTGACGGGCACGAAATTCAGCTGCGGTATCGGGCAGTGCGGTGCCTGCACCGTGCACGTCGACGGCCGCGCCGTGCGCTCGTGCAGCATCCCGGCGGGGACGGCAATCGGCAAGCCTGTGGTGACGATCGAAGGCGTGTCGCCGGACGGCACCCACCCCATTCAGCTCGCCTGGAAGGAATTCGACACGCCGCAGTGCGGCTACTGCCAGTCCGGCATGATCATGAGCGCGCTGGCGCTCCTGCGCGAGCGTCCACACCCCACCGACGCCGACATCGACGCCCGAGTGACCAACGCCTGCCGATGCGGCACGTATTACCGCATCCGGAAAGCCATCCACCTCGCCGCCGATCTGATGGGGAAGTGAGATGAACACAGACGTCACCCGCCGCGAGTTCCTGGCCACGGTGGCCGCCGCGCAGGGCGCTTTCGTGCTCGGCTTCTGGATGCCGGAGAAGGCCCACGCGCAGACGCAGACACTGGCCTCGACGCCGCCCGGTGCTGCGTGGTACGAGGAGCCGGCCACCCCCGAAGTCAACGCGTGGATCGTGGTGGCACCCGACGACACCGTCACGATCCGGATCGCGCAGACCGAGCTCGGTCAGGGCGTCTGGACGTCGAACGCGATGATGGTGTGCGAGGAACTGCAGTGCGACTGGACGAAGGTCCGTCCCCAGTACGCCTCTGCCAACCGCGATGCGCGAGAGAAGGCGCCCGCGTGGACGCTCGCGGTTCCGGGTAACGGCGCGACCGACGCGAGGGGCGGCGGCGTGCCGACGTTCGGCACTCGCGATCGAACCGGCGTCGCCGGGATTCCGGACAGCCTCTATCGGCGCATGCGCACCAACGCCGCGTCGTCGGTGAAGGACGGCCGCTACTACCTGCAGCTGGCCGGCGCCGAGGCGCGCGAACGGCTCCTGCTCGCAGCTGCGGATCTGTGGAACGTGCCAGTAGCCGAGCTGACGGCGAAAAACAGCATCATCACGCACGCGCGAAGCGGCCGCACGGTCACCTACGGGCACGTCGCGCAGCGCGCCGCGCAGACGCCGCATCCGCACCCCGAGACGATCACCATCAAGCCGCCGGACCAGTGGACGCTCATGGGAACGGAGCAGAAGAACCTCGACGTGCCGCTCAAGGTGACGGGGCAGACCGTTTACGGGATCGACGTCCGCGTGCCGGGCATGAAGTGGGCTGCCGTGAAGGCGTGTCCGGTCTACGGCGGCGATGTCAAGCGCTTCGATTTCGAGGCCGTCCGCCACATGCCGGGCGTGCGATCCGCCGTGCCGTTCCCGATTCCCGACCCGGCGTTGACCCGCGGCCGGATCTTCAGTGGCGGCGTCGCCGTCATCGCCGACAGCTGGTACCAGGCCAAGACCGCCATCGATCGGATGCCGATCGAGTGGACGATTCCGCCCGAGCACGCGGCAGTCAACACGGCGATGATGCGCGATGCGCTGCTGACCGCCATCGATCAGCCGGGCCAGGTCCGCGTCAACCAGGGAGACGTGGACGCCGGGTTCGCGCACGCCGCGAAGATCGTCGAGGCGACCTACTCGCCGCCGTATCTCGCCCGAGCGCGCATGGAGCCCGGCAACGCCACGGTGCTTGTTACCAACGACCGCGTGGACATCTGGATCGGCGATCAGAGCCCCCAGGAAACGCGCTTCAGCGCCTCGCAGATCACTGGCATCCCCGAGCAGAACGTCTACATTCACCTGTGCCACCTCGGTGGCGGCTTCGGCCGCAATGGCAACGGACCCCAGGCCGAGCACGCGATCATGATTGCCAACGCGCACCGCGGCACGCCGATCCACATGCTGTGGACGCGTGAGCAGGACTTCATCGGAACGACATACCGCGCGATGGGGATCGCGCGGCTGAAGGCCGGTCTCGATGCCGAGGGCTGGCCAATCGCACTCGACGTGCGCACCTGCATGCAGCGCGACGGGTTCGGACCCGAGGCGTCGTTCGACGTGACCTCGCGTTACCATGTGCCGAGCTACCGCTACTCGAGTCACACCACCAGGTTTCACGTGCCGGTGGGCACGCGGCGTGGCGTCGGACAAGCGGCGCACGAGTTCTATCGAGAAAGCTTCATGGACGAACTCGCTCGCGCCGCGGGCAAGGACCCCTATCTCTATCGCCGCGAGCTTCTCGCGCGCACGAACTTGCCTTACAAGGCGGACATGATCAAGGCGCTCGACATGGCCGCCGAGATGTCCGGCTGGGGAACGCCGCTGCCTAGAGGCACGGCGCGGGCGATCGCACTCGAGGAACGAGGTGCGGAAGCCGATGGCCTGGCCACGATCAGCGCCATGGTGCACACTGTGTCCGTCAGCCGCGCAGGCAAGGTCCGTCTGGAGCGGGTGGACGTCGCGCACGATACCGGCTTCGGTCTGGTCAACCCGCTGTCGGTGAAGAAGCAGATCGAAGGGCAGATCGTCTGGTTCTACAACGACGCCATGCATCAGGCGACCACGATCGCCGACGGACACGTCGTCGAGAACAATTTCGACAAGTTCCCACTGTCGCGCATCGGCGAGAACCCGCCGGAGATCAACATTCGATTCTTCGCGACCGGGCATTGGCTGATGGGCATGGGCCATGATCGCGCCACGTCCATTCAAGCGGCCATCGGTGACGCGATCTACCAGATCACGGGGAAGCGCTTCCGGGATCTGCCGTACGGCAAGCACGATCTGTCGTGGAGTTGACGCCGTGCCGGGCGGCACCGGCACGACCGCAATCACCATCGGCCGCCAAGGAGGACGTGATTATGGATTCGACCAGACGCTCCATACTGACCGCGGGTGTCGCGGCTGCGGCAGCGGCCGCCGTGCCGCGCGTATTGCTTGGTCAACAGACGCCTCCAGGAGGCAAGTTCTACGAAAAGGGCCCGGTGCGGATCTACTACGAGGAGGCCGGTGCCGGCTTCCCCCTGCTGCTGCTTCCGGGCGGCGGGTTGAACGCGCGGATTGCCGGCGTCGCCGGCAACAATCCGTATCCAGGCAATGCGATCAACGAGTTCAAGGGAGAGTATCGCTGCATCACGGCGGACCTTCGGAACGCGCCCGGCGGCCAGTC
>Ga0105347_1000105_pt1 | contig 39275 bp, 31 predicted proteins | sample EasRivMeERMLT890_FD_89677 | JGI IMG/M metagenome (GOLD analysis project Ga0105347, IMG submission 89677) | Soil microbial communities from meander-bound floodplain in the East River, Colorado, USA - East River MetaG ERMLT890 | ecosystem: Environmental > Terrestrial > Soil > Floodplain | place... | reverse complement strand
TGTAGCAGGCGACGACATCGTGCGTGATCGCATATAGCGGCGAAAGCAGCACGCTCTGGAGCAGAAGGTGATCCGAATACGCCAGGGTTCCAGCCGCGGGATGAAAGATGTTGGCGTTGAAGACGCGGCCGGTGAGGATTGAGGCGGGATCGCTGAGTACCGCTTGCATATCCCAGCCGAGGATCCACAGATTGAGGAACGGATCGCCTGGCCCCGAGGGCGCGCCCAGGAGCGAGCCCGGATGGATAGCGAGCGGCCAGGTCGTCACGACCGCAGCGGCGAGGTACGCAAACAGCGGTGCGAGAAGAAACCGGGCCTGGTTCCACCGAGGAGCGAAACCGCGCCCGGTTTCGCCAGTCATGTGAGCGCCAGTTCGCGCTTCAGCAGCTCGTTAGCGAGCTTCGGATTGGCTTTCCCGCCGCTCGCTTTCATCACCTGTCCCACCAGATACCCGAACGTCTGGCTTTTGCCCGCCCGGTATTGTGCCGCGGCGTCGCTGTTTTTCCCGATAACATCCCGCACGATCGCCAGCAGCGCGCCTTCGTCGCTGTTCTGCGCCAGGCCATCGGCCCTGACGATGTCATCCGCCGACCGGCCCGAGTCGTACATCTTCGCAAAGACATCCTTCGCGATGGTGCTGCTGATCGTCCCTTTTTCCACGAGCGCGATCAGTCCTGCGAGCGCGCTTGGCGCAAGCGGCACCTCCTCGATGGCGACACCGCGCTCCTTGAGTGTGCGCAGCAACTCCCCCATAACCCAGTTGCTCACGGCTTTCGGACTGCCCGACGCGGATGCAGCCTGCTCGAAATAGTTTGCCAGCGCGGCCGACTGCGTCAGCACCCCCGCGTCGTACTCCGGCAACCCGTAGGCGGCGACGAAGCGCTGCCGTCTTGCGTCGGGCAACTCGGGCATCGTCTCGCGCACCGCCGCGATGCGCGCCTCGTCCACCACCAGCGGCGGAAGATCAGGTTCGGGGAAATAGCGATAGTCGTGCGCTTCTTCCTTGCTGCGCATCGACAGCGTGCGCCCCGCAGCGGAGTCCCACAACCGGGTTTCCTGGATCACGCGTCCGCCGCCCTCGATGACGTCTACCTGCCGATCGATTTCGTATTCGAGCGCCTTCTGCAGATAACGGAACGAGTTCAGGTTCTTGACCTCGGCCTTCGTCCCGAACGCCTGCTGCCCCGCCGGACGGACCGATATGTTCGCGTCGCATCGCAGGCTGCCCTCTTCCATGTTGCCGTCGTTGACGCCGAGCCACACCAGGATGTCGCGGAGGCGCTCGAAGAACTCCGCCGCTTGCGCCGCGGATCGCATGTCGGGCTCGCTAACGATTTCGATCAGCGGCACGCCACTGCGGTTGTAGTCGATGTAGGTCCGACGATCGGAATCGGGAAATCCTTCGTGCAGCGACTTCCCGGCATCTTCCTCCATGTGGATGCGCGTCAAGCCGACGCGGAGCGTACGGCCCCCCACGGAGATGTCGAGGCCGCCGCGGAGCGCAAGCGGCCGCTCATACTGCGAGATCTGATAACCCTTCGGCAGGTCGGGATAGAAGTAGTTCTTCCGGGCGAAGATGGACAGTGGCTGCACGTCGCAACCCAGGGCAATCGCGGCCTTGATTGCGTAGTCGACGGCGGCTCGATTGAGGACGGGCAGGGCGCCCGGAAGCCCGAGACAGACCGGGCACACCTGCGAATTCGGCGGAGCACCGAACGATGTGCTGCAGGCGCAGAAGATCTTCGTGCGAGTCTGCAGCTGCGCGTGAATCTCCAGGCCGATAACCGGCTCGAACTCCATAAGGTAAATCCCAAATCCCAAGTTCGGGGTTTGGGATTACACCTTCGGACCGGCTGCCTTGACGGCGGGATCGACGTCCTTCTCGAACGCCTTGAAGTTCTCGATGAACATCCCGGCAAGCTTCTTCGCCTGCTCGTCGTAGGCAGTCTTATCCGGCCACGTTGTCCGCGGATCGAGCACGCTGTCGGGAACGCCAGGGCACGTAGTCGGCATGTCGAGATTGAAGATTGAATCCTTCTGATATTTCACGCCATCGAGCTGGCCGGCCAGCGCCGCGGTGATCATGGCGCGCGTGTACGCGATCTTCATTCGTGAGCCCGTGCCGTAGGGTCCGCCGGTCCACCCGGTGTTTACGAGCCACACACGCGCGTCGTGCTTCGCGATCCGATCGCCGAGCATCTTCGCGTAGACGTTCGGATTCAGCGGGAGGAATGGCGCGCCAAAGCAGGTACTGAAGGTCGCCTTCGGCTCCGTGACGCCGCGCTCCGTGCCTGCCACGCGGGCGGTGTAGCCCGAGAGGAAGTGATACATCGCGCCGTCTGGCGTCAACCGCGCGATTGGCGGGAGCACGCCGTATGCGTCAGCCGTGAGCATCACGACATTCTTCGGATGGCCCGCCTGCCCGGAGGGAATCGCATTGTCGATGAAGTCGAGGGGATAGGAACTGCGCGTGTTCTCGGTGTACGTCATGTCATCGAGATTCATCTCACGCGTATCGGGATCGAGCACGACGTTCTCGAGAATCGTGCCGAAGCGTCGCGATGCCACCCAGATCTGCGGCTCGGCTTCCTTCGACAGCTTGATCACCTTCGCGTAGCAACCGCCCTCGAAATTGAAGATGCCGCGGTCGCTCCATCCATGCTCGTCGTCACCGATGAGCCCGCGCTGGGGATCGCTGGAAAGCGTCGTCTTGCCGGTGCCTGAGAGACCGAAGAAAAGCGCCGAATCGCCGTCCTTGCCGACGTTTGCCGAGCAATGCATCGACAGGACCCCCTTGAGCGGGAGCGTGTAGTTGAGAATCGTGAAAATCGACTTCTTGATTTCGCCCGCGTAGTTGGTGCCGGCGATGAGGACGAGTTTCTTTCCGAAGTGGACGAAGATGGCGGTCTCGCTGCGGCATCCGTGCTTCGCCGGGTCGGCCTTTAACCCGGGGCAATCGATAACCGTGTACTCGGGCCGATGCGTCGCGCGCTTGGCAGGGTCGGTTTCCGGAATGAACATGTTGCGCGCGAACAGGTTATGCCACGCGAATTCGTTGACGACGCGGACCGGAAGCCGATACGCCGGATCGGCGCCGCCCCACGCATCGAGCACGTACAGCTCTTTGTCCTGCACGTAGTTCATCATGTCGCGGTGCAGGGTATCGAAATGCACCTCATCAACAGGACGATTGACGTTGCCCCAGTGAACGTTCATGTCCGTGGTGGGTTCTTTGACGGTGAATTTATCGAGCGGTGAGCGTCCCGTGTGTTGGCCGGTTCGTGCCACAAGCGGACCGTCCGCGGCAAGGATGGCTTCGTTGCGGCGGATCGCGGTCTCATAGAGCACGGCCGGGCTCAGGTTCCAGTGGACGCGTCCGGACCGGGTAATACCAAGCGCTTCAAGGCCGTGCGCCCGCTCAACCTGTGTGCTCATCTCAAAGCTCCCCATATTGCAGCGGCGTCCGGGCCGTGCCGACGTGGCCGCCGGATGGCGGCGATGGCTAAAAAGGCCGATAAACAGAAAAAAGGAATCGTACCGGTGAGATCGATACCAGTCAACCCGCCCGAGGGCGAATGGTGCCGAATTGACCTGAATCCCTGTATAGTTGGAGCCGCGGTAAACGTTCCCGTGCCGCAACCGTATTTCATGACTAGAACGCCTCCCGGACGGGCCTCCTCAATGGCTGTCAGCGTCGGTGCTGTCGCACCGGCTGCGCCTCTGTCGAGGGACTCGCAGCTGGCGGCGGAAATCAAGGCCCTCGTCGTCGGGGGCGAGCGCGACGCCGCGCGGGACCGGTATGGGGATCTGGTGGCGCGCCAGCAGCGGCGGGCCGTCCGAATCGCCTATCAATACCTGCGCGACGCACACGATGCCGACGAGGCAGTGCAGGACGCCTTCGTGAAAGTGTTCACGCACATCACCAGCTACCGCGAAGACCTTCCGTTCGAAGTCTGGTTCACGCGCATCCTCGTGAACGCGTGCCTGGACCTCCGGAAGTCTCGCGCGCGTCGCCTGCGCTGGTCAGTGCCGCTGGCCTCGACGAAGGAGTCGGCACCGACCGATCCGGCGACGTCGGAACAGACGCCCGAGCAGCGGCTAGTCTCGCGGGAACGCGCGAATGAAATTACGACGGCCGTCGAATCGCTCCCCGATCGCCAGCGCACGGTGTTCACGCTGTGCCACCTGGCGGAGCAGACGACTGCCGAGGTCAGCGCGGCGCTCGGGGTGAGCGAGGCGACCGTTCGAGTCCATTTGTTCCGCGCCATCCGCAAACTGCGGCGGCTGCTGGAGCACAAGCAATGACACAGCTTCACTTGTCGGACGATCGTCTCATCGAAGTCTGTCTCCTCGAGGCGGCCTCCATCGCCGAGCAGGAGCATCTGGGCGCGTGTGCCCGCTGCGACGCGCGGCGCGCGCGCCTGCGCACTCTGCTCGACGATGTGTCTGGAGCGGCGGTGACAGAAGCCGACGCGGCCTTTCCGCCTGACCGGCTCGCGCGTCAGCAGGCCCGCATCCTCTCGCAACTCCAGCACGACGGACGACCCGGTCGGCTGATCGCCTTCCCGGCGGGGCACGCCCATGAAGCGACGGTGTCCCGCACGCGTCCCTCGACACGATGGATTGCCGCAGCCGCGGTGGCGGGCCTCGTAATCGGCGTGCTCGCTGGCCGGTTCGGTCACGATTACTCGCTTGGACGGCCGGGCGGCACGAGGATCGCGGTCACGCGATCGGCCGACGCTCCGGAACTGCGCACCGGCGCGATCCTGGAAATATCGACCGCCGTCTCGGAGGAGGAGTTCCTCAGCCAGATTGAAATCGCGATCGATGGTCCGGCGGCCGCCGCGCTGCAGCCGCTCGACGACCTGACGCCGCTGCCGTGGGAAGTGCGCTAGTTCCTTGCCGCCTCTGATCTTTCGCAAGGGCCTCGATCTCAAGCACGAAGTCGCCGACACGCTCGCAGAGAGCTACCACAGCGAACTTGTCGCATCAATCAAGGACAACAACTTTCAGTACACGTCTGGCAGGCTGACAGTCCGCCTCGCGCGGGAGTTCGGGTTCTGCTACGGCGTCGACCGCGCGGTCGACTACGCCTACCAGACACGCAAGCGATTCCCGGATCGCTCGGTGCTCCTCACTGGTGAAATCATCCACAACCCGCATGTCAACGACCAGCTGCGTGCGCAAGGATTCCGCTTTCTCACCGACCGGGGCGAGTCGATCGACACGCTGACGCCGAATGACGTCGTGATCCTCCCTGCCTTCGGCGTCACGATTGAGCTCCTCGGGGAGCTCGATCGACGTGGCTGCACCCTTGTCGATACGACGTGCGGTTCCGTGCTGAACGTCTGGAAGAACGTGAAACGCTACGCCGCCGACGGCTTCACGTCGGTGATTCACGGAAAATACTGGCACGAGGAAACGCGCGCCACAGCGTCGCAAGCGCTCCATTCCGGCAACGGACGGTACCTGGTTGTCTTGAACCGCGATGAGGCAACGATGGTCTGTGGCTACATCCGCGGCGGCGCTGACCGCGCCGCGTTTTTTGCCCGCTTCGAGAGTGCTGTCTCGCCTGGCTTCGATCCCGATCGCGATCTGCAGCGTGTCGGCTGCGCGAACCAGACGACGATGCTCAGCTCGGAATCGCTCGAGATCGGCGAGATGTTCCGCGCCGCGATTCGCGACCGTTATGGCGACGAGGATCTTGCTCTGCGCTTTCGCGCCTTCGATACGATCTGTAGCGCCACGCAGGATCGCCAGGATGCCGTGGCGGCGCTTCTCGACGAACAGCCGCTGGACCTCATGATCGTCATTGGCGGTTACAACAGTAGTAACACCTGCAATCTCGCGCGGATGTGCGATCCGAGGGTCGCGACGTACCACATCGCCGCACCCGACTGTCTTGTATCAAGGTCTGCAATCCGGCACAAACCTGTCGGCGGCAAGGAAGAACAGATCTCGGCGGGATGGTTGCGGGAGCGCGGGAGCGTGAGGGTTGGCCTGACGTCCGGCGCGTCGACGCCCGACAACCTGGTGGATCTCGTGGTTCGCCGCCTCGACGAATTGGCGAACTAGGTGTGAACGGCCGGCTGCTCCTCGGGATCGGGCTCAATGGCGAGGCGAAAAACGCTGTCCAACCTTGTTTTTCAGGTATCCACCCTTGTTTTTCAGGTATCCACCCTTGTTTTCGGGTATTAGTGCAGCTCGCTGCTCGGTTCGGCGGCGCTCAGGGCCACTTGGCGCAAAGGGCGTGCCAGTAACAGTTACGGTAAACGCGACGGGCCCGTCCGTCGTATTCTCGGGCAAGTCAGCCATGAAATTTCGCAAATTCTCGATGCAGTGTGCGGCCCTGGCGATCCTGATCGCCGGTGTCTTCCTGTCGACCGTCCCGGCATCCGCGCAGGGCTTCAAGTGGTGGCAATCCGACAGCTTCAAGCGCGAGCTTGGGCTGACCGCGGACCAAAGCACCAAGATCGAAGCGATCTTTCAGCGAACGCTTCCGGCGCTCAGGACTCTCAAGGGGGCGCTGGACAAGGCTGAAGCGGATTTCAATCAGATGGTCGAGGCGTCCGACGACGCCCAGGTAATGGCGCAGGTCGGGGTCGTCGAGGCCGCGCGGTCCGAGCTCAATAAATCCAGGACGATGATGCTACTTCGCATGCGACGGGTGCTGACGCCGGACCAGCGCGTGAAATTCGTCATGCTTCAGCAGAGGACGCGCGACCGCCGCCGGGCCGGGGACGATCACCAGCGGTAATTTTTTTCTTCCTTCGAAAACATCATGAAGACCTTTGCTTTCCTCGTCCGTTCGCTTGCGTATGTGGTGATCGCCGTGTCGGCGGTCCAGCCTGCGGCTGCGCAGACCTCTCGTGCCGACGCCGTGCGCCTCGACGAGCTCGCGCGCGAGGCCGCGCGAACCTTCGCAACAGCCCGCGCCGACCTGGATCAGACGCGGCCGACCACGCCTCCTCCCCCGCCGGGAACCAATGTCGATCTGACACTCGACGAAGCGACGACGCGCGCGCTGGAGCGCAACCTCGATATCGCGGTTGAACGCTTGAATCCTCAGACGTTCGATTTCTCGATTGCGGCGCTCGACGCGAGCTATCTGCCGACCTTCACGTCTAACGTGGGCCTTCGCAGCCAGACGCAGTTTCCCCGGAGTCAAACGGCCGGCGCAGACATGCTAACCACCGAAACATTCACGGGAAACTCGGGCGTCGCCCAGAATGTGAAGTGGGGTGGCGGCAGCTTTGCGGTGACGTTCAACAACAACCGTCAGAAGCAGACGGACCTGTTCGCGACCCGCAATCCGGTACTGAACGCAAACGTGAATGCGATCTACATCCAGCCGCTGCTGCGCGGGTTCCGCATCGACGGTACGCGATCGCAGCTTCAGGTGACCCACCTCACTCAGGAGATGTCGGAAATCGCCCTGCGGGGCACCATCGTTCGCACATTGGCGAACGTCCGGAACGCATATTGGGACTTGGTATTCGCGATCGAAGCGGCCGACGTCGCGGGCCGCTCGCTCTCGCTGGCGACCAAGCTCGTCGAAGACAATCGCGCGCGCGTCGAGGTCGGTGCGATGGCGCCACTCGACGTTGTCCAGGCGCAAGCGGAGGAGGCGACGCGCCGACAGGTGCTGACGAGGGCAGACGCGGAACGACGGACGGCCGAACTGGCGTTGAAGCGGTTGATCGTCAACGGCACCGACGATCCATTCTGGACCGCGGCCATCAATCCCGTGGATCGGCCAACTTATACGACGGAAGCGCTCGACGTTGCGGGCGCAGTAAAACAGGCGCTTACCAACCGCACGGATCTCCAGCAGTCTCAGAAGCAGCTGGCGGCCAACGACATCAGCTTACGCAGCCTCGCAGACCAGCTACTGCCAGCGCTCGATCTGACCTCCAGCTACGGTCTGGCCGGCGTGGGCGGCCCCCAGTTCATACGACAAGGATTGGGCGGTGCGATTGCCCAGACGATCCCGAGCGGGTACTCGGACGCCCTTCGGATTATCAGCGACCGAACGGCGCCCACCTGGAATTTCGCTCTCACTCTGAGCTATCCGATCGGCAGCAGCCCCGCCGAGGCGAACCTCGCACGGGCACGCATCCAGCAACGGCAGACGATCGCGCAAAGTCGTCAAATGGAATTGCAGATTGCGACCGAAGTCACGAACGCGGCGCTTCAGGTCGAATCGAACCGTGAGGGTCTTCAGGCGGCCGCGGCGGCTCGCGACCTTGCGCAGCGGCGGCTCGATGCCGAGCAGAGCCGATTCGATGTGGGACTGTCGACCAACTTTTTCGTCGTACAGGCACAGCGAGACTTGCGCGACGCTCAGAACGCCGAGCTTCGTGCCTTGCTCGACTACCGGCGGGCTCAGGTTGAGTTCGCCCGCGTACAGGAGGTCCCGGCTGCCGGTGGCCCCGGCGTCAACACGATTAATGGCGGCGCCGGTGGCGCAACGACGCCCCGCGCGCAAACCGGCGGTGGCTTCGGATTCGGCGGCGGCAATTGACACACGCGGTCGAAACGAATCACGACGGATGTTTTCGGATCACATGAAAAGAATCGTCATCATATCAATCGTGGTCGCTGCGCTCGCGGGCGTGGCGTTCTATTCAGGGCTCTTCAGCCGCGGCGCCGCAGCGCCAGGGGCCGGGGGTCCGGGCCAAGGTGAGGCCGCGGGCGCCCCAGTCGGACGCCAGGGCGGCGGCCCAGGCGGGGCTGGTGGTCGCGGCGGTGGACGAGGCCAGCTGACGGTGGAACTGGCGTCGGCAACACGGGCCGCAGTCAACAAGGAGCTTGCGGTCGTCGGCAACCTCGTTGGGGATCAGACGGTTTCGGTCGTGCCGAAAGCCGCGGGCCGGTTGGAGTCCATCACCGTCAAGCTCGGCGATCGCGTGACCCGTGGCCAGCGGATCGCGAAGATCGAGGACGAGGAACTTCTCGAACAGGTGAAGCAGGCCCAGGCGGCCTTCCAGGTGGCGAGTGCCACCATCCGCCAGCGCGAGGCGGATCTGGAGCTGGCGAAGACGAACGCCGAGCGGTCCCGAAATCTATTCCAGCGCCAGTTGCTCCCGCAACAGACGCTTGACGACTCGGAAGCGAAGTATCAGTCGGCCCAGGCAGCGCTCGATTTGGCCCGCGCGCAGAACACGCAGTCTCAGGCCCGCCTCGACGAGCTTCGCGCCACACTGCAGAACACCATCATCACGTCACCGGTCAACGGATTCGTTGCGCGACGAGGGGCCGATGCCGGCGCGTACGTGTCCGCGAACGCGCCGATCGTTGACCTCGTCGATATCACGACCGTGCGGCTGGTCGTGAACGTCATCGAAAAGGATTTGAAGCAGCTCGCCGCCGGAAATCCGGCTCGCGTCGAAGTCGATGCGTTTCCGGGCGAGAGCTTCCAGGGTCGCATCGCACGGATTGCACCGGTGCTCGACCCGGCGACGCGCACCGCCTCAATCGAAATCGAGATTCCGAACGGCCAGTTCCGACTGAAACCGGGCATGTATGCGCGCGTCGGTATCGTGACCGACTCGCACCCGAATGCACTCGTGGTCCCGACCAATTCAGTGGTTGACGTCAACGGGACACGAGGCGTCTACCTCGCGGTCAATAACGTCGCGCAGTTTCGTCCGGTGACGACGGGGATCGAAAGCAACACCCGGACTGAGATTCTCGACGGCGTGTCGGATGGAGATCGCGTCGTGACGACGGGCGCGCCGGCATTGCGGAATGGCGATCCGATCGTGCTCGCGGGACGTGGAGGTGCCGGGGGTCGCCAGACCGAGGGAGGCCGGACCGGCGGCCAGCCGCCAGATCGAAGCCAGGCAACTCAGGGCCGCCAGGGCGGCACCGTTGGCGAGGGCGGCTTCGGAGCGCGGCGCGGCGCGGGAGCGAGCCAGGGCACCGGCGGGAGCAGTGCCGCCCCCGGCGGTGGCGCGAGTGGTGAAGGCAACGGCGCGGGACGCCGCGGTGGTACAGGTGGTCGACGCGGACAGGGGGCTGCGGACTTGCCGCAGGTGACCCCAGAAACCAGATAGCCTCAATTCTTTCGTTAGAGAGCAGCCATGAGCATTCCTCGTTTTGCTATCCATCGACCGGTCACGATGTTCATGCTCAGCGCCGTCATCGTGCTGCTGGGCCTCATCTCGCTGACGAAGCTTCCGGTCGACCTGATGCCGGAGTTCTCGCAGCCCACGATCACGGTCAATACGAACTACCCGAACGTCGGCCCGCTCGAGATCGAGGAGCTGATCACGCGACCGATCGAGCAGTCGGTCAGCGCGGTCGCGGGCATCACCCGCGTCGACTCGTCATCGCGCGAAGGCGGTAGCAACGTCCGCCTCAACTTTGCGTGGGGAACGAACCTCGACGCGGCGGCAGACGACGTGCGAAGCCGGCTCGATCGCGTGCGAGGCCGGCTGCCGGAAGAGGCCGATCCACCGACGATTTTCAAGGCTGACTCGAACGCGTTGCCGATCATGCAAATCGGTGTCGAAGGCGATTTCGACCCCGTCACGCTTCGCGAGCTCGCAGAAAACGACCTCTCCCCCCGTCTCGAACGCGCGCCGGGGGTGGCGGCGGTGACGATCAACGGCGGCCTGCGCCGTCAGATCCACATCGACCTGTCGAAGGAAAAGATCACCGCGATGAACCTGTCGGTCGATCGTGTCGTGCAGGCGCTGAGAGCGGAAAACCAGAACCTGCCGCTCGGCCAGATCGACCAGGGCGACTCGACGTACCTCGTCCGCAGCCAGGGACAATTCGGCAGCATCGACGACATCGCGAACCTCGTCGTGCTCACGCGGCAGGGCATACCTGTGTACCTGCGCGATATCGCCGACGTGAGGGACGCGACAGAGGACCGCCGCCAGTTTCTCCGCATTACGTCCCGCGATGCCAGCGGCAAGCTGGGTGAGGGGCATCCCGGCGTCCGCATGGCAATCAATAAGCAGTCGGGTGAAAACACGGTGACTGTGGCGCAAGGCATCCGGGCAGAGGTCGCGCGCATCAATCGCGACGTACCCGGCGTGAGGTTGACCGTGCTCGACGACAACGCGATCTTCATCGATCGCGCGATCAACAACGTCAAGGAGCACGCGTTGATCGGCGGCATCCTCGTCGTGCTGATCATCTTCGCGTTCCTCCGCGACTTCCGCTCGACGCTCATCGTCTGCACGTCGATCCCGGTCTCGGTCATCGGCACGTTCGCGCTGCTCTACTTCGGCGGCTTCACGCTGAACACGATGACGTTCGGCGGACTGGCGCTGGGTATAGGCATGATCGTGGACGCCGCGATCGTCGTGCTGGAGAACACCCATCGCCATCTCCACATGGGCAAGGACCGGATGACAGCGGCGATCGACGGCAGCGAGGAAGTCTGGTCCGCGATCCTGGCGTCGACGCTGACGCACATCGCCGTGTTCGTGCCACTCCTGTTTCTCACGGGGATCTCGAGCATCCTCTTCACCCAGCTGTCGTTCGTCGTGATGTTCTCGCTCTCGATGTCCCTGTTTGTCGCGGTGACGATCGTGCCGGTGCTCTGCTCGCGCTGGCTGCGTCTGCCGGAAGAGCACCAGAAGCACGCGGGACCGCTGGGACGCTTCTACCGGGTGAGCGAAAGATTCCTGGAGAACGTCGACGAGCGGTACCGCCGCGCGATTCACTGGACGCTCCAGCACAGGCCGACGGTGATTGGCGCCGCGGCCGGGCTGGTGGTGCTGGCCGCCGTCCTCTATCCGCGTATCGGCACCGAGCTGTTGCCCCAGACCGACGAGGGGCAGGTCAACATCAACGCCGAGCTCCCGCTCGGCACGAAGATGGAGCTGACCGAAGCAGCCATGCTGCGGCTGGAAGAGCTGGTGAAGCAGTCCGTCCCGGAAGCGACGACGATCGTCACCAATGGGGGAGGCGGCGGTGGCGGATTTGGCGGCCCTGGAACCACGAACCGCGGCGGGATGCAGGTCAAGCTCGTCCCGCGCGATCAGCGCACGCGCACGAGCGATCAGATCGCGCAGGAGATGCGCCGCCGCCTGGCCGGCATCGCCGGCGTCGTCGTGCGCGCCCAGCCTGGCGGAGGCAACTTCCAGCTGAACTTCATTCTTGGCGGCGGCAATGACGCCCGCGTCGCGCTCGAGATTCGCGGTCACGATCTCGACGATGCCAGACGCGTTCAGCAGCAGGCGATCGCCCTGATGCAGGACACGCCCGGGATCGCGGACGTGCGCGTTGGACAGGATCAGGGGCGCCCTGAGCTCGCGATCCGCGTCGATCGGCCGAAAGCCGCGATGCTCGGCCTGACGGTGAACGGCGTCGCGCAGACGATTCAGACCAACGTGGCCGGAACGACGGCTGCGCAGTTCCGCGAGCACGGCAACGAGTACCCGATCGTCGTCCGGCTGCGTGAAGAAGATCGCGGCCAGGTGACGGACATCGGCGACGTGCTCGTCAGCACGCCGGGCGGCCAAGTCGTGCCGGCCCGGAACCTGCTGGCCGTGGACCGCGAAACCGGGCCGGTGCAGATCGATCGCAGGAACATGGAGCGAATGGTCCGCGTGAACGCCGACCCTGAAGTCTCACTCAGCGAGGCCGTCACGAACGTCCAGGCGCGCCTCGGACAGATTCGTGTGCCGCCCGACTTCTCGGTGGGCTTCGGCTCGGAGGTCGAGGAGCAGGCCAGGTCCTTCAACCAGCTGAAGATCGTGCTGATTCTCGCCGTGCTCCTCGTCTACGCGGTCATGGCGTCACAGTACGAGTCGCTGCGCGACCCGTTCATCATCATGTTCTCGATCCCGACGGCATCGATCGGAGTGGTAGGAGGGCTCCTGCTGACCGGCACCTCCTTCAGCATGCAGGCTTACATCGGGGTGATCATGCTGGCCGGCATCGTCGTCAGCAACGCCATCCTGCTGGTCGACTACATCAACACGCTGCGCCGCCGCGACGGCGTGCCGCTGCGCGAGGCGGTCGAGATTGGCGGGCGCACGCGTCTCCGTCCGGTGCTCATGACGTCTATCGCGACCATGCTCGGCCTGGTGCCGATGGCGATCGGCATTGGCGACGGCGGCGAACTGCAGGCACCGCTCGCCCGCGTCGTCATCGGCGGACTGCTCGCATCGACCATCGTGACGCTCGTCCTCGTGCCTGCTGTCTACACGCTGTTCGAAGAGGGCTGGAAGGGAATCTCGCACAAGGGCGAGGTAACGACCCACTGACGTCCCGCAGTCATCGTGTGGTGTAGGGGAGGGTCCTAAGCCCTCCCCTGCGACCCGCCCCTACCATGCACGACTCGCAGTAGCTCGGCGATCGTTTTCCCTGTCACGGGATCGATCCATTCAGGCACCAGTTCAGCAAGCGGCTCGAGTACGAAGCGCCGATCGCGAAATCGGGGGTGTGGGACGATGAGTCCCGGCATCGCAATCACTTCCCCGCCATACAGAATCAGATCAAGATCGAGCGTCCGCGGCGCGCCGACGTACGGACGCTCTCGGCCGAAGGCCGATTCGATTGCGTGCAGGGCGTCGAGCATCGCGGGCGCGGAGAGCGTCGTCTCGCCAACGGCGGCCGCGTTCAGGAAGAGCGGCTGGGCCGTCTCGACGCCAGCAGGCTCGGTTTCGTGGAAGGACGAGACGCGGAGGTGGGAGATGATCGGGGCGAGCCCGGTGATTGCGCCGCGAAGCTGGTGTTCCCGGTCGCCGAGGTTGCTGCCGAGGGCGATGGCGACTCGCGTCGCCTACTCCAGCCAGCGCGTCGGCAGGACTGCGCCCACACGCTCGGCGCCGGCGGTCCGCCTGCCGAGCAGATCCTCGAAGCCCAGCGCCGCCTGCTCGAAGAAGCGCTTGTGCTCCATCGACTCGCCGAGGACGACGTTCAGCATGGTGCGATGCCGCGCGTGCGACATCTCGTCGACGCGCGGACGCCACTTCTCCACGAACGCGCCCAGGTACCGCGCGTCGTCTTCGAGGATGCTCCGGTAGGCGCTCACCTCAACCCTTTTCTTCGTTTTGGGAGCCTCGGGCGCCGGCAATGCCGCCGACGTGGCCGGAGGCAGCACGGCGCCGTACTCCGCAAGCGCGTTCTGCACCCAGGACAGGTGCGTCTCCTCGCGGCTGATTACGTACTGATACGTGTTGTTGAAGTCGTAGTGGCTGACGATCCGCGCACTGGCTTCGTGGCGTTCGAGGAGCGCAAGCCGGGCGGCGGCCAATTCGGTCAGGAGCGTCTGCAGTTCTGACATCTAGTGGCTTGTCCGGGCTGAACACTAAGCTTTCTGTTTTTCCTTGCACGCGATGCAGACGCGTGTCCACGGGATCGCATTGAGCCTCGCATCTGCAATCGGCTCCCCGCAGTCGCGGCACACACCGTACGTGCCCTCGTCGATCCGGCGGAGCGCCTCCTCAATCGCCTGAAGAATCTTGGCGTCGGTTTGCTTCAGCTTGAGCTGGATGTGAACCTCGTTGTTGCCGCTCGCCTGGTCCGCCATGTCCCCCTGGCGGCCCGAGTTGTTCTCCATCGTCCATTGCAGCGGCTTGGCGGCGGTGCCGCCGAGCAGCTCGCCGCGCTTCTGCAGCAGCTGTGTCCGGTATGTCTCCAAGTCCATCTGGCTATTGCTCCCCGCGCCCTCTGTGGTGTCTCGGTCTTACGGAGACGCCACCGGTGGCCCGGACAAAAGCCGATCTTAGCACGACCTAAAACGCGCGCTCTCCAGTGTCACAAGCTACAGAGACACACGCTGCCTCTGTGGTCCGTATCAGAACATCGCACCGAGTTACTCCGCACGCAGCGTCGCAAGCGGCTTGTGGCGGAGCACGTCGATGCTGGCGAGTACGCCGATTGCTGCGACGAGCACCGACGTCGCGCCGATCCCCACGATCGTGACGGCAGGCACCGCGTGCCATGCCAGATCCAGCGCGTACTTCGCGACGGCCCAGCTCAGGACGATGGCCCCGAGGGCCCCGATGGTGCCCGCGATCGCGCCGAGCACTCCGTATTCGAGCAGCAGCATCATCGCAATCAAACGGCTGCTGGCTCCGAGCGTCTTCAGGATCGCCGCCTCATAGACGCGCTGGAATTTCGTCATCGACACCGCGCCGATCAAGATCAGCATACCGGCGAGCAGCACGAGCCCGCCCACCACGGTGACGCCGAGCGTGACGCCGTCGACAATGCCTTGAATCGTATCGAGGACTTCCCGCAAATCGATGACCGAGACGTTCGGGTATCGCGCGACGAGCGCCGCCTGCATGCGCGCCCGCGCGACGGCGTCGCGCGGGCCGTTCACCGATGAGATGTAGGAATGCGGCGCGTTGTCGAACGGCCCGGGGCGAAAGACAAGCATGAAGCCGCCGGAGCGGTAGTCGCGCCAGTTCACCTTTCGGATACTCGTCACGCGCGCTGGAATGGCGCGGCCGAGCACGTCGAACGTCATCTCGTCGCCGATGTTGATGCGAAAACGCTCCTGCAGGCTTTCTTCGATCGACACCTCCGCTTGACCCGTCGACGGCGTGCGGTCCCACCACCGACCCTGCAGCAGTTCTTCGTTGGCGTTGAGCTGAGGGCGGTAGGTAATCGTGTACTCGCGGGAGAGTGAGCCGCGACCGCGGACCTCTTCGTAGGTCTCGAGGTTCACCTCGCGCCCGCGGACACCGACGATACGCGCCCGCAGGACCGGGATCACATTCGGTGGCGCTTCCGTTCCGTTCTCCCGGTCGATGAAGGAGACGAGACCAGCCCTTTGATCCGCCTGGATGTCGATCAGAAACATGTCGGGCGCGTCCTCCCCGACCTGGACCGCGAAATCCTGCAGCAGGTTCGCCTGCAGTGTGCGCACGCCCAGGATGAAGAAGGTGCCGAGACCGACCGCCAGCAGGATCACTCGCGTCTGGTTGCCCGGACGGGCGACGTGCAGGACCGCCTGCCGCAGCGCGAACGACCGTGAATGGCGCAGCGGCTGCACTGCACGAACGAGCGCGATACCCGCGAGGTGCAGGACGAATGCGGTTGCCACGAACCCGCCCGACAGCATCAGGCCGACTTGCAATGAGCCCGCCTGCCACGCCGCGACTGCCACGAGACACGCTGCCACGGCGGCGGTGATGCCCCATTTCACCCAGTCAATGTGCGACAACCGTGGAATATCGTGGCGCAGAAGCAGCGAAGGCTTCACGTGGCGTACGTCCAGCAGTGGGACGAGCGAGAAGAGAACCGACACCAGGAGCCCAATCGCGAATCCCTGCAACACCGCCGCGGTCGTCAATCCGTACTCGACCTGCAGCACGGCCGCGATACTGCCGACGAACGCCGGCACCGCCGCAAGGACGGCCGCGGCAATCCCGACCCCGAGAAGACTTCCTGCCACCCCGAGCAGCAGCACCTGCGTCATGTAGACCGCGAGAATCTCGCGCGACGAAGCGCCGATGCATTTGAGAATGGCGATGCTCCGGAGCTTCTGCTGGACGAACACGCGAGTGACGCTCGATACGCCAATGCCGCCGAGAATCAGCACCACGAGGCCGACAAGGCTCAGGTAGTTCTCCGCGCGTGTCAGGTTCCGGCCCATCTGGTCTTCGCTGCGACGGTAGGAGCGCACTCCGACGAACTCGTTCGCAAACGCCGAGCGTAGCTCGTCGGTGAGCCCGTCAAGCGACTGAGACGGAACCTGCAGAAGCAACTGATGTGAAGCGCGGCTGCCGAAGGACAGCAGCCCCGTGTCGGCCAGCGCTTCGTAGTCAATGATGACTCGCGGACCGAGGCTGAACGCACCAAGACTCCGCCCGGGCTCGGCGGCGATCACGCCCCGAATCTCGAACGGCACGGTGCCGATCAGGATGCGGTCGCCGACTTCGAGATCAAGTTGTGCGAGCAGTTCCGGCCGTACGATGGCGCCGTGATTCTTCAGTAGATCGTGCGAATACGCTCCCTTGGCCAACGTCAGCGTGCCGTAGAAGGGAAACCCGCTCTGCACGGCACGGAGTTCAACCATGCGGGTCACGACCTTCGTCGGATCCGCCGGCCGGACCATCGTCGGAATCTCTATCGAGGCGGATGTCGCCGTCACCCGGCCCGCCTTCTGCTCCGCTGCCAGCGTGTCGAGCACCTTCGGCGTGAAGTCGCGATTGCTGGTCAACCGCATGTCGGCGGCGATGAGCGACCTCGCTTGGCCCGACAGGCCGGTGCGCACGCTCTGGATCACCGAACGCAGCGCGATGATCGCCGCCACGCCGATCGCAATGCAGACGAAGAAGAACAAGAGGCGCTGCCCCGATGCGCGAATCTCGCGGAGCGCCATGCGCAGGATGAACGTCATGATGTCGTCTCCATCGACGTCTCGACAGGACGTCCGTCGCGGAGCACCAGCCGCGAGTCGGCGAGCGACGCGAGGTCCGCCTCGTGCGTCACCAGCATCATCGTCGTCTGCCGCGTGCGCCTGACATCGAGCAGCAGCTCCATGATCATCCTCCCAGTCGCCGAATCGAGGTTTCCAGTGGGTTCATCCGCCAGGATGATGGGCGGATCGTTCGCCAGTGCGCGGGCGATCGCGATTCTCTGCTGTTCCCCGCCCGAGAGCTGCGACGGATAGTGGTGACCGCGATCGTCGAGCCCGACTTCGCCGAGCAGCCGCTTCGCCCGCGCCGGGGCGTCGCGGCGCTTGGCGATCTCCATCGGGATCAGGATGTTCTCGTACGCGGTCAGGGACGGCACCAGGTGAAAGAACTGAAACACGAACCCGATCTTCTCGCCTCGCAGCCTGGCCAGCGCATCCTCGCTCAACTTCGCGATGTCCACGTCGTCGATGAGGATCTCGCCGGTCGTCGGCGCATCCAGCCCTGCGACGAGGCCGAGGAGCGTCGATTTGCCGCTGCCCGACGGGCCGAGGACCGCGAGAAACTGACCGGCGGCGATCGTGAGGTTCAGCGGATGGAGAATCGTGAGCGGACGTCCGCCGCTCGTGACCGTCTTCGAGACGCCGCGAAGCTGGATCATCGATCCTGCCTGCGGAGCATCGGTCGGAGCGCCTGCCACAGGTTGGCTTCGACGATGCGCGCGCCCGCAGGGTTGGGATGCATGCCGTCCGCGATATTCAAGCTCGGATTGCCCGCGACGCCATCGAGGTAGAAGGACATGAACGCGACACGTTCCTCCGCCGCCAGATCGCGGAACGCACGTCTGAAGTCCGACGTATACGCGGGACCGTAGTTCGGCGGCGCCTCCATGCCGGTCAGCAGCACCTCGATACCGCGGTCTCTCGCCTTTCCAATGATCGTCTTGAGGTTCTGCTTCATGCCGGCCACGGGCAGCCCCCGCAATCCGTCGTTGGCGCCCAGCTCGATGACGAGAATCCGAACGTCTCCATCGAGGGACCACTCGAGACGTCGCAGTCCGCCGGCAGACGTGTCGCCGGAAACGCCCGCGTTGACGACCTCGTATTTGTAGCCTTCGACGTCGAGGTGCTTCTGGATCAGCGATGGGACAGACTGCTCGAGGTCCAGACCGTATCCAGCCGTCAGGCTGTCGCCAAGAAAAATGATTCGCGGCCGCGCGGCCACCTGCGCGGCGGCCGGCACTGCTGCGGGCGCTGCCGCGACGCGTGGGGTCGTGACGGATTCGCTCTGCGAGCAGGCGGCTGCCGTCACCCCGATAACAACGACGAACGCGCGTAGGAAGCTGGACATGTCCGCGAAGTCATTATCTGATAACGTCACGATCCGTGTCGCGTATGACTGACTTCGCCATCGAACCGGGAGCCGCGTCTGCGGCGCTCGACACGGTTTTTTCACAACTCGATCGTCTGAATTTTGTGGCGGCGCTCTGGGCGCGCCGCCTCGACGTATGGACAACCGACTGGGACGTTCAGCAGGCGATTGCCAGCCGCCTCGGATGGCTGGATGCCATCGAGTTCATCACGGGGCATCTGGAGCGCATCGAGGCATTTGCCAGGAGCGTCCGTGCCAGCGGTCTGACCGACGTGGTGCTCTTCGGTATGGGGGGATCGAGCCTCGCGCCGGAGGTGTTTCATCGAGCGCTAGGACGCTCGGACGAGCTGCCGCGGTTCCGCATGCTCGATTCGACCGATCCCGTCGCGGTGCGTGATGCCCTCGCCAACGCCGGAACGTCGCTATTCGTCATCGCGAGCAAGTCGGGGACGACGCTCGAGCCGAACTCGATGGCGGCGGCGGCGCGGCGACGCGTCGAAACCGCTGGTGTCAAGGGATGGGCCTCGCGGTTCGTTGCTATCACCGACGAGAACACGGATTTGCATCGGCGGGCGCTCAACGACGGCTTCCTCGAGGTCTTCGTCAACCCATCCGACGTCGGAGGCCGCTATTCGGCGCTCACGTTTTTCGGAATGGTCCCGGCGGCGTTGATGGGCATTCCGCTGGCGCCTGTGGTCGAGCGCGCGCGCATGATGCTGAAGGCGTGTTACTCCACCGATGCGCGAACGAATCCGGCCGTCGCGCTCGGCGCGCTGATGGGCGCCGCGGCGAAGAGTGGCCGCGACAAGCTGACGCTGCTCGTTCCCGATCGGCTCGAGTCGTTCGGACTGTGGGTCGAACAACTTGTCGCAGAGAGCACCGGCAAGCAGGGGAAGGGCATCGTCCCGATTGCCGGTGAGTCGACGAAGGCGCCGCCCGGCGACCCTTCGGCAGGCCCAGGGTCGTCCCGAGCGGCGTCGAGGGACGACGACCGGATGGCGGTGGTCGTGCGGATCGACGGTGATGGGCCCGACGACGAGGCGGTCGATCGGATGCGCGCCGCCGACGTTCCGCTGATGACGATCGACATGCCCGACATTCAGGCGCTTGGTGCGGAGTTCTTCCGGTGGGAGATCGCGACCGCCACGGCGGGGCGGATCCTCGAGATCAATCCGTTCGATGAACCGAACGTGCAGCAGGCGAAGGAGGCGACCCACGTGCTACTCCAGGCGTACACCACGCGGGGTGAGCTGTCGGTCAAGGAGGCCGATTCCACGCGCGATGGAATTCGGTTCACGCTGAGCCGTGCGGCACGTGAGCGACTCGGTGCCAATAGTGTCGACAGATTCCTCAGCGTGCTCGCGCCGCGCGACTACTTTGCCCTGCTCGCGTACGTTCCACCCGACGACCCCGTGTTCGGTCCTGTGCTTCGCCAGCTCCGCAACCGTGTGGCCATCGACAAGTGCTGCGCCACGATGTTCAGCTACGGGCCGCGCTATCTGCACTCGACGGGGCAACTGCACAAGGGCGGGCCCAACAGCGGCGTCTTCGTCATCGTCACGGCGCCTGCCGAGGCGGACCTTCCAATCCCGGGCGCGCCATATTCGTTTGGCGTACTCGAAATGGCCCAGGCGCTGGGGGATTTTCAATCACTGGACGCCGCCGGGCGGCGCGTGATGCACGCCCACCTGCCAGACCGCCACCTGAAGACGCTCAAAACACTGGCGGATTTGATCACCGGGCTCTGAGGGACTGGCCCCCTGCCACATCGCAGGATCCGCCTCAATTTGCAACGCATGCCAGGGGTGGATACTTGGTATACTCCCGCCCGTGAAGACGATCGCGGTGCAGTCCCTCCTTGCGCGTACGCAGGCTGCGCTCGAACGTGGACGAGGGGCCGAGGCGACACCGATCATCGGACCTATCCTTCGCTCCGGGTCGTTGACCCGCGAAGATGCGCTCGCCGTCCGTTCGGTTCTTGCCGAAGCCTGGCTGCTCCAGGACGATCTCGCGCAGGCCGCCGCCACGCTCGGACGCCCGCCCGATGCGTTGCACGAGCCGATCAGCGATGCGCAGCTCTCGACGCTCTGGCGATTGCACGGCCGCATTACCTACGCACGGGGCGAACAGTCGCGCGCGATCGCCCTGCACTCCCGCGCGCTGAAGCACGCCGAGCTCGCGCACGACTCGCGTGCGATCGGCCTCGCGCACTACGAGCTCGCCCTCTGCTACAAGCAGGTAGGCGACTCCGGCATCGTTCGCGAGCACCTCACCGAGGCGGCGTCCGCGTTGCATGCCGCGGGCGATCGCCGCCATCTCGCGCTGGTACATTCCCTCTCCGCGATCCTTCTTGCACAATCCGGCCGCGGCGAGGAAGCCAGTGCAGCGCTTCGACAGGCTGAACGCCTCGCGATGACGATCCAGGCAGACGACGTGCTTGCCGGGATCGTCCACAACCAGGCGAACGTGGCGCTGATGCGCCATCAACACGAGCAGGCGCTGGCGCTTGCCGAGCGCAGCGTCGCGCTCCACGAGACGCTGGCGTCGGGACACGGCCTTGCCGTGGCTCTCGCGACGCTCGGACAGATCTTCGTGCAGCTCGGCGATCTGGAGCGCGCGGAGCAGATCCTCACGCGCACGCTTGAAGTGCGCAGCCCGGTCCAGTTCCATGAGACTACCGGCGCCGTCTTCGACACCCTCGCGCAGATTCACCTCATGCGCGGGTCGTATGAGCGCGCCGACGAATATCTCCGCCACGCGAGCGAGGCCTACGGCGCGTACGGCACGCAGACGATGCGATGGTACGAGTGGTCGCTGAAAGTGCTGGGGGTCAAACTCGCGATCCGGCGCGGCGCGTACGACGAGGCAATCGCGATAGCCGACGAGCTTGCCAAGACACCAGGAGTGCCGCCGGCGGAGGCGATCCAGGCGGATCTCGCCGCGTGTGAGGCGCTCGTCGCCGCCAACCGCATCGCGGAGGCGGAGCGGCGAATCGATTCATGCGAAAGCCGGCTCGATCCTCGAACGGCGCCGGCGAACTGGGGTGAGTTCCTTCGCATCCGCGGCGCGATTCACGAACGCTCCGAGCGGTTCTCTCCCGCGTACCACGACTTCGCTCAAAGCGTGAACGTGTTCGAGCTGCTCGGCGAGCGCTACCACTCAGCGCTGAGCCAGCTGGCGCTCGGGCGCCTTGCGGCAAGGACTGGCACGCGCGACTCCGCGGAGCGGCATCTCGACCAGGCGGCTTTAGTGTTTCGCACGCTCGGCGCGCAGCGCCATCTCGATGAGGTCGAAGAAGCGCGAGCGTTGCTCGCACAGGTGCTGCCGAGCGACATTGTCGTCTCACCGGCGGATGCTGATGATGCCGTCGTCCGGCGGCTGATCGATGCATCGGTGCTCCCCGACCTGCTGGCGCGCGAGACTGCCACTGCCGTTCTCGAAGCGACCGAAGCGGACGCCGCAGTGATCTTTGTCGTACCGTCGGCCGGCGAGGTGCGCGTCGTGGCCATGGCCGGATGCGATGCCGCCGTGGCACGCGCGCTTGCGCGCGCCGCTGCGCAAGGCAACAGCGCGTACGGCGAGGGGCTCCTCCTCACTGAGCCACTCGGACGGGGTCACGACGGCCCCCGGCACTGCACAGTGGTCGCGGCTCAGCGCCTGACGGAGAGCACCATGCGCCGCTTCCGCATGTTCGGCGCGGTCGCCAAACAGGGATTTGAGTTGTGCGGCGCGCGCGAGCGCCGCGGCCAGCCGGTCGAACAGAGCAACGAGCGACCGCTCGAGCCGCTGCTGCCCGGTTTCATCTGCGCGAGCGCAGCGATGAACAAGGTAGCCGACCAGATCCAGCGGGTCCAGGGCCACGATTTGACTGTACTCATCACCGGTGAGAGCGGCACCGGCAAAGACCTCGTCGCGCGCGCGATCCACGTGGGATCGCCACGCTGCACGGCCATGTTCCTCCCCTACAACTGCACAACGACGCAGCGTGATCTCGCGGACAGCCAGTTGTTCGGCCACCGGCGCGGGAGTTTCACGGGGGCGACCACCGATCAACAGGGCCTCATTCGCACCGCAGCGGGTGGAACGCTCTTCCTCGACGAGATCGGCGATCTTTCACTCGATATCCAGCCGAAGCTGCTCCGCTTTCTCGAGCAAGGCGAAGTGATGCCGGTTGGCGAAACCCGCCCGCAAGGCGTCGACGTCCGCGTCCTCGCAGCGACCAACGCGGACCTCGAACAGCGCGTGCACGAAGGGAGGTTCCGCGAGGACCTCTACTATCGTCTCTGCGTGATTCGGATCTACGTGCCACCACTGCGCGAACGCCGTGAGGAAATCCCGCATCTCAGCACGTACTTTCTCCGCGAAGCGTGCGAGCGCCTTGGGAAGCCCGATGTGCATCTGAGTTCGGTCACGCTCGATCTGTTCGATCGGTACTGGTGGCCTGGCAACGTTCGCCAGCTGCGCAACGAGGTGCAGCGCGCGGTCGCCATGAGCCCTCCGGGCGGCACCATCGAGCCCGACCAGCTATCGCCGGATTTGACCGCGCCGCCTCCGTCCGCCGTCGGCTCGGGGTCTACGAGCGCGTCCGGCCGGTCCTCCACACCGCGCAACCTAGCGACGGCGGTCGAAGATGTCGAGCGCGATATCATCGGCACGACTCTCCAGCGCACGAGCGGAAATATCTCGGAAACCGCACGCGTGCTAGGACTTACCAGACGTGGACTCTATATGAAAATGCGGCGCTTAGGACTTGATGGCGTGAGTGCGGATACGTAGTAACCATGTATACAGGTATATGGATAGTGACTATCCATACGAGCGTACGTAGTAGCAAAGACTAGATGGGCCTGACTACGATTTTGCCAATCTTTTCAGAGTTATTCGGCGCGTGCAAAGGGCGGGCTGACAACAGCGACATGGGCCTCGACATTGATACGTCCCCAGCACAACGCATTTCAGCAGGGGGCCCAGGGTGATTCAAGCTGCCGCGACCTCAACGAGACAGTCCTCAACGAGACAGTCTGCTGATCAACATCACCGCATCGGAGCCCGCCGCAAGGTGCGCGTTCCCGGCCGTCTCACGTGGCGCGATTCCACGGGCACTCTTCGTTTCGTGTCGGTGGTGACCTGCGACGTCAGCGACCTCGATGCGTTCGTGGAATGCCAGGTGCCAGCGTCGATTCCTCTCTATCGCCTCGTGCACTTCCAGGTCGAGCGCGGGGCGCGTGAGTGCACGGAGCTCCCGGCCGCGCTCCGCAGCGGCAAGGTGCTGTCAGCGGTCTATCGCGTCGGCGCGTATCGGGCGGCAACCGGGACGCCCCACGGTTACGCGCTGCGGCTGCTGGTCGAGCCAAGCCGCGCGGCAGCAGCGCAAACCATGGCGCTCGCGAACTAGGAGCTACCCTTCTTCCTCCAGTAACGCGCAAGGCCCTGCCACGACACTTCAAATGGCGCACCGACGCGGTGCGGCGGAATCTGATCCGATGTGCGCCCGGCCGCGTCAATCCTCCCGCCGGTCGCGCCAAGCGTGACGATGTTCGAAGCAGGAACGGCCGCGACCTCTCCCCACAACTGCTCCATCTGATCGCCGTACAACCGCGTCGCGCTCTCGACGAGCTTCGTCGGATCGATCAGGTGAGGCGTACCGCGATCGTGGACGAAGACCTTCAGGCGCGGATACTGGCGAACCAGCGTCCCCGTCGCGCCGGGGTGATCGAGATGCACATGTGTCAACGCAGGATATGAGTCAGGTCGCTGAAACGCATGCCCTGCGCGTTGAGGCCGAGCTCGAGCGTCTCGAGGCATGACGCAGCACCGGGATCGATGAGTGCCACGCCGGCCGGGTCGCTGACGACGGCGGTCGCGATCACGTGGGGGCTGCCGCGGAATTTCAGGTCGATCCAGGAGAGGCCTGGCGCAAGGACGGACCGGCGAAGCGAGGCATTATACTGAGTCACCCTGACACCCAACTCTCGGCTCCCATCTCCCAGGGCTCCTTGGGATTTGGGGTGGGATTTGGGATTTGGGATTTTCTTATGGTCCGGTCCCAGAAGCTCGTCGCGTCGCTCGCGCGGCTCGTCGCAGATGCATCGTCACTCGACGTCATGCTCTCGCGGGTGGCGGTGTTGCTGCGTGAAGCGATTCCGTTCGAGCGGCTCCACGTGCTGCGACTCGACCGCACCGAGTCAGTGACGCTGTACATCGTCCGCGCGTCAGGTGAGCTTGAAGTGACAGGCCACCTGATCGGCAACGCCGGCGCGGCCGCCGCTGATCCGCAAGACGAAACCGAGCGGTCGAAGGTCATCTGCACCGTCAGGCAGGGCACGCGTGTGCAGGGCGCCGTCTGGCTGACGTCGAGTGAGGCGGATGCGTTCAGCGATGAACATCGGGAGTTGCTCGAAGCGGTCTGCGACGTCGTCACGCTCGCGCTGTACCACGACACGATTCGGACGCGGGAGTCGCGCCGGCGGGAACGAATCGACGCGCTGGTCCGCCTGCTCCACACCGTCGCCGAGTCACTAGACATCCGGCAGGTCTTCCCGCAGATGTCGGACGTCATTCGGGACGCGCTCCCTCACGACGTCCTCGCCTTGACCTCCTGGGCCGAAGATGGCCTGTCGTTCCGCGTCTACGCGATGGCCGGCGCGGACGTGCCTGACGAGGCGTTCTGGGCGCCGACACTCTTGACACCGAACGATCGACTCCTGCTCCACCGTAACTCGTACGTCATCCACGACGTCAACAGCGAGATTGCCGCGGAAACGGTTCGCGGCCGCCTGTTGAGAACGGTGGGCGCACGCTCGGCGCTTCGCGTGGCGATCCCGCTCGGCAGCGACGTGTTCGGATCGCTCTTCTTCCTGGCGCGCGATCCTGGACGTTTCTCCGACGAGGATGTCGACTTCGCGCGGCGCGTTGCGGATCACCTCGCGCTGGCGCTCTCCCATCAGCGGCTCGCTGAAGCGGCGCGCCGTGACGCCGCGGCGCGCGAGACGGCGGCACGACTCGAAGCGCAGGTGGCCACGCTGACCCGCGAGCTCGAGGCGCGCACCGGCCATCGTCGCGTGGTTGGTCGTTCACGCCTGTGGCAGGACGTACTGGCGCAGGCGGCCCGCGTGGCGCAGACCGAGACCACCGTGCTGCTGACGGGTGAATCGGGAACCGGCAAGGAAGTGATCGCGCGCTTCCTTCACCACGGGTCGCGGCGAAGCGACGGGCCGTTCATCGCGATCAACTGCGCGGCGCTGCCGGATCAACTCCTCGAGTCGGAGCTGTTCGGCCACGAGCGCGGTGCATTTACCGGCGCAGTATCGGCGAAGCCGGGACGAATCGAACAGGCCAACGGAGGCGTGCTGTTCCTCGACGAGGTCGGTGAGATGGCGCCGGCGGTCCAGGCGAAGCTGCTGCGCGTGCTCGAGGAGCGCGAGTTCCTCCGCCTGGGCGGCACGCGTCTTCAGCGAGCCGACATTCGTGTGATTGCCGCAACCAACCGCGACCTGCATGCGGCCATGAAACGTGGCGAGTTCCGCGAAGACCTGTATTACCGACTGGGCGTATTCGAGATCGCCCTGCCGCCCCTGCGCGAGCGCGTGGATGACGTGCTGGAGCTTGCGGACATGTTCCTGAGCGAGATCGGCGAGACCGTCGGGCGGCCGGCGGCGGGCATCGAGCGCGATGCGAAAAGTCATCTCCTGTCGTATCCGTGGCCCGGCAACGTGCGCGAACTGCGCAACGCGATCGAGCGGGCCGTGATCCTTGCCGATGGCGGCTATATCCGCAGCGAACACCTGCCGGTCAGCGCGACGCGGAAACCTGCTGCGCCTGCCGACGGTTCGACGAGCGTGCCCCTGCCCGCTGGCGGCGTGAACTTGGATGCCATCGAGCGTTCGCTGGTGATCAAAGCGCTTGCGCAGGCGCGCCACAACAAGACGCGCGCCGCCAAGCTGCTCGGCCTCACGCGTGCGCAGCTCTATTCGCGCATCGAAAAGTACGGACTCGCCGAGACGGAATCGTAGGCTCTGCATCGTGTCGCCTTCCCTGCGTCGCGCCCTTTTCACCGGCGGCGCCATCGTCTTCTTTGTCGCGCTCGCAGGAGCCACGTATCAAGGCGTCGCGACCGCGCTCGAACGCCGGCAGTTCCCCCATCCCGGACGGCTGGTGGATGTTGGCGGACATCAGCTGCACATCTATTGCGAAGGGAACGGCGCGCCCACGGTGGTCCTGGAAGCGCCCGCGACGGCGATGTCGTCGGCGTGGGCGTGGGTGCAGGCGGACGTCGCGAAAATAACCCGCGTCTGCAGCTACGATCGCGCGGGTCTCGGCTGGAGCGAGGCGGGCGACGCGCCGTTCACGCCGGAGGCGGTGCCGACCGAGCTGAACGCGCTGTTGCATGGCGCGGAGGAACATGCGCCGTACCTGCTTGCAGGCGCGGAACTCGGGGCCGCGTACGCGTCGCTGTACGCGTCCCGCTACCAGGCCGACACTGTCGCGCTCGTCCTCGTCGATCCGCCAGACCTGTTTGGCAGCAACCGGCGTTCGACGGCAGCCACCAGGTTCCTGATGGTGTCGCCATGGCTGGCCAGAACCGGAGTGCTTCGCGCGACGCGCACGCTGACCAACAGCGCAGCCGGCCTGCCGCAGCCGGCCGCCGGTGCTCTCAAGGCATTTCTTAATCGACCAGATCATCTGACCCGCGCCGCCCGTGAGTTGTCACGCTGGGGCGACACAGTGGCGATGGCAGACGCCGCGCCTCAGAGACAGACGCTGCCTGTAACTCAGGTGGTGTTGGAAGGCAGCGATCGCGTCGCGCTCTTGGCCGATCGCAAAGACGCACAGGATGTTGCGATGGCGATCTCTCGCGCCGTCGCCGTGTGGCGCGCGCGCCAACCTCGCTGATAACAACGCCCAACGCCCAACTTCCAACTCCCAAGACGCCCCGCTTCGAGGCATTTGGGAGTTGGGTTCTTTGGGGGAGTTGATGCGCGCTACAGGCGCACTCGCATGGTGACGGGCGCCGTCAGCTTGGTGGTGACATCGGCGCCGGGTCCCAAGTGCACTTCCTTGCCGCGCGTCGCAAGTACGACACCGGTGCCGCCCGCGCCGCCGATCGCAGCGCCCTTCGCCGCGCCATCGCCGCCGCCGAGCAGCGCGCCCACAGCCGCTCCGGCGCCTGCGCCGATCGCGATCTTCTTGGCGTCGCTCCCTTTCGTCGCCTCCGCCACGTGAGATATGGCCGATGTCTCGATGTCGACGCTCTCGCCGCCGGCACGCACCGCATTGAAGCGGTAAGCGACGCGCGCGCGCCCCTTCACTCGTCCCGAGCGCTCGACCCCGGTCACCACGCCCATCACTTCACTGCCCGCGGGTAGCACTACACGCCCGTCAATGGTGACGGGAGCCCGAAGCTCGGCGCTCACGGGCTGCTCGACGGTGCTCGTATCGGAGCCCACAGCCGACTTCAGCTCAAGGTGCAGCGTCGTGCCGGCCGGGATGGTCACTTCGACGAAGCGCGGCGACACCGCCGCTGAGATGGGCGCCGTTGACGCAGACGCGCCTGCCGCATCCGTCGTGCCCGCGCCGTCGGTGGTCAGGCTGTTTTCGGACGTCTTCGTACCGCTGCAGGCGACAACACCGACGGTCAATGCGACGACATATACCAATTTCTTCACGTTCTACCCTCCCTCGTTGCAATTTTCGACCTCGACCGTATTGCCCTGCGACACAAATTGCACCGCAACCGACAAAACCGGGTCAAGACCGCAAAAACCTCGAGTTTCATGACAGCACCCTGCGAAAAGCCTGCCGCCTCAGCAAAATCGGGATTCGGGATTCGGGATTCGCGTCAGGTTTTACACGGCAATCCCGATCCCGAGTCTCGATTCCCGAGTCCCGAGTTCTGGTAGCTTTGAACCATGCGGAAGATCGTGATCATCCTGACAGCTTTGCTTTCCCTGGCCGGATCGGCCGCCGCGCAGCGGCTGCCGGGCGACGTGGTCCCGGCGCGGTACACGCTCTGGTTCGCGCCCGACCTGCAGAACGCCACGTTCCGCGGTCGCGAAACGATCCAGGTGGATGTGAAGAACCCGACGACCGCCGTGACGCTGAACGCCGCGGAGATTCAATTTGGCGAGGTGACGATCACGGCAGGCGGCCGCATGCAGACCGCAAGCGTGACGCTCAACGAAGAGAACGAGATGGCGACGCTTACCGTGCCGCGCGCGCTGCCGAAAGGCGGCGCCTCGATCCAGATCTCGTACACCGGAATTCTCAATGACAAGCTGCGCGGGTTTTATCTGAGCAAGGCGAACGGCCGTCGCTACGCGGTCAGCCAGATGGAAGCGACCGACGCGCGACGCGCATTCCCCTCGTTTGACGAGCCCGCATACAAAGCGACGTTCGATATCTCGCTGCTGATCGACGACGGCGACACGGCGATTTCGAACGGCGCGCAGGTCTCGGATACACTCGGACCGGAGCCCGGGAAGCATACGGTGAAGTTCGCTCCGACCCTAAAGATGTCGACGTACCTGGTCGCGTTGCTCGTCGGCGATTTCGTCTGCCGCGAAGGCAGTGCCGACGGCGTTCCGATCCGCGTGTGCTCCACGCCGGACAAGCTTCCTCTGACGGCGTTCGCGCTCGAGGCGGCCGAGCACGAAGTGAAGTTCTACAACGAGTACACCGGCATCAAGTACCCGTTTGGCAAGCTCGACATCATCGGCGTTCCCGACTTCGCCGCGGGCGCGATGGAAAACGTCGGAGCGATCACCTTTCGTGAACAGTACCTCTTTGCTGACCCCGTGCGCGCGTCGCTCGGTACGCGCAAGGGAGTGGCGTCCATCATCTCGCACGAAATCGCGCACCAATGGTTCGGCGATCTCGTCACGATGAAGTGGTGGGACGACATCTGGCTGAACGAAGGGTTCGCCACGTGGATGGCGAACAAGCCGCTTGCCGCGTGGCATCCGGAGTGGCGTGTCGAGCTCGACGACGTGGAGGAAACCCAGGCCGCGGTGGCCACGGATGCGCTCCGATCGACGCGTGCGATCCGGACCAGGGTTGAGACGCCTGAAGAGATCAACGAGGTGTTCGATCGGATTGCGTACGAGAAAACGGCCTCGGTCCTCCGCACTCTCGAGAGCTTCGTCGGCGCCGACCTGTTTCGCAAAGGCGTGTCGTCGTACCTCCGGAAGTTCTCGTTCTCGAACGCTGCGGGTGAAGACTTCTGGACCGAGGTCGCGCGCGCAACGGGCAGGCCGGTCGATCGCATCATGAAGCCGTACATCGAACAGCCGGGAGTGCCCGTCGTCTCGGTTGACGCACGCTGCACGGCCAACGCCACGGAGATCGCCCTGCACCAGGAGCAGTTTGTCGGCATGCCTGGGGCGGCACCCTCGCCTGCGTCGCTGCTCTGGACTATTCCCGTCTGCTTCAAGGCGCCCGGCGCCGGCGCGCTGCGCTGTGAGGTCCTCGATCGTCGCGATCAGACAGCGTCACTCTCCAGCTGCGCAGCGACTGTCTTCGCGAATCCGAACGGCCGCGGATACTACCTGTCTGAATATTCTCCCGAAGCGGTGCGGGCGCTTGGAAGCACGGCGCGGACGACGCTGGTTCCGCCGGAGCGGTTGAACCTGCTTGGCGATGCATGGTGGATGGTCCGCTCCGGCCGGAACGACGTCGGTGTCTATCTCGACCTGGCTTCGTCTCTTGCCGGAGACGACGTGGCGCCCGTCACACAGCAGATCGGCGGCGCCCTCGCCTTCACAGGCGAGTACATCGTGAAGCCGGCGGAGTTGCCGCGCTTCCAGGACTGGCTTCGCGAGCGGTTCACGCCTGGGCTGAACGCGCTCGGCTTGCAGGGCAACGCGGGCGACGGCGACGAGATGCAGGCGCGGCGCGCGGCGCTGCTCTCGTTAATCGGCGTCACCGGCAACTCGACAGACGTGCAACAGCAGGCCCGTGCGCTCGCGCTGAAGTACGTCGACGACCGGCAGTCCCTGCCCGCCACGCTCGCGTCGACCGTGCTGAATGTGGCGGCGCTCGGCGGCGACACGATGCTCTACGACCTCTATCTCGCGCAGCTCCCGAAGCTCTCCGGGCAGCCCGAGGAGTACTACCGCTTCTTCAGTGCTTTGACCTGGTTCCACGATCCCGCGCTCGTGCAGCGCACGCTGGAGTTCGCCGTGTCGCCGGCTGTGCGCACCCAGGATACGGGGCAATTGATCGGCGGCCTGCTGGCGCGCCCGTGGTCTCGCGAGGCGGCGTGGACGTTCGTCAGGACCCGGTGGGATACGCTGACGCAGCTGCTCGGCACGTTCCAGGGGATTCCCGGCATCGTCCGGACGCTCGGCAGCTTCTGTTCGCGCGAGAGAGCCGCCGAGATCAGAGAGTTCTTTGCCGCCCATCCTGTGCCCGCCGTCGAACGCACGCTCCGCCAGTCGATCGAGCGCATCGAGAATTGCGCGGCGGTGGCCGAACGTCAGTCGCCCGCAATGTCGATGTGGCTCGCATCAGCGACGCGGTGATCGAGATTGAATCTCAGGGCGCCGAGAATCATTCTCACTGGGATCGTGCCTGCGGCGTCGGCGCAGGAAGGTGGCAGCGATCGGTTTTACGTACATGAGGCCCATGGGGGAACGGCGCGATCGCGATAGGTCGTATGTGTGGACGGCCGGTGTCCTGGCCGCCTCGGCACCTTTGCTGATCACGCTGTGTCTGACCCTGTGGCACACACCGTATCCGGTCAACGAAGCCGTTGCGCTGTTCGAGGACGTCGAGAAGAAGCCGCCTGCAGACTTTCTGATTCCGGACACCTCGTATTACAGACCCCTGTTCCAACTGACGTTGATGGGCATCTGGCGAAATACGGAATCTCTCGAGGCCAGGCTTGCCTGGATCAAGTTGGTCCACATCAGTCCGGTCCTGCTCCTCGTCATCCTGTTCATCTGGTATCTTCGACCACGGACATTTCTTGACGCCGCGGTCGCGGCTGTCGCCGTCGCGGTCCTGGTTGCCAGTCCAGGGTTTCGCGACAACCTCGAAATACCCTTGAGCTACACGGCGATGGCCATGCCGATCGCATTGCTGGTGTGGATGCTGGTCAACACCGGGCCGCGAGCGTGGCACACGGCGGTCATCGTCGCGCTTACGTTGATTGCCATCGGTTTCAAGGAACAGGGACTCGTGCTTGTTCCCCTCGTTGTCGTGGCGTGGTGGACCCGTGCTCCCGGCGCAAGCCGCGCGCTGGTTGTCACTCTCGCCACGATCGCCATCGCGTACGTCGCGTTTCGCCTCCACTGGCGAGGCAAATGGCCCGTGTTTGAACAGTCAATGGGACTTGGCTTCAGCGTGTTGGAGGCCGACGAGGCCGCCGCTCGCTTCGGCGCGTTTCCTTTCTGGATGTACGCGTACAACAGCGCCAGCACGATCGCGAACGTCTTGTTCTCGGAACCCACGAGTGGGCTCTTCTTCATCACGCGCAACCTCAGGTACGGGAACCTCCAGGCCTGGGAGGTCGTTCAACTGGGGTCGTCGGCGGCGTTGACAGGCGTGATCGCCTGGTGGGGCATTCGCTCATTGAGGAGCGCCGCACAGGGCCTCTGGTCAACCGAGTCGCGGACCTTCCTCGCCATGCTTGTGGCGTTGCTATCGTGCGGCATCCTGAGCTTCAACTACTCGCGCGATCGACTGGGAGGCATGGTCGTGGTGTTTTACGCGCTGGCGGCATTTTTCGCCCTGCGCGCGGCAGCGGGACAAATAGTGGCGGCGCGGCGACCGCGATTCATCCTGGCCGCTCTGGCGCTAGCGATACTCGCCGGCGCGTGGCACGTGCGAGCGGTCGGAATCCTCGAGTCGGTCCGCCGCACCTCCGACGCAAACCAGGTCGGATGGCTCGTTCAGCTTGCGCAACGACGAATGGAATTCGCCGATCGCCCCGAGTACCTGCAGATCATGGAGGCCATGATCGATCAAGGTACCGATCAGGCGGTGCCTCGCCCGACGCGCTACCCTCGTTGGATAGCGCTTACGCTGGGGCCGCGATGACGACGAATCAGACCCTGCCAATGGATCGTCGAACCCGTTTTGTCGCGGCGCTGATAACAACGCCCGCGGTGCTCGCCGCACTTGCTGTCCTGGTCATCGACGTCTGGCGATTCCAAAGCCCGAATGCTGCATTGCTCACCGCTCCATTTGCCTATTCCCTCGCGGACGCCATCGCGGCCGACAATGTGCAGGAAGCGTACACGTTCATTCGGGCGGGACAGGATCCAAACGAGCTGATTGCGGTTCGCCACCCCGTGCTCACAGACGGGCGCCCGGTGCTCGTGTCGCCATTGCTCTGGGCTGTCGCAACGCAGAAGCGGAATGTCCTCCTGATGTTGCTCGGGCATGGCGCGCGGATGGATCGGGCCATGGACAGATCGGCAGGGTGTTTGGCGGATGCGCTCGGAGACGCGAACATCGCCAGTCTACTGAGGGCCTACGAGGATGCGGTACCCCGCGAGGGGTGTCAGGCACGAAACGCCAGCGCGCCGCTCCTTTCACTGATCGAGAAGGCAGGCTCGGCCAAGTAGACGGCATCGCCGATCCGCAGGGTTACACCAAATACAACCGCAAGACCTGTAACGGGATCAATGATTCCGCCGAGCGCGGAGATCTGATTGCGCATCTCGAACACAGCGAGCGCTGTAGAGCCCGCCACCGTCCAGCTTCAGCGACGCAAGATCTTCATCTACACTGCGATCGTGCCCCCCGCACGACGCAAGACGACGATTCTGATCGTCGAAGATGATGCCGCACTTCGCACGTTCTACCGCAGCGTGCTGACGCTCGAGGGGTATGCGGTCATCACGGCCGAAGATGGTATCAATGCCCTGGAACGACTCGAAGAACAGCCGGTGGGTGCTGTGATTCTCGACTTGGGCCTGCCGCGGCTGCGCGGCGAAGACGTCGGCCGGGAGATGGCTGCTCACCACACCGCCCGCAACATTCCGATCGTCGTCGTCACCGGCAGCGATACCGCCAACCTCAATCTCGACGACTTCGCGTGCGTGCTTACGAAGCCGGTGACCGCGGAGGCGTTGATCAGAGCGGTGCATAACTGCTTGCGGCACGCGTAGGGAGAAAATCCCAAACCCCAAATCCCAAATCCCAACTGGGCACCCGCTCAACGGGTCGCCCCGTACCGAGGCGGTCGGCGAGGGCGCGATGGCGGTCACATTTGTGCACCGCTACCTTGAAAACGGGTCGTCGCTGGACGGTAACCGAGCCGGTTAGTTGCTGGAGGGCGATGACTGCAAGTCAACCGAGGTGAGTACGCGCTGGTTCGCGACCACGCGTACCGCGGACGACCACCTCTCGTAGCCATCCAATTCAAGGCGCACGACGCGCGATCCCACGGGGACGTCCATCAGAAGAAGCGGGGTTGTGCCGACAGGAACACCATTGATGAGGACCCGCGCACCCTTCGGAGCAGAATCCACGGCAAGCGATCCGGAGTATCTCGCCGCCTTCGGCGATGCTGCGCGCTGTCCAGACGGCGCGTTTTGCGGCGACGGCGACTGGGCTTGCGAGGATGATACGGCAGACGTCTGATCTGGTTTTCTCCCGCCGGCCGTACCCACCGTCTGTTCGGTTCCTGCCCCGACTGAACGCGCGTTCGCCGGCGGCGGGACGGAAGGAACAAGAGTTACGCTCAGGGCCGATGAAGCAGGCTGCGACAGCGCGGGCAGCCCGGGCGCGGGCGTCGTCGCGCCAGGAATCGACAGCACCGGCAGGTACAGCGTGACGACCACTCCCGTCGCAAGACCATAGCCATATGGAATGAGCGCGCGCGAGCTCTGGAACGTGCGTCGCGACGTGAACGCGGATCCTCGCATTACGATCGCGTTCAGCGTCGCCCGCGCGAAGGACAGCCCCAGCCTCAAGCGTCGATTCATCGAGTGGCTGCGCACACGCACTGCCACGACGAGTGAGCCCGCTAATTCGTAGAAGCCGACCTTTACTTCATAGAGGCCGCTCTTCATTTGGTAGAGGCCGACCTTCAGGTCGGCCTGACAGGTCGACAGCCACGTCAGACACTGACGCCGTTCCCGTGCAACCTCGCTCTTGGACGCGGATCCTCGCATCACCATCGCGTTCAGCGTCGCCCGCGCGAAGGACAGCGCCAGCCTCAGGCGCCGACTCATCGCGTGGCTCCGCACACGCACTGCAACGACGAGTGAGCCCGCTAATTCGTAGAAGCCAACCTTTACGTCATAGAGGCCGCTCTTCATTTGGTAGAAGCCGACCTTCAGGTCGGCCTGGCACGCCCACAGCCACGTCAGACACCGACCTCCGTGCCGGGCAGCCTCGCTCGTGAACGCGCGCCATGGTCTTTAGGCCGGGGATGCCGGTTCGTGTCGGCGGCGATAAGTACGTACCGGACCGACCGGCGTGCGGTCCTCCTCGGCCGAGAACTCAAGGAGTGGATCGCTCTTCGGAAGGGACGCGACACGAACGCTCGACACCTCGGCCTCCGCCGGGAATGCCATCAGGACGTCCTTCTCGGTGGACGATTCGGAGATGATGGCCGACTTGGTCATCGAGGACGTTCGCTGGGAACTGTATGCGACCAATGCTCGCGATGTAAGGCGTTGTAAGTTTTTGATTCGCGTTTACGTAAGGGCAAACGCCTGGAGTGCGATGAAGCAATGTTGATACCTGAGGTTGCTGGTCCGCGACGCGGACCAGAAGGCTGCGCCAGGGGAGACTTGCGACCCTCAGAGGAATGAGAAACTTCAGAGTGATGAGGAACTAGCGGGTTACTTCGGCGGAGTCACCCCCTTGAACCACTTGAAGCCGAGTTTTTTCAGGATGACTACATTTTCGAGGTTCCCCTCGGTACAGGTCTGTTCCCAATACTCCCGCGCATACGGGTCATTGCTTCTGGTGACCGCAGCTGCCGTGGCGGCGGTGACGCCTCCTGTGACGCCTGCGGCGTTAGCTGCCACTGGGGTGCCGGCACGCCTTTTCGGGTAGGTCATCTTCCAGGGTCTGGTATAGATCGTCGGGTCCTCGATCGTGATCTCATAGTCGATCGTATTCGCGTCGACCAACCTCCAGCGCTCCACCAGGCGCGTATTCTCGCTAAGGAAGTTCCCGGCGCTGTCAAACCACGTCAGTCCGTTGAGACCGGTGACCTCGACAACCAGCGTATCGCCCTCCCAGCGCCCACGCGAGTTCCCGAAAAACGACTTCGCGGTCTGGCCCAAATGTGGACGGCCGTCGGTTGGGATCACGCGGTAGGTATTCGCCGTCAACAGGATCACAAAGCCAGGTTTCTGAACGATCTCCTGTCCACCAAACGAGCTGCGCGGCATGCCAACCATGCAAAACGACGCTGGATCGCTGTAAAGCCGTTCGCCTGTCTCGCCGGGCCACCCTCGTGCCAGCCCCGCCCGAATCTCGTTCCGTCTGGCCAGCGCCGACGGCGTGTAAGGGACCTTCCCGTCCGGCGGATCCGAGATATAGCTTTCCTGGGGCGGTGTCGTCACGTCCACGTACCCATGCTCTTCGATGTCGTCATTGCCACCGCCAACGGGACCGCCCCACACACCTTGGAGGTTGGGAACGCCATCCGGTGTCCGCGGTGCCGTGTAGGGCGGGAGCTTCGCCTTCTGCGCCATCCAGGTCCTGGCCTGTGGGAATTTCGGAGTGTCTGGCGAGTAGAAGGCCTGGCCGCTGCCTCGTCCGGGCAGCACCAGGATGAAAAGCACAGCGGTCAGCGCGGTGAAAGCGGCGAAAAACCGATCGCTCATCTGATACCTCATCTCTCGCGGGCGCTACCCGGAACTTTCACGATCTTCAGGGCTGGTCGAAAAACTTGGAACCGGGCCTGTCCCATTCCTGTTCCAGCAGGTACGATCCGCAGTCATATTCCAACAGCTCGATGTCTTTCTCCTGACGCCGGTAGAGAGGCATGCTCATCTTCCAGGGCCGCGTGAACACTTTCGGATCCTCGACCGTGACTTCATAGAGCAGATGATCGGGCCCGGTCGGCGTAAAGCGCTCGACGACATGCAAGGCGTCACTGTGAAAATTCCCGGCGCGATCGAACCACGTCTGGTCGTTGAAATCGATCACATCGACAACGAGGGTATTCCCCTCCCAGCGACCTCGCGAATCGCCCATATACCAGTCGATGGGCCCTGGGGGATGCGGATTGCCGTTCATGTAAATGTAGCGAATAACACGCAAATACTCATGAAGGATCGCGATCCTTTGAGCCTGCTGAACGATTCGAAACGGATGAGGCATATACGTGACGCGCGGAACACCGGGGAGATGGCACTTCATTTCCGGGTCCAGTGTCTCGCGGTTCTTGAGGTTTTCCTGCTTCCTGGCGAGCGCCGCTGGCTGGTAAGGGATCTCATTCCCCTCGACCACGCCTTTCCCGGCCGGCACGCCCAGCCTCGCCCCGTGATCCTGAATGTCCCAAGCGGCCGTGTTGAGGACTTGCCAAACGCCCTGTAAGTCCGGGTGCCCGTCCGGCGTCCGGGGCGGCGCGTATGTCGTCTGCGCCGCACCAGGCATCGGCGCGAGCGAAACGACCGCCACGACTGCCAGAGTGATCATCGACCTAACGAGGCGTCTCACTGGACACCCTCCTCTCCTTACTTGATCTCGAACTCGACAAGCTCCAGCCGTGTTGTCCCGGTGTTGCGGACGGCTCGCGTGACGCCTGCGTCCTGCCAGAAGAATTCGCCATCTTCGGGCTCATAGCGCGGTCCGGCCGCCCCGTCACGCTCTCTACCAATTCGCCGCCGCTCACCACGATCCGGATTCCTGGCGCGGCTTGCGTGATCGCCGGCGCTGATTGGCCCGACTCTAACACCAGTCGCCAGCCGCGCGCACGCTCATTGTCCATGACCTGCGCATAGCCGGTTCCGCGTGTTCCCGGGGTGAAACCGCTCGGTTGCGGCGAGTTGAAGATGAAGGAGATGTTGTGGAACGGCGTCGGCCCGACATTCGAGGCCTTGTGCGTACGGGGTCCGTCTTTCGCATAGGGTGTGAAAGTGGTACGGCCCCACGTGATAGGGCGCCTTCACAATCGGAACACCCCGGTCTTCCTGCGCCGCAACGGGCAGCGAAATAAGCGCAAAAGCGACGAAGCAGAATAAAAGCCAGAGCAAGCGCTTCATCGGCCGATCCTCCGGGTGGGCCTTCTTGGCCGCAGTCCGGCGGATTCTATCGGATTTTGGTTGGCCGACGCAGCTTTCAGGTGGGTACCTGGGCGCAAGCACCTTTGCGTGAACAGAGGTTGAATGCGGCGGCAGAGTGCGCTACTTTCTCACCTTCTGCGGAGTCTCTCGTCTTTCGCACAGGAAGGTGTGCCGTGAGCGTGAGAAAGTTTGCGGTGATGGCGGTGCTGGCCTGTTCCGGTATCGCAGTACTGGCGCTGTTTGTGGCCATCGGCCCTTCCCGCGCATCGGCGCAGATCCGGACCTATAAGCCGCCACAGACGGCGGCGCCGGGCGCGGACTGGACCAAGCGAATCGAAGAGATTCTCCCTCCCGGCGTGGAGAGTCGCGCCGAGGCGACAGCGCGCATCGCTGCCTATAAACCTGACCCTGTGAAGTACCCGGTGCCACGCACGCCGTGGGACGGGAAGCCGGATTTTTCGGGCGTCTATTGGCCCGACGCGACAATCACTCCGCCCCCGGTGCCGCTCGAGTCGTTGTACCGTCCGGAAGCACGCGAATACAGAGAGGGCGGCGGTGCCGCAGCAGGCCTGATCGACTGGCGCGGCATTGATACCCCGAACTATCACTGCTGGCCGCCGTCCCCCGTCAACGGCTCGATGGGCGGAACCGTCCAGCTGGTGTCAACACCGGGATACCTCCTGTTGCTCAACGAGGGCGGTAGCAACTTCCGGATCATTCCAATCGTTGGCGAGAACGGGCCACAACCGAGCGCGTCGCGCAAGCCGTCCTTTCAAGGCTCGTCGGTCGGTCATTGGGAGGGCGACACACTGGTTGTCGAGGTGACGAACTTCAACGGCAAGCCCTGGCTCGGCGCTGCTCAGCCGCCGAACCGGCTGCCGCAGACCTCGTCCGACGCGCTGCGCATTGTCGAGCGCTGGAGCCGGCCGGACGCGCAGATCTTTGAATACCGGGTCGTCGTTGAAGATCCGAAAATGCTCACTGCTCCATGGACCGGATCGGCAGACCGCCGGGGCATATTGCCGTACGACACGGTCCAGGAATCACTCTGCTTCCTGGATCCCGAGTTGGACGCGCGACACCGGGAGTTTGCCGCCAAGGAAGCAAAGAAGAGGGAAGCAGTCCGATGAGCAGACGTGCGATGGCGCTCGTCGTTGGCGCGGTCGTCGTCGCGGCTGCCGTGCTGGTTGGTGTGCGCGTGGCGCGGGACGAGAACGGAGCAACCGAAAGCCCCGCGACGGGGTCCGGTTCGTTTACCGCTCGGACCGCGTGGGGAGAGCCAAACCTGACTGGTGTTTGGAGGGCCGCACCCCTTGGCGCTGGTTCCGGACGCGATACGTTCAATCTGGCAAAGCTCGAAGGACTATAC
>Ga0105347_1000103_pt1 | contig 39935 bp, 67 predicted proteins | sample EasRivMeERMLT890_FD_89677 | JGI IMG/M metagenome (GOLD analysis project Ga0105347, IMG submission 89677) | Soil microbial communities from meander-bound floodplain in the East River, Colorado, USA - East River MetaG ERMLT890 | ecosystem: Environmental > Terrestrial > Soil > Floodplain | place... | reverse complement strand
GCGAGAGCTGCTCAAGATAGATTAGATGAAGTAGTAGGTCCTGAGAATTGGAAAGTAGAATATACCACCGTTGGTGGTAAAGATGGAATTGATCCTGGGATTATTTGTAAACTATCTATTGGGAGAATGATTGTTAAAGATCGCTCTATAGATAAATTATGGACAGTTAAAGAAGATGGGGCAGAGCAGACTGAAAATGAATCTTTTAAAGGTGGACTATCCTCTGCATTTAAACGAGCAGCATCAGCTTGGGGTATCGGAAGATACCTTTATAATATGAAGGAAGAATTTGCTACCATCGTAGATAAAAAAACTCCTGGAGCTAGGTATGGAAAGACTAAAGAGGGCGATCAGTTTTATTGGATACCTCCTCAGTTACCAGAGTGGGCACTACCTAAGAAAAAAATATTAACCCCTGGGGTTAATGAAAATAATGAAAAAAAAAATACATCTTTAGGTTCCCAGATGGATCAACAAAGTGGTCAGAAGGACCAGTCACCTACACCTATAGCTGATCCACTAGAGAAGGCTTTGGCTAACCCTCTAGATAATGAAGTATTCGGAGTGGGATCTCAATACATGGGAAGAACTTTTAAAGATGTATTAAAAGAAGATTCATCTAATGGATATAAATATGCTCATGCTAGATATGCTGATTTAAAGAAAGCTAAACAGATGCCAGAGCAAGTTATTAAATATTTAGATTATTGTCAGAGTGAAGGAGTTTTATAATGGAAGTATTTCAATCAGTTTTACATGATCCAAAACTTAACCTGGAGGAAAAATTTGAAACTGTATTTACTATATTCGTAAAATCAGTTTCATTTCATTCTGCAGAAGAATATAAACAAAAGTTTCCAGCAGAATATCATCTAGCTAAAGGTATGTTTTATTCTGGGTGCGCTGCTAGGGATAATGAAAAAAGTGCTTAATGAATTACTAGTTAGTTTAATTTTAATATTAACTGCTTTGCTTTCTATTTTAGGAGTTATATGAAACATTCAGGAGCACTAAAGAAGTTAATTAAAAAGATTTTATATTTTGCAGAGAATAAAATGGCTTTTGAAATGAACTTTGTTAATGAGGAAACTCATCCAGTTAATATGAAAAAAGCTAAAGAGATTATTATTAAAAGACAGAATAAAAGAAAATAAAGCTACTGCCATGATAGCCCCTGAGTCGCTGGGGGTAAGCGAAATAAGTAGTATCTGATGTTACAAGGCATGGTTAGGAAGTCAGAGTCGTGCTCCCCGGTCTTGACGGGGAGAATTTTTATAAGGGGAATATGGGGTTACTAGTCACTCTTAAAATTAAAGAGAAAGATATCGTCATGATTAATGATGATGTTTTTATTACTATTAATAAACTTAAGAGTGATAACCAAGTAAGTATCCGCATAGATGCCCCACCTAATAAATATAAAATCAAAAGAGTTAAAGTAGAATCAGATGACAGGGGAAATAAATGACAACTTTAGAATTTATTGGGCAGCATCCAATTTTAACAGTGGTTCTGTTTTATATATTTTGTGATTTAATTTCCCAAGTAATAAGAAAAATTTAAATATGATGTTCCAAGAATTTCCATATAAAGAATCTGTTTTAGAGTGGGGGAAGCTTCATAAGAGATTATTACAAGTATGTTTTATTCCAGCCAATCCAGAATGTTTAGAGCCCTTAGAACAAGTATGGTTACTTGATATAAAAACAAAAGAGATGTTCTTAATTCATGAAAGAAATGTTTTAGAATGATATGGTTTAGTAGTGATCAGCACTTTTACCATACTAACGTAATAGAATACTGTAAGAGACCCTTTAGAGACCTAGATCATATGCATGAGGAAATGATTAATAGGTGGAACTCTAAGGTTAAAAAAGAAGATGTTACTTATATATTAGGTGACTTTTGTTTTGGTAAACCTAAAAAAGCTAATGAGATTCTAGCTCAGCTTAATGGTCAAAAGATTTTAGTTAAAGGTAATCATGATCACTCAGTAACTAAATGGCACTGTGATCTTGCCACTGATCCTTTTGAGTTTAGTTTAGAGGTTCCATTTTATGATGGATTATTATATTTCCCAGTAACCCTCTCACACTACCCCTACACCCCTCTAGCTCCAGATGAGGATACCAGGTTTTTAGATCGTAGGCCTGCTGAGGATGGTAACTGGTTACTTCATGGTCACGTTCATTGTCTGTGGAAGGTTAAAGATAAAAGAAAAATGATTAATGTGGGTGTAGATGTGTGGGATTTTTACCCAGTTAGTTATGATGATATATTGAAAGTTATTCGTGATTTATAAATGGATCTGTAGTTTATTCTGCTCTCATGCTTATATCCCATTTGTTAGAATAAATAGAAAATGGATTATAGAGTGTGTGTGGTGTAACAAAAGAGTTATTGTTTATAAGGATAAGATGAAAAAATGAGGGTGGAAATTGAAAGATGAAGTAAGATTTAAACTTATTAAGTTTATAGATAAGTATGGGGCTATTGGGCATCATCATGCCCCACCTAACCAAGATAAGTTTGAATATGGTGACTCAGCTAGAGAAACTGGAACTTATTTTATACTAGAAGCATGGACTAAGAATGCCATGTTACACGTTTTAAAAAACGCATTCCTAGATAAGGATGGATCTCTTTGTAGGCATAAGTATTCAGAGGTAGATTGGCATAGAGATCCTAAAGAGTTTAGCCGTGATCAGTGGACAGCTATTGCGTGTGCTGTGGCTAAAAGAAGGGTAGATACTCATTCTCTGGAAATGAGAAATATATTATTAAGAGAGCAGTTAAAGCATCCATTCACTGCTCAAAATGGAGATTTAATTACATGGGAGTGGAACCTTTATTATAGAATGTATAGAAGAAGATATTGGTGGGTTTGTATTTTAGATTTTGGATTAGTAGTTAACTCAATAATTAGAGTAATTAAAAATAGAATAAAATCTGATGATGTTGGTGATGATATTAATCAAACCTCAATGCTATATGTAGCCATTAAAGTAATGCCCACACCTTTCTCTTGGCTTGCCCGTATGATCTATAAATACTTTCATCCTGGAGTGCAGAAGGCTTGGGATCATTATTATCGTCATCCTGAAAATCCACCCTTAAATCTAGTGTGGAGAGAGACTATAAGTAAATGGTTTTAGAATTTTATATTGCAGCAGCTCTAACATTCGGTTTTTTAATTGGAGTTATAGTTAATGTTAATGAGTTTAGGAGAATCTGGGGTCTTAAAGCTGATAAGATTAAATGGTTAAGATAGTCTTATGTTCCCGGGCATAAGCTAAGGTGACCTACCCGCTTTTATTATGTATATACAAGCTAGATTAAATAAAGATTTTATTCTTTCTCAGCCTAAACGTAAAAGAGCTTTCCATAGAGCTTTAAAACGTAATGAAGATTGGGCAATTAGATTACAGAGAATGAGAGAGTTATTTAAGAAACGATTTATAAAAGAAATAACTGCCCCACTCCCATTCCAAGATTTACTTAAAAAAGATGGACAAGCTATAGGTGAGACTGTAAAAATTTCCTATGGTCTTCAATTCGATAAAGAAGAAAAATAATCCTGAGCAATTAATCAAGAATCAAATTCTATATTGGTTAGAGTATCAGCCAAAGTGTATGAGTTGGCCTAATGATACCGTGGGGATCTTTGACGTTTCTAAGGGCATTTATCGTAAGAAGAACTCAAGGTTTCATCGTAAAGGAATAGCTGATATTTTAGGGATCTGGGATAAAAAACCCCTAGCTATAGAGGTAAAATCTAAGGTAGGTAGAGCCTCTCCTGAGCAGAAGAAATTCTTAGCAGACTTTGAATATCATGGGGGAATAGCCATTTTAGCCAGAAGTCTTGAAGATGTAGTAACAATTTTAGACCCATATCAGCTTGCTCATTTTCGTAAAACCCCCTAGGATTTACTTAAGATCATTCTTCTAGAGGGCCAACTAAATGCTTAAGATTAAGAGTGCAATTACTGAAAATACAACGATCTCAATTAGTGTAGTAATAAGCTTAATAGGTGGAATATTTTGGCTCACCACATTATACGCTAAAGCAGAATCAACAGAGAAAGCAGTAGAAAGAGTAGAAATAAAACAAGATAGCTATAATAATCATCTACTAGAGATTAAAGAAGATTTAGGATTAATAAAAGGTAGTTTAGGTATTAAAAGAAGAAATAGATAAGATAACTTTATGGGTAAATTTACAAAACTAATAATAATGTTCGGTGATCGCGTTGAAGAATGGGGTCCTGATACTATAGCCACACTTATTCAGACAAAGTTTCCTTGGTTAAAATTTAAATTATTTGATTTATTACTAACATACGGGTTAAAAAAGTTATTTGAAGCTTTTGTTCCAGTAGGTCAACGTCCTGTGTTTAGATTCGCAGTTATTGACACTACTAAAAAAGAACATAAGAATTTTGTAGAAGCTCAAGAACAAAAAGATTTAATATTAAAAACCGGAACTGATGAAGAAAAACAAAAGGCTATTAATGAATATAAAGATAAAGCTCGTATTTTTATTAAGCTTCACACTCCTTAGTTGTGTATCTGCCCCACCAGATGTTCCAATCTGTGTGACTGTAGATTCTAACTCTGGCTTCTGCGTTCATACTATTTCAGATAAAGAATATGATGTGGTGGGGAATGAATGGGAACTAATGAAAAATGAATCATTAGTATTGCCAGCAGAGTCATGGCTTAAATTAAAACAATATATTTTAGAGATGTGCTTTGAGTTTAAGAACTGTCCTGAGATAGAAAAAAAAATTGAAAAACTAGAGGTAAAGTAAATGCAATTCGCTAGACTTGAGAACTGGTATGTAGGAGCTAATGACTTACTCTATGGTGAAGTTTATGATCATCCTAAATTTAATGATGGTGACCCTATAGTAACTAGCCGTGTGGTTAGATTTGATAAAGAAACTTTACAAGCAGTAACTATGAATACAAACTATGTTCTCGGTAAAGAGAGAATTTTTAATTCAAAAAAAGGAGACTTAAAATGAACGCATTAACAATTTTATTACTAGCAGGATTAGGTGTGGCAGCTTATTTTTTATTCTTTAAAAAGAAAGATGAAGATCAGCAAGGGCCTAAAGATCCTGTTAAACCAGTAGACCCTGTTGCACCCGGTGTACCACAAGGATCTCTTGCTCATGGATGGTTAGCTATGCAGAAATGGGCAGATGGGCAAGCTAATAGAACAGATGCTTATATGAGTGACTGGACAGTTAGAGGAGCTAACACAGTAGTAAAACCTGAGCCAACTACTAAGGTTTATCAAAATAAAGATGGATATTTCTTTCTTCAAATGCCAGCTGACTATTATAAAGTTAATGGTGGGGTTATGACTCTTTCATTAGTTAATGATCTTAGTCAGAGATTCGGTGGGCCAGTTAAAGCTAAGATGTTAGATGGAGCTGAGCTTAATTCTACAGTAGCTCATTTTTCTCCTGTAGGACCTTTAACTTTGATTGAACAAAAAGAAGATGGAAGCTTCTGGATTACTAATAGATAATAGATTGCCCCTTGATGGGTTAGGTGCTCGAGAATCTGGACGATCGAGTAAACGGTATTAGTCCGAGCTACTCAACATCGTGAGGTTTGAGACCGCAGCGCTGGGCTGCTAGCTCACTGGAATTCGGCCTATTAAATTTTTAACTCTAATTACTTAGGTGATTAGATGCCAAGCTCAGTGTAAAAACTGGGCTTGTTGCTTTTTAAATAGGGTAATTTAATCATTTAATGAGGTATTTACTCCTATTAGTTACCCTATTCCTATTATCATGTGGCCAAGAATGCTCTCAGCTTAATTCCACTATAGGAAGATTAGAACGTGATGTGGAAATGTATAAGGTTCAAGCTGATATATGGGAACAACAATACCTAGAAAAAACTTGCTATTGCTCACAAGATTCATCAGAATTTTAGCGTGGATAATAAAAAAATAATCGCATCTAAAAATAGAAACGCCAAACTCTCAGTAGAAGATATTCATGAAATATGCAGGCTCTTCAAAAGAGGTCGTAAGCTAAGATCGGTGGCTAGTAAATATTCTTATGTAGGGTTAGCTAAGTCTTTCGGAATAACAAAAAATCAGATATATAATTTAATTAAGGGTAGAAGTTACAAGCACATTACAAGGGATTAAAATGGATAATATAATTCACTTTCCTTATAGGTCTAAGTCACCAGAAATAATGATGACTAATATAGTTCGTGAACATCAAAATAATTTAGAGGAAATAGTATTAGTCGTTAAAACACTAGATGGTAATTTACACACCTATGCTACTACTTCTAATAAAGGTTTCTTAAGTATCGCATCTGTTATGATGAATGATCTAGCAAAATTATCAGTCACAAGTAAAATTAAAGATGAATAAATACACTAATAAAGAAGTCTTAAAAATGGAAACTGAAGCTAAGAAAAATAAGAAAAAATTACCTAAGATAAGTTTAAAAAAATCCTTAAAAGTAAACCCTAAGTTGTTTTTTAAGGATAAAGTTAAACCAAAATGACTAAAGAAGAATTTCTAATAGAGCTAATGCAAGTTATAGGTAAGCCATATATTTTTGGGGGATCTGGACCCCAATTCTTTGATTGCTCAGGGCTTGTTCAATTCGCACTCTTTAAATTAAAAATAGGTCCTCCGTATGATATGACCGCTCACGGGTTGTATAACTACTATAGAAACTACTCTTATGAATTACTCTTAGATAAACGTGATCTAGGAGATCTTTGCTTCTACGGAGAAGCCAACAAGATTACTCACTGTGCTATCTGCTTAAACGATGATTTTATTATTGAAGCCCGTGGGGGAGATGAAACAACTAACTCTATTGAAGAGGCAAAAAAAAGAGGAGCACAGGTATCTGTATCTCCTCTTAATAGTCGTAAAGATTTATTTACAATCTTAAGACCTAATAACTTGCCTTGGCTTATTTATTCCCACCAAGCAACGCCATAAAGATCTCAATTAGCTTTTTATAAGCAGGTCCTACCCATGGCATAGCTTTAACTACATCTAGCAATTCATGGAATGCTACTGCGCCTAAACCAGTTAGAAGAAATGCTACTGCAGCTTCTAATGAGAAGGGTTGAACCATTACAAGGCCGGCAACTAAGCTTAACATAGGAGCTACTAGAGCCTGATATGCCCCAAGCTTGTCCCATAGAGGCTTAATAAAGCTCACTTTCATTGATGCAATTAACAGCATAAGAACGCCAGAGACTTGCCCCATAGTTCCTAGACCGCCGAATTTTGCAATAAAATCTAAAACCTTTTGTAGAAATTCCATATCCATAAACTCCCCTTATTTTAAATGAGTTATTGTTTTTTAAAATCAAACCAGATTATTAATTAATTATAAAGCATAAACGTAGACAATGCCATCAGCGCCAGTTCCGCCCCCTGAGCCTACTGAGACGCCACGTCCACCGCCCCCGCCGCCGCCACCAGGAAGTCCACCGTTTCCACCGGGGCCAGGGTTAGATGCAGAAAGACCAGTGGCTCCACTGCCGCCTCCGCCTATAGACCCTCCACCGCCGCCGCCACCGCCGAAGGGTGCTGTTCCACCATCCCCACCATCTCCATCTCCACCCATGAAGTAATAAGAATACCCGTCAGCAGTAGCAGTTCCCCCTGAACTTGCTGTGGAAGCATTTCCGCCCCCTTGAGTTTGTCTTATTCCTGCCCCACCAACTCCACCTTGTTGAGTCGCAGGACTTATAGGGCCTTGGCCACCAGTTCCTGGAGCTCCGCCCTTAGCAGTCGCGATTATTCCGAAAGTAGTATCTGTTCCAGCTGAACCAGTTCCGCCAGTGCCAGTGCCACCGTTAGCTCCTGCACCTACCCCACCAATTCCTATTGTTACAGCGTGAACATCTAATGGAGTTACGTTGAGCATAGTTTCTAAAACTGATCCACCTGCCCCACCAGCACCGCCTCCAGCTGGGCCGTTAGCTCCGCCAGCACCGCCCCCGCCGCCACCGCCACACATTTTAACTAAGATTCTATTTTGACCTTCAGCTACAGTGTAAGATCCGTTAACCAGATAAGTAGTTACCCCTAGAGCAGCAAGATCTAAAAGATAGTTAATGTTCGCGCCTATTTTTTCAAATAAGTCTTCTGTGATCGGTGCATCTGCACTGATTTCAAGATCATTCATTTTCGCTGCATTACTAACTATATCTGCCATTTTATATTCTCCTTAACCGATCATTTCATAACGTTTCTTGCCGTCTGCGAAGAAATCTAAATTTCTCATCCATCCGTAGATGAGTTTTAAAGTATCATTAGAATCATCATAAACACTAAACGTCATAGTATCATTGTCCTGTGGGGTAAATGATAAAGCCGAATCTAGTGTAATGGTATTACCACTAACGCTTAAAATTGTAGACGTATCGTTTCTAGTAGTAAAGTCATCTGATCTAACTCTTATAGTAGCACCAATATATCTAGACCATTTTTTACCCTCATCTATTCCATAAGGGTTATTAGTATCTACTTTTAATTTAAATTTAGTTGTGGTTCCACCTGTTTCAATTCGGCTAGATGGGGAAATTAGACAGTATCGTGTATTGGTAGAATAGTTGGTGTCGACAAGTTCTAATTTTACCCCACCTGTTTTTATATCAAAAGTTTTATTAATAATCTCGTATAATTTTGGATCCCCTGACCTGGTGGCCAGCTTTGTGTCTAGCATCTTTAAATCAGAGGTATCAATTATGATTATATCACCAATCTCAATGTTATAAGAATCCCCATAAAGGACTTCAAATTGTGAAATGTATTCTGCTCCGCGTTTATATCTCTTTAATCTACGAGCGGCCGCAGTAGTGGCTAGATTTAGTGCGCTTAAAGTTGAACGCATCCCTTTAGCTGTAATAACTAAAGCGCGGGTTCCTACTGGGATCTCTGTTTTAGAGGTAGCATCAGTGGTTATATATCCACCAGTGAACTTAGCATCCTCTAATAAACTTTCGTCATATCTATAGACAATAGTGTTATAAAAATTCTTATTAATGGATCTGGAGATCTTAACTTGTGAAGCATTCTTAGCATTAGCTGAGGTAAAGATTTTAGGATCTACTCCTGGAATAGGACCTATGTGATAGCCAAGACTTGATTGAGATTTTCTAGGTAGAGAGTAAGCTGCTGCAGGAAATAATATCTGCTCTTCAATAAAGTCTTTACCCTGAATAGTATCTTTTAAACGAAAATCTTGTTCATGAGAGGATAAGAATATTCTCTTAATTCTCTCATGCTCTACTACGTCTACCTCATCACCATCAAATCTTAATCCATCAGCTAGAGTGTCATACTGAGATCTAAAAGAAACCTCTGCTGGAGAATCATTCTCTGAGATTAGATTAGCCCCACTTAAAATTAAGTAAGATCCTTCATCTGTTTTTTCAATTAGATCAACAGTTCTAGTAACATCATTAGCGCCATTAGTAGCACCAGTAATAGTAACGTAATCATTAATCGATATGCCGTATTCATTTTGAATATCTACTCCATCGAAGAATAAAGCATTTTGAATAAAACTTAGATCCCCGAGTTGGTTAATATGTTTTACTTCAATATCCTCTACCCATGGACCTTGTCTCCCTGAGAAGTAGAGTTTAAGTGCTAGATCAATAGAGTTTCCAGTTAGATTGTAAAAAGAAGAAACAGCAGCATTATCAGAGTGACTAGCGGCAGTAGTGCCCAAAGCCCCACGAGTGCAACCAGTAAAAGTAGTGCCAGTCTTTCCTGTAAAGAAAATAATTTCATCATCTATTCTGACCCCATATTTAATATTAGAATCATAAGAAACTCCGTCAGGGCCAAGCACTCTAGAAAAAAAGTCTGCGGTAGAGTCAACCGTAATAGTAGTGACAACATTATCAATAGCTCCATTTAATTCAGTATCCCCTTTAACAAAAATATCTTGACGTTTTTTTTGATCAGGATGCGATAACTTAAAAGTCATCTTAGCAGTGCCCACATCCACTTGATCTATAATTCCACGAAAAATAGTTATATAATCTTCTGGCCAAGCTGTATCTGCAAAACCTAAAAATACTTTAGCCTTACGACCTAAGATATCTGGTAACTCTACACCGGGTGACACTAGATCTGAAACACTTCCATCAATATCTATTAAGGCTATATCCATGGTGGAAATAGTCGCGCCTGATGCTTTATCAGGATCTAGTTTTTGATTAATCTGAGTAGTAGTTCCTTCAAAGGTAATATTAGTTACTTGATCACTAGCTGAGCGAAGGCCACCAATAACCCAATCACTGCCGATAAAAAGCCCAGGATCACCGATGCGAATATATTTTTTAATGATTTGTAATCCATAAAGAGTATCTAACCCATCTATTTTGAATACCAGGTTAGGAGAGATATTATTTCTCTCCGCTTTAATTCTGGCATTCTTAGTTATGGTAAATGCCATAAGGTTATAAACTCCCTTTAGGACCCATGCAAATTAAATTTACAGCAGAATCAGTTACGCCGTTGCTTAGTCTGCATAAAACTGGTATTGCGGTGGCGGTGGCCGAACCAAAAGACTCACAGTTAGCAACTGTCCCTGCTACAAAAGTTGATGCGACACAAGTTGGAGCACTGGCAAAAATTCCAGTAGCAATTGTTACAGAATAATCGCCAGTAGAATTTCTAGCAATAGATGAAACCCAAGAACCAGATTGAGAATAAACAGTACAAGAAGCCGATGTGCAAGCCGTAGGGGATGCCATTGATCCACCACTTTCACCAAAACTAAGCCTTTCAATTCTCTCACTAACGGTTGATTGTGTTCCAACAACACCCTTTAAAATTGTGGCAGGAATTTCTTGATCTAGAGCGAAAATACTCCATTCAACAGTTCTGCTTCCAGCGGTTGAAGTGTTATTATTAATGTTTAAAGTTCCAGTTGTATAAACTGAACCTCTTAAATATATATTTTTAGCAGCAACAGAAGTGGCTTTGTAGATTCCACAAACTGGGATGGTGGTAAACATAACCGTTGAACCCGCTTGGCGAGTGGCAGCCGTAGAAATTTCTGTGGTGCCGTCATAAAGTTGTAAGTCACCTTGCTGGTTAGCGGTTCCGTTATAAGCAACTGGTTTTGCGCAAACATAATAAGAGCCAATTTTAACTGGAGTAAAAGTTATCCCAGGGTAATTGTTTCCTGGTGTTCCATCGTTGTAACTTGTTACGGTTCCAAAATTTCTATTTGTTCTTTCTGCAAAAGTACAACTAGCGTCAACTGAAACGGCATCCGTAAAAGATGCTGAACCAAATGTCCACCCGCAATCAGCATCGTGATAACCAGACCATGATTGACCAGCTTTATCAAAGCTTAAAGCGTTTGTTGAGCCGGCCCATTCAGTTATTGGAACCTCAAAATCAAATTGTACGTCTTCACCTGAACCAAATTGTGCATTGACTAAATCTTTATCCAAAGCATTGCTGCCATCAGGAGCCAAACTGTAATAAACGCGATTGTTTGTTGAACCATCGTAAAATAAAATGTGGTCAAGAGAAGCATAAGATGCGCCAGAGGTAATTCTAGTAATTCCACCAACTTTTGTCCCCTGAACACTTGAACTCATTTTGCTTGTATTAATAGTTAAACCTGTGGGCAATTCAATATAACCCTCAGCCGCTGCAACCGTTCCAATTGTGAATCTTCCTTTAACGAACATTCTGTCACCAACTTGTTGGTAACGAAAATCTGAAACAGAAATTGTTCCAAAGCCAGAAGTTGTAAAAGTTAAATCATTTTTCCATTCACTGATTGCTTGAGTGGTTGCAACTTGAAAATTTTCACCAATGTAAGCATCATCTAAATAAATAATTGCGGCGTTCGCAGTAGAAGAGATTTGTAGCTTTAAAGATCCTGTTGTGGGGCAAACAAAACTTAAGCCCACTGGTCTAAAAATAGTGCTAGCTGATAAAGTTTCAGAAGCTAAAACATTACTAGAGCCATCCATTACTTTAAAAGCAAGGTTTGCATCCCCACCTTTATATTTAATTCTTGCTAAACAACTTTGCCCATAAAGTGCTTTTGGAATTGAAACTGTGCTAGAAGTTAAAGTTTGAGTAGTAGCAGAAGCATCAAAGCTTCCTGATTGAAGTCCTGTTCCAATATTAGAAGATGAATCTAAAGCGAATGTTCCATCACTATTTGTCCACTTAGCTTTACCATTTTCAAACCCAGGATTATATTTGTCTAAGATGTTTTGGCGAACAAACTCTTGTCTGTCAACTTCGGTTAAAGCTGCAAACGTTAGAATGGATGTTAAAAAAAGTCCGTAAATTAATTTTATAATCATGTGAATGTACTCTCCGATTGGTAAATTTGTGCTCGTGCTGCACTTGTTGCAGGGGTGCTTTCATTAGCTGTATCCCTATATAATCTTACTTTTATTTGGTCTCCTGGAGAAATTGCAACTGCATTTATCTCTCCGATTGAACTAGTTAGGTCAAGTTCAACATATTGAGGCTCATCAACTGTTCCAGCTCCGAGGGTAGCTTCAGTATTTGTAGAGGTTCTCTGGTTTGTGGTAGAGTTGAAAGCATCAGTTCCAGTTCTAATTAAAGTAGATTGTGAACGCATGAACACATTTCCACTATTATCAGGACTGTAAAATAAAAGTTTTAATTTAACTGGAGATCCTGTTCCATAAGATGTGGGAACTTTAATCGTAGTGTATAAGTTTTGATCTCCATCAGCGGTGAAATGTGCAGCTTTAGCCTCATATTCTACTTCAATAGTAGGGGCACTTAAAGCTTCTACCCATTCTAAAGATCCACCAGATCCCCCACCAGATCCTGATCCTGCAGCAGATTTTACAACCCATCTAGATTGGTTAGTGTCATAAATAAATTCAACAGATGAATCAATAGCTACTTGTAAAGCAATAGATCCAGGAAGTTTTAATCTATCAGCAGCACTTGCTGATCCAGATTGATGATTAAAAGTTAGTATTTGAGAAGTTCCATTATGAATTACTACTCTTTTACCATCTGTTCCAGATGTAATACCGTTAATAAAAGTAGCAGTAGCACCAGTAATTTTAATTAAAGGGTTATAAGTCAAAGCATTTATTGGATTAGCACCAGCTACATCTGATCTAGGAGTAGCAAAATGATCTTCTATAATTAATCCATCTGTATTTGTTTTAAGACCGCCAAAACTTTGAGATCCTGTGGAAACAACTCCGCGCTGAGTGGGGCTAGCGTCAACAATATCGGCTGTCATATCTAGTGAGCCGATTAAACCACCATCATCTTGAATGGTGGGGCGAGTATCCATGGTAAATACTTCTCTAAAGTAAACTCTGATATTTTGTGAAGCTAAAGTGTGAGCAGTTTCTACTCCTGCTTCATTAGTGTAATAAGTTAAAGTCCATACTCCAGCAGCTTCTGTTAATCTTCCATAAACTCTTTGGCCATCAGCATCTTCTATAAATGTATCTGTGGATAATAATCTAATTTCACACTTGTTATATGAGCCAGTAGTAATAACTCCAGCAGTAGTAGTGTTACCACCTGAAACTTTACCAGTTAACTGAGCAGAAACATCATCATCTAGTCCTACAGCAGGACTAATAGTAAAAGTCTGCCATTGAGAAAGAAAATTATTAAAATCTGCTAGATCGGCTGCGCTAATTTGTGGGCCATCTCCTGCTCCACCTGTATGCGCGTGCCCGGTGGTATTATGAAATTTAGCATCTAATTTCCCAACAGCTACTTTGCGATTATCACCATTAGCTACAACGTTATTAGAAGAATAAACTTTCCTAGTAGCATCATCAGTTCCAACTACTCCAGCTGCGTCTGCTATTTCATTTTGATATTGTTGAACGTTAGTGATCGCATTACCAGAATCTGGATCTGTGGTATTTTCCATCCCCACAACACCGATAATTTTATTTACAGAAGGATCTGTTTCAGTTTTAGATACGAAAGCATTATTAAATGTAGTTTGATTCGCGACTTGTCCATTAGTAACTGACACTAGTTCCCCCTAAATTAATCTTCTATTAAACGCCATTTAAGTAAGCCAGTTTCAAAATAACCAGCGGCATTTTTATCATATAATTCTCTTAACTTATAACCTGTTCCATTGGAATAGTCAGGAGTAGATTCAAGTAATATTTTATAAAACGTTCCAGGTGATTCTTTATTAGGCATAAATTCTAGTGGGGAACGTGTTGTAGCATATTGCATAAAGTCTCTAGCATTCTCAAGACCTGTTGTTTTATTTAAAACAGGACCATTACAGGGCTGTCTAATGTTAGTTATAAAGCTAATATTGAATTGAAAGAATTTTTCTGTTCCAAACTTTACTACCTCTACCCTGCCACTAGCCGTTTTATTAATAGAAGCATCTGCTGCTTGTTGCCAGTCATCACTTGAAATATAACTTTGTAATTTAAATTGAGGCTCATACACAGATCCAACTGCATTATTACTAGTATAAGTAGTAGTTCCAGTTCTATTAGCCCCGGTGAATCCAATTAAAGTATAACCAGAGGTTCCTAGATGAGAGCCTGAAGCTACTCTTAAAGTAAATGCAGAACCTGCTGAAATAGTTAAAAACCTGGTGGTTCTATTAGCCGTAACTGTATAAGTAAAAGCTCCAGCGTCATTAAGTGCCCGTTCAACTTCATCAGCTATACCTTCTAATGTATATTCCCCTGGGTTTAATTCAGCGGTGAGTTCCCCTCCACCTTCATCAAAATCTAAATTAAAATTATTTTCATCAACTACGATGTTGTAATAAAACTTAGAGAATGTAGGTAATAACAAGCTCATTTAAAAGTTACCTTGTGCGATTAAGTTACCATTAGTATCAAACTGCTCTTGAATAATATTAGCTATTTCTAATCCAGTTTGTCGTCTATCTAAAATATTTCCCTGGATATTTACGTTTACTACAGTGCCCTTCTCCCTTTGAACCAGATCTGGAGCTAAAGCACCTACTTCTCCACCAGTGCCTGCAAAACCTCCAGACCCTCCAAACCCTGCCCCGCCACCAGATCCAGATGGAGAACCAGCTTCTCCACCAGCACTCGCACTAAGTGCCCCACCTAAAGCTATTAATCCAAGACCTGCAATAACTGCAGCCGCTCCAGATATACCAAAAATAGGTAATACTGGGGCTAAAGCCTTAAAACTTAGTCCGGTTGCTACCATTAAAGATCCAATTTGAATTGCCATAGCTCCTAAAGCTGCAACTACAGCCTTGCCCATAGCTTCAAAACCATTTGATCCCTTAACTAGAGATGCCCCTAGTTGTGAAAATGCTGCTGTCAAACCATTGACGATATTTGATTGGACTATTTTTCTAATAGCCATAACTGATTCTGATGCTCTTTGTTCTAATTGTAAAATCCTAGCGTTTTTTACACTCTCTATAGAGACTAATTGATCGGCAAATAACTGTTCATTTGCGCCCTGAGCTTGTTTTTTCTGTAAAAGAAGTTGTGCTTTCTGATCTTCATATTGTTGTAGTATTAATAATTTTTCACCAGATGCTTTAGCAAGAGCAAATCCCTCATCACTCTGTCCTTGCTGCTGAATAGCTAATACTTGAGCATTATTCTGAGCAATAGCTGTTAGCATTTTCTCTCTATCTGCATTTACTTTTTCTTGATTAAAAAATAAAGGGTTTTGAGCGGCGGTGGCACTTGAAGTAGCTGAATCTATAGGAGATTTCATTCTAGAATCTGCTTTAATTTTTGCTTGAACTAATTTTTCAAGCTCATCTTCCGTTTGCGATACTTGTTTCCTTAAAAGTTGAACTTCTATACTAACTACACCTGGAATTTTAGGACCTGCTTCAAAAGCAGCGAGTTGAGTTTTAAGATTTTCTAATCTAAAAGAAACTTCATCTATAGAAAGTTTCTCTCCACTCATCTTTTTTAAACTTAAAGTAAAATCTTTAATTGAATTACTAGCAGCTGTAATAGCTCCTGCTATGGATTGACTAAATGTATTATTAAAACTTGTAGCAATAAAATCATTTAAATCATTAAATGCTGTTTTAAGTTGGCTAACTGAATTAGATAATTTTCTAGTATCAACATCTACGCCATTAAATGCTTTAGCACCTTGTTCTAGGACTGCATTTAATATAGCTTGTTTTTTACCAGCTTCTGTTAAAGCATCTACTGAAACTCCTTGAGTTTTAGCAAAATCTTTAAGAGCTTTATCCTGGTCAATGATAATACCAATTTCTCTTAAGCGTCTTACGTTTCCAGTGGCTATAGCTTGGTTTATAGCTTCAAAATTTTGAACAACTTCCCCACCAAAAACCGCAGTGGCTTTACGAGCGATCTCTAATGTTTCAGGAATTACTTTGGCATTATTTCCAAGTTCAATGATTGCCCTATTGGCAGCTTGTATAAGGGATGTATCATCTATTAATCCACCGCTTGCACTAAGAAGTGATTCTTTAAGATTTTCACTAGAAAGCTTTGCTTGTTTAGATAAAACTTCAAACTCTTTATTTATTGCCTTAATGCTTTCGCCTTCAACACTTAAATCAAAAGCTTTTTTAACAGCTAATGCCACACCAGCAGCAGCAACACCTACTAATGCAAAATCTTTAGCAAAACCTTTTACTTCATTACGAACTGATTCAAGATCTTTTTTAACAGAATTATCTAATTTATTACCAAGATCATCAAAGCTAGATTCAAGATCTGCTTTAGCTTTCTTAGAAGCTTTCTCATCTACTTTAGGTTCTACATTTACTATAATTTTATCATCAGCCATCTATAATTTCCCCACCACCTAAAATATTAGCTAGGTTATCTAGGGTCATTGGCTTTTGTTCCATCATATGAGGATATGCAGCACTATAAAGCTTCTTATGTAGAGGCTTTCTAGATGAATCTTTCATATTTGGCCAATCTGCTAGCTTCATTTGATTTAGTAACTCCCTAGCTTCTATAACATCTATAGATCTCCAGAGTTTATCTACTAGGTTAGCGGGAAGATCCAGAATCCTTTCCGGATCTATCCCGTAAAACCTAACTAGTTTGGCAATTTTTAAATCAAATTCGCTTAGTTTTTTTTTGAGTCAGACAAAGCTTCACCGATTTGTTGGAACTCATCTAGTGAAACTTCTTTAGCTAACCCGGTGGGGAACCCTACCCCTTCAAGCCAATTAATCATAAGAGTGTAAAGGTTTTTGCCTTCACCATCTGCATGCATTGCCTCTGTGTAAGCCTGTTGTTGAGCAAGAGAAGGTCGTTTTGCCTTCACAGTTTGCCCATGAACAATTAGCTCAAGTTCCTTTGATTTAATTTCTATTGCCATAAAACCCCCGTCACCCAGTCAGTGACTATAAAATTAAAGTTACGCTTTAAAGTTTTGTAAATGATCGCCCTTAACAAATAGATTGGCTCTAGTGTCACGGCTTTCATCTGTATAACATTTAAATGTGCAACTAACAACTTCTGGATTTTCTCCTGAGAAAGTTAGTGATTCTGGTTTCAAATGAGCAAGCCAGAACGCCATATCTCTTGATCTATCTGATGCAGATAGTCCATAAGGATGTAGAATTAACTTTCCAGCTTTATCAATGATGTTAATTGAGTTGGTAGAAGTACCCCACCCAACAACTTCATTAGAACCACCAGAAGGAGTATAAACTTCTCCAGCTTGTTTTAAGATAAGCTTTAAGTTAGCTACATGAGTTTCTTGTAGAGTTATGCTAATCTCGGCAGACTTACCTTGACGAATAGAAGTCAAGATATCCGTTCCAGTTTGATGAGAAGTAATATCTAAAAGCTGCTCATCTAGAGAAACTTCAATATCACCATCACACAAACCAAGGTCATCATATGTACCTTGAACGTTAACAGTGTAAGTAAAACCAGCAAGGCCTACTCCAGATGCTACGTCTGTGGAATTTCCAGGCTGCATGTTACAAATACAAATACTTGCTCCATCAGCTTCTGATTCAAATGGTCCACCTGAAACTGCATCAATAGCGGCTGCAATTGCAGAAGCTACAGTGCTAGCAGATGCGTTTACTGCGAATGCTACTGGAATACCAGTAGATCCTACAGGAGCAGGGTCAACACCCGCACCACCTACGTTCATCCAAACGTGGTATTTAACTGCATCAAGTGCAGAGTATAAGAAAAAATAATCGTTATTATGAGAGCTAGCAACGTCAGCAGTAGCGACGACTGTTGAACACTCATACTTTCCGAATATTACTTTTACTGGCTCAATAGTTATATTGCCAGCGCGATTAGAACATCCCATGGTAAATCCTCCCTTAATTATTCAACGTCATCAGTGACGGCTAAAATTATTTCAACTACAAAGTTCATTTCAATTTTTGCTATACTACTATTATCTTCATCGACTAGAGGTTCGATAGTATAGCTATCGAAATCTATTCTTCTAAATGATGGAAGTGTTCTAAAATTCACAGCCAACATTTCACATAATATATTTTCTACTGCTTCTAAAGCAGCATCTTGAGATTCTATTTCTGATCTAAAACCTTTTTTCCAAATATTTACCACAACGTCATTAGAAAGCTTTTTAACGTGTTGGTTAATTGGCTCGGTAGATCCACCAGTAACAGAAACCCTAAAACTATTCTCGATAATAGTATCGGGAACGTCAATATCTAATGACTGATCAAGCCATTCTACATAGCCAATCTCGATCATTTTATCTCTAATTGTGGTTCGTATTTCTTTAAGCTCCACTTTTACCTTCTAGCCATGAAAATAGTTGAAGTATCAATACCTTCGGTTAGGTATAGATCTCCAGATTCATCTATATCAATTCTAGTCATAGCTTTATTCCTAGCTTGTCTTTCTTCACCCTCATATTGATTCTTTTTTTCTGACCAAACGTCACCAGCGGCGTTCTTAATGCCACCATAAATGAGAGAAAGTGCTTTGGATCTGGCCCATGCTTTAAATTCTGCAATATCTAAAATATCTTTCTTTTTAAATTTTCTACCTAGTAGGTTCTTCCATCCATGCTGATCTAGCTTCTCAAGAATATACTTCTGAGCTTGTCTATGAATGTTTAAAAAAGAATTTCTACCTGGAGCTACCCATTTTCTAATATCTGGCTCATATTGCATTAATTCTGCATCAGAGCAAAATAAGTTATCACCTAACACTGAATAAACTTTTATGTAATTTGATTCTGAATCTTGCTTCTCACCTTGAGTAGTAGTTGAGAAAGTAAAACCACTAAGGTTTCCATTAGTAGGTGGGGTATTCCAGTCACTAGATGCGTGAGTGATAGTAACGACCGCTGATAAAGCAGAAGATATAAAAGCACCTAGAGCATCGATTGCTGCAGCAGTAGCAGTAGCAACAGCACTAGCAGAATCACCTGCTGATATATCAACTTCTATCCCCGTAGCTCCTGAGATTAATGGATCTGTTCCCCCCGAGGCAACGTCATACCAAACGTAATATTTAGTAGCATCCCCACCTGAATATAACAGAAAGTATTTAGAATTTAAAGATCCAGCTACATCTGCAACGCATGTTACAGAGTCAACTTGCTGCTTATTTTCTCCAACATAGATAGTAGCTTTACGAGTTAAGTATTCAATTCTATCACTTGTGTATCTATCTTTACCTAAGAGATCAGCTTCTCCAAAAAATAATTGATTAAGAATAGAAACATAACGATTAGCACCTGTTTTAATTAATAATCCAAAAGCTCCAGTAGCTAGAATTGTAATTTTATCATCTGCACTTACTGAAACAGTATAGGTTAATGCTCCAGCAGCATCTAGCTGAGTTTGAATTTGAGTAGCTAATCCAGATAAAGAATAAGTTCCAGAGGTTAATGTGGCAGTTAGTTCTACACCACTCTCAGAGAAATTAAGTTTATTATTACTTGAATCAATATCTATTTCCCAGTTTCTATATTCCCAGTCTAAGAATCTAAGTGTGGGGCTAGCATTATAAATGCTAAATACAGGCTCATTCTCACATGGTTTAAGATACATTTTAGAGAAAGCTGGCTGGTTAGCGGTGTTATAGCTTTTTGATCCATCTAAACGAGTTCTATCTTTTAATTGAACTTCATCTTCATTTTCTAACTGTGAGAATATTGGCATTTTATACCCCGTCCTTTACTATCGCTGGTTGCCCACTGAGTATGGCAGCTTCTATTTTTTTTAATAATCTAATTTGTTGGATAGCTAAAAGATCTCGCTTCTCCTCTGGAGTATTATACTGCTTCATAAGAAGTATTAGATCTTCATCCATTTCACGTCTATAAATATCAATCTTCAACTATAGCCTCCCATGCTCCTAAGATATCGTCACAACTATACCAAGGATAAGAGTTAAATGAAGAATTTACTGGCTCAATAGTTTCAACAATTCTTTTAGTAATTCCACCTGAAACTTTAGTCGGCATTGTATCCTTAGATATTGAAGTGCTTAAATTAATGATGTTCGTTGTAATTTCCTCATCATCCATTATAACAAATACTTGAGCATTTCTAAACTTTGGCATTATGGTACATCCGTTTCAATATCACCGCTAGTTTGATTTGTCATAGTTCCATTAACAGAACCTTTATTATCTAAAATTGTTGGATAAGTGTCATTATCACCCATGCGCCACCAAGACAAAAGATTAGCGAAGGCAGAGTGACCATTTAAATCATCTGGTTGACCAGAATTATAAAGCTCACTTACTTCTGCTGCTGATAAAGCTTTATTCCAGATACTTATTTCATCTATGTTACCAACAAAAGGAAACCCAGAAAGTCCACGCGCACCAGCGATAAAGAAATTAGTGTTTCCCCAAGATCCTGAAAGAGCACCACTTGCTGGGGTATCTCCTACAACTGCATTTATATAAGCTCTAGCTCCACTTATATTTGAAGATCCTGAATAAGTTAAAACCACATGCTGCCAAATCCCCGCTGTTAAAGTTGAAGTAAAAATATGTGGGGAAAGTAATGCTCCAGTGGCTCTTAACTGTAAATATAATGCTCCAGTGGCAGAGTGTTGAAGGCTATAACCATGAACGTTAGCATCATTTGATACTTTAGATATCATACATCTTTGAGCAGCAACGTTATTAGGTTTAACCCATAATGAAATTGAGAAAGCCAAGTTATGTTCAAAATCAAAGTTATCTCCAAAAGTTACAATATCGTTTACTCCATCAAAATTTACTGAGTAAACATTAGCCATTGATACGCCTGGGAATAAAGACTGTCTATTATTCCAAATTTGATTATAACCCCCACCAGAAGCATATTCGATAGTATAGGCATCACCTTGGCGATATATCCTTGCTACTTTCCATGCAGCAGCACTAGTAGCAGAACCAGCTATAGCAAAACCAATAAAAGCGAAAGTTGAAGATAGCTCATCAATCTTTACATCCTTATCAGTAACATCTTTCTCAGCCTGTAATAATCTATAGATATAATCAGCTACTGCCATTATGTACCTTCCATAACATCTACAGCCCCAGATCCAGCATTTCTTATAGCCTGGATAGCTCCAGTGAATAAATTAGTAGAATCAATTATATGTTTCTCATCATTAGGAAGTCTTATGCCTTGGCCAACAACAGCGGCATCCGTGTATTTTAAATATACAACTGCACCACTTTGATTAAATATGACTGCACTCTTACGACTAGTATTAGAAGCTAGAATAACAGATGTAGTAGTAGTGACAGTGGGGCGAGTATTTGTAGCGGTGGCATAAGTTTGTTGTTTAACTGGTAATGGATTAGCGTTAGATATGGCAGTGCCACCTACGGTATTCCCCACCTTAATATAATAATTAGATTTATTTCCTGGAGTTACTTCTTCAGCAGCTTTTTTTAAAGCTTCTAATCCGTGATCATCTACAGCCACAAGATCTCCTTTAGAGACACATTAAATAATGGGCGTTAAGAAATTACGACTTCTTTACCTTTGGAGGTAGATTAGCGCGTCTTTCTTGTTCTTTCAATAGAAGTGCTAGGTATTGCATTCTTTCTAGATCTTTGTCCTTTGATAGTTTTTTCTTCTGAGCTTCAATTTGACTCATTAAAAGCTTATCAGAGTATAGTTGTAGTTCTGTCATAAGTTCCTTAAATCTACAGAGTTAATATCTATTCCATCAATATCTGCTGGAACAAACCATAAAGTCCATGAAGTCCCATCCCACACGGGAGCGCCATATATTTGAACTCTCACACCCAGATTATCAAGGAAACCTTGAATATCATCATGCGATTTTCCAATTACATAACGCAGCCGTGTAGTATTGGGTTTCATCTATTACTCATCAGCCATGTAGTAGCTAAAACCTACGCGTAGTTTACCAGCAGTCATTGCAGCAACAGCGATATCTACAACAATTTGTTGCTCATTCGCAGCGCCGATCTGATTGGGTACACCAGCAGCAGTGATAAGAAACTTATCTACTAAAGAAGCTACTGCAACAGCAGCAGAATATTTAGTAGCAGAAGCGCTATCACCAATAGATAGAGTAGCTGATCCACCAGAGGTGAATGCAGTCTCTACTACTGCTTGTGCGCTAGTAACTACTGCCCCTAAGGGAAGTTTGTTACCAGACAAACTAATTGTGCTTACAGCTCCACCTTGCACGGCGAAGTCATAAACATATTCTTGATAATTCAATTTATTTTTAATTCCCATTTTATATTCCCCTTTTCAATTAAGAAATGGTTACAACGCGCTTGTTGTCTAGTTGTAAGAAACCAGCAAGAACGTCTACGTTAACACGCTTACCACGAACACCGTCTACACCTAGATCATATTCTCCAATAGCTAATTCTTGTTGTGTAGCCATTGTGAAGTATGAGCTATGGAACCAGTAAGAGGTATTACCAACTACTGTAGTGAAGTGAGGCATATAACCTACCAAAGGAGGAAGCTCACCACTTGAAAGAGGCGCACCAGAAACTAAGAAATCAGAAGATATAAAGCCAGTGATGTTATAAACATCGTTTAACTGAGCTGAACCTAGAACGCTGTGTCTGTTCGACAAAGGAACGTTCTGAGCATCTTTTAATTCTTTAGCTTCTAAAATATCAGCAAGTGCTAAAGTTGTTCCAGAGTCATAGCTGATCTGATGATCAGGAGCTGATGCTGAAGGAACGGTTAAAGAAATGATGATGGCTTGCATTTTCTTTTGAATTGCATAAATAGCCATATCTCTTAATTTATCTACAAAAGGAATTGATTGCATTTGAGCTTTACTTGTTACGATAAAGTCTTTAACAATTCTCTTATTGATAACTAAAGATTGTTGAGTTGCTGTTACAGCGCTAGCATCCGCTTTAGCATCTTCTGCTAATTCGATAGCTTCATCAAATTCTGGGATTGTAGAAATTCTTACTGTGTCACCAAGTTGTTTGATTTCACCTTCGTAATCTCTGCTCACCAAAGAATTGAATGGAAGTTCAGCAAGTAGAACTTCGTACCATTTTTGAGACCATTGCTGAGGAACTAATACTGATACCTCAGAACTGGTTCTGTGCATATTATCTGCCATTTTAAATACCCCCTATAGGATTTAGTTTGTCATCGTTGAGCTTGGAAGATTCTGATAGCTGATTTATAAGCCAGCTCATCTTCTTTACTCTTAGTTTTTGCAAATTTCTTACTTAATTCATTAAGCATCTCTGGAGTAACTTTACTTCCACCATTAGGAATAACCCCAGGGGTGGTAGTGTTTACTGAAGGTGCTCTTGGGTCTTGAAATAAGAGAGGGTTTGTAGCTTTGAAATTTTGAGCGACAAGTTCTGCATTTAAAACATTCCATCTGCCAGTAGATGTGGTTTCAATTTCAACCTCATCTAATACAGAAGAATCATTTAAATACTTAACCGCTGAAGGATGTAAACCTAATTTAGCAGCAGCACTTTGCAGAGCTGATGTTTTAATAGAATTTACAACACTTTCACGAATCATTTTATTCTCACCCTCAAGTTCAATTACTCGCTTCTCTTTAGTTTCAGCAAGTTCTTTCCAGTTGTCGGTTTGTTTCATTTGTTTCACTTTAATATCTTCCAACTGTTTTAAAGCAGCGAGCTTCTCAGCTTCTACTTTAGCTAACATTTGTTTACGAGCGATGCTTTCTTTTATGACAGCATCTAACTCTTTCTTAGAAACAAATTCATCCTTTGGATTATCAACTGGGGCACTGCCTTCAGCTGGATCAACAATAGGATTTCCATTCTCGTCAACTTTCACATCATCACTCATAAATATTCTCCTCTGAGTCACCGACTCATGAGCCGTCTGTCACAGACAAAACGGGTAAATTGTTATATTGTAATTTAACTTGCTTAATCCCCAATCAGGACCAGACACTTAGATTATTTCCCTTTTTTTAAAATACCGTCAAGTATATCTGTATATAAATCGATAAGTCCACGCTTAATAGAAACAAGGATCTCATCGCCTTCCTTGTAGATAGGAATAAAACGTCTCTTAGGAAGGAACTTTTTTGGATCCCCATATTGATGCTTTAGTCCACGCTCTTTCATTTCTTGATCAAAGATCCCCACACTCACACCTTTTGAATTAGCCTCGTGTTTTAAGGCCTTTAACATATCTCCTGTCAATGTTAAATTCACTGGACTAGCCTTCTTATTAGGATATTTCTTCATTACATTAAATGGATATTTTCTATTAGCTGAAGTGTTAGATGACACCTTAGCCTTACTAGAGGCTCGACTAGATTTAGCTACAATTTTTTTTGCTTTTTTATTAGCGATGGCTTGCTTAGTTCCAGAATATGGCTCAAACTTACCCTCACCTTTGACTGGACTAATACCTTTAGTGATAAAAGATTTTAATTGATCTACTAAATAAAGACCGATACTTCTTTTATTTTTAACACTATCAATTTCTTTTTGTATTCTTTTAATAGTTGGAAGCTCAACAACTACTTTTATTTTCTTAGCCATTATAATAAATCCAATAAATCTAGATCACCTAGTAGATCCATTAGATCCTCAGACCTGGTAACTGCTGCTCTTATCTCTGTGTTAGATAGATCGCCCATGATATCTTTTAATACTTCATATAAATCTTTTTTAGTTTCTACATCTTTAAAGTCAGACTTCTTAGGAGTTGTGGAAGCTACTACTGCATCTAGAATAATATTATTTATTTGATCTGTAATATCTTTTTTAAAAGTAGATCCACTCTTAGCTAGAAACACTCTCTCCGGAAGATTTGATTCACCACTAAAGTTATTATGACCATCAGCTTTACCTGCATTCTCTGAGTCACCAAAGATCCCTATCTTAATTCCACTAGAACTATTTTTAAAATCTAATGAGGAAAGCATATTACCTGAGACTTCAAGATTAGGAATAGGAGAATAACCTTCTGCTTTTTTCTTAGCTCTATAGTCTGGAGATAAAGTTTTTTTAAACTTTCCACCTTCTATAGGAGATTCAACGCTACCTACTGATTTAAGAATCTGCTCTATAATGAATTGCCCCACCTGATCTTTAACATCTACTCTATCTTCACGAGGAACATCTGATAGATCTAGCTCAAGCTCACTATAAATATCTTTATCAGTGACAACGCTATCTATAACTTTAAACAGGTTCGTCTTGGCCATCTTCTACCTGATTAAGATTTTTATTAACCGCATCTTTAGCAGCGTTAGCTACTTTTTTCATTCTAGCCTCTAGAATCTTAGCTAATTTTTCTTCTGCTTGTTCATCAGTTAGGTCAGGGTTATCCATCTTAATAAGTTCTATTTCGGTATTTATTCCCAGATCCTTACGAATCTTAAGGTTATCTAGTTTCTCTTTCTCTGTCATAATAGGTCTTGCATCAGGGAAAGATACTTCAACTTTAATATCCTCAGGAATAACTAAATCTTTTAGTTCATCTACTAACTCACCAGTCTTAGAGTAAAGGTTAAGCCACTTAGCTATAACCCTCCACATCTCAGGTTCTCTATCTTTAAAGATCTGCTCCTGGTCTTGAACATCTTCCATGGATTCAGCTTTATCTAGAATCATAGCGATACCATTAACTGGGTTATTACCAGTGCCAAGGTTAGACGCTACACCTGAAGTTGAAAGATTATTAGTAGTTAGCATTAGAGCTACATACATTTCAATAAGCTGTCTAAGTTCTGAGAGTGGGGGATTGGCAGATAAGAAACCAAGAGTAGGTGTTGGCTCATCTTTATCCTTATGCTCAATCTTAATTCCCTTATTAGGTCCGATCTTCTGCCCTGCTGGTAGGTTAGCTCCAGTCATATAGAACTGGCCATAGCCTTGAGTAACTCCAACATGCATAGTATGAGTGATCATTGAATTAACTAAAACAGATCCATCTACTAAGTCATCGCCACCTTGTGCCCAGAATTGTCCATCCTGATCTAAAGCAAAGTTAAGAATGGTTAATTCATGAATAGGATTTTCCATATTGGTATTAGTAGAAATAACCGCACCAAGATCATCGGTGGTGAAATGATAATTCTCTGACCACCATATAAACTGTTTATTATCAGCATCCTTATCAGAAGGACTATCTGCGATCATTTGATCTTTATTATCACCCAATGGATTAGATGCAGTAAGCGTGTGAGCTTTAAGCATTTCATTAGTGAGTGGGGCATTAAGACCTAAAGATAATTCTGGTTTAAAGTGTGAGAAAATATAACAAAGTGGTTTCTCATTATCATTAGCATTCTCTACAACGTCATAAAGAAATGGAGCAGTAGGCTGGTCCTTAATAGTATATTTTTCTACACCCTTAACTATAACTTTAGTGGGCTTAATATACATGCTCATGTTCTTCTCTAATTTAAGAAGTCGATTAAGTTTTTTCATATTAGAGTTAAGACTTAGATACTTTGCTAATAGTTCTACTTTTTTAGTTAGTTCTTCATCTACTTTACCATCTTTATTCATAGCTTTACGATCAGCACCCATCGCATAAACACGTGCTAGCTTATCAATAATCTTCCTACATACTGAAACGTTAGAAACTGAATAAGCCATTTCTTCTACAGTATCTTGATCAAGCCACTTTAGAAGATTCTCAATTACATAAAGAGCTGTCTTGTCTTTATAGACTTGATACTTTTTAAACGCTGCTTGCTTTCTATTTTTATTTTCAGGTTGACAGATCTCGTCAATAATTTGTTTACGAACTTCAGGTTTTAATATTTCATCTTCAGTATAAATTTTCATGAATGATCCCCGCTATTATCTAACTTTGTAGATACCACTACTGTTAGGTTTAACTCCACTAAATGGATAAATAATATCACAGCCATAGTCTAGACCATCAGAGGCATGTGTCAATTCTTGATTCTTCTTTACCTTCTCTAATGTAACCACATCTTGCTCAACGAGTAAAAGATCTTTCCTCATTGTGGGCATCTTCAATGGGTTAATTACTATCATCCCTTTCTCTAATAAATTACAAACGTTTAGCTGTCTAGTCCTGATCAATGGAGCTTTCTTTTTAACCTTAATATTATAAAACCCTTCACGCTCAAGGATCTCTATATCAGGAGTTCCCTTTGTTGAACGGGCCTTGCCTGCTGGATCTGGATAGATGATTGTATTCTCTGGATAATATCCACGGGCCTTTAATGCATCTGCCATCTGCTTAGTATCTGCACCATCAGGAATAACAATTTCATCTACTCCAACTAGTCTAGTTTTATTATTTAAAAATTGTTGTTGCCAGATGGTGGCCACGAAAGGACTAACGTTAAAGTCCATAAAGCAGTGAACAGGTTTATTATCATCATACTCTAAAGATTTATTCTCATTAATTTTAGGATTATAAGCATAGTAAAACTGCTTTCCATTAAGATTAACAAACTGTCCATGAATATAAGATTCAAGAGACTTCTGGTCAAATGCCCCTTTAAGAGAATCTATATATTCTGAATCTAGATTATCTAAATTGTCATAAGTAGATCCATAAATTACCTTAGTTTTGTCACCAGGTTTCTCTACAAAAAAATCATAGTATTCACTAATAACACCCTCTGGTGTTCCACAAGATGCTATCTGTGGACAAGTTGCCTTTCTCACCCTCACACGAGAAACAAAGTCTCTATATCTTGGATATGGAATAAGAGTTACTTCATTAATAACTCCGAATCCCCAGTTAGGACCTCTAGTTTTTTTCTCTCCAGACACTACATAGACCTTCCCTCTACTCCAGGGGAACCTATACCAGTGATGCATTTGATTATATTTATATTTAATCTTATTGATGTAACAAACTTCTTCAATCATCGGATTAATATCCTTCATAAAATCTGTATATGAAGGGCACATTAATCCACCTGGAATATCTTTATTTAATAAAGAAAGTTGAAAGAGCTTCATGACTAATCCATAAGTCTTTCCAGTTCCATAACCAGCAGACAAATGCAAATGACGAGTGACAATATCCTCGTGAAAATCTCTTTGAGGTTTATTTTTTATATAAGATATAACTAAGTTCATTACTTATCTTGAAAGATAATATCATCTACTCTATCATCTTCATCATCCTTATCAGGATTATGAGACCAGCCACATAAGTTATTTAGACAATAGATCAGCATATAATCTGACTTCTCAGCTCTCTGTAAAGCCCTCTGAATAAGAGAGAACTTCCTTCCAGCCATATGATAATCTCTAAACTCTGCAAAGGTCATATTGAACTCACGATCAATAATTCTCTCTACTGATTTCTTAGAGATCTCAAAGTGAGAAGCTGTCATAGAGATAGTAGGTTTATACTGCATGAGCTTCTTAAGCTCTATGAGATTAATCTCTACTCTATTACGACCAGCAGATTTCTTCTCTGCATCAGGTATATGCTGCTGAATTTTTCTTTTAAGTCTGGGTTCCTGTTCCATTGACTTCCCTATCTACGATTTTAATTCCAGTTTCTGGATCAACACCGTTACCATTCTCGTCAAGGAAACTAAACTTAGTATCTTCATGATTCTTAGCTATAGTGGATTTAACAATTTCACTCATAGCCTTCTCATCAGCATTACGTTTAAACGCATAAATAAAATAATCAGTGAAGCTACTTACTAAAACATTTAATCTAGTTTCATCAATAAGAAAGCTATTACGCTGTTTTAAAATTTCATTAGAAATATTATTAGCGAATAACTTAAGACGTGATTTTCCAATATCAGATTTAAGTAAAGCATCTTTTAACTCTGTTGGAATATCAGTCTTTAAAGCAAGAGTGCTCGTGATGATGTTATAAACTTTATTATGAATCATGCGATAACGCCTGGAAGAACAGTTTTATTAACTTCTACTTGTTCTTGTTGGATCGCTTTCATATTCATAGAGCGAATAGTAACTACCTCTGATGATAGGTATTCAACTTTATGAACGTGGCATTCTTCAATAGTATCTTTATCATCATCTGCAGGAGCGTATGAAATTTCCCATTGATGTGTCTTTTTATTTTTCTTTCTAACTTCTTTTACAGCAGGTCCACACTCTACCTTTGGCGGCTTATTAGGTCCTTGTGGGGTAACTGTGATCTGATGAAAGTGTCCAGCAATAGCTGTGCTCTTAACTTGTTTCTTCCCACTTGAATCATATGTATGAAAGAAATGGCAATGTTCTCTCTCGGTATATTGAGGAACTGGAACTGGCATTTGAATAGAAGGCTTATCTCCAACTTCTGTAGGAGCATAGTTAAAAACATCTTTAGCTACTTTTAATTTGTAGTGGTCAATATGAATTTGCTGACTACCTCTTAAGATTCTACCAGTAGCTTCTACTACAGTGCCTGGAGCTTCTTTAAGTTTGTAACCACTCTCATCAGCTTTATTTTGTTTTTCTACTTTTGATTTTAATTTAACTTGGACAACAGGTTTATTTTCTTGATCTTCACTCACGTTTCCCCCAATCAGTTTAACGTAAAAAGACGTAATGCCTTTTATATATATAGAAATTAAAGTCTATTTGTAGAGTTTGTCAAGGAGAGATTAAACGCCCGGCTTCCATGGTTGCATCGTCCTTGATGATATCCACCGGGCATCATTAGTGTATATAAGATCCATCAGATTTTTCAACACCATTAAATTCTGCCATGATTAAATATCTATTGATTATTTCACTAAGCTCCTGAATTGTGGTCATTTCTGACGCAAGCTTTACCCTTATTAGGATAATTTTGCAGTCATCTGAGATATCAGCTACTACGGTAGAGTCACCAATCTTAATTTCTTTAGCCATATCACTCCCAGGGAAGAATGAGATTACACAAATCTGAATCCCATATTACCTCGAGTGATGGAGATTTATAAAGTCCAGTGGGGGAAATATAAGGTCTGCCTAAACCAGCAAAATCTTCTAAGTTTAAAACCAGGGTTTTTTCAATATCAGCCTGGTAAACCAACTCTGAACAATAAAGTGCTTTAACTCCAAGTTTAAACTCTATATCGTAAATCTTAACATCTTCAAAACTCTTAACCTTTAAGGTGAATCTTTTACGGTAATCTTCTGGCCAGAATGGGCATCTAAGAATTACTACACGAGACGCCTCATGAACAATGTCATAGAAGAAGCTCTTCGTGTATCCCTCTGAAAGGATCTCTGCAATTTCATATCCCGGATAATCTTTATCCCCTTTCTTACCTACACAAACTGTAGCGTGAGAGAACACGCCTTTAGTTATAAATTTAATTGAAGCTCCAGTATAAGCCTTAGTATCTATACAGAGAACAATATCTCCAGGTTGTAAACGCTCATAACCAGAATGATATTTATAACCTTTAAGAGGAGGAATTTTAGTAGTAAATCTTTTACCAGGCATGAATTTTAAAAGAATCCACTTATTACATTTAGTAGTTAGATACCATGCTAGTATTCTTCTAAGCTTAGTAAGGAATAAATCTAGGACCATTTTCATCTATGTATCCCCATCCTAGTGTCCATTTAACATATTTACTTGGAGTATAGCTGAGACCTTTTGATGTTGGATCTCCACAATATCCCACGTCTAACTCCCATAGAATTTTATTTTTAATTTGTCTACAGTCCATACCACCCCGGTGGGTGTGGCCATGAACTACGTTAGCTAGAAAATCATCACGGTGCTTTCCTATGCCAGATAAGTAACCATGAATAAAATCAATTTCACATAACTCATATGACTCCCGTGGATCTGTAATAGTGTGAACATTATCAAATTTTAAAAGTTTATTATAAAGATAGTATTCAATCATGTGCTCGGCCGAGGGCTGCACTTCTAAAGTTCTTTTTAGAGGGCGAATATCATGATTACCAAGAATCTGGATACATTTTGCATCTGGAACTAATTCTTGAAGTTTCTTCCACATCTTCTCAGCCATACCCCTTGCCACCTTCTCCTCCTCTTGAGGAGTATAAATATTATGGCTACGAGGAAATTTAGCGTGAGAGTACATATCGTAGATATCACCTATTTGAATAATAAACTCAGGCTTAGTTTCAGGCTGCTTAGCAAAGTTATATATTTCCTCTAAACATTTATGATGGACAAAAGGAAAATGTAGATCACCAATAATTAAGATCTTAGGATATTTACGAGAGCGTTGATAAGGTTTTGGAACAAAATTTTCAAGTTGCCTATGAATGTCTTTTTTGAAGATTTCATTTGTGATTTTCACTTTCTTATTTAGCTCAAGACCTGCAGCTAAAAGTAAATCGTTATATCGGCCGTTATAGAATTTTTCTACAGCATATTTACATTTAATATTAAAGTCATAGAACTCAGTCCTGGTGGGACTTCTACCAAGTTCAATAGCTAAGTTTCTGATCTCATTTATTAACTGATGTTGATCCATCAGGTCTAGACTTACACACTTTTATAATAAAACAAGGTCTAGTTTTTAGGTGACAATTGTTTTTACTTGATGGTTACAATTAGGTGACAATTAATTTTCACTAACTAGAATTTTATTTTTAAGATACCACACGTCTATTTTTTCTTCTTTTTCTTGTTCTGTTGTAAATGGATCTTCTAAGATTAGATTTATTTCTCTACAATGATCTTCTAAGCGTCTTAATCTTAAAGGATCAATGCATTCATCATTCTTTACATTCACAAGTTTTTTCTTCACCTTTTATAGTGTAAGATAAAACCTGATTTTTACAAATAGTCTGACACCATTTAACTGTATTATCGTTAACATATTCTTTTTCAGGTAATCCAAAAGCTACATAAACTACTATTAGTAAAACTAGACCAACAAAAACGCTCATAATAATTTCTTTAATTTCTTCCATTTTATTTATCCTTTATAAAAAGAAAGCCCCAGGTCATAACTCTGAGGCAGTTCTAAGCAGTTGTGTTTCCACACCATAAAAAATTAAAAGCTAACTAATTTAAATTTACAACTTATTTTTTTATAGAATAGCCACAAGATCTACATTTTAGGTAATGGCCCATATCCGCCATATATCCGCCACAATCAGGACAACTATAATAAGCAATTCTATCAGTCATTAAATCTATTTTATGCAGCTTAAAAGCTTCTTAAACAGTCCAGAAAAACAAAGCCCCTAGAGGAGGCTAAGGGCCTTGAACCAACATAAGTATGTGCGTCTTGGAGACTAATTTAATAGTTATCACAAATATCTATAAAATCAATTATTTTTAGCAGGGCCTCTTTTATAATTACAAGCCTTACACACAGGCTCTACGTCTAGAGGTTTAAGATAGTCTCTATGGTCATAAACCTCTGCACCTTTATTGCAATCTAAACATGATAATGTTTTTACTTTAGGTATTTGTCCTGACCTTACAGCAGAATAAACTAGTTTTTTTGCCGCATATCCTGGAGAGTTTTTAATTAATTTATTCCTAAGTTTAGTCCAAGCTTTCCCAAACCTAGTCTTTCTCCATTTACGAGCATAGATCTTTTTACATTTAGGACAATTACGTCTCATTTTACCAATAGGATGCTTTATATTAGTTTCTAAACAATTTAAAATTGGATTCATAAGATATTATTACTTAAAGTTCTATGTATAACAAGCCGATAGTATAGGTATGAAGATAATAAGACCTGAAATTACCCATGAATGTAACACTTGTGGGTCATCTCATACCAAAATTCCCCAAGATGCTAGGCCACAAAAGGACTTTGATGGAGTAGAAATTATTGGGTATTACTGGGAGTGCTCTTGTAGCTCCACCATGTTTATTTTAATAAAGCCTATAGAAGAATATGAAGAATTATAAATTGGCACACTAACAGCATATCTAACCTATTAAGATAAGGAGATTCAAAATGAAGTTAAAAAGAGGAACCATATCAAAGTTATTAGGAGTTTACACAGAGGGTGAATTAAATAAAGCCATGTGTTTAGAGAAGGTGCGCATATTAAAGGCTGGCCTTAAGAAGAATAAGTATAAGGGAAAGCTTTTAAAATACGCAAAATATTATGCCAACTGGTATAAGTGGAGAGCGACGCATAACAGAAGTAAATCTGCCTAAAGAATTTTTTCTTTAATGGTTTGTGCGATGGATTGCATAAACTTTGGCATGACTGCGTTGCCAAGCCTTGCCACTTGCTCTGAATAATTACCTACTAATTTCCAATCTTCAGGGAATGAACATAGAAGCTTTAGCTCATTAATAGAGAGGCAGCGATCCTCTAATGGATGATACGTCTGATTACCTGACTGCTTTAATAAAGTCCTAATAGGCTTACTATTAGAAGCTCTATAAGAGCTAAACCAGTGACCCTTAGGATGATACTTAGAGATGCTTTCACCCTGACTAACTCTACCCAGATATCTCTGGGCTAGCGGGAATACCTTTGGAATTTCTCCCAGATCCTTAATATCTTTTGTAGCCTCTTTAAAAGAAACTATTTTATTACTAGGGGTGGGGAACACTGGAATTTTATTAAGATCCTTCCTTACACCTATAAAAATAAGTCTTTCTCTTGACTGGGGTACACCATAATACATGGCATTCATTAATTTACATTTAACGTTATAATTTCCTGATTTAATTATTTGAAATAGCTCTAAAAACTTTCCACGCATTCTACCTTTAATCATCCCTGAAACATTCTCCATCACAAATACTTTTGGTTGAAGCTCAGTTACTAATCTCCAGTAATGATAAAAAAGATTATTTCTAGGATCTATTACTTGTCTTTTACCTGCCGTGGAGAAACCTTGGCATGGTGGAGATCCATCAAAAACATCTATCTCACCTACTTTTAAGTTACAAAACTCTAGAATTTCTTGTGATGAAACTTGGGTAATATCTTTATGCCATATAGGAACATCTGGGAAATTAAGTTGAAAGCTCTTAACCGCATAAGCTTCCCAATCTATAGCTAATAGTTCTTTATAACCTGCCCAGTGATAACCCAGGGATGAGCCACCAGTTCCAGCGAAGGTAGATATTACTGTGGGATTTTTACCACTAGTAACGGTATCCACAACTAGGGCACTCTTTCTCTGTTGGAAGATTCTCGTCTACTTCTTTCTCATTAGCTTCAAATTCTGCGGGTTCAATCTTAAAGTCTTTAAAACCTAAGTGTTCAACATCAAACTCTGGGCCATAATCAAGGATATCTTTACCAATTTCTGCCATATCTAATTCTGCCCATAAAGCGATGGCATTGTCCGAAGTTAGAAAGGCATATTCCTCAGCTTCATCTTTAAAATCTTGGTAATCTACCGGAGCTTCTTTTAAACCTAGGTGTTTAAGAGCCTGTAAACGGCCATGGCCAGCTACGATGAATCCAGATAGGTTAGACACTATAATTGGATGACGAACGCCTTGGTGAGCCATTAGCTTAGCTAAACGCTCTATCTGAGACTTAGGATGAATGTTTCTATTCTTGGGGTGAGGCTTAAGATCAGTGAGTAGTGTAATTTTTTCATACTGACAGTTAACCATAATTCTCTTATCTAGTAGCATTTTGACCCCACCTTATTATCTAAGTATTATAAAAAAATAAGCCCCACTAAGAATCTAATTTACATTATTTCCCTAATGGGGCATAAAAGAACCAGCAACGATCTTTAGTGAAAGTTTTACCTGTAGTATTCCTAAAGGTCAATTGCAAAAAATACAAAAGTTTTTATAGGAAAGATTAACCAATGATTGGTTATCTAAAAGTAGTGCGGTGTCTTTAAGCGCATCGTTAGCTTTATAGCTTGAGAGTTGCCAAAATACCTACTCTATGCGTCCCTGGGGGGATGTGATTAGCCTTCTACTGTTGTGTAGAATGAACGACCGTAAACCCGGTGGCTCCGTTTAAATACGTGAAGCTCTGGCGAGTAGGAATAGTTAGTCTAGAAAGATAACTAGGGGGAATGGGATAAAAACCATTGAGCCAGTATGCGGCTAGGAACCACTCAGAGAGTAACCGAGCATACCTAGATAGCGTGAGTCTAAGGTCACGTCGACGATGTAGAAAAAGTAGTAACTGCCATTTGGGGGTAAGGGGGAACCTTACTTCCGGCTCTGATGTAGAGGTAAAAAAATGAGAATACAAAATTGTAAAAATTGTGGAATACGGATTACTAGATTTAAAACTAAAGCTAATAAAAAAGGTAAGTGTAGACAAAAGTGTGATGGTATTCAGAGGGATAAAGGTGGTTATCCGCTTAATCCAACTCTTAGAAAGGAAATGGTATTAAGGGTAACTCTTAAATCAAAAGAACACTTAAAACAAAAACGAATCTTAGATAAAACGATTATTATTAGGAAAGCTGGTGGACAAGTAATAAGGAAAGATAATCGAATAGTTCTAGATAAAAGTTTCTATTTAACTAGGCAGTGGCAAGAATTAAGGTATGAGGCTTTAAAGAAGTATGAAAGAAAGTGCATGGTTTGCTTTAGAAGTAATACTGAGTTACATGTAGATCATATTAAACCTATCTCTAAGTTTCCTAATTTTGCCCTAGAGTTAACTAACCTACAGATCTTATGTAGAGATTGTAATTTAGGAAAGGGTAATAAAGACACTATTGACTGGAGAATTTCATCTTTACTATCCCCACCACCTACAGTATAAGGTTTATATTACAAGATAAGATAAAGGAAATTTATGAAATTATTATTAGTTTTACTCTTTAGTGTAAGTTCTCACGCAGATTGCGTAATCATGAAGATGACCCCACAAGCTCCAGATATTAATGGATGTGTAGGGTGGAAGTGGGAGTATGTACCTGTAAGTGCTACTAACTGTGCTCCTATTCAAGCTCCTAGTAATCCAGTAGCTAGATTTAATCCTGCTATCGATCCTAGCGACTGTATGTTTAGGAACACTGCGGGGAGAACTATTAGTCTCTGTAAATGATACCAGCACCAGAGTTTTTTCTTCCCGCTGGATTGAAAAAAACTTTGTATAATTATTTAAGACGACTAAGGGGTAACATGGATCACGTTAAGATAATTAGATCTAAGCTTTTAGATTATGAATTAGAAGCTGAGAAGGTGGGGGAGTATTACCATAATAAATCTTTACCTCAGGCAAGCTGGGGAGATGTTGCTTATCTCTTAGATCTAGTAGATACGTTAAGTGCTCAGATAAAAGAGTTAGAGAATAAAACAGGGGGATAATATGAATGAAGCTAGAATCTTTGAAGGAATGTATAATGAAACTGTCAAAGATGCAGTCTACTTAGCTAAAGAAGTTGATTTATTAACTTTAAAATTAGATAAAACTATTCAATGCCTTAAATACTATGCAGAGAAGAATGGGAAGAATAGTAAAGCTGCAGTGCTATTAAAAGAATTGGGGATAGAATAATGGGAAAGAGAAAGCAAGTCACAATACAAGAATGGGAACTAGCAATTAGAAAAGCTAGAGCATTCATAAATAATTACGATAAAGTTAGATGGAAAATAGTTGATATCGCTTTAAGTGTCTGTGAAATAAAGCATGGGGGTAGAGTTCATGAAACAACTTTTACTCTGTCAAGATTCGCTGCATATATAGAATTAAATAGAAAAACTTTAATGGAATGGGTCAGAGTTAAAAAACTAGTAGTGGATAAGCTGCCTGATGTAGAGCTCAAAGATAAGACGAGATATAGTTTCGAAGATTTAACTAGCACTCTAAGAAAAGTTAATCCTGAATCTACTCCTAAAGAAGTCTTGATGCACTGGAAAGATCAATTAAATATACCTCCTTTTAATAAAAAGTTTATTAAATATAGAAAGCATCTTGATACTATTTTATATAACGCTCAAAACCCTATGAGGTTAATGGAAGTTGATGAGAAGCTATTGCTATTAATGGCAGATAAGTGCGATTTAATTTCAAAGCTGCTAAAAAAAGAAGTTGAATTTAGAAAGAACTTCTCTGTAGAGCAAAGATTAACTCAAAAAAATCTTCAAATTAATAAAGCTGTAGAAGATGCAAGCGCAGTTTATTATGAATAGTGATAACTGGAACATAATTAAAGGCACTAAAATAATTTGCCCTAATTGCCTTACCCCACAAGGAACTTTTACCCATAACGTTTCCTCATATCAAAGACTTGATGATCACTCTATAGAGTTCTTAATAGGTAGAGTTAGAGTAGAAGATCCTGAGGATCTGGGAAAATATAAAACACTCACCATATCTAAATGCTGCCTAGTTCCCTGGTGTAAGCAGGGTAATTTTTTTATTGAAAATGTAGGATGGTATCCATATTCACCCTACCCGAAAGAAATAAATGTTAAAAACTAAAAATAATTTTTTAAAAAAAATAAATAAAACAGAAAGCTGCTGGGAATGGTTAGCTGGTAAATATTGGGATGGATATGGTAAGTTTTTTTACAAAGGTAGGCAATGTAGGGCTCATAGAGTTTCATGGGAAATTTTTAATAGTAAAATTCCTTACAATAAACTAGTATTACATAAATGTGATAATAGATCTTGCGTGAATCCTAAGCATCTTTTTATAGGGACAAATAAAGATAACTCTAGAGATATGGTAAATAAAAAAAGAAATAAATTCACCATTTATTTAGGAGAAGATTCTTTTAAATCAAAATTAGATAAAATAAAAATATTAAAAATGATTGAGTTAAGGAATACAACTAACCTTTCTTATAAAGAAATAGGCAAAATATTTAATGTGAATAAATCATCGGCTAGATTAGCTATTAATAAAATTACATGGAAACATATCTGGTTATGACTAAAAAAGAAACCATAAAAGAAGTAAGCGATATTATTGGTAAGATTAATTCCATTATAGATAAAGCTGATAAAGTTTTAGATAAGATGGCTGTTACTAATGTTAAAAAACCTAATCTCTTAGATAAGATTTATGAAAGCATCGGACCCAACGCAATGTGTGAAATTATAGCGGAGAGACAGGTCACAGAAAGATTTGAAAAATATTGGCTAGACTTATCTAAGCAGATAGAGTTTAGTATGGAAGAACAAGATAAGATTAAAAAAGCATGGCATAAGTGCCACTCTAATGAAGAAAATTTAGGATATAATGAGCAGGGTAATAAATCCTAAAATAGTAAAGAAGATAGATTCTCAATTATGCAAGACGTGTTTTGAGAACTATCAGCAGCATAAGCCTGTACTTCATATGGATTGCTTCAACATTATTTATAAGTCCGGGGGTAGGGATGTTAAGTATAAACCAGATTAAAGTTTGGAAATCTTCAAACTTAGATAAACTCACTTCACTAAGAAAATTAAAATCTATGGGATCAAGTTATAAAGATCTAGATGATTGGATCATGATGACCTCTAGTGAATATCAATTAACTAAAATGTTTTTCGAAGAACTAATAAAAAAGGTTGAACACCTTGAAAGGATCACAGAATGAAAAAAGTAACTAAAAAAACAACTAAATCTAAAACAGTTAAAAAAGAGGGGAAGAAAAATGCAAGTAACAAAAGTGTTAAAGCTAAAAAAAGCTACTAAAGAAGAGGAAAAAATTAATCTTCATTTTAAAAGAAGATTAGAAGATATTAATACGTTAAAAGATGTACAAAAAAAGGCTCTTAATGTATTTTTGAATGCTACTAAACAGCTTGTAGAAATGGGTGTTGGAGTAGAATTAAACTAATAATATAAGGATAATTTAAAATGGATAAACCACAAGCGTATGCCTGGAAAGATGGGCAATTAGTTTCTTGCTGCTTTGTTAAGATTATTGATGATGACGGAAATTTACTTCATTCATTTGAATCTAAATTTATCTCAGATAATCTTAGACATAACATCGGAAAATGGGCTAAAGATTATGATGTTAAATGGTTAGATCAGCCATGGAAGAACCAAAGCTTTATAGATGCTATTAAAAAATATGAATTTAATTACGGTATAAGATTAGATTGTAGAGAATATTAAAATTTAAAAAGGAGATATAAAATGAATATTGTTCATGCTCAAGTAGCTGTAACAGAAGAATTAGGATATGTAGGAACAAGATTAGAAAATGTTTTAGCAAGTGTTAGAGGCCATCAGCCATCAGGACCTGTTGAACCAACGGGACTTAAGCAAGCTCACTGTCTTTTAACTCAAGTTGAAGTTACTGTTAAAAATTTAGAATATGTAAAACAAAAAGTGAGTGAACTTGAAACACTTCTTACATCTGGTGACGTTGTTACTCATAATAAAACATCTACACCTAGTGTTTCTATGGGTGGAAGATACTAATGGAAACACAAGAAGTAGATTATTTAAAAGCTCTTAAAGAACCTTTCCCTGCAGATGATATTGAGTGGAGAGTTGGAAGATGTGGTAAATCTCAAGATGGTAAAATCTGGGCAACGTGTTTAGCTTATATTGAAGCGAGAGCTGCTCAAGATAGATTAGATGAAGTAGTAGGTCCTGAGAATTGGAAAGTAGAATATACCACCGTTGGTGGTAAAGATGGAATTGATCCTGGGATTATTTGTAAACTATCTATTGGG
>Ga0105347_1000102_pt1 | contig 40019 bp, 30 predicted proteins | sample EasRivMeERMLT890_FD_89677 | JGI IMG/M metagenome (GOLD analysis project Ga0105347, IMG submission 89677) | Soil microbial communities from meander-bound floodplain in the East River, Colorado, USA - East River MetaG ERMLT890 | ecosystem: Environmental > Terrestrial > Soil > Floodplain | place... | reverse complement strand
TCTATTGACCTTGTATTGATCGAATTTGCACATGCATATACTTCCGAAACTGTTCCCGCATCGTTTCATCAAGAATCTCGCGGCTCACTGACTCAATAATCATTTCCAACTTAGTATTTGGGAACCGGTCAGATGACTCCCCAATCGCTCGAATCTGATCACGGAGTACAATGTGCGCCATCGGACCCATCGCTTCGGTGAGCGCACCGACCAAGGCATCCAAAAAACTGGCTGGCACACGCAAAGGAACGGGTGAGATTTTGGGAGGCGGTCTAACGTTTAGCGCTTTCGGCTCCAAGCGTGCGATAGCGGGTCGTATCTCGGTGGACCCCACTCCAAATACTTGTCCAGAATTATTCCCGCTCGAATTATTGACGACTTGGCGAACCGGCCTAACGCGTCCCTCTATGTTAGCTGTTATGCTAAGGTCCTGCGCCACTTCCTTTATAATTGCGGCGTCAATATCTTTTTTTCCTAGGGCATAACCGGTCAGCAACGCATTGTCACACAAGACGTTTACAAGCCTTGGAATCCCGCCTGAATACAAGTAAATGCTTTCCAGGGCGCTAGGGGTAAAGATTGCTTGGCCTCCGCCCGCGACCTTCAAACGATTTGATACGTATTCGCAACACTCTTTTGACGATAGGGCACGCAAATGGTGACGTAGCATGACTCGTTGCTTAAGTTGTCGTAATTCAGGTGAATTGAGTCGAACAGCCAACTCAGGTTGACCGACCAATAGAATTTGTAATAGCTTATCCTTCGAGGTCTCAAAGTTCGACAATAGCCGGATACTTTCAAGAACCTCAGCCGAAAGATTCTGTGCTTCATCAATAATCAACGCGCAATTTTCGCTCTTCCGATAGCTCTCTAGAAGAAATTCATTCAAAGATACTAGGTAGTCATGGATCTCTTCGAGAGGTCTCTTTGGTTTTATTAGGCCGAACTCTTCACACACCGAGCGAAGCAAATCGCCCGGGCTCACGATTGTGCTAAAGAGAAGCGCGGTCTGACAATTTCCGTTAAGATCATTCAACAGGGCGTGGATTAATGTTGTTTTGCCAGTGCCTACTTCCCCGGTAAGCACAACAAATCCTTTCCTCGCTCTGATTCCGTAGGAAAGCTGCGCTAACCCCTCGCGATGACTCGCGCTGAGGTACAGAAAACTGGGATCAGGGGTGATATTAAATGGTGCCTCGGAAAGCCCAAAATGCGTTTGATATAATAAATGATCCATTAGCTTCCAATCTTTCCTAAAAGTACATAGGACCAATAAACCGGACACAAACGAGCCCGACGACGAGGCTTCCGATCGAAGCCAATACAAGGAGTCCCTGAGTCCGACGTAGTTCCAGCACACTGCTACGGGTTATGAGAGTCGGAATTGTCGCGAGCAATGGTACATTCACAGACGCAAGGATTTCGTCACTTCTCTTAAAGGACGTATCCAGGTTATCCCATAAAAGAGCTAATCCCACGCCGCTGGCCACACCAACCAAGAAACCGGCCAAGACAACTAGCAAACGATTCGGACGAATCGGTTTCAGCGGGTAATTAGCCGCATCGACAATCTGAAACTGCTCTCCTTTTTGCCTTTTTTCCATGTTTTCCGATAGTTCAGATTCAAGACTTTTCCCTAACAAATCTTGGTATTTTCGGAGCGTGATATCATAACCACGGCTGATTTTGAAAAGCTCGATTGATCGAGTTGAAGTATTATCAACACGCGACTGGAGGACCCCGATTTGACTCCGGGTACGTTCGCTCTGCGAACGGAGAGCCTGTATTTCCGAGTCAATGTCAATAATTTGCACCCGTAAAACCTCTTTCACAGGATTTAAGTGAGAAACTTTGGTTGGATTCGAGTGCTCGCTAGGGATCGTATCCCCATATTCACCATTAAGAGCCTGCATCTCTTTCTTCAACCGAACAACGTCAGGGTGCTTTGAACTGTACCTTTGCAACAAGGCATCCAGCTCTTTCTTCTTTATATCCATCTGAACACTTTGCGTTACCCCATTTCCTGAGATTATAAATGGAGCGCCTTGCACATCTAGTTTCATAGTGTCCGATTCTGCCGCTTGCTTTTGCAGAATACCTTTTCTTTCCTGAAGCGCCGACAATCTTTGGGTACTAGAGTCCAATTCGCGGCGAAACTGCTCTAAACTTCGCAGATTCGTTTCCAGTTGCTCTGGAAGTTCAGATCGATTAGCGGCCTTGTACTGAGCCACCACTGCCTCCTGCTCTTCCAATTCCTTTCGTAGTCTTTCTAATTCTATGTCAATGAAGGATTTGGTTCCGTGGGCCTGCTGTTCCCGTACGTGCAAGTTTTGTTCAATAAACAACGCTGCAAGACGGCTGGTGACTTGTTGGGCTTTCGCCGGGTCCAAAGACTCAAAGGATAACTGAAAAACATTATTCTTACGAAACTCGACATTGACCCTTCGACGCAGGCTTTCAATGCGATCTTCCGAAATTGATCCTTTAGTTCCAGAGGGATAAAGATCGTATTCATGAATAATTCTTTCAAGCTGGGTTCGGCTTAGAATCTCCCGAATACTTGACTCCATCCGTTCGCCGAGATCCGCAGTGACTGTCGACGCTACGAAGGAAGTAGGAACTCTCTGTGGAGTGATAAGAATGAGGCTGCTGGAACGATAAACGTTAGGCAGAACACTTGCCAAGTAACCGCCCAATAACGCAACTACAATGAATCCGGATACAACAAGTCCCTTCCTCCGATATAGGCTACTCGCTATCTCTGAAACATCAAAATCCGCTCCCGACTTCATACCGAGTCCCTCTAGCCCTCGATGCGTCTTGCTCACCAAAAATCCCCCATCTACGGCACAATAATCCGATCCCCCGGCCTAAGTAAAATATCCTGCTTCAAATCCCCCTTTATAATTCCGTCATAGTCGGCAATATACTCCGTTATCTTGACCCCATCTCGACGCAATACCCGAATGTTACTACGATCCGCGAAAACACTTAATCCACCCGCGCGAGTCAGGACCTGGAGCAAACTTTCGTTTCCATTTAATGGAAGAGCCCCGGGGCGAAGAACCTGTCCAACCAGAAAAACCTCGCTCGAAGCAATCGTTTCAAGGCGAACCGTTATGAACGGATCGACCGTAAAATCCTTATACTTGTCCTCGAGCACCTTTCTTAACTGTCCCGTGGTCATACCCATGACTTGAATTTCATTAACTAAGGCTACCGTCACGAATCCGTCAGGACGCACCTTAACGGTACCCGAGAGGCTCGGCTCCTTCCAAATATTAATATTTAGCGTCACCCGCGCCTATAACATAAAACTCCTCGGGAGGCCTACCTAGATCCGGGGTACCAACCGCTACGTGAAACTCTTGTATTCTCAAATCCTTAGTACCACAGCCGGTGAAAAACAAAATCGCGAGCCAAACAAACAAGGTTTTTCCCTTCATCGAATCTCCGACTTCAACGTGAATTTTGGTTGCGAATAACAGCGACAGCCGAGCCTTACGTAAGGCAAATTCCGCACCAGTCGAGATGTGGACCAATCACATGTTCAAACCGATAAAAAGTATCTAATATGTAGAGAAATGGTTACGTCGCAGATTGATCCTGTTTGCGCTCGGTGCCTTTTGGGCTGCCCTAGGGATAAAAACCAATGCACGAAAGGGCATTTTTGCCCTAAGCGACCAGAATTTACTCGGCATCTATGAAAGCGCCCACTTTCGCTGAAATCTGCTACGGATTCGTCGGTGAAGACGGTACTACGGGGAAAGGTGTTCTTAGGTTAGACACTATTGTGGAACGATTGGGCCCGCTGGTGCCAAACCCGACGTTTGGCCAGAGATCAAAGCTGGATGTAAGAGTGAAAACTAGAGTGTTAGCTTTCACCACCCCTTTGGTCAGTAAATCTGTATTGGTCGCTCCTGACCCGCTGTCAAGCCAACGGAAATTATAACTAAGCGCAGACGAAAGCCATGGAGCGATTAAATACTGCAATCCCAAGGTGCCTTGAAACGTCTTGAAGTTGACATCCTCAGTATCAAAAAGTGAAAAATTCACACCGGCGTTGATCGAAATCTTCTCAGTAAAGCGCATTAGAAAATTTGTAGACACTGACGTTGTATCAGAGATGCCAGACACACCATAACTTGGCGTCAGCCCTTTCTGCACTCCGCCAATCAGGGTCGCGGTCTCCCATAACTTCGTTATGGTCAGATTAGTATTGTTAGCTACACGAGGGCCATTGTTCCCGATATTGAATGAAAGGCCCGTACTCGCGGCTAGAGCCAATGTAGGGGTCAATTGCAACTTGTACCCTGTAAAATAATCATCGCCAACGTCAATGTTATGAATGTAATTGGTATCGCCATCGCGAGCCTTCGCTAGTGAAATGAAGTAGCCGGCATGAAGGTTATGATCTTGTCTCCATTTGTACTCCCCCCTCGCACCGATGGTCTGAAACAATTCGCTGCCTCCTTGGTCTATGAAGTTGGTGTAAGTATTGGTGTATCCTCCGCTAAAACTTACGTCCGGCCGATAAAGATAAGAGCCTTGCAACGAGAAATAATTAATTAGTTGGTCTCCTCCAGTAATGAAATTTTTAAGATTGCGAGCGGATCCCGGTACTGCTTCTGCGGACGGGGGTGGAGGAGCGACGGGAACACGTACCTGAAAAAACTCTTCGTTTCCCAAGCCGACAGCCCGCGTCTCACCAAACACGCTGGAGATTATTCGACGAATAGAAACTCAATCGTGGTGAATACTGATAGCTATAAGCTCCGTTCAACACGAGGTTTTCGCCGAAGTTGCTCAGCTGGCTGTTACGGGCAAAGACCTGTCCATTAGGGCTAAAGCTCAAACTTAGCGCTGGCGCAACTTGACCATCAGGGGCGTACAAGAACGACACCATAGGAATTATAATTGTTACGAAATCATGTTCTTTATCCTTCGAAAAAAAGATGTTGTCACTGTACCCCTCTCCCATGGTTAAAGAAAACTGAGTGGCAAAACCTCCCCAGGCGAGACTCGGAAGAATCAAGAAGCCAACGACAGCAAAAAATTGAGATCCCATCACCCCAAATCTTTGAACGATTCCTTATGCAGTCCATGCCGCCTCATTTTTCTGTAGAGGGTTTTGTTGTCAACCTTGGCTTCTTTGGCCGTTGATGAAATACTACCCTTGTATTTGATCAAGAGACTTCGAAGATAGTCCTTTTCGCTACTTGAGAGCCACTGCTTTAGAGAGATTTCTCGATTCCCGTTCCCCGCGTACCATGCGTCGAGAATACGCTGTGGTGGTGCTGGTAAATCCACATTTTCAATCGCATCGCCGTGGGATTTGACTATGGCTCGCTCCAGAATATTCTCAAGCTCTCGGATATTCCCTGGCCAATGGTAAGCCAACATTTGGTCCAAGACCTTTGCTGCGACCTGCCGAATACGCTTCTCCATTGCTACCGGATGACGGCTCAAGATGTGATCGACTAGCAATGGCAGATCTTCTAGTCGCTCCCGCAGAGGCGGAAGCTGAATTGGGATTACGTTGATTCTGTAGTAAAAGTCTTCTCGCAGCGTTCCCCGCGCCAAACACAGAGATAAGTCTACATTAGTCGCCGCGATGACACGCATATCAATCTTGGCTTTTCGATTACCGCCCAGACGCTCGACTTCCCGCTCCTGTAAGACGCGTAAGAGCTTCACCTGCATCGGAAGTGCCATTGCTTCGATCTCATCCAAAAAAAGCGTTCCCCCGTCTGCGAGTTCGATTTTCCCCCCCCGGCTTTGCACTGCCCCTGTAAAAGCACCCTTTTCATAACCAAAAAGCTCGCTCTCCAATAGAGTATCCGGAAATGCACCGCAGTTGATCGCGACAAATTGTTTGCTCTTCCGCCTGCTTAGATTATGTATCGCTCGAGCGATCAGTTCCTTCCCGGTTCCTGTTTCTCCGGTGATCATCACGCCGGAATCGGTCTCGGCTAGAGATCGAATTAGGTCAAAAACTTTGAGCATCTTAGGACTTTTGCTCAGTATATTTTCAAGACTGTGCTCTTCATGAACTCTCTGTCTGAGCTCTTTAACTTCTTCTAATAGACGCCTTCTTTCGATAAGCTTTTCGCTTACAAGCCGAATGGCCTCAGGTTGAAAGGGTTTGGTGATATAGTCACTCGCCCCTAACTTCATGGCCTCAACGGCTTGTTTGATGTTGCCAAACGCGGTAATCAAAATTACGTCGGTGTCAGGATATCTCTCTCGTGCATGGCGAGCCAGCTCAAACCCATCAAGCCCCGGCATTTTGACATCCGACACGACGATCGCGAATTTTTCCTGCGACAGCTTCTCAACCGCCTCCTCTCCGCAACAAGCCGTTGTTACTTTAAAGCCCTCCTGCTCGTAGAATTGACCCAATTGTTCTCTAAGCCGATCATGATCTTCGACAATCAATACGTTATACATGCTGGAACCTATCGAGATAGTAATTCTGACTATTTCTGTAGAAATTGTGTTGGTTTAATAAAAGACGGTTGCCCCTCGGACTCCATCGGAAGCAGTATTTCAACCTCGGTCCCATTTCCTTCCTCACTTCTAACTCGTAGGATACCCCCGTGTATGTCGATGAATCGAGATGCCATACTCAGCCCGAGACCGTCATGATTCTTCTTTGAAGTGAAGAAAGGAACTATGATGCTCGCCAGTTTATTCTTATCGATGCCGCAACCAGAATCTATAATTGAGACGGTCGCCACAGCATTGATACGGTTAAAGCACACCACACTCGCACGAAGTGTAACTCGGCCGCCGTCCTCCATAGCTTCCAATGCGTTCTGTAGAACATGCCCGATCGCTAGATCCAGTAGATACGGATCACCATGAATAATCGCTCCGCTTACCGCCACATCGATTTGGCTATCAAAGGCAATTCCTTTGGTTTCGAATAAAGGTCGCCGTGTCTTGGTCGCGGCTTCAAGAACGTCCATCAGCTCAACCCTGGAAAAGCACGTCGGAATCTGATTGTAGTCCGAAAAGCTACGGGTAAGCTCGATGGCTTTCTCCACAGTTTCCTGCAACATCAAAGTCTCTCTGGACTCAGGAACCGCTCTCCTCAGGGAACTCACAATGAGATTTAGCAACTGGAAATGGTTACCAATCTTGTGAACAAACCTTGAAATAACCGTCTGTTCTGAACTATTAGAACGAGCGTCGCTATTCATCGGAACGATGCAGCCTCGTATTATGACCGTGTTGTTAAGATTGGCTTTCCAGAAATTATGCAAAACCCAGAGTGGCAAGCCCTGTCGGTCCAAGATACGATGAATTAGAGAAATCTTTCTATCGACGTGTTCGAGCTCGGCAACACCGTTGCATAGCCGTATAAGATCTTCAGGAGGAATTATTTCCGGCGTTAGCAACGATTTACCGAGTAACCCCCTGGAGTCTAAACCGAGCAACTCAGATATATTTCCTGACACATCAGTTAACTCTAGTACGGCATTGCACTGGTACAAAACACAGGGCAATGATTCCCCAAAATAGGTTGATAAATGATCGCTCACCAAGGAAACCGATTGGCTAGGCTGGTTTGTTGATTTTTCGTCGGTAAACAGAGTGTTCTGAGTGCCCAAATGTGAGCCATGTGACGCTATCTTTGCTAGCGGGCTAGTCACCCAGACAACCTACCATCCTGTTGCTCAAACCATTCGCATCGTAGTTCAAACAGACGTTAAAGTTTGCCATACAACAGCTAACCCCGTCAAGAAAAATACTATGAAGTGTTGTAGCAAAGTGATTATGTCAGGGGTTAATGGCAACGTAATTATGTCAGGGTGTGAGGATGACAACCCTGACGATGAAGACGAGAAGCGGTTAGAGATTATACAAAGAGTGTTTCGGGGAGGAGCTGACGGTGGTAGAGGCGGCAATGGTACTGGGGAGTCAGCGATCGGCACTGTTACCGTCTCAAGGGTCGGGTAAGCGAGCAAGGAGCGAAGGGGGTGGTGCATGGGAATCGAGGGCGACCCTGTAAGCGCAAGATCAAGGAAAAGACAGTGGAGCGGATTGTGGAATTAGCCCTGGGGAAGTATCGGGGATTCAACGATCGTCATCTGACGGAGAAGCTCAACGAGGAAGAACAGATCGAGTTTTGTCGGGAAAAGATCCGCCAAATCCTTCGCTGTGAGGGGATCGCTTCCCCCCGAAAGCGACGTCCCAACAAGCATCGAAGCCGTCGAGAGAGAAGAGCCGCGGAGGAGATGATGCTGCAGGTCGATGGGAGCCCGCACGACTGGTTGGAAGGACGGGGGCCGGTGCTATGCCTGATCGGAGCCATTGACGATGCCACAGGGAAGGTCCCTCGAGCTTTCTTTGAAGAAGCGGAGAGTTCGTGGGCTTACTTTCGCCTGTTCTGCGACATCTTCAAGAAATACGGCCTGGCAGTGCCTGCCTGGAGCAAAGCTTTACACAGATCGAGCAAGCCCTATGTTTTAAGCAACGGCGTACCGTTAGGAAGGACAACACCGTCAGTTTGCAAGGCACGGTTTTTCAATCCCAATCCCTTACATAAGCACCATTGCAGATTGACATAGAGGAGTTCATGTGACTAACGCCCTCGCTGCCAGCACGCTTCCTACTGGCGCGCACCGCACAGCCGTAACCCGGACAAACGCACGCGCACAACCGACTCATCAGGGATCACGCTTCACGGCGATCGATCTTCGCGAAACAACGCTAGCGTGCTCGGCAGTTACTGACCCTCTACGAACACTTCGATCGATTTACGCCATGCCAACTCCTGTGAGGTGTCGATCTCGCCCAAATAACACCACGTGGCGATGCACCACCCGCTCATTCTCTACAATGCTAAAATAGTGGTGTTCCTCAAGATCCTTCTTGTGTCATGAGCAGTGCAGAAACATCTCGGTATGTGACTATCCACGTCCCGCAGACAATGAAAAGGGGGATAGGTCTGCACTTCAGTACATTTCGGTCGAACCTGCTCGTCACCTTCTTTACAAAGCCTACTTGCGTGCTCAAAATTTTCTTGCCCCGCCTCCAATCCGCGAAGCCAGGTTAGTCATAAAAGCTGTCCCTCCGCCAATCTGTTATTCTAATACTGACTGAACTTCTCTTGTTCTCTCAATCTTCTTACAACCCGCCTTTGTTTAACTAGTCTTTACTGGAAGTTTATTCTTAAACACGGGATCCATGAACGCCGTCAAATCAATAGTAAGGATAAGTAAGGATCTTAAGTCCAGAAGTTTTGTCTCGGACAGGAAGTTCATTGCATCGTCACGACAATCGTTTCTTGAGAACCGGATATTTTGACTGATCCAATTAAGAGCGCACATGGAAAAAGTTTAGGCAAAATCGCTAGAGGCGATTTGAAAAGTTTCGCAAATCGCGTGGAGCAATCAGGGCTACAATCTTTGGCTCCGATTGGCCTTGGCCTTGACGGTTCCCAGAAATTCCCGTTCGCACTAGTACTAGTTCTTCGCTCTAGGTTTGGATCGCGGACAGGACCCGTTCAAAGATAGTAATTTTGCCTTCTGTCGAGGCCCCACCTATGATTCGGCAATCAGTGCCCGACGATCTTGTTATTCTTGTTCTGTTCCATTGCGCTGACCGTCTCATCTAGGATACTTGGGCCAGCGGCATCGTATTTGCTGACTTGTGCAGGAAGCTAGTTTCGCACTATGCGGCCCGGTTAATAATTCTGGGTAGATATTGAAAAACTTCAGCATAAGTAAATCATTTGGCAACAACCGGAGCTTCCCCTTGTTTAAACGCCTCCATCCTTCGTTACTTTGGCAGTTCACTCTTCTGTTTGGAGAATACATGAGAAGGATGCGCCCAGATTGAACTGCCAATACTTAACGAAGAAGGAAAGGAACTTAGCGCTGTGAGACCGAAAATCCTGCTGGTGGATGACGAAGAGAACCTCCTTACGCAGATGCGCTGGGCCCTTGAAGCCGAGTATCACATTTTTACCGCGTGTGACGAGAGCGAAGCCCTAAAGACATTTGAAAGAGAGAGGGCCGCGGTTGTTATGCTCGATCTCTCCCTGGCCCCGGGAAATCCTACGGATCTCGGTGGGCTCCGGTTACTTGAACGTATACTGGATCGGGAGCCATCCACCCGAGTGATTGTAATAACGGGCCACAATGAACAGGCCACTGCATTGGAGGCAGTGCGTTTAGGAGCTTTCGATTACTATCCGAAACCGGTACGCTTGGAAGATCTCAAGGTCATGATACAGCGGGCATGCCATATATACCGAATCTACCAACACCTGCAGAAGAGCTACCCTGGCTCCGGAAATGAGTTCCACGGGATTATCGGACACTCGAAAAGTATGCAAGACATCTTCCGTTTCATCGAGCGAGTCGCCCTTTCCGATATCTCTGTGCTGGTATGCGGTGAAAGCGGTACGGGAAAAGAACTGGTCGCCAATGCCATCCACCGACAAAGCCAGCGGAAGAATAGTCCGTTCGTTGTCGTCAACTGTGGAGCCATTCCGGAAAATTTGCTGGAAAGCGAACTTTTTGGACACGAAAAGGGTGCCTTCACCGGCGCTTGCGCGCAAAAACGAGGCAAGTTTGAGTTAGCACACACAGGCACCCTATTCTTGGACGAAATCGGAGAATTGGTTCCGACTTTACAGGTCAAGCTTCTGCGTTTTCTCCAAAACCGCAAAATAGAAAGAGTCGGCAGTAACAACGCCATTGAGCTCGATGTCCGAATTATCGCGGCGACTAACCGAGATCTCAAGAAGGATATTGAGAATCACCTCTTTCGTGAGGATCTTTACTATCGCCTTAAAGTCGTACCGTTGGAAATCCCGTCGCTTCGTGAAAGGAAGGACGACATCGTTCCATTGGCATACTATTTTTTGACAAAATACTGCCGAGAAAACCGTAGGCCGTTTATCACCTTGTCATCCGAAGCGGAGTCAACGCTTTTGCTGCATCGCTGGCCGGGCAACGTTCGAGAGCTTGAAAATGTAATCAGCCGGGCTGTTGTCTTGAGCTCCTACCCGATCTTAAGAGCCTCAGATCTAGGACTCAAGTTGGAACACAACTTAACCGATGTTAACCTAAAGTTTGCCAAGACATCGATAGAGATTGACTATATCAAAAAAGCGCTCTCGCGAAACAATGGTATCGTGAGCCGTGCAGCGAAAGACCTCGGCATTAGCAGGGTTAATCTTTATGAGCTTATCGATAAATACAAGATACTCATTCAGGAATTCAAAGTAACGCGTATACGGCCTAAGCAACAAGCTACTACAAGGAATGCATCCTAGTTTGAACAAACATCTCGCTCATCTTTGATTCTCAATTCATTGTGCGTGTTGTTCCCGTCTCGATCACGAAATGAGCCGAGTTGGTTAAACTTCTCGAAAACACATTCCGCGGTTTCAAAATTGGGATGGTCAACGCGCTTGCGTTGATGTATGACGTGCAGGGCGTGGATGTCTAAGAAATAAGCGATGCAGCGCGACTAAACCAATCTCGGATTCATCCCCTTTCTATGGTGGCCGAGGATTGAAAGGCAACTGCATCCCCATCGATCCTCATTACCTCGCTGGGAAGTTTAGGGCACTAAATTGTCAGTCTCGATTTATCGGTCTGGCAGCCGAACCAACGGCATGATGCTTTCCATGGTGACAGCGATAGCAAGGGCTCAAGCGTCTTTTCAATAGTATTCGGGGTTCCCGGGTCGTTGATTCCTCGGAGTCGCTTACAAGAAGAATGTCAGCGACCGTTCGGGAATCTCCCGCGTTGGATGTCATGTACATGCCAAGCAACAAAAGCGCTCTTCTCTCTGTCATACAATGGCCCTTTTGTTTCTACCCTAAGGATGGTCACATTTTGAACTCGGTAGAACTAACATCGGTTGTGATCAATAGCGCGGATTGTATCATCATTTTCACGGATCATAGTTCCTATGATTTTTCGAAGAATCATCGTTTCATCCACGTTGGTAATTAACACATCAAAAAACACCACAACAAATCTACAGCAATTCAAAGGAAGGATCGGTATTCACTTCCCGCAGCACCGTTTATACTTCCTACCGCTACCGCATGGGCAAGGATCGTTTCTCCCTACTTTCTCACTGTGTCGTTTCGCTTGGGAGCCATGACCCGTTTCGACGTTCTCGCTAGCGTGACTCATTACCATCCGCTGCGGCCGTGGTTGTTGCATCTCGATATCGTTGGCCATGCTTTCGCGGGCTATTTCTACCGTAAAGAGCTTCTGCACCACGTCTTCCTGAACTCGGTGAATCATTTCTTCAAACATCTCGAACCCCTCCTTCTGATACTCCTGGAGGGGATTCTTCTGTCCATAACCGCGCAACCCGATTCCTTCTTTGAGATGGTCCATATTGAGAAGATGATCCTTCCACAAGCTATCGATAGTCTGGAGCATGATGAGTTTCTCCAGTTGCCTGAGCATCGGCGCCCCGAATCGCTTCTCTTTGTCTCTATACGCTTCGGTTACCTTTTGGGTTACCATCTCGGCGAGACCATCCACGGTCAAGTGATCCAACTCTTCTGTCTTGAAGTCGACTCTTAGATTAAATTGGTGATGCAGCCCTTCGCGCAAACCAATCACGTCCCAATCCGCTGGGTGAAGCTCTTTGTCGCCGTATCGCGATAGGATTTCATCCGCAAGACCCTCGGCCATCTCCAGCACGTCCTGCTTCAAGTCCTCGCTTTTCAGCACCTCTCTCCTTTGGTTGTAAATCACCTCTCGCTGTTTATTCATGACGTCATCGTACTCCAAGAGGTGCTTACGAATGTCGAAATTGTGGGCTTCCACCTTCTTCTGCGCGTTTTCGATCGCTCTGGTTACTAGACCGTGTTCGATGGGCACACCCTCTTCCATCCCCAATCGGCTCATAATCCCCTGAATTCGATCGGCACCGAAAATACGCATCAAATCGTCTTCCAAGGACAAATAGAACCGCGACGAGCCCGGATCGCCCTGCCGACCGGCTCTACCACGCAACTGATTGTCGATTCTTCGGCTCTCGTGCCGTTCCGTGCCAAGAATATGCAGCCCGCCTGCGATAATGACGCGCTCTCGTTCGTCGGCGCAAACTCGGTTGTACCCAGTTAACATTTCCTCAAAACGCTGCCGATATTCTTCGGGCGCTTTGTCCAATTGCTCACGAATCTCTTCGACCACCCGCAGGTATTCTTGGCGCTTAGCCTCGTAGTTCTGCTGTGCCCCTTGAATCGCTGCCTCGTAAGGCTGCCGGATCTCTTCACATCGTGCTTCCGCCTCCTCGAAGTCTTGGCGAACCTTATCGTATTCGATTACAAGGGGGACATACTCCCCCTGCGTCAGCGCCAAAAGAGCCCGGTCGAACTCGAAATCATTGATTCGCTGCTCGTAGTTGCGGCGCTTTTCATCCAAGGTCTCAAGTAGCTCCTGTCGCTCGCCGTTCTTTTGTTGCCAACGGTTGATGCACTCGCCGAAATCCTGCCGTGCCTCTTCGAAAGTCTCACTCAAATTTCCATCGTCTTCGCCGGCGGTTTGCAGGAGAGAAGTTTCGATATCTTGCTTCGCTTGCAAGTAGCTTTCTGGAATGGGTCTCATCCCGTGGAGCGCTTCAATCAGTTCCGTGGCAGATAGATCTTCATAGCGTTCCCGCTTATCTCGAAACGGCGAGATATCCCTGATTTGGCGTTGAATCTGAGTCGAACGTTTGAGGGCTTCGCTCCGTTGTTGCTCGAACGATTCGCCGTCCTTCAGATAGCGCTGCTCGGCCTTCTTGACCTCTTCATCGTACTTTTCCCGGAGCTCCCTCAATGCATCTTCGTAGCGTCCCGCGGCCCCAACCGGTAGTTTGGCTGCCCGACTGATCCATTCGTTCTCCATATCCGACCGCGCCAAAAACACCGGGTTTCCGCCCAGCAAGATATCGGTGCCGCGGCCGGCCATATTCGTTGCAATCGTTACTGCACTCAATCTACCGGCCTGAGCAATAATAGTCGCCTCGGCCTCGTGGTTCACGGCATTAAGGACATTGTGTCTGATACCCTTTTTCTTGAGCATCCGGGAAAGACGTTCAGACTTCGCCACAGAGGTTGTACCCACCAATATGGGTTGGCCCTGCTTGTGCCGCTCTTCAATCTCTCCAACCACCGCGTCAAATTTCTCATTTTCTGTGCGGTACACCATATCGGGATGGTCGATACGAACCATGTTACGGTGCGTCGGAATCACCACCACGTCGAGTTTATAGATCTTCTTGAATTCTGTTGCTTCCGTATCGGCGGTCCCGGTCATCCCGGCCAGCTTTTTGGACATCCGGAAGTAGTTTTGGATAGTGATCGTCGCGAGGGTTTGGTTCTCTTCGCGAATATGTACCCGTTCCTTAGCCTCCACTGCTTGGTGAAGGCCGTCGGACCAGCGCCTACCGGGCATCAAGCGACCAGTAAATTCGTCAACGATGATCACTTCGCCGTCTTTCACGACATAATCAACGTCGCGCTTAAAAATGGCATGAGCTTTCAGCGCCTGTTGCACATGGTGCAAGGTATCGATCTGCCGCGGATCGTAGAGATTGTGCACTCCTAACAAGCGTTCCACTTTGGCAACGCCGGTCTCCGTTAGCGTAACCGACCGGCTCTTCTCGTCCACCGTGTAATCGCCCTTGGCCTCAATGGCGGCACGATTATCCTGCGATGGATCCCCTTGAATCACGGCACCGCGCTGCAGTTTGGGGATGATTCGATCAATGATGTAGTATTTGTCTGTGGACTCTTCCGCCGGGCCGGAAATGATTAGGGGGGTTCTCGCCTCGTCGATCAGAATATTGTCCACTTCATCAACCACGACAAAGTTGAGTTCCCTTTGGACGTATTCCTCCAGGGAGAATTTCATGTTGTCGCGCAAGTAATCGAACCCGAACTCGTTGTTCGTACCGTAGGTGACATCCGCGCCATAGGCTTCTTGGCGTGTAATCGGACGCAGATTCAGGTAGCGATAATCCTTGGTTAGATAGGTCGGATCAAACAGATAACTCGCTTCATGAACGATGGATGCCAGTGACAGCCCGAGCTTGTAGTATATCGGTCCCATCCACTGGACGTCCCGGCGCGCCAAGTAGTCGTTGACCGTGATCAGGTGAACCCCTCTGCCGGTCAGCGCGTTTAGATATAACGGTAACGTCGCGACCAGCGTCTTTCCTTCGCCGGTTTTCATCTCAGCAATCTTGCCTTCGTGGAGCACCGCGCCGCCGATCAGCTGGACATCAAAGTGCCTTAGCCCGATGGTACGACGGGACGCCTCACGAACCGCAGCAAATGCCTCGGGCAAGAGTTCTTCAAGAACCTGCGCCTCCGCCTTGCGTAACTCCTTGTCCGACTCCTCGACCCGGCTTTTTAGCTCCTCGCGCTCTTCAGCGTCGGCGGCAAGCGCTTCTTTCTGAGCTTCCGCAAGGGCGGTGCGAAATGGATCGGTTGCCTCACGGATACGCTTCTTGAAATGTTCCGTTTTATCTCGCAGCTCGGCATCGCTGAGTTTCTTGAAGTCAGCCTCAAATTCATTGATTTCCCTGACGTAGGGGCGAATTCGCTTGACCTCACGGTCATTCTTGCTACCGACGATCTTTTTTATTAGACCCAACATATTAGAATATCACTCCGCAGTACCCTGAACCCGGCGCGTCCCCAGCGAATCCTATTAACAATAATTATACCGATTAAAATACCGATTGTCGCTGCCGGTTACAACACATTATTAAAGCACGGGATTAAAATGGTCAGCGTTCGATGCGTACCGCTGACTCCACTTTTTCACCGAGGAAGCGACGGCCGACTTTGATAAATCGATCAGGTGCATCGGTGACGAAGAAACTATGAATGGCCTTGCCGTTTCTTCTGGCTAGTACGCCTTTTTTCAGCGCTCCCGCCACATCCCTTGCAGTCTCCTCCGCGGAGTCCACCAGCCTGACCCCGCGGCCCATAAAGTTCCGAATCGTCTTCTTAAGTAACGGATAATGTGTGCAACCAAGAATCAGGGTGTCGATACCACTCTGCTTGAGGCTCCCCAAGTAAGCTTTGGCGGTCAATTCAACCACCGGACTATCCGTCCATCCTTCCTCCACTAAAGGCACAAACAGAGGACAGGCTCGGCTATAGACCTCAACTGCGCTATCGGCTTCCTTCAACGCGCGGGTATAGGCACCGCTCTGGATGGTTGCCTCGGTACCAATAACGCCTACCTTCTTGTTCCTGGTACTTTTAATCGCCCTCCGAACGCCGGGCTCAATGACTCCGAATACGGGAATCGAAAGGGTATCTTGCAGCCGCGTCAAAGCGATAGCCGTCGAGGTGTTACACGCCACGACAACGAGTTTGACACCTTTCTCAACCAAAAATTCAGTATTCTCGAATGAATACCGAAGTACGGTCTCAACCGATTTGGTTCCATAGGGAGCTCTGGCGGTGTCTCCCAGATAGACAGTGTTTTCGCTCGGCAAGCACTCAATAATCTGCTGCAGTACCGTAAGGCCTCCAATGCCAGAGTCGAAAACTCCGATGGCGCTTTCTTTGTTGGGCATGCGAAACAACTAAAGGGAAGGCGCAAGTTGATTGCCCAGCTCCCGTTCGCAGCTCGGTGCAAAACCAAAGACTTGTTCCCAAACTTCTTTGGATTCCATGCAAAGGTAGACTTTGACCGTGGGCGCGATCCGCCGGATCCAACCGAGCATTTTTCGGTACATGTCGACGCGCAGGGGCTGAAAATAGCGCAGCTTCCCGTCCGGGCAAAGCACCTGCTCGCCGGTCAGGACCTGCGTCCGCGGAAACCGATCTCGGATAGCCCGTTTCAAGCTAGGCGTATCGCGCAAAACGCCCATACTCAACCAAGAGATTCGGCGCCAATCGACGGTGCTAAAAATTTGGTCGAGCATCTCTTCATAGTCCTTTTGCCAATTGGGGTATTCAACGATAGGGTCAAAGTGAAACCCTAGCCGGTAACCGGCGTCCTGGCAGCGCCGTGCAGCCACTAGTCTCTCACTGAGCGTCGCTGTTCCATGTTCCTCCATATCGATGATCCATTGTGGATTCATCGACCACGATACCACCACCCGTTCCCTGGGATCTACCCCAAGCAAACCCTCGATGCAGTCGCTTTTGGTCTTGAGTTCCAGCAGCACGTTCGGTTGTTCGGCAAAGAAGGGGACGACTTCGCGCGCAAACCCGATGTACGGATCCAAAGCGAGACTATCGGTAATTTCTCCGGTTCCAATCCGAAAAAAGAATCGCCGATGCCTGCTCAAAAGCTCGTCAGCCTCATTCAACAGACCGTCCACGTTGCTGAAAACTTTGAGCTCGGGATTATGAGCCAGGTATTCCTGCAGGTAGCAGTAACTGCAATCCATCGGGCAGTTGCTGGCAAAGTTAATGACGAAATAATTGCAGCAAACCTGCCCTTCACTGCCGGGACATTTCTTGAGAAACTCGCCTCTGTGCTGAGTCAGAAACAGCTTCCTTTTCGCCGCTCCAAACGTACCCGCGGACAAACTCTCCCTTCCCGATTCCGTCGAAACCCCATCCACGATTCGAAAAGGAACCCGCGGCAACGCGGCGCGCAAGTTCCGGTACATCGAACTCGTTTCGGAGCCCCGCTCGACGATGACCTCTTCGGGTTGAAAAAGTTGCATTTCAGCCCGCGAAATATCTACTTGTTGGCCTTCGTTCCACTCGCTTCGACCTTTCCTGCCAAACGGTCAAAAATCTCTCGCATACCATCCAGATGCGCCGCGTCGGCGAGTTTGGCAGTCAACCTTTTCAGCTCATCCTGGCTCGACGCACTCAGGTCCACCTGTAACTTTCCGCCTTCCAATCCCGGTGGCACCGTGAGTCGGATCTGAGGATGCAGCTTCAATTCCTGAATTCGCACCCGTATTGAATCCTCGGCCTCAGCGAGTCGAGGGAACCGCAACCTTCGAATCTCTTCTTTGATGCGTTTGAGCTTGTCAGCTCGGCCCAACCGGGAATTGGATTCGAGATCAGTGATCGCCTCACTAAGCAAGATTTCATCGATCTTTGATTGATCCCGCAGAGCAATTTCCTCGAGCCAATCCATCAGATCCCGCAAATGATTTTCGCCGATCTTGAGTCCCACCGCGAGGCGCCACAGCGCTTTCCTAGCGGGCCGAGTCCAACCCAGCCAACGTAGCAGCGTCTGCGAATGAAATCCCCTGCTCTGTGCATATTCTTGGATCAGCGCCTCCGACATCTAGGCCCTCCTGGAGAACTTCCGATAGCATGGCTTCATAGGCAATCGCCTCGCCCTCTTTGCCTCTTTTCCTCGCCCCCTTTGATAGGACACCGATCTTACGCTGCAAAACATCAACCGCCCACTCTCGTTTCTCACCGGGAAGGCCCTTGAACAAAAGATTCCGCAACGATTGCACCCGATATCGATCCATCCCCCACGTGGAATGAGACAATTGATCGGGGTGCCCACCCCGCTTAATCACCAGGGCCGTCGGGATCAGCGGAACCGCATGTCGGACCGCGATCCGGAGCCAAAGATCATAATCCTCGCAAACCGGAAGGCTTTCGTCGAACCCGCCGACGCACCTAAACAAATCCTTCGTCATCATGACCGCTGAAGGACTGACCAAGCACAGATCGAGGCTGGCTCGAAAAATATCGCCGCAGGGCTTCCGGTGTTTCGCCCTTGGATTGACTCTAACTCCACGACGAATCCAGATCTCCTCGGTCTGAGAAATCTGCACTTCAGAGTGTCGCTCCATGAACGCACTCTGGATTTCCAGTTTGTCGCTCAGCCAAAGGTCGTCGGAATCCAAAAAGGCAACATAACGGCCCTTTGCGATGCTGACACCTAAATTTCGCGCGGCCGCCACCCCCTTCCTCTGCTGCGAAACGAGCCGTAAACCGGACCCATATCTCGCCAGCCCCTCAGCCGTCCCGTCGTTCGAGCCGTCGTCAACGAGGATGAGCTCCAAAGCCTGAAAACTCTGCAACAGTACCGAATCGATGGCCTCTGTTACCAGAGGCCATCGATTGTAGGTAGGAATGATTACGCTTACAACGGGGAGCACCGCTCTACTCGACTAAATGAAACGGCCAGCCTTGCTAGATGAAACTTTCGATCTTTTTGAAGAACTGATCTACCATCACCTTAGCTACGCCATTCAGCATGCGCTGACCGACACTGGCGATCAATCCCCCCACCTTGGCATCCGTGCTGTACTTGAGCACCGTTCGCCCCTCGTTCTCTTCCAGGTCAATGGTCACATCGCCTTGCATAAACCCGGGTCCGCCGGAACCCTCGCCGCTGAGAACGTAGTGAGAAGGCGCCTGCTTATCCTTCAGAGAAACCTTACCTTTGTAGGTTCCTTTAACGGAAGCGATGCCAACCTTCATCGTCGCTTCGTATTGATCCGGTCCGATCTCGTTCATGCTTTCGCAGCCCGGCATGCACTGGGCCATAATTTTGGGATTGAGCAATACTTCCCAAACCCTTTCTCTGGGCGCGTTAAATGTATGACTTCCCTCGATTTTCAAAAGATCTAACCTCCGCCTATTCAATCCTCACGGACCTTGGGCACCCCAGGCTCCTCCGGCTCTGATCATCAGTTTCATGGAAAATAACTTTCATCCGGCAAAAAAACAATACTGTCCAGATCTTGCCAGTTTCCTTAGACCTGGCCACGGCAGATGGACTCCCATCGAACAGGTTATTGATTCGCTATCCCACCTCCGTTACACTCATTTCTAACGAGATGACATCCGCAGTCAAATCTCTCCTGCTGCTCTTCATCTTCCTTGGCATTTCCTCACTGGGCTTGGCTCAAACTCCCGACCCGCGAGAAAGCTTTGCCAGGGCCTATCTAGCGTATTCAAACGGGAGCCTTGCCCAAGCCAAGGAATCGTTTCAAGAGGCTTTGGAGCCGAACTTCCCACTCACAGACTACAGCCTCTACTACCTGGCGTTGATCTCGTTCAGTGAAGGCAATCTCGACGGGGCAAGGCAGTTTCTTTCCCAGCTAAGGAGAAGTTATCCCCAAAGCATCTGGAGCTACCCCGCCGAGCTACAGCGAGCCAAGATCGATTTAGGGGAGAAAAAGTATACCCAGGCAATCGAAGCTCTACGTTCTCTGCGGGCCGAAAAAGGCCTAAGACCTGAAATCGTCGATGAAGCCATTTTTCTTCAGGCGCAAGCCCAAGAAGCCGCGGCAGGTTCAAGACAGGCTCATGGGCTCTATTCAGAATTGAGAACCCTCTTCCCACGTTCCCGGTGGGCCGCGCCAGCACGGGCGGCGCTGCGACGGCTTCGGGAAAAATACCCGGACGAGTTCGGACTTAAGACAACAAAAGCGATCGCAGAGGAAGCGGACCGCTTGGTGCGGGAAGGAGAGCTCGGTGAGGCAGAAGGTCTTTACAGAAAGCTCCTGGGCAGCAATCTGGAGCCGACCTTCCGGCTGAGTGTGTTGACAAAGCTCGCCGACCTTTATCTCTCTATGAGAAAAAGGACCGAAGCTATTCCGGTGCTCGAGCAGATCGCTCGCGACTATCCCGACAGTTCGGAGGCTTCCAAGGCTCTCTATCAAATCGCTCAAGTCTTCTGGAATCGACACGATAATGGCCACGCCCTGGATTATTTTAAGCGGATCATGGAGCGCTATCCGACCAGCCCCTACGTCGGAAGGTCTCGCTATGCTGCCGGGGACATTTACGAATCCTTTGGCCGCAGGCAGGAGGCCATAGCCCTATACATGAGCGTCATAAAGAACTTTCCCAATAGCCAGGTGAACGATGACGCCACGTTACGGCTCGCCTGGCTGTACTATCGTGGCGGAGAATGGGAACAGGCTTATGGGATGTTCCAAAACCTAGCCGGCTATGCCAAGGACGGCGCCGTTCGGACTGTGGGATTGTACTGGCAAGGGCGCAGCGCCGAAAAGCTCGGTGACACGGAAACCGCCGTGCGAATTTATCGCCAAATTGTTGATGGTAGCGAAGAGTCTTATTATCAGACTCTTGCCCTGCGTGGTTTGGCTCGAGCGGGAATCCCGGTGGAGGGACCCAGAATAAGCACCGATCCTGCCACGGCCGCCGTGGGAGTCGATCCTCCGATAGGCCCCGGGATTTCCTACCACCTTTCGCGCGCGCGCGAGCTTTCTGCAATTTCGCTTTACCGCTTGGCGGTCGCGGAACTCAACGAAGTGGATCGTCTTTCGAAAAAAGATGCGCGAATGCGACCCCTGCTGATGCAAGAATATTTCAAAAACCAGGCTTATAGCCGCAGTCTGAGCCTCGCCAACCAACTCCCAAGCTCCAGCAGTGATCGCAACCTCTATCGCTTTCCTCTGGCTTACTGGGAAATGATTCAGCAAAAAGCCCAAGAACGGGAGCTTGATCCCTATCTCATTCTCGCCTTGATTCGGCAAGAGAGCCTATTCGATGCTCGCGCACGCTCGCCGGCAACAGCACTGGGTTTGATGCAATTGTTGCCATCCACTGCGGGGCGAGTAGCCAGGCAAATAGGAACGCCTCCACCTTCGAACGAACAATTGTACCAACCCGACATCAATCTCACGCTCGGCACTCAGTATTTAAAGGATCTCCTGCAACGCTATTCAAACAACTGGTACAAAGCCATTGCGGCGTACAACGCCGGCGAAGCCGCCGTGGATCGTTGGGAAAAGGAAATTCTGACTGATGACGTGGAGGAATTCGTGGAACGCATCCCCTACCTGGAAACACGGGCTTACGTTAAACTAGTGATGCGCAACCACCGGATCTATAGCCGCCTCTACGATCAACAGAAATGAGCCCGCTGAGGAACAATCGCTCTCCCTTGATTGGCATCACCGCAGATCTCTCTGGCATTTCAGAGAACCGGACTCAAGTCGCGCAAGAACCAACCTTGTTCTTGCCCCAACGCTATTACCACGCCGTCCAACAAGCGGACGGAATGGCCTTTATCGTCCCACCCGTTGGTTCCCGGTCGGCGCTTCATAGGATCCTACAGCGGCTGGACGGCCTATTGATTAGTGGCGGAAATTTCGACATTCACCCAAGTTATTACGATGAAAAGCCGATTAGTGGTTTAGGGGTAATCAAGAAAGCACGGACGGAGTTTGAATTGGAATTGGTCGATTTGGCGCTAAGTCAAGATCTGCCGCTTCTCGGTATCTGCGGGGGCGCGCAAGCCATCAATGTTGCTCTAGGCGGTTCTCTTTACCAGGATATCGCGACCCAACTTCCAAACGCCAGCAAACACGAACAAGGCGCAAAAAAGGACAAAGGCGGGCATCCCATAGAGATTCATTCCGGCACCCGCCTGCGTCGCATCGTCCAAACACAAACCCTGGAGGTCAATACCACCCACCATCAAGCCATCAAGAAAGTCGGCGAAGGCCTTGTGGTCAATGCCACAGCGAAAGATGGATTGATCGAAGGGATCGAGAGCCCGAGCCATAGGTTCGTCCTTGGAGTGCAATGGCATCCCGAGGTTTTAACAGGCAAGGATCTTTATCAACGCAGGATATTCTCTTCCTTTGTTGCCGCTTCAAAATATCCAACTCGCAGGATTTGAAGCCGCAAGCCCTCAAGACCGATGATCCCTGAGCTTTTCGACCTGGCAAACTATAGCTTTAACCCGTACGCGTTGCCTACACTGGTAACCGGGGTCGCGATTATTGCTTTGGGTTTCATCGTGTTCGTCGGCGAGCGCAATCCTCGCGTGAGTTTTGCCTTTTTTACTATGACCTTTGCGGCCGCGATCTGGCTCTTTTGCTATTCTTTCATGTATTGCGCGGTGGTGGAGTCGGTGGCAAGCCATTGGGCCTTCATGGGGCAGCTGGGGATCATCTTTATTCCCGCCACGGTATATAATTTCACCCTCGGCACCCTGCAAATCTATTCGAAATACAAGAGTCGGACTGGGCTCGCTTGGCTCATCTCCGGTTTTTTCTATGCCACGGTCCTGTATGGTGAGAACTTTATCAGCGGTGTCAACCGTTTTTGGTGGGGCTACTACGCGCGCTACGAATGGCTGAGTCTACCCTTCCTCAGTTTCTTCTTTGGTTTGATGGCGCTTAGTCTGTGGCACTACTGGCAGGAGCATCAGGCAGCCGCGCCGGGGGTGGGGAAGCTTAGGAACAAGGCATTATTCATTGCTTTCTGCATAGCCTATGTCGGCTCCTTCGACTACCTCGCGGCGTTCGGCATACCGCTCTATCCTTTCGGTTACATCCCGGTGCTCTGCTTCATCGTTCTGACTGCCCGAGCCGTGTGGCGTTTCAGACTCGTCGACATCACCCCGGCATTTGCCGCCACAGAGATTATTAACGCGATGGCTGACGCGCTTCTCGTGCTGGATCATGAGGGAACCGTCCGAGTAGCGAATCGAGCCGCCGGCCAGTTATTCAGGCGCCCGGAAAACGCGCTCATCGGAAGCCACATCCAAAATTTGACCTGTATCATCGCGGCTCCGGAATCTATTCTCGACCGGGTTATTTTGAGCGGTTCAGTCCGCGACTATGAATTTCCACTTATCGATCAGCCGCCGGGCGGCGTAACTTTGAGCGCTTCTTCCTTCGTCATGCGCGCAGATCCGTCCATGGACCCCATGGCCTTTGTCTGCATCATTCGCGACGTAACCCAGCAGAAAAAAGCGCAACTCGATATCCAACGTCACACAGAACGCCAAGCTGCCCTTTACGAGATCAACTTCGCCACAACATCTACCTTGGAATTACGCGCTGTACTCCATGTTTTGCTGGAAAAGCTTAAAGCGTTGGTACCGGAGACCGCGACCACGATTATGTTAATTTCCGGGGACAACGACCGGAAGCTTATCAAAGTCGCAGCCCGGGGTGTCGATGAAGAGGCATGGAAGGTCTATAGGCCGGACAGCGGTGATTACTCGTCCCATCCGGCGCTGCGATCCAAAGATGCCGTTGTGGCATCCAACATCCAGATCCAAGACACCGCTCTGGATTCGGACCATTTTCGTAAGCACGGTTTTGTCGCCTACCTTGGGGTCAAGTTGATAGCCCAAAATAAAGTGCTGGGGATTCTTTCTTTCTATAGCCGACGGAAGCAAACTTTTAGCGACGAGGAAATCAACTTCCTGAGGACCCTCGCGGGACAGGCCGCCGGAGCCATTCATAACTCCCAGCTCTATGAACAGACCAAAAAGCAGGCCGCCGATTTAGAAAAGGCTAGCCGTGTCAAGGATGAATTCTTGGGCGTTATGTCCCATGAACTTCGTACCCCTCTGAACGTCATCGCCGGATACACCAAAATCGTCCAGGATGGCGTGCTCGGCGAGATCAACACCGAACAGGTCAAGGCTTTGGACAAGGTCACCCGCCACTCGAATGAGTTGCTGGTGATGGTCAACAGCATCATGGACGCCACCAAGATCGAAGCGGGGGCAATCGCGGTGGAATGCGACGAGTTACCCACTACCGAATTCTTGGACGAATTAAGGCTGCTTTACGAGTATCCCTTGGGAAAAAATGTCGCCCTTCGTTGGAACTATACCGCCATCCTTCCGGTCATCCGGACGGACCGCGACAAACTCAAGCACATCTTGCAGAATTTGATCAACAACGCGCTTAAGTTCACGGAAACTGGGTACGTTACCGTATCGGCTCGTCATATGACCGGATTAGACCGGATCGAATTGACCGTCGCGGACACCGGGGTCGGCATCGCGCCCGAGGATCTTCCTGTCGTTTTTGAAAAATTTCGCCAAGTGGACGCCTCTAAAACCCGATCCCAGGGCGGTGTCGGCTTAGGTCTCCACATCGTCAAAACTTTCACTGAAATCCTCGGCGGCACTGTAAGTGTTACCAGCCAACCTAGAGAAGGGACTACTTTTATCGTAACGCTGCCCTGCGTTTACGAAGGAGTGGGAGCAGTCCGAACCTACACGCGGCAGCGTCCTGCAACGGAAATCAAACCGTAGCCCCGGTCGCATCCCGTTAACATCATTAAAAAAGCAAGACCGCGAAGGTTGAATTTTTCTTTGTCCTAGGGCAAGGAAGAGTTCGAATCCATGCATTAGAACGTCCAAGGAGGGCAAGTCAGATGGCTAAAGCGACTGGCGGTGACGTGCTCGATAGAGAACATGCTGAAAAGGTACTCTATGCGGGACGAGGGCTGCCCGGCGGGGGTCAATTAGAGATCCGGATGGAGGTTTCAGCAAACCATCCCGATCCGGACATCCGCGGCGTAGCGCGCCGGGTAAAATTCTTCAACCTGGAAAGTTGGCACACGGCATGGGTCCAAGTAGCGGAACTAAACGAGCAATTAGCCGCGGGGTTTGAAGACGAAGGACGCAAGGTCACCGCCCACGAGTTCTATCTCCGCGCCGCGGATTTCTATCGCCGCGCCTTAGTCTACATGCCCGATAGCGACTCGCGCATGTTGCCGAGCTATCAAAAGCTAAAGGACACTTTTGGCAAAGCGTGGAGTCTGGCCACGCCCTCGTTCGAACGAGTGCAGATCCCCTATGAGGGTCACCTGCTTGATGCCCTTTATTATCCGGGACGTAGCAAAGTCAGAGGCCGTCTTCCCATCGTCTACAACTACGGTGGCGCCGACGGGATTCTGCTCAGAGGGGAGGATGGCGGAGCCGGCCAGTATGTACGACGGGGCATGTCTTTCATCGATGTTGATGGGCCGGGGCACGGCGGGAGCCTCAGAGAAAAGAAACTCTATGCGCCGGCGGACTCGGAGCGGGTGGCCAAGGCCGTGATCGATTATTTGGTTACCCGTGCGGACGTCGATCCTAACCGGATCGGCCTTCACGGCTCCAGTATGGGCGGCTACTCCGGGCCGCGCTGTGCCACCGCGGAAAAACGGATCAAAGCTGTAGCGGTGTGGAGCGGTGCCTACAATCTAGTGGATGATATCTTCGACTATTACCCGCCTATTCAAGATCGGTTACGATGGCTTATGGGCGCCAAAGATCTCAAAGAGGCGAGGGAAAAAATTAGAGAATTCACCTTGGAAGGTAGAGCGGACCGGATCGAGTGCGCCCTGCTCGTGGGCTACAGCCATGACGATCGAGTCATGGACCCACGAGGAGCCCTCAAACTCTACGAGAAAGCGATCAACTCACCGCAACGGGAAATGCTCGACGGCGTCGGGCATGGCGAAAAGCGTTTCGACCGGCGAACCTACATCGCAGACTGGTTCATGAAAAAACTGGATGCCGGATAAACCTCGATAAGGTCGACTTGCTCGCGCGCGGCCGAGCCTATCGGGAGCTAACGGAAAGTGAAAAACCGATTCGTACACACTGTTGACTACAATCAAAACTTATAAGCGATGGAACACACATGAGTTCAAAAGAAATATCTTTGAAGCCAACCCGAATGCGCACACATCCACACACGACCCGATCGCGCCTGATGCTCGAAGTCGCGTCCGAGCTCGTCAATCGAAGAGACTGGCCCTATCTCCAAGCCCGTGTGAGCTTACGCGAGCAAGGGGGCAATGACTGGCCGGTGACGTTGTTTGCCAGCGATAGTCCGGCGACCCTGCGGGAAGTTGCTTCGAACAAAGTCCAGTTTGCGATTATCAATCCCTCCATGATCCTCAAAATGGCGTCTCTCGGCAGCCCACCATTCACGGAACCACTTCACCTAAGAACGATCGCCGTACTGCCGTCGTCGGACCAAATGGTATTTGCCGCCGCCGAAGAAACCGGGCTGAAGTCCATCGCGGATATTCGTGAACGGCGCTTCCCATTGAAGGTCTCTCTGCGGGGCCAGCCGGATCACTCTCTCCACATAATAATCAATCATGTGCTTTCCGCTGCTGGATTCTCGCTTAATGATATTGTCTCATGGGGCGGTGAAATCAGATACGATGCCGGCATGCCTTACGGCGCGAATCGAATCGGCGCCGTGCAACGGGGCGAGATTCACGCGATTTTCGATGAAGGGGCGAGCACATGGGGCAATATGGCATTGAAATTGGGAATGAATTTTCTAGCTCTGGACGAGGACCTTTTAAAACGCCTGGAAACAGTTGGTCTGCGCAGAGGCTTGATCGAACAAACGGATTTTCCGCGACTTGGCGCAGACATCCCTACCCTCGACTTCAGTGGTTGGCCCATTTATACCCATGAGAACACCCCCGACCTACTCGTCACCGATTTTTGCCGAGCGCTAGAAGCCAGCAAAGCTCGAATCCCTTGGGCGGAGGAGGCTCCCCTACCTCTCGCACAAATGGTGCATGACACCGTCGACGGCCATCTCGAAGTGCCTTTGCATCCCGCCGCGGAGCGTTTCTGGCGGGAACGCGGCTACATCGAGTAAGGTCGGTCTGGGCAACTTGGTCCGTGGCTAATCGCGTTCCAGAATCTCGCGGTATTTTCTTAGACAGGAATGAAGTCTCACTTGACCGGGGATGTTTTCTCGCTGTCTGACTCTATTACCGGCGCTGGTGCAATGCTCCCCTGGCCGATAGCCGGCTGATCCCGCGTTGGTCCTGGTGGATTAGCAGGGCCGGAACGATGCAGCGGTGATGTCGAGGGCAGCAAGGGTGTCGGGAGATTACGTTGCTGACATGTTTGGATTAGCCCCATAAGCATCCCAACGGAGCTTACCACTGCCGTCAGGGTTATGAACGGTGTCCAGAACGCGTTCCAACGTTGGCGGCGGCGTTCCGCTTTTATCTCCTCTTCGGTTATAGGCGGTTGACGGCTCACACGCAGAATGTATCAGAATATCTCGACAAGAAGCCAGAGCCTGGGGTTGGGCTTCGGAAGTTCCGAACGTTTTGGAGCGAACTCGCACGATTGTGAATTTTATCCATCAGATCGGCGCAGAACCGTCCGCGACCGATCCACCGGATGGTTCACGAGCACCGAAGTTCCTGCGGCAGTTAACCCTCCGAAGCTAAATCCGCGACGCCGTTGCCTGTTCTCGATACAATGCTTCGGACGGCTACATCCCATTGACCAGCCAGTTTACGGCTCCTCGTGCATTATCGAACAATGGGACTCGCAATCCCTGGCTGCATAGCGAATCGCTCAAGACGCCTAGTTGTCCGGACCGTCGTGCTCCACGTCGACAGCGGAATTGGCCGCTTCGAGACCCCGCTTGATAAAGCTTGCGACTTTTCTTCATCTTCAACGACGAGAATGCGCATGGTAGAAATGCCCGTACAATAACATACCGCCGCTCGCCAAAATGCCAAGCGAGAGACAATCTCTAGATACCCCGCCGCCGGATTGGGGTGCGGCCGCAGAAACCATGAAACGCTAGACCAGGTATGCTACAAGGAACCGTACACAAATAGCGATCCTACTCAGGAGGAGTTCACCATGAAGAAGATCGATACGATTGCGCTACTGCATCCGGGTAACATGGGCGTGACTATTGGAGCGGCCGCCGCAACCAGCGGCGCCCGGGTCATCTGGGTTTCGGATGAACGGAGCAAGGCAACCCAGGATCGGGCTCACCGGGCCGGCCTGGTTGACGTGAAGCATCTCACCGACGCCGTGCGGGAAAGCGACGTTATTCTTTCCGTATGCCCGCCGGATGCCGCTCTGGATCTCGCCCGCAGTGTGGCGGAGTACAAATTCAAAGGGGTTTACGTCGACGCCAACGCAGTTTCCCGTGCCACCGCTGAGGAAATCGGCGATATAGTAACCAAAGCCGGAGCAGGTTTTGTTGATGGCGGGATCATTGGATCTCCAGTGAAACAAGCTGGAACCACCCGGCTTTATCTTTCCGGCGCCCGCGCTCCGGAAATAGCAGAGCTATTTGCGTCGAGCATGCTCGATGCCAGATCCATTGGTCCAGAGCCTGGGGCCGCCTCCGCGCTCAAGATCGTTTATGCGGCCTGGACAAAATGCAGCGATGCGCTAGTCCTGGCAATCCGTGCTCTGGCCACCGCTGGAGGAGTCGACCAAGCGCTCCTCGAGGAATGGAAAATCTCACAGCCGGATCTGACACGCAAAGCGACCCGTGCCGCAGCTGTGGCGGCACCAAAGGCCTGGCGCTACGTGGGCGAGATGGAAGAGATCGCCGCAGCCTTCGAGGCCGCCGGGCTGACGCCGGGCTTTCATAAGGCCGCTGCCGATATTTGGCAACGACTGGCGCCTTTCAAAGACCGCACCGACCCACCGCCCACTGTGGAGGCTGTCATCGAGGCCCTTTGTGCATCCGCCGGCAAACCCCGCTAAGACGTCTTAAAGTGAAGTGGTTCCGACTCAGTCTTGGGACGGACCGACGAGCGGACGAATGCCAACAACACTGAAAAACAGCTCCTGGATGGAAACTTCACGGGTGGATCTGACCTCACGAAAAGAGCGCGAGAGCAGCAGGTAAAAGAACAGGCGGCAGAAGCAGGAAATAGCAAAAAGACTGAGGAGGCTGTGACCGAAAAGCGGCGGCAACCGGGAGGCAAGGAACCCTCCCAGGGAGGAACCGAGAAACAGTGCCATACCGTTGATGACATTGAAATACGCTATGCAGCGAACCCGCTTTTGCGGCGTAACCGCATCGTAAATGAAATTGGCGACGCTCAAAGTCACGCCGCTCCAGGAAAACCCAGCCCATATTTGAATCAGCATGAGGTAGGGAAGATCATGGGAGAAAAGCCAAAAAAGCGGGATCACAGCGGCAAAAAAGGAACTTAACCGCAGGACCCTCACGTTACCCACCAGATCGGCATGTCTGCCCCAAAGCGGCAGGGCAACCAGGGACGCAAATGCGGAGCAAACCTGAAGCGTCATATAAGTCAGATAGCTCAATTGCAGGTCCCGCAGCATGAAGACAGCGAAAAAGGGTGCTGACAAGTAGGTAGCAAATGTCAGACAGGCGCTAAAAACTACAAATTTCAAAAAGTTGCTCTCTCTGAAACGCGCTACAAACATCAGAAAAGTAAAATCCGTAGCGGGGTCGGTTCGGTGGGGCGGCTCGTCCATCTGCTTGAGGAAAAATGCCGAGATGTAGCGCGCCAGCGCCGCCAAGGAAAACAAAATGCAAAAAGCCGCACTGTAGGAAACGTCCCGAAACGAGTAAAGTATCAACCCCGAAGTGATGACGCTGCCCAAGGTTACGGCGCCCACGGTCCGGTTGCGCCAGCCAAAGTATCGCCCTCGTTTGCTGGAGGGAATGTAGTCGCTCATCAAGCTGCCCCACGCCGGTCCCGCCAAGCCACCGCACATAGCGGCAAGAACCAGTAGGACGAGTAATAGCTCCACACGGTTGGTCATATCGAGCCAGGGAAGAATCGCGATGCACAAAATCAATGAAGCTTGGGAAGACACTAATCGCACCAATAATTTGACCCGCCCACCTATCCAATAGATTACTCGCACGGCGAGGAACTGCGACAGGGAAGACAAGAGATGCGGCAGTGCGGTGATCCAACCCACTTGCTGCACGGTGGCGCCCAAGAATAGCGCCAAAGGCGTCGCATATTGATCGGTCACGCCCCCCATGAATGCGGCGAAGATACCGTCTTTGAACGATGCGCGGAGACTCTCTCGCACCTTGACTTTGCGCTTCATGTTCGCCGGGAAAACAAAAAGTGTGAGCTATTTCTGGGGAGATTACCAGCGATAATTGCACAACCAGCATGTATTATCTTAACCTGCGCCGTTAGCGTCGGACTCGCGGGGAGCTTATCGAATCCGACCTGGCGCTTTCTTCTTGACTAAGCGAACACACTTCGACTAGCTTGTTTCATCGCTTGCGATTTTCGCGTAATTCGAAATCGAAAAAGAGAAGTGAAAAAAGGAATACGATGGACTTCGATTTGCCTGAAGAGCTCCAAATATTGAGAGACACGGTGCGACGGTTCGTCAATAAGGAATTGATTCCGCTGGAGCGCGAATACCGGCACGATACCGAAGGACCGATGCCGGAGCGGTTGCTGAAGCCGCTGCAGGAAAAGACCAAGAGCATGGGACTCTGGATGCTCGATGTGCCGGCGGAATACGGTGGCGCCGGTCTCGGCCTGCTGCCCCGCTGCATCATTCACGAGGAGATCGCGCGCTCTGCGGCCCTTCCCTTTCGTAGTCTGGAACTCTTCGGGCCCGAGGTCAGGCCGGTGCTGTTTCACTGCAACGAGGAGCAGAAGGAGCGTTTTCTCAAGCCGGTATTGCGCGGCGAGATCCGTTTCTGTTTTGCCCAGACCGAGCCGGACGCAGGCAGTGACCCGGCGGCCATGCACACCCGCGCGACGCAGGATGGTGACTCATTCATTCTCAATGGCACCAAGCGTTTCATCACAGGTGCCGGCCGCGCCGATTACGCTCAGGTCATGGCGGTGACCGATCCGGAGAAGCGCGCCCGCGGCGGTATCACCTGCTTAGCCGTGGACATGAAAAGCCCTGGGGTCATCCTCGAAAGACAGTGGCCGACCATGATGGGAGAAGCACCCTGGCAGATCGTTTTCGACAACGTTCACGTGCCCGCGGCGAATATCATCGGCAACATCGGCGGCGGTTTCTCCCTGGCCCAGAAATGGATTCAAGAAGGACGGATTAGAGGGCACGGAGCCCGTCCCGTGGGCATCGCGCAACGAGCACTGGATATGATGATTGACTACTCACAACACCGGGTTACCTTCGGCCGGCCCCTGGCCGACCGCCAGGCGATCCAGTTCATGATCGCCGATTCCGCGATGGAGCTGCACGCCACCCGGCTCATGGTGTACGAGTGCGCCTGGCGTCATGATCGCGGCGACGACGTGCGCAATCTCTCTTATATGGTCAAAGTCATGAGCACGGAAATGGCTGGCCGGGTCGTGGATAAGGCCATCCAGGTCCACGGTGGCGTGGGATTGACCAAGGACCTGCCCCTCGAATGGTGGTATCGGCAGATTCGCAGCACTCGGATCACCGAAGGGGCCAACGAAGTGCTCCGCTGGCGTCTCGGGCAGAATCTCATTCGAGCGCACGGCTAGCATCTCTTGATTCACTGGTTACCGTAAACTCTCACAGGTGCCGGATGTCGGCCACCCGTAGAGTACCGCCGGATTGTCAACGAGAATCAGTCTGCGAATTTCCCCGTCCGGTGCCACCGCGAGCAAGAAATCAAGCAAGTCCGCGTCATTGGGCATCGGCCCCCCAATACCTGCATGAGGCCAATTGCTTCCCCAAATGACTCGATCCGGGCGGGTCTCGATGATCGCCCGGACCACTGGCACCATATCAATATAACCCGGCGGGCCCCTTTTGGACTCTTGATAAAAGCTGTAGAGATTGACCCAAACGTGGGCCTCGTTTTGGAGGATCCTAAGCAGTTCCTTGAAGGCAGCAGTCTCGGCGTCCCCGGGCCGCGCATGCGCCACATGATCAAAGACGTAGGGCATATTGAGCCCGTTGAAAAATGGTACCGCAGCGATCGCCTCCGCCATCGAATGCGACAAGAACTCCACGTGCCAACCAAACCCGGCGACGCGCGCGGCCATCTTCGCTGTTGAATCGAATGACAGCCCGCCTTTGCCGTCGCTCTTCACGCGGAACCCAGTCATGCCCGCATTCTTTAGCGCGGACAGTTCCGAATCCGTTATCGTAGGATCCAGCAGCGCAAGGCCTTTGAATTTCCCCTGCATGCGAGCCACCGCGTCCAGAGTTACTCGATTATTCGTTCCATTGGCGCTACCGGTGACAATCACTGCCCGTTCCAGTCCTAAGGTTCGATGACCCCTCAGGTAATCATCCAGTGTCGAATGCGGATCCGGCGTGTAGTTTCGTTCCTCGAATAGCGGATACCGCGACGGGGCACCGTACACGTGGAGATGGGTATCGCAAGCGCCCGCCGGCGCCACGAGCTTCGGCTTTCTGGTGGTTGGGTTTGGCGGATAAACCGGTCTCATATCGTCCTAAACAAAACTGCTACTAGGAATTCCAGTCCAATCGAAGAACAAGAAAGATATCCAGTGGAAAAATAGCACCGCAGGACCCTGGGGCACAAGGAACGTGCTGTCATTCTCAGTTGACAGGTTAGTGCCGATGCATCACAATTTTGCATTCAGCTTCTGAGCTCTGTCCACGCTAATTTATCAAGGGATTGGAAAGGAGAATAAGAATGATCGCTTTGGTTTGGAGCTTGCTGGCCGTTGTCACGTTGCTTGGTTGTGAGGCCAAGGTCGCCCAGATGGCTGGTACATCACCGCAATGGACTGTAGAAAACCCCAACGCTTCCGTGGGCGCCGGTGCCTCCCAACGGGAGGCAAAAAGGCAAACTTCAGCGACTTCCAGTCTGGAAGCGTTGCAATCCGGTGCCAGTACCGCGACACCGGCATCGAGCCCGGTCAAGGACGTTTACTTCGGTTTCGATCGCTACGATTTGACCGAAGAAGGACGCGCGACCTTGAAAGCGAATGCCAATTGGCTCAACAACAACCCTGCCGTGGGTCTGCAGATCGAAGGGCATTGCGATGAGCGAGGCACGGCTGATTATAACCTAGCGTTAGGCGCCAAGCGCGCACAGACAGCCAAAGACTACATGGTCACTCTCGGTGTCAGCGCTGAACGGCTAACGACGATCAGTTATGGCGCGGAAATCCCCGTATGCGTGGAGCACACGGAAGACTGCTGGGCACAAAATCGCCGCGCACGTTTCGTCATCGGATCCGGCCAACCAACATCTTAACCAACGGTTCGGCTTTTGCGCTAAGCGCGAACCGGCGGCGGTCAATTGCAGTAAGCCGTTTCGACGGCGGCCCTATAGGATACGAACGCGAAAGGCTCGATCTCGAAGGAGATCGGGCCTTTTGTTTTTTGCGATGGCTCGCGGACCGCCACCTCTACTTCTTGACTTTTAAACCGGATCACGGTGGTAAATAGACCAGGAGGTAGCCCTCGCAACCTATGGACAAGACACTTCAGCACTTACTCGGTCTCGTCGGCAACGGCTCGGTTGAGCAGCGTTGCGCGTCGTTACTTGTTTTGGGGGCGCTCAAAGCGCAAGGCTCCGAGGTAACAAAGGCAGCAGGTATAGCGTTAAATCATACTAACCCCGTGCTCAAAGACTATGCACTTCGCTATTTTGAAGAAGTGCATAGCAAATCTTCTGTTCCCTTAGTGCTTCGCTTTTTAGACGATCCGGACAAAGAAATGCAGGAGCGCGTCGTCCGACTGCTTAGCTTCACTGGCCAAGCGGCTGTCGACATACTGCTCAAACAGACGGCCAACGGATCCCGTCTATGGCAGTTGAATGCGGCCCGCGTTCTATGCAACCTCCGGGGTAAAGCCGCCATCAAGGGATTGCTGCAATTGCTCCTTTCCGGAAACGACGAATTCAACAAGGCAGTGTGCGATTTGATGACACCGGCGATCCGTGGAATAGATGCCAAGGAGCAGGAGCAGCTGTATGCCGAGGTCGAGGCTTTCGCCATGAAGCTCGACGTGAAGCACCAGCGGCCCGCAGTCATTTCGGCGCTACGACTGTTGGGACAACTGGGTTTTCCGCAGGCTCGTCGTTGGTTCTTCAAATTTGTCGGGCCCGAGCATCCTACCGGCGTCCGCTCCCATGCATTAGTGGCTTTGCTCCATTGCCTGAGGCAGCAAGACTTGAGAAAAGAGGAGCACGCGAAACTCCTCCCGTTGCTTGAAGAACCCGAATTTTCCGAAGTTACGCGCTTGGTCTTGGAGCTGTTGGACGCCCATGAGCTCCCCGAGGACGCTCGAGCATTGCTTTCCCGCCTGATGCAGAGTCCACACGGTGAAATCCAGAAATTTGCTTTGCGCAAGATGGGAGCTTTCAGCACACCGGCCACCGTACGTACGTTGGTCGAACAATTGGGCGATCCGGACTATCGACGGCGAGACGTTGCGGCAAGCTCGTTACGCAAAATTCCCGAGGCCCGCGCCGCTCTCATCAAGGAGTTGTTAGCCTGTGACGACGCCAGCAAGGCGTGGAGCATCGCCGAGTTGCTACCTTCCTTCGAGGGAAAGTGGCGCCAGGACATCTTGGAATCACTTTGGAAGCGCTTGCAAGCGGCCTTGAGCGCCGAAGAGCGGATCCACACGGCTTTTCTACACGTGCTCAAGCAAGCGGATGCGGACTACACTCGTAATCAGCTCGCCGCCCATGGGGCGCGCTTCGTCAAGGCCAAAAAATACAAGGAAGCCGTGGCCTTTCTCACCCCGGTCAAAGATTTCACCGACATCGAGCCCCAGAACAAATTCCACCTCGCTCTGGCGCAACTCAAGTTGCACTCGCACACCGTAGCCACCAATCGGCACCATCCGGCGGTGGAGTTACTCGCGGACCTCTATCTAAATTCGGCTTATCCGCTATCTGAGGCGCTCAGGAAAGAAAAAAGCCTCGATCCCGAGGAAGTTTTCTCGCTGGGCTTTAGCTTTGCCGAACGGCCGGGAGATGAGCGCAGCCTGGGGAAGGATCTCCTGGAGCATATCGCGGGCAAATTCCCGCGCAACAAAGTCGGCAAGAACGCCAAGAATAAGCTGAAGCTTATGGGCGCCTAACGCCACGCATCATCGACTTGCATCGCCATCCTCGTCGCCAAGGAGATCCAACGTTTCGGGAGCGAAAAGCTCGCTCACTGCGAATTTTCGATCGGTCAGACCCTGCTCGTAGGCGTATAGGGTCGCTGCCTCCAAGGTAGGCCGATTCCGTTTTACGCCGTAGGGATAAATGTCCGCGCCAATGGTTTGCTGAGCATATTCGAGATCCATATTCACCCACGGCATGGGTGACAAACGCTCCTCAAGCCGCTCGTAGGCTGGCCGTTTGGATTTTTCAAAAGCCATTACCAAGGCTGCTGCGATCGCAGGATTTCTTTCGTAAACCGCCCGCCGGACCACCACAAGGTGCATGATTGGAAAAATCTTCGTTTGCCGATAATACTCGGCTTCAACTTCTCTTGGATCCGGGAAGAGACGACATATGAGGTTCGGTCGGCTTTTGACGCCTCGTGGCGGCGACGTCACCGCCAGCGCATCCAGTTTGCCTTCCTCCAATAGATCGTCGAGACTCCGGCCTTTCTCGATATTGTCAATCCGCAGGCTCGCCGGGGCTTTGATGGATACATGTTCGGAGCGGCGCCGAAACCAATGAATGTCTTCCGGTAAAACCCCGTATTGGTGTTTGAGCATGCCGCGAACAAAGAGCAAAGCCGTCATCGAGTAATCCGCGATTCCCACCCGTTTACCGATAAGATCCTTTGGCTCCCGGATGCCGGCGTTGGCGTTGATCCAAATATACGAGTGGCGAAACACTCGGGACGGGAAAACCGGAATGGCCACGAATCTCCCGTCGCCATGGGCCAGCGCGATCATGTAATTCGAAAGCGACATTTCTGAGGCGTCGAACTCTTCGTTATTGAGCATGCGCAGAAAAATCTGCGAAGGAGGCGAGAGGGTCACCACCTTGAGATCGAAACCTTCGACGGGAACTGTGCCGTCGACAAGCGCTCGCGTATGGTCATAGTCTTGGCAGGCGAGGATAATCGTAGGTCCTGGCATCTTGTCCTCCAAGATAAATAGATTCCCAAACCCTAAACCGAGGAAGCGATCCCTCTGTTATCAAAAAAATCGTTCACAAGATACCCCGGAGTGGGATTGTGCTTGACAGTCATCCTCCGGCCGCCCTAGTGTTCTTTAGCTACTCTCCCGTTGAATTGGGTTCTGAGGGAGGTGGATTTATGAAAAGAGTTCTGGCCAGCCTAGGGAATACTTACGCCCAAGCAAGATTGTTGCTCATCGTCACTGTTGCGATCAGCCCTTTTTGGTCCGCCACTGCCGTAGCGGCGGATAAACTCACGGTCATCCACTCCTCCCAGTCCATGTCCCAATCTATGCCCTGGATTGCTAAAGAGGCCGGACTGTTCAAGAAGTACAACTTGGATTTTGATCTCGTGCACATTGCCTCCTCCCCCACGGTGACTGCGGCAATGCTGGGGGGCAACGCAGAGGTCGCTTTGACTGGCGGTGAGGGAATTATCCGTGCTTACGTTCAAGGCGCCACGGATTTTGTCTTTATCGGCAGTGTCAAGAATAGCCTAACCCATAGCCTCTTGGCGAAGCCCGAGATCAAAAGAATGGAAGACCTCAAGGGCAAAAAAATCGGCATCAACCGCATTGGCAGTAACCCCCACTACTTCACCGTTCAAGTCCTGCGGCAAGCTGGAGTCGACACCCGCGACGTACAATTCATTCAGGCAGGCGGACCCATTGAAACAATGGCAGCGCTGGTTGCCGGCAACCTGGACGCCGCCGCCCTGGCGCCGCCGGCCGATGCTCGGGCAGTGGCGGCCGGATTTCCTATCTTGATCTACGGGCCGGACCTCCGGCTTCCCTATGTGGCCGCAGCCTTCGTGAGCCGGCGTCCTATTCTCGCCCAGCGCCTCCAGGTTACCGGACAGTTCATGCGCGCCATGGCGGAGGCAGCAAAGATTCAACATACGGACAAGGAATTCGTCTATAAGGTATTGGGCAAATATCTCCGGTTGACGGACAGAAAGATCCTGGACTCGTCCTATGATTCTGAGATCAAATTCTTGGAGCCGAGATTAGAGATCAAGCCGGAGGGAATTCAGGCGATTCTCGAAGAAGTCGCCAAAGTCGACCCGCGTGCTAAGCAAGTCAAAGTGGACGATCTGATCGACCGCCGTTATCTTGACGAACTGGATAAGAGCGGACTTTTCGCCAAGCTCTGGGACGGAAAAAAATAGCAACCCAAGGAGGACAACATGCCGAGAATAGAGCTGAATCTAAATAAAGCCGACGATCTAAAAAAGCTTAAGGCGCAGTGGCGCGTAGGACCAGGGCTCGTGCCGGGAGAGCCCAACGAAGGGCTTAAGGCGCAGTTGTTGAACACGCCGGCGCGGCTACCGGATTACGACGACTCGAGGTGGGAAGTTTGCGCTAACATTCGCAAGAGTCTCTCCGTAGGTTTTACTTTCGCTTGGTATCGCGTCACTGTTGAAATACCTGGACAAGTTGATGGCGTGGGACTGGCCGACAGCCGGGTGTTTTTTGAGACCAACGTTGATAACTACGGGGAGGTTTGGATCGATGGCAAGATCGATCGGCCGGCCGGCGTCATCGCCGGCATCAATGCCCAGCAGCGCGTCGAAGTGAGTGCCAAGTCGGTCGCGGGCGCCAAGCACGTCATCGCCTGTCTAGTGGCGAACGGGCCGCTGGCCGAGCCGCGCGGTGGTATTTTCATGCGCTATGCGACTCTTGCTTTCGAGTCTCGCGACTAGAGGTAACTCACAGTTCATTCTCGCGCTATCGCACGATGGACGGTGCGTAGCAAAATGGATAAAGGAAGCGTCGAAGGAGACATCATGGGAATGCTGAAACTGGATGCAGTGACTCACTGGTCGATTCCGGTGAACAATCTCGAGGACTCGGAGAGGTTTTACGGCGAGATACTGGGGCTAAAGCACGTCGGCCGTCTGGCCACTTCACGCATGTCTTGTTTCGCCCTCGGCAACCATAACATCATACTTTGCGAGCGCAAAGAAGCCATCATCAGAACCGCGAGACAGGACGGCAATCTGCACCACGCCTTTGACGTGGGCCCTGAGATGTTCAACCAGGCGTGCAAGGTTTTTCGTGAGATCGGTATTGAGATACATGAGCCCGTCGACTATCGCTCTGGTGGCTTCTTCACCGGCAGGCAACTATTCGTTCTCGATCCTAGCGGCAATCGAATCGAGCTCCGCGACGCCTCCTGGAAAGCGGGAATGCCGACGCCTACTTACGAAGAAATCTGCGGTTTCTAACGCCGGCAAGTCACCGTCCGTGGAAAAGACGCAGACGGGTACGGCCCAGGTAGAGCCTCCAGAACGGATGCTTGCTTTTCTTTGCGGTCTCGAAGCCAGTCTTGAAAGATTTCGTCGGGAGGCATAAGAATAAGTGCTGAAATTTCCATAGCGGCTGAAAGACATGCAACCAAAATGAGAATTATTTGTGGCTGGCCGATTCAAAGGAAATATCCTAGCAAGAACGGTTGCAACGTGACGATCTCAGGCGCCTTGGAATAGGTCGTGGAGTTGGGATGGTTCCACGCCAAATGCATCACTCGCATAAAGACGAAGAGGAAAAAGGGATCAAGGACTGGATCCGCAGCAATGCCGAAGCGGCAAGTGATTGAGCAAGTCGAGGTGGAACACGCTCTCTCCCTGCGCGATCCTGAAACAAGGGATTACCGCAAACTTGGAGGTCGATCATGGGTGATTATTCCGATGAAGATGTCGGCAACATCGTCCTGCTGGAACATGTTAACGTCCAAATTCCAAATCAAACTTTAGCGACTGCCTTTTATATCGTCGGCCTGGGTTTTACTCGGGACCCCTACTTGAACATCGGTTTGGGCAATATGTGGGCGAACGCAGGCGAACAGCAGTTTCATCTTCCGACTCGACCGGCGCAAGTGATTCCTGGCCACATTGGCGTTGTCGTGCCAGACCTTGACGCATTGCAGAACAGGTTGGCATCAGTAGCAGAAGCGCTGGCAGGAACGAAATTTAACTGGTCAATGGAAGGCGACCATATTAACATCACCTGTCCCTGGGGAAATCACTTTAAGTGCTACGCCGCCGGTCCCGAGTTTGGCGATATGGCGCTGGGAATTCCTTACGTGGAGTTTTTGGTCCCGTCGGGACGAGCGGCAGGTATCGCCCGCTTCTACGATCAAGTGATGGGCGCGCCGTCGACAACAGAGTCCGGTGCCGAGGGAACTTTGGGTCGCGTGCAGATCGGTCGCAATCAGTCGCTGGTTTTTCGCGAGACCGATACGCCCTTACCGGACTATGACGGACATCACATTGCGATCTACGTCGCCAACTTTTCGCGCCCCTATGCGTTTATGAAAAATCGCGGTTTGATTTCCGAAGATGTGCGGAACCATCAATTTCGCTTTAAAGAGATTATCGATCCCGAAAATGGCAATTGCGCCTTTCTGGTAGAGCACGAGGTTCGCAGCCTCCGCCACCCGATGTTCCGCCGTTTTCTCGTCAATCGTGACCCCGCACAATCTCAACGGCAATACCGCCGGGAGCGAGACGC
>Ga0105347_1000101_pt1 | contig 40278 bp, 55 predicted proteins | sample EasRivMeERMLT890_FD_89677 | JGI IMG/M metagenome (GOLD analysis project Ga0105347, IMG submission 89677) | Soil microbial communities from meander-bound floodplain in the East River, Colorado, USA - East River MetaG ERMLT890 | ecosystem: Environmental > Terrestrial > Soil > Floodplain | place... | reverse complement strand
GTAAGGGACAACGTTTTCTACCACCCATGGATTCTGAACAAATCGCTTCAAAAAAATGATCTCCTGATACAACGACAATTCTGGGAACACCCTGACTTTGGTGTTGCAAATCCTCATCTTGGAATGACTCTGGCACGGAGGGGACGACCAAATGAAATCAAATCTGTGAAAATTTTCCAATAGGTATTGATGAGCGTCCCCCACAATCATCTTGTCATCGGGATAAAGTTGCTGGTAGACCCCTGCAATGTCTGGATTTATTTCAACAGCCGTCACCCTGCAATCCGTCCACAGCTTCCGATTGCCTCCTATCCCTGCATATAGATTGAGACAATTCATAGGCCGATTAGTTGTCATCGATCCTTGGTGGTGACAACTTCATAGCAGGCTGCCGCAAGGCCGGCCGCTTTCGAGTCATAGAAACTCTTCGAAAAGATGTCGATGATCTTAAAGGCCCTGGGGGCCAGTCCTCCCCCACCCAAGAGAACTGACTTTGCATACCCCAGGACCAAATGACGCACACCTTCAGGATCATCTTTGATTGTTTTTAGAATCGTTGCCACACCTGCCCAGTCGGCCCGAGGGTTAATCAAAGCACGAGCCAGTTCAATCGCCACGTCCTTGTCCACGGACGCGGATTGAATGGCAGCAATTTGTTCCTTGTCCCCATTCAGTTCCCCAATCTGTTCAAGAATGACAAGAGCTTTCCGAGCCGAACCTTCTGACACTTCAATGATCTCATCAACGATGCTCTCAGAAACTTTTAATTGTTCCTTTTCAATCGCTCGTTGGAGAACTCGTTTCAAAGCTGGATTGGACAAGGCACTGAGTCGAATTTCGGTGCAACGTGTCCGAATTGCTTTGTTCAGTTTCGATTCATCTGTCGTGGCGAGAAAGAAGTAAACGTGACTGGGAGTGTCCTCCAGAATCTTGAGCAACGCCTGCTGAGCGAATCCCGCCTTGCTCCATGACTGAACTTCTTCAAGGAAAAAGATGCGGCAGGGACCGTCAATCGGACAGAGATTGATTTGCCGGGACAAACTGCGAATCCTGTCAATTGGACTTTCCACCATAGCACAATCAATTTCCTGGTAGTCAGAAGATCCACATTCCAGAATATCTTTTAAGATTCTGGCAATCGTAGTTTTGCCAGTTCCCGAAGGTCCAGTAATCAGAATTGCTCTAGGAAGTTTATTCTTGTCGAGCAGTTTTTGGAGTGTGGTAATAGCACCGTCTTGTCCGATGACTCCTTTGAGTGTTTTAGGACGCAGCCGTTTATAAATCTCGTTGCTCATATTATGCTTCTCTAGCTTCCCAGTTCTCCTTCACGTCACTTAATCGTTTTTCCATTTGTTCTTGCGTCTCTGGATTCAAATGACCAAAGGCCACAAGCCTGAGATAGAAAACGTTCCACCATTTCCGTTTGAAAACTTCAGGATGTTTGTAACCAAGAATTTCTGCGGCTTGCATCAAATGGAAGTGAAAATGAAGCGGGATTTGATCACCACATTCAATATAAAGATCCATGGCGTGATCGATGTCACGGACTTCATTGGATTGGCACGGTCCCATAAAACTTCCTCCACGCGGATCAAGTGAGGTTTCCAGAACGCATTTATCAAATGCTGAAATCAAGTAGCACCGCCTCAACCAACGACATAGAGTTTTTACAGGATGTGTTTTACGAATTCCATCCGGTGCTCGCGTAGCTGTGAGTAGGACTGTTTGTTGCATAAGTGGCAACTCCGTTACCCAATCTTGTAATACATTCATATTGCTAATGTTTTCAGAAATTTGATTGGATCAGTCGTTGATCTGGTTGGGTCTTTGGGATGCAGGAATCGTCCGTTCTTGAAACCGGGTTTGTCGTTCAGTGTCTTGATTTCCTTTTTCTGGAACCAATTCGCACCCTCAGGAGCGATTTCGTATTCGATCTCCAGTGGCACCGTGATCCACTTCCACGTTTCCTTTAGGTCCACCGTTGTCACTTTCTCAACAATTTCAAGGAAGTCGCGCAGTTCACTGGTCCTGACATCGGACACAAGACTGTCGTGAATCTGTCCCACGATCATCGACTTCATTTTGTGTTTACGCAGCAGTCGATTCACTCGGATCAGACTCCACAGAAGGCAATGAAAAGCAGAGCCCTGGACGGGGTAGTTGACCACGGCATTTTTCTTGAACGACCCAAACACTCTGAATCCACTCAGTAAATCAAAGTATCCCTTTTCGAGGTAGGCACTATACCAATCTCGACGCCACTGGTTGTAAACCTTGAATCGTCGGCCCCAAAAATCATCCTCGACTGCTTTCATGTGAGCCTCGAAGGTCCCAGGTCTCGGCCTCTCCTCGGGATTGCATTCACCAAGTTCGCTGATGCCTTGACGCTTCAAATGTTTGTAGAGAGATTCTCCGTCCGATCCTTTCAGTTTTCCTTGTCGAATCCATTCCCAACAGTTCCTGGCACATGCCACGTAGTAGTCACCGTAGAATTGAGGGAAAACAAATCTGTTCTTCGCCCCGTAGCGAATGTCCTTGGCCATCTTCGGATCGAGTTTTTCCCAGACCTTTTCCAGTTTGTAAATCTGGATGGCCATGTCCTTGTGCATATCCTCCCCGTTGACTCCCTTAATGTATTTGATGAATACCGGGTCGGCGTGATAGGCAGCGGAAATGAAAACTTCTAGCCCTCTAAAGTCATTCTCAACAATTGCATTCCCTGGGGAGGAAATGATGTGACCTCGAACCAATTCGGACACCTCCTTGTCCCGTATTGGCATATTTTGGAAGTTTGGATCGTTACATGAAGATCGAAAAGAGCGTGCAAGATGGAGATTGAAACTGGGATGGATTCTGCCCCCGACAATCTCTCGTTCGATGCCTTTAAGATAAGTGCCATAGGCTTTCTCGTATTTGAAGAGTCGAATCAGTTTCTTCGTGAATGGAAGTCCGATCTCCTGAAGGGCTTCTTCATTCATCTGTGCTCTACCCGTCGCAGTCCGAGTCAGGACTTCGTAGCCCATCTCCTTGTGGAGGACCCGCTCCAGTTGGTCACGGGAGGTGATATTGGTTTTTGATCCGTAAAGTTTTCTCCAAATCTTCCAGGGTTCCTCTTGCTCCAGTTCTTCACGAAGTGTCCTAATCTTTTCTTTGATGTCGATCTTGGTCTGTTGCAGGCGGGGGACATCGATTCGAATGCCGTTGGCTTCGATGCGGGACAGTTCGATCAAACCGTCTTGGAACAGTTGATAACCCTCCTGTCGGAGAGCGTTGACCTTGATATGTTTGGAGAGATTAACCACAGAAAATTGAGATTAGGATCCAAATCACGTTAGAAAGGATGGTGGCGTGCCATATGCCTCGAATGTAGGCTTTCTTGCAGGCTTTCCCTGCTACATCTGCTACCATTTCGTTAAGATATGGAATGTCGTGTTTCTCCTCCCCAACTGGACGGTAGAGGCGTTCAATCCACTTGCCCTTATCTTCTTTCATAAAAAGTAAATTTGTTGCAGGAGGAAGAACACAACGCCGCCCCAATTCACAGCCCCATCTCCTTCATTTGCAGGATAGCCACCTCACGTTCAGCAAAAGCATCCACTCCTCCATACAGAAGGAGATCCTTCATTTCGATTTCCTGGATTCGATTGTAGGGAGAATTTTTGCTGCTGAACAAATAGGGTTCAATGTTGGCGTTGTAGGTCGGGATGCCCAACTTCACGAATGCTTGAAACTTGATGGACGTAATGCCCTCACGGTTGTCTAAGCAATGGGCGGCGAGCATCGTATCCCAGTTCCAATTAGTCACACCCCATCCAAAATTTTTCAACGTCCATCGTTCCTCCATTTTGATATTACTCGCTATCTTCCGAGTCCGATCAGATTGAAGGAACCCCCCAGTCGCCCCGATAGCACTACCTACCCATGGATAAGAAATTGTTTGATGTTTGTTCGAGAGAGCACACGAATAAATCTGTGCTCTTGGCCACTCGGGTTTGAGGCAATTCGTTTCGTAATCGACCGCAACAAAACCACCTGCTCGACCCATTTCCAGAATCGCTTCCGCAGCCTCTCGGTCGTCGTAAATAATTTCAACTTCTTTGGAAAGATCAGGACGTGCGGGTGTATCATCTTCGATGTTGAACGCTCTCTCTAAATGTTTTTTGAACAGCTTGTCGAGGAGTGGATTTTTCATCCTCAGCAAATACGAAGGATGATAGGTGGGGCAGACCCAATGCTGCTCCAGTGGGATGGTCCATCCCGTCCACCGTTCCAATGGACCGATGTCGTCCTTCCAATAGGGTGCCAGCACGCTATGCAACGCAGACCCACCGAGAGTCACGATTACTCTGGGTTTGAATTCGTTAATGGTGTTGATGAGATTCGGCCGGCAGTAATCGATCTGCCTCGGGTCCTGGATCTTGTTGCCAGGAGGTCGGCAAATCAATGCGTTGGTCGTGAGAGCGTCTCGGTCCAGATCGATTCCTAAATCGTCCAGAGTGTCGCGGAGAAACTCTCCTGCTTTGCCGATGAAGGGTCGTCCTTCCTCATCTTCAGTTTTTCCAGGAGCCTCACCCACTACCAACACTCCCTGCCTGCCCTTTCCGTAGGGTTTCATCTTTGGGCTCTGGCATCCCTTGAGTAGGCCGCACGCCCCACAACGCGGCACAAGTCCAACAGGTTTTTCCTGTTGGACGGTGGATGAGGCAAAGAATCCTTGCATTTAACGAGGGACAACTCCTTTGGCGATGCCTTCTCCCAGTCCTCGGGTCGCAGCTTCGATGGCTTCCACGTCAGGACGACTTTCCGCTTTCACTGTGATCCTGGAAACGCCATTGGAGTTGGCTTCGAACAAAACGTCCGCAGCCGTGAACATAAAAAATCTTCGGTCAGTGACTTTGATGCCACGGTTGATGTCTTGAAAGGTTGTGCTTTTGCAACCACAGAACAACAGCAGAAGCAGTGAGACAATAGTTAGTTTTATTTTCATAATTTTGTTTTTTCTTTCTGACCGAAACTCTATTCTTCTGCCTCCTCAGTCTCTTCTTCCTCTTCCTTCGGCTGCCCCAGCACAGAGCAGTAAACCCAGCTCCCACCCACCACCTTCAATTTCGTTTTGGTGATCTCGGCATCCTGATAATTTTCAGAGATGTGTTTGAGGAGTTCAGGAGCGATGACGAATTCCATCGGTGGACCGTTGTAGGAAACTTTCCGAACCTCTTTGAACCACCCACTCAGCCCTTGTCCTTTGATCCTAATCACCCCATCCTTCAATCGGACTTCACACAATGCATCCCCTGCCTTGTCCATGGCGAATACAGAAGCTCGATCACTGGCTTCAGCCAATCCCTTGGGAATGACAATCGGGTGTCCTTTGAACTGAAGAATTTTGTCGAGGGGGTGATATTCCTCGGTGTGTCGTCGGCAGGAAAAAACGAGTCCATTCTGATTCTTAAAATGAATCCATGACTCAGTCAGTGCAATCCTGTCCATGGCCAGCGAAACAATGTGACCAAGGGACGTTCCACGCACCAGCACCGACCGCTTCAAACCTGTTTTGATGTGGACCCTCATGATCTGGAGGTTGTCACACGCCTCAACCCATTCAGGTGCAAGGTGAATGCAACACAGTTTGAAATTGGATTCGTCGGTGCTGACGCAATGTTTCACCAGTCCGACTGCTTCTGTGAATTCTTTCGATAAATCGTGCCACTTGGAAGGTTGTTCCACCTTGTCCACGGGCAGGTGAATCTCGGATTCCTTGGTCACACCGAAGGCTTTGCGCTTGCCTTTGAATTCCAGTTCTCCTTTCTCGTTCTCTCGGACCTCCAGGTCTTCGTCGTCCATCTTTTCGAGGATGGAGATCAGTGGAGCGGCCTGCACAGCTCCCGTGACACCCAAATCGACTTTCTTGCGGCAAGAGATTTCGTCGTTGAAAGTGATGACATATCCGCCATCGAAGACAAAACAGTTATGAACAAAAACCCCATTGGCAGCGAAATTATGATACTTGTGGACTGACAGATCATACACATCCTCACGACCAGCGCACTCAACAGAAACCACTTTATGATTGATTGTCGGTCTTGGGTGGATTCCTCTTTTGTCTTCTCTGAAATCCAATCCTTTCTTGGCAGCGTTCTTATTTCCTTTCAAAGCAATAGACAACCAAGGTTTTTTTGAAGGAGAGATTTTGTTTCCCATCATCCTTTGGCTTTGCAAAGCCCGAACATGGGGCATCCGCGCAGGTGGATTCAATTTAGTATGAAGTCCCAAGTGGGTAGATAGTTTTAACTGTTCAAGATTGTCTGGAGAGTTGTTCCAAGAATTCAAATCTTTGTGATGGACATGGTATCCTTGCTTTCTTTTGCCTTGTGTCTGCTCAAACACCCACTCATGCGCCCGAACTCGACCAGTATCGAGATAAGCATGAATGTGGTAATACCCTTGATCGAAACGGTGATTGAAAGGCATTACCGAATCACCCCTTTCCAGTTCACAAACGGGGCGGTATGAACCATCCTTCATCAAGAGAAGATGATCTGCTGTTAGCTTAATGGAATGCCCCGTATCAAATACCACTTGAAACACTTCAGCGTTGGATCGGGTCTTACGTAAACCAAACGCCTCACCTATCACCAATTTTTCTCCATCGGTGCTGTAAACCAAAAAGTCAGTGACCTTTCTGGAAAGGAGGTTAGCAATTGTGAAATCGCCCCCCAAGGTGTGAATAATTGTTTCAGCCGATAGACAACTGCTCTGTTCAAGGAACTCCCGCTGGGAAAGTCCGGCTCTGACAGTTGCTAAATCGTTTAGAAGATTCTCTCGGTTTATTTTCATTACGGCAGTATGTCACGGGCAATTTCATTGAATACATTAACCCCCGGTGGGTTCTCCGAAGTAAACGTCCAATTGGGTTTTATATCCGCCCAAGACCAACTTTCCTTCCCACCCACATGGAGATGGAACACAGGTTTTTCTGTTGGCATCTCTGGATGTTTCAATGATAAGAGAAGTTTCTCAATTTCCTCAGCGATGTATTGTTTTTCTTTCAAACTAAACATAATCTTTAGCTCCAAATCCCGTCTGGGTGTTCTTTCTTCAAAGCGTCGAGGTTGCGTCGGATGTAGTTGGCCACGTCGGACCGCTTGTCGTCCTTCAATCCGTTGGTCCATAGGAAGTGGAAGTAACTCGCTGGCACATCCTGCATGGGAACACCCCGATGTTTTCCGAACGGCATTTTGTCGAGGTCGTCTAACATTTCGTCCTCCTATTATCTCTTTTGAAAAAGAAAGAGACCGCAACCTTTATCAAGTCGCGGTCTCTTGTTATCAGCACCCCGAGCATCCTCCTTTTGAAATCAGGCAGCCTCTTTCTCCGCAACGACCGTTTTGGCACCCTGAGGCTTGTGAACCTTGTGGACCCGGTGCTTCGAATTCTTTTGGGCTCTCTTCTCAGCCGCACCCGGAATCACCCGATACTGAATCAGCCGACGACGTTCGTAAACACCATCGTCAGCCGCAAAGTAGAGACGACCCCGAGCCTTCTTCAAGGACATGCCAGCCTTCTTGGCGATCTCTTCCTCGTCCATCCAGTTCCCGTTGACCACAGCATTCACTCTGGCTGAGATCGATCCCAGGATGCAACCAAAAGAGTCACGGGGCTTCTTGTCCTTCTTGATGGCTTTGTGTTTCGGTTTCTGTTTCTTCTTCCTCTTTGATTTCACGTTTTTGGTGTGGCTCTTTTGGTTGCTCACCAGCCGGGCCACCCGCTTCTTCTTCGCATCCTTCATCCTTTCAGGATCGGGGGCCTTGCCGTTGTCAAACACCTCGATGTCGTCGCCAGCCTCCACCAGTTTTTTGAACGACTTCCTCCGATCCTCAGGGATCTCGGATTCCTCCTTGTTTCTGGCGGTGTGCTTCAAAGCCTCCGTGAGTTTTTCAACTCCCCAGGTATCGGCTCTGGACATCCCAATAGCCACCAGAAAAATGGCTGCGGCTGCTTTTGTAACTTTCATCGTTTTATGCTCTCCAGTTTTGTTTCGTTGTTTCTCACGTCTTTCTTATTATCTATGGATTGATTCAGAACAACCAAATTTATTTTATTCAGAAAGAGGAAATGATGCAAGGACAGGCAATGGCGAGTTCCCCAGCCGTCCAAACAACCTGGGATTCGGACCACTTGCCGTTTCTCAACGCAATCCAATTTAATCGATAAATCCCCATCTCTTTCTCATTCTCGGTCTGGTTGATTCCAATCATCCCGCTCACATGGTCATTTTTTCTACGATCCTCGGAAAAATCCTTCTTCCGAATAATCCATGCACTGTAGCCCGTGGCAGCGGTCTGGGTTGCCGTCACCACCAGACAATGATTCCTCAGTGCGATACGCCTGAGGATCTTCCACGTTGCATTGATCTGATGACGAAAGTCCTGATTTTTGGTGTGGGGTTCAGGAGCCAGTAGATCAGCATAATCAACAACCACAAGGTCAGGGGGTTGCTCCAACTTTCCGAATTGTTTCATGTCCTGCTCGATCTGGCTGGCTGAGATCACATCTCCTCCTTCGACCTTCAAATGCAATCTGGACTCCTTCGATCCCGTGGTGGCCAGAAATTTCTCTCGTGCCAATCGAATGTCCCTGGGGGTCAAGCCGGATCGGTTTTCAGTTTTGAGTTTGACGTTGGCGGAATCGTCCCGTGATTCAGGAGTTTGGAGTCGAACCGGAATGTGAACCTCTGCCTCCTGCAAAGGTTTCCGAGTCATCCTCATGCACAACCGATGACCGACATCGTCCTTGGACATGTCCCCCAGCACGTAGTAGAGAACGCGACGACGTTGTTTGAGAGCCCGCCAAACAATCTCCTGAAGCCAGAAAGATTTGCCACGCTTGGAAGGACCGGCAAAGGAAATGAAACTGTTTCGTTTGAGATAAGGAGAAAGGAACTTTCCCAGGGCATCGGGAAATTCAACCAATCGTTCGTCGTCATCCTTTCGAGTAAAAACCTCTTTGAGAAATTCCAGACTGAGGGGGTCCTGCCATCCCGTAGTGGCGAATTCGATGCGCTCGTATTCGGAATGAGCCCGAGCGGCTTCCTCCAAATCGTTTTTCTCCAAAGCGTCCCCGATTGCTTCTGACATACGGGCAAGTCGAATTCTATCAAAATATTCAGAAGCTTTGTCAACGATGTAGTCCTCGTTGATGGATTTGGCGATACTGCGATACTCTTCGTCCAACCCACTCAGAAAGTTTTCCACGAGGTCAACCGATTCCTTGTCCTGGCTGGATTGGGCAAACTCTGAAAAGATTCCTTCAATGGCTTTGCGAGGGGCTCTCTGATATTTGGCGAAGTAGTCGAAACACCATTTGGCGATCAGATTGGACCACTTGCTCTTGAATGGGCGACTGTGATCCTGACCCATGTGACGGTAGACTTTTGCCAGAACCCCATCGTGGACCAGGAGTGCAATCAGGATCGTTCGTTCCTCGCTGCTTTGGTAACGGGTGGTTTTCAATCTCTGAACCCCTTCGGGTAATGGAGAGTTGTTTCGATCAGATTCCCTTTGGTAGTTCTGGTCACAGTCGGAGCATTCATTTCCTCATTGGCGTTTTCATGACACCATCTTTCGATCTTGCTGAACTTCTCCCGAAAACCATCAGCACTCTCGGCTTGGGGCTTGTATTTTACATGGGGGGTGTTGATGAAAGTTTTCAGAACTCGTTTCAGGCGATCCTTGTCGCCGTCTATGGAATCCAAGAGTAGTTCAAACTCATGAACCCATTTGGACCTTTTGAATTGGGGATTTATCTTTCTGGATACTCTTATATGTTCTTCTAATACTTTCACACACTTGAGGATGAATGGCGTTGTCTCCTTTCCTCCATTCAAGTGAAAACCAATTGAATCCGTGGCGGAACGATTTCCGCCACTGAGTTTATTATTTATTACTCTATCTTTACTAAGGGGTCGATTTTCTGCGGCATTGGATTTCAGTGACACTGATTTTCGGTGTGACTGATGGTTTTTGGATTTTTCCTTTGTTTTCACCTCTTGCGCCAGTTCATAGATCACCCATTTGCGTCCAGCCAATCGAGTTCCGTCTTTACTTCGAACTGTTTCATTTTTGGCGTATCCCGCATCCCTCAACTCTCTCAAAGCACTCCATATCGCTGCCTTCTTGTTTTTGTGACGATTCAACAAATCCCCCATTCGGACCTCCCAATTTTCTTTCTTGGTGAGGAGGTAGATAAGCAGACCTTTTGCCTTCAATGATAATCGAGAATCTCTCCAAGGGGCGTTGTCAACAATGGAGAAATCCTTTTCATGACGGACTACTTTGGAAATCACAACCACCTCCGACAATTGATGTATCCGTATCTTTTTAATTGCCGAATAGCTTTGATGTATTGGGGTTTCCAGTCTTTTAGGTGACCGATTTCAAAATCACGCTTTCCGTTGGAGTAGATGCCTATAAGTCTGAGGTAAACTCCAATAATTTCTTCAGATATTCGGGTATCCTTGGTTATTTCAAGGTCAGGTCCTTTAGTCGTAAGAGCAATTACCATATTGGTTAAATAAAAAGGCTGCTACTCTCAAGGGGTGAAAAAAGGCGGTGACGTGCCCGAACCCTCAAAAATAACAGCCAAAGTCAACTTACGTCACCTTCTGGTTTTTCACAACCAGTCTCAGACATAGTCTGAACGACGGACACATTGCTTTCCATCCCCGCCCAACACAAGTTTATTTTCTCAACAAGTGTTTGATTCCCCAAACAGATCGATTCATCAGCCGGCACAGTTTCCGAATGGAGAATCCCTCGGCCGACATTGTCTTAATAATTTTAATTCTGGCTTCGACCAGTTCCCTGGGCCGGCTCCGGGATCGGATTTCGTTGGTTGTGTATCCAGTGTCGTGGCAGAGCTGACCAAAACGAAATGCTCCTGGAAGGTCTTCAAGCAAGGGCTCGTTCAATAGATGGTCGATGATCATCCGTGCCCGAAGCAGTTCCTCGCGTTGGAATGGGGTCAATCGTTGTCCTCCCAGTTATCCGCAATCCGTTGAAGACGTTCTTTCCCAGTGTTCTCCTTATCAACGGATCTCCCCCACAAAACATCGTCGCGTAATTCTGACACTGCGTTGCGGACCAGTTCTGCGAGCTGGTCTGGTGCCACTGCATCCAACTCCCAGGAACTGTCTCCGAACTGTGCCACGTAGTCCTCGGCTCGACTGTCACTCATCTTGGCAGGATTCTCAGGAGGGTTTAACTCTTCGATCTGATCCATGAACGATTTGGGTTTCATGCCCGGTAGTCGTGAAGGAGTTCGCAGCCAATGTCCTTTTCCGTCCCGTCCCGCATCAGGCAGGCAAACACACCCACAGTGCGGACACCGAGAATCTGAATATATTCACCTGTCTGGAGGCTGTAAGCCGTCGAATACAGATGTGCTTTGTTTTGGATGAGACTCCAAACACGATTACGTTCTGCCTTGGCTTCGTCTCGTGCCCTGAAGGATTCCTGGCGATCCCGCTCCTCGTAGAAGTCGGCAATGTCGTTTCGTTCGGGACTGGCACCCGAGCACCTGAGGTTTTCCATTGAGTTTCCGAATCGGTTCATAATGTTATTATCTTTATTAATCCTCCAAACCCATCATGTTTTTCCATCTGGCGACTACTGCACGTCCCAGTTCACAATCCCACTTCCTGGCTACAAAACCGTGCAGTTTTGGCTGATCCGTTTTGCAATTTGCCAAACGACCTTCCAAAGGTTTTAGTCCTTTATCGTGGAGCGAGCACATTCCATTTTCAGTTAAGAGATTGCAACGCCCCCAGGGAAAACTGGGGGCATATTGGCCCTCACGTCCGACAATGGCAGGCCCGAGCAGGAAAATGTCTTCATCGTCGGGTCCACAGGCACTCCACCAATCCAGCATCAATTTATCTGCAAACCCGTTTTCAATTAATTGATCGGCTTCCTCAGGCGTGGGCCAACAAGGACGATCCTCACACATCTTAACGCACTTGTGGCAGGAACAAATTGTTTCTTTCATAACCAATCTCCGAATCGGTTCATAACGTATTATCTTTTTTGTTATCCGTTTGGGCAGCAGTGTTGGCATTCTTTGGCCGATGCGTGATTTGCCTTTAGACAAAAACCGCAAAACCATCGAAGACTCTTTTTCTTTTGACCCAGCTTCCGAATCTTCTCACCTCGGACTTTTCGAAGTGCGTTGCACAACGCCTCTTGAGTCTCGCGGGCGACTTGCTGAATCTCACCAAAGTTCAAGTCTTGGTGGTTCGGCCAAACAACTTTGACTATTTGATTTCTTGTCATAACGAAATGAATTTACTGAATCTATTCAAACAGTGCAAGAACTATTTTCAAAATCTTTTCAGAGACGTGCAACCTTGCGAATAAGCCTTATTTCCCTGGGAGATGCACACCCTGGGTCTTTCGAATCGATTAATAGATTCTCGGTGATTCCAGGGAAACACGATAACTGATTGGCCAGTTCTCTGGCATCCACTTGCGCCTCTTTCGAGGAATCGAAGCAGACAAACCGTCTCGGTATCCGTGCCAGCTTTCTAACTTGAGCCGATGAGAATGCAGTTCCAAACACTGCGCCGGCCCCCGGACCTATCTTCCAAACGTCGAAAGGACCTTCACAGATCACCACCGAGTGAGTGACGTAGTCCCCACCGTAAATCAGTTCCTTGTGGTTGATCTCTTCCTCACTCGCAGAAGCCGAAATGTATCGCTGTGGAACCCGGTCCCCAATCGCCCGAGTGGTCCAACTTACGACCCGTCCACGGTAGGTGATCGGAATGTAGATCCTCCACTTCAACCTCGACGCCAAACCAATCCCCTTGACCCCCCATACCTGAGTGATTTCCTCATGATTCAGCCCCCGATTCTCCAAATAGGCAATATGTGCCGTGGTGAGGACTCCTATTTCGGGTGGTTCCTGCGTCCTGGCTGCCCGGGGACGCTGTTTTTCCGTCCCAAGGGTGTCAAGACCATGGACGGATGCCCTCGCCTTGTCTGAGGGCATCCCAAGAGCTTGCAGCACTTTTGGTGCCGAATGCCATCGGCAACGCCAACAAAAGAAATATTTCGACTGGAGGTTGAACCCAAGATGGTAGTTGTCCGATGAGCAGAACGGACATTTTCGAAGCTGAAGCCATCCACTTCGAGTGTGTCTATGTCCCGATTCGACATACTCGACTTTAAGGTCACTGAGTATCTCTTGAATTGTCATAGGAAAAAGTTTGAGGGAGCAGGAGACCAATTACCTGCTCCCTCGGCGCATAGGAGGAACCGATTGTTTCTTAACTTACCGTCTTATTATCTCGCGATGCCCCCAGTTTTGCAAATCCGTTTTTGGGAAACAGTTTCATGAAAAGGATTAAGGCTTTCTTCATGGTGGTGCCTCGACGGGCGCAGGCCGACTTGAAGTCTCTCTTAATCTTTTCAGGAACACCCTGAATCAACAGTGAATCTCTCTTCATAAAACCTTTAACCGTCGTTCCAACACTGGCATCTTTCGTAGGGTTTCTTGCGATGCTCCCGACCGCAGTATTGGCAGAAGGTTCGATTGATTGCTAAGAACATTTCAGCCCTCTGTTCTTCTGTCATTTTCTCAAACTTTCGTATCACCAAATCAATAAATCTCTTTTGGGTTTTATTCATATGCACTTTTTCTCATTTCTCTCAACAGAATATCAAAGATGTCTAAATTATTTGGTGATCTTCCACCATCGAGAATGGCATCCAGAGTTTTGGACTTCTGTTTCAGGATATTGATCAATTTTGCTTCGATGGTGCGGAGCACAGCCAGATAGTGAATGTAGCAGTTTTTCTTCTGACCGATTCGATGAATTCGATCTTCACCCTGCACCAGATGACCCGGTGTCCACGGATAATCCAGGGCCACAAAATTACTGGCTGACTGGAGGTTCAGACCCATCCCGGCCGCAATCCAGTTTCCAATGAACAGACGGACCCGTTTGTTGGATTGGAAGAGTCGCACACTCTCCGCTCGTTTCCGTCCCGTGACTCGACCATCAACGACCACGCACTGATGACCGAATTTGTTTTTGAGATGGTCGATGACAAACGTGTGCATAGTAAGTCCCACCAGTTTCTCATCTGGATTGGCTTCAAAGAAATCCTCGATCCACCTCGTGGTCCACTCCAGTTTGAGTTTGGCGCACAGGCGCAGCAGGTATCCTACTTTGGTCAACGCCTGACTCTTTTTGGCACGTTTGGCTTTGGCTGGACTCAGTTTACTTAACCATTTCAGAAAGTCCTTTTCCGCTTCGTCATATTCCTTGTAGGAACTGAGTTTGAAGGAGACAGGTCTTCTAACTTTGTCAGGGAGTTCAGGCAGGACATCCTTCTTCAGTCGCCTGATCATGACCTCCCGTTTGAGGATTCGATTGAGTTTCCCCTCGTTCGCTGACCCATCGAACCTCCAACCCCATGGAGTGTATTTGGGTTTGCAGTAGCGCCACGCGAATTTGGTAAAGCTGGGGAAGAGATCAGGACGTATGGCTTGCAGAACTGGCCACAACTCAATTGGACGATTTGTCATCGGAGTTCCGCTCAGTCCGACAACTGATCTTACCGAGGACTGTCTTGTGAGTGTCAAAACTGCTTTTGTTCTAATTGCTTTGGGGTTTTTGCAAAAATGAATTTCGTCCAAGATTATGACTTGCGGTTTGGTTTTGACCAAAGCCGACAACCACGACTTCAAGAGATCGTAATTGAGGATGAGAATATCCCCAGTTGGAAGTGTTCGATGACCTTTTAAGTGCCCGTCGATTACCTCGGTGTGCATTCCGAAATGAAGGTGGGCTTCGGCCTGCCAAGTCCATTTCATAGAGCATGGAACGATGATGATAGCTGGACGGAGTTTGGGTATTTTCTTTAGCCAATAGAGGGCTTCGATGGTCTTTCCTGTGCCCATGTCGTTTGCAACCAAAGCACGTCCACTGAAATGGTAGATTTGCTTCACGTCCTCCAACTGAAATGGTTTTAGATCAGTCATTGGCAAACAACTCATCAGCAGCTTTGATTGATTTGTCAGGACCGTCCTCAATGAGTTCCAATCCACGCAGTTCACTTAAACTATTCACAAACCCACTACTGGTCTCGGAGTATCCCGACTGAGCAGCCAGTTCATCCCGTGAAGTAAAATTTGGATAAAATTCTATCAGCATCTCCAAGAGCTTTGAAGGACACTTCCCAAGTTGGTGAATCCATTTACCACGCAGTGCTCCCCCTGTTGGCAACGGGTCCACTTCTCCGATCATGGCGATTCCGTCTTCCGTCGCTTTCAATACATCCTTTCCTTCGATGGCTCCGACACCACGCAATTCTGAAAGAGCGTTGGCAAATCCACTGCTCTTGATCGAATAGGTGGAAGCCAGCGACAATTTGCGTTTGGTGGATGGGCCGTGTTGAACCAGGGTAGCGAGCAGCACCCGAGCACACTTCGTCAGTTTGACTTCTCCATTGTGTTCGATGGGGGTTTGGTGTGTGGGTTTGTGTGTGACATATTCCGGATCTGCCACTCGAACGGGTTTATGTGAAAATTTCTGAACAAATTTAGTGATTGCTACAGCAGGTGTGTTCAGTTTCGACTTGATGAAATCAACTTCTGGCTTAAGAGCGTTTGTGGCTTGAAGAAGATTGTCCAATTTTATGTAGTGCCTGCTCAATGATTCAATGAGTTTGGTGAGTCTGGATCGTTCTTTATCAGTCAGGACTGGGACTTCTTTGATCTCCGGTTTGGCAGTATCCACCTTCGGTTTCTTCGCCAACTCCTGTTTCAGTTTGGCGATCTCACGACGAAGTTCAGAAGGGTCGTTCGCTTTCGATTCCTCGATGACTTGAGCGAGCTTTTCCTTCACTGCATCCAGGTCCACATCAGCCCATCCAGCAGTGCTCACCTTCTTCTGCAACTGTGGAGGAGCAAAGGAATCGAACGTGGTGAACATTGGAAACCTCACACGTTCAGGACCGAAGCCCGCTTCAGGGGACCACACAAAAGCTTCCCCCCGTGCCATCCCTGCCAATGAATTTAGAACTACTTTTCCTTGTGCGGGATCTCCACAACCCTCAATCCAATCTTCCACCGCACCTCGATCTGCTGCGTGGATTACCCGCATTGCTACCAACGTCTCGCAACTCGTCAACGTGTCGTTGTGGACCTTCTGCGGTCGTTGAGATGCAATCAGACACACAATCCCGAGTCCACGTCCTTCCGCCATCAATCGATTGGACCAGTGCAAACACTTTGCCATGTCCCCCTCCTGACCCTTCACCTGTCCTTTCGGAGCGAAGTTGTGACATTCGTCGATCACCAAATAGAGTTCGCCTACATTCGTGTTGAACACACCCGAAGCAAAATCGATCCAGAATCTTACCATATGTGCCGTCATCCATCCCCGAAATCCGATGATGCACGGACGGTTTCCAGTCGTGATCAACTCTGCTACATGCTTCCCACTCTGTTGATTGATTGGCACATCACTCGCCCGAGTCTCTTTGAAATCACCGAATGCAATCACGGGGAAGCCAGCACTCTTTCCATCGGCAGAAGATTTCAATCCCCACCAATCCCCCTTGGGATCGATGATGCAGACCCGTTTCTTTTGTCGAAGCAAGTGCTCCACGATGTGCCGCAACGCAGAAGATTTACCAGCTCCTGTTTTACCCAGGACCACCATGTGTTGATCCAGAGTGGATGTTGGGATGCAGAGTTTTTTCATTTAATCAATTCAAAGTTCTAACAACAGTCCTACGATGCTCAAAGCACTCCATCCCGGTCCACTTGTTCGGCTGGGCAATCGTAGCCCGGTCAAATTTCAGACAATGACCATGAATGAATCCCATGTTCACGAGTCGCACTGATGGCTTTCCGTCCGCCATGCAGGACAGCCAACGTTTCTCGACTTCGCCACGTTTGAAATGACCACAGTCATTACAATCCGCGTCTATCTGCTGGCAGTCGAACGCTTCCTGCTTTATGCCAACGTCCTTGCATTCGGGATGGCACCAGAACTTCTGACGTGTTTCGACAGGGCGTGTGTCCCAGTAGGCGTAGGTGGCGACCTCGCATCCTTCAGGGATTAGCTTATTGCAGTAACGACAGTTCATATATTACGAATGGAAGTCCACGACGAAACTTTGGACGCTTCGTTCTCTCTAGCTCGCGGGTTCGCAGATTCGCCGGAACTGGCGTTTCCACCAGAGCAACAGCCTACGCCATAGTGAGCATCAGTGGACTCCATAATTGTTTCTATTTTTATTAAGCCCAAGCTTCCTGAAAACGAACACGAAGTTCTTCGTGTGCCCGCTCCACCTGCGAGGGCTTCCGTCCCTGCCGCACGAGATATTCTTTCACTTTTTTCATGAATCGTTTGGGGGACATTGACAACCCCAACAATTCTGCGGGGGTCTCGACAAGCATGTTGACCATCTCACGAGCATCTTCGGACAGGTCCTCCACCAATTCAATATGAGAAGAAACCGTCGCAGGCGCTGCAATGGCCATGGTATCTTCACGGTCGTTGTTTTCCATGAACACAAGTCGGTCGTTCGTTCGCTTGGTGATCCACGTCTTCAAATGGGTCCAGGTTTTGAAGTAGCACCAGGAAGAGAACTTCCCGCCTTTGGATTTGGCCCTGCTGTATTCCGTGCAGGCTTTCATGAAGGCGAAGTAAGCCTCGGACCTCGCTTCTTCAAAAGTGACTGGATACTTTTTGGCTGTGCTCCACGCGAGGGAGTAGAGCATGTTTTCGACCTGGGGGAACACTTCGTTGGGATCAATCGGCATTTTTCGGTTCATATGTTTTATTACTTTCCTATGGTTTTTCGAACGTGGTTACTCTAAGTGTTTATTTGATCGGTGCAAGTTTAAGTTAAGACGAACACAATCCACCCGTGTTCGTAGGTTTGTTTGAATGGGATTTTGCTCTTAGACAATTGTAACGAAACCCAACCTGTGGCTGTCGCAAGATCGGGGTGGTCTTCAACAACCACAACGATGTGACTCGGGGGCACAACAAGTGATTCAAAGTCACTGCGAGCACCACCCGATCCAAGGAATGCCTGCTCACGAACGATGATGGACGGTTTGTCCTTGAATAGTTCACGGACGGTTTTGAGTAATTTATCTCGGTCCATTACTTTGTTTTGTTGAGTTGCGTGAGGGTGGTGACAGTCCCGTTGGCTTTTCCAACTGCTGTTCCGATTGCATGTGCTTTGACACTGCCGGGTTCGATTGTAACTGTTTCGCCAGCTTCCAGTGCTGCTAGAATTGCATCAAGTTCTTTGAACAGATCAGGAGCGGCAGCAATGGTCTCATAGGACAGAGCGATCACCTCCATGTCGCCAGCGTCTTGAGCAGCCTTCACGTTGGCTTCTGCCTCGTCGGATGGAATTGCCATCCACGGATTGACCATTATCAACCCTCCGGGGTTGATGTCCGATAAGGGGTGCTTTGGTTTGGTTTGGTTTTTCATTATTTGGTTTTTCTTCATGTCCACAACTTTACTAATTTATTCAGAGAGTGCAAGAACTTTCTTTGAATTTCTTTTATGATGTGATTTGCCCATGATTTCGAGATAATAAGGGCAATGCGATTGGTCGCGATAAAACTGGTTGATTTCCAAGGGCACGAGGAGATCACCATCGATTTCTCCAAAACGATTACCAGTCTGAAGGGTCCCACCGATGCAGGCAAGTCTTCGATCCTGCGGGCACTTCGCTGGGTGTGTTTGAACGATCTCGGAGGCGACGAATTCATTCGGGAGGGTGCCAAGAAAACGAAAGTCATTCTGACTGTCTGCCAAACTGCCAAGGAGACTGGAGACAATCATCTTTCCCACGACATCACCCGTATCAAAGGGACCTCGGGTCTCAACACCTACGAACTGAACGGAGAGGAACTCAAAGCATTCGGGCAAGGGGTGCCACAAGACATCGTCAAACTGCTCAACGTCAACGAAATCAATTTCCAGTCCCAGCACGACTCTCCTTTTTGGTTTAACGAAACAGCCGGCGAAGTCTCGCGTCGTCTCAATGCCGTGGTGGATCTCTCCGTCATCGATACAACTCTCTCGAATATTTCCTCGGCCGTCCGACAAGCCCAGGAAAGAAAGACCCTTTGCCATGAACGTCTCGAAGAGGTAAAGAAGGAATACGAGCAACTGAAGCCACAGCAGGATCGGATCGAAGAGTTTAAAAAATTAAAGGCAGCGAACGAAAGATTTCTAAATGCCGAAGAAACTTGCAATCAACTGGTCACACTCGGAAGGAACGCAAATCAGCTTCGTCAGCAAGCGAGTCTACTGGGAGAGAAGGGCGCAGATGGCGAGGATGTTCTCACTCGACTACGACTCGCCCTTGATACTCAACAGGCCACGACTGCTCTTGAGTCAGTTCTCATCGATCTCAGTGAGCGGGAAAAGGCTTCTCGACCTCCGCCAGATTTCTCCTCAGTAGAAAAATCGTTTAACATTTGGCACGATCTCGATCTGCAAATTGAAGGGCTGGAACAGATCATTGAACAAGCGAGTGAACGATTCACACGAATTGAAACTGCTGGCACTGCGCTGGAACATGCTGAGAAAATGTTTGAGAAAAACACGAAGGGAAAACTCTGTCCTTTATGTCACAACCCAATTAGATAATAAAAGTATGAAGAACGTCGAAGAACTAACAATCAAAGAAGCACGGGAAATCGCTGCCTTGTTTGGGAATCAAAACCAGTCAACTTCAAGTCATCCTTATCAAATCGGAAAGGGCTACTTCATTCGGACGGTGACACACCACTTCACAGGAAGACTGGTTGCAGTCTATCCGCAGGAACTCGTCCTTGAAGATGCTGCGTGGATTGCCGATGACGGGCGTTTTGCCCAAGCAGTGTCCGAAGGCAAGTTCAATGAAGTCGAGCCATATCCTGACGACAGTAAAGTCGTGATTGGGCGTGATTCAATAATTGATGCTGTTATCTTTGATTGTAAACTCCCCCGCTCTCAGAAATAGATGAACGCTGTTATTCTACAAATTGGGTTTGAATGGTCGGGGTTGAGGTCGAAGTCGAAGTCGGGGTCGAAGTCAGGGTCATGGTCGAGGTCAGGGTCGTGGTCGAAGTCGAGGTCAGGGTCGAGGTCGAAGTCGAGGTCATGGTCGAGGTCAGGGTCGAGGTCAGGGTCGTGGTCAGGGTCAGGGTCGAGGTCGAGGTCGTGAAAGCACCGTCTCCTATAGCAATAGCAATAGCGGACTTGCACCTGTCTTTGACTGCTCCCGCTTGCCGTGCTGACAAGGACTGGTTGGACGTGCAGGCTGGATACCTGCAACAGGTAAGGGATCTTTGCCCGCATCCCAAATTCCCTGTCCTGATTGCTGGTGATATTTTTGATAAGTGGAATCCACCACCAGAACTAATTAACTTTGCCTTGGAACACCTCCCTGAAAGGTGCCTCTGTGTGGCTGGACAGCATGACCTTCCAAACCATCGGATGGACCATATGCACCGCAGCGGTTACGGTGTGCTGGTGGAAACAGGTAGGATCCTAAACCTGACTCCTAATTGTCCGTTTACAGTGCATGAAATGTCTGTTTATGGCTTTGGTTGGAACGAAAAGATCACACCACCCCGAGCACGTCGGAAAAATGCTCCTCAGATTGCCCTCATTCACCAATACTGTTGGACAGTAAAATCTGGCTATCCTGGTGCGCCAGCAGAAGCACGCCTAGTCGAATTTATGAAGCCTCTGAAAGATTATGGTGTTGCGGTGTTTGGGGACAACCATGAAGGCTTCTTAAAAAACCTTAAGACAGGGACGACTGTTCTGAACTGTGGGACTTTTATTCGACGCAAGTCTGATGAAATCAAATATAAACCTTCTGTTGGATTTATCTACAGTGATGGTTCCATTAAAAGGAAAGAGCTGGACACTTCAGGGGATGTGTTCCACGAGAAGCCAGAGGAACGCAAGAACGTGCCTATTGATATGCAAGCCTTTATTGAGCAACTTCAAGAACTGGGCGAGCACGGGCTGAACTTCCGTGAGGCAGTGGAAAACCATCTGCGCAAAGCCGACATGGACGAGGAAACAAAACAGATAATATTGGAGGCGATAAAATGAAGAACAAAGCTAAACGGGTAAGGAAGATGAAAGTCTATGTCAGCATTGGCTCGCATGGGCTTCCTTTCATGTTTGACATAGGGCATATAGGTGAGAGGTATCCCACCCTTTTGCACGTCTACCATAAACAAGTCACACCAGATTTAGTTCCAGCAACTTTGACTTTTAAGTATCAACCACTATGACTGAAGAAGTCTGGAAGCAACTGATTAACTTTTCAATCGGACAGAAGGTGAAATTTGCTGTCGGTGACCAGCAAGGGATCATCACTGGGATCTGCATTCGCAGGGGCACGACTTTTTATTTAGTCACATGGGCTCATGATTTAGGTGAAAAGTGGCATTCCGACTTTGAGCTGGAACTGATCCAGGAACCGAAACAGCCACCGGGGTTCAAAACATGAGTGATTTGGTATTTGGAATGTTTATTGGCTGTTTTATAACATTGATTGTTGTAAATCTAATAATAGAACGATGATTGCTACCCACCAAGCAACTTTTGGCACTCACATCAACGTGGCAGCGTGGCAGTTTGATCCTGAAGCGGAATACATCCCGAAGTGGGTCGCGAATATCTTCACACCGACTGAAGATAAAGATGTGTGGAGAGCGGCCTCGGGTGTGAAAGCCAGAACGGGTGAGTGGGCCATCTGTGCCGTGGACAGTTTGCAAACAACCCTCATGCCTGATGAGGAATTCCAAAGATGTTTTAGGAAAATATGAAGCCCGCTGCCGAATGGTTGAATGAAGTTGGAGAGACTGTCGCCAACTCGATGTTGGGTTGGCGACCTCCGGGATCAGACGGGTCTCAACCACCTGGACATGATGTCGAACAACTAATAAAACGGATTCAGGAAGACGCCACTGAAGCTGACAGAGTTTCGAGGTTGAAACAAACCCTAGCAGCTATTGAATCAGGAATTAAGAACGAATTCAACGACGGCAAAAGCACGATGTCCGATGACTTGCTTGACAACTTCCAAGAGTTTGTCCGTCACCACAAAGAAGTTGAGACGGAACGGAACGTCCTAAGGAAGCGTGTTTGGATTCTCGTAACAACATTGGAAGACATTATTAAAATATGTCAGAAATAGTTTCAGAAGAACTGTATCGCCGACTGAAGAAGGATGTTGACTCAGCCAAGTCCGAAGCACAGCGGGCGAAAGGTGCCTACGAGCAGCTCATTATTCAACTCAAGAATGAATACGACTGCAAGACCCTTAAGGAAGCAAAGGCACTGCTCGAAGACTTGCAGTCGAAAAAAGACAAAGCTGAGAAGGAATTCGATAAGGCGATGCGGGAATACGAAAAGAAATGGAAAACCGATGATTCGTAGCACCCAGGGAATCGAGGATGCCTCTCAAAACATGACAGTGCGGATATGATCGACTTTGCCTTCGAAGATTCATACATCCACGAGTTGTCCTTCCGACTCAACTCTCTGAAAGAATCCATAAAAAGGGAGGAGAAGGAATTGATCAAGGCTGAGAATACCCTCAAGCGGACCCAGGACGCTCAAGAGATCCTCCAGCACTTGGCCCAGGCAGTCCAGCAGCGAGCCCACAAGAAGATTTCAGAGGTGGTGTCGTCCTGTCTGAGCACCGTATTCGAAGACGATCCCTACCAGTTCCACATCGAGTTTGAACGCAAGCGAGGACGCACCGAAGCCCACCTCCGATTCCTTCGTGGTGATCTCAATGTCGATCCTCTAACCGCTTCTGGAGGGGGGGTGGTCGATGTAGCAGCCTTTGCACTGAGGATTGCTTGTCTAGTCCTGCACCGACCTCGCCTAAGCAAGGTGGTGGTGATGGATGAGCCCTTTAAGTTTGTGAGCGCACACTATCAGGACAACGTGCGGTCGATGCTGGAGCAGTTGTCCAAAGATATGGGCCTGCAAATTATCTTTGTTACACACAATAACAATCTGGCCACTGGAAAGATTATTGAAATTTAAGGCAGCACTTCAAACGGTGCGTTGAAGTAGTTATCAAATTGGATGTGATAACTGTCAGTCCCACTATGATAAACAACCACCTGGTTGTTCCCTGTCATCTGATCTGGATAAATTGATCCGTAACCGTAGTGGGGTTTGTCATCTCCCTGAAAGATTCCAAACACCAAAATCGTATTCGGATTGAAAAGGAATTGATACTTGTTGATCCCCGGAGGGATGACAAATTCCAATCCGTATTGCGCCGAGACGTTGAACGGGGTGTCATTCACAAAGGTCAACTGAATGACTGTTTGGGTTTGAACCGTCTGCGTTCTCTTGTGAGGCGAGCGGTTGGATTTGATGGGAGCAGCCTGCACGATCAGGATTGCGGCTGCGACGAATAACAATGCTAATTTTTTCATACTCATATTATCTTAATTGACCGCTGAATCTTCATTGGAAAACATTGAGAAACCCAATTCCGATCCAGCGGGATTGATAGCTCTTACTTTATAAGCGTAAGTCACTCCTGAAGTAACACCATGGTCCTCATACTCGACAATGGTTTGAGGAAGGGTTGCTTCAAGGGAATAAGCCCCCGCTCCCACTTTCCGCCAAACCTCATGGGCAGCTCCACCAAAGGTGTTGTCAGTAAAATCTATGACAATTACAAGATCAGGAATGTTAGTGATAATAGCCAGTCCGGTTGGAGTAGCGTAAACTTGAGGAATGACCCCACCATCAGCAAGAGGATCAGTGATGTTCGTTTCGATTTCATTCCCCCAAACATCGAACAAAGCCACTCTCCAAATCTTTTGTGGGACGCTGCCATTCCCAGCAGGAATCACATCCAAATAAACTTCTTCAGGAAGACCAGCGAATCCGGGGGTCCCAGCCGTAAATTCGTATTGAGGAACAGGAGGAGCCTCAGGATCGAAAACAAAGGATTCGGACATCCAGACCTTCACTGTGATCAAATCCGCTTCTGCTGGCGTGACCCAGGTCAAATGGTAGACATATCCAATTGCCCCACTCTCATCAAAAAGGATTTGGTGATCGAGGTGAACAGGGTGTGCTGGAACCTCATTATGCAATGCCAATGACCTTTCAAATCCAAGAGGACCGATGGTATTCGTAAGTGGATTCAGCACCAAGGCATCGACTTCCACCAGATGATCACGAACCAGGTTCCCATCAGCCGAAGCCATGTCATAGTCGTATTCATATTCACTTTGAGATGGGGCTTTCTGTAAGGTCCTTTTGAGCACGGGAGATTCGGGATCACTGTTGTCATAAACCCTTACTACCCACCCGCGCAGATCGGTTCTTGATCGCCAGCGAACACCCCAGTCCAGAGCCATCCATGGGATGTGCTGAACCAATTCGGCAACCATGCCCACTTCAATCGTTCCATAGATCCAGGGACCTTGACCAGCACTACCCACCGCAGCCACGCGAACCTGGATGATCCCAATTGAAACCTGTATCTGTATGGAGGCGCGAGTCGTGGTCCCGGCTTCTTCCCAAATTACATCCTCATCATCATTCGAATCCGTCTGCTCACTGGTTGAAAACTGAACAACATAGTATTGAGCACCAAACACAGCCGGCCACGAAGCACTGATGATGGGAATCTGCCCATCCAACTGAGCCAGAGTCAGTGAGGAGATCGAGGGTAGTTCAGGCACCTCGGGTGGGAGAGTAACCTCATTCAATTCAGGAGCTTCTAATTCATCAAAAGAATGAATCAAGGCTTCTTCATTAACCAAGGTCATTCGGATGAGTTCACCTCCCTGAGGCTCAATCTTAACCAGACGACCAAACTTGGTAATCTGTCCAATCAATCCAAAGACAAACAACATGGGTTCAGTCTCACCCCCCAACAGAAAATCCACTTCGCTGTCGTCCATGACCACCCGAATGATTCTAGGATCAGTCGTCGCTGTAGCCGTGAGCGGTCCAAGCAAATCACTGGACTTGGATCGTAAATATATTTGGTAAATCCCGACAGTTTCAAATCGTAAAGGTTCTGAGACGTGCAAAAGAAACACATTGGAACCACTCATGTCCTCGACCGTGAGAATGTAACCCGACTGACCCCAACGCATCACGTCATGAGAAATAACAACGAGATCCCCATAGCTGGGAATGAAACCCTCCATCCCAGTAGCGAAGGTGATGTTCTCCCGCAGGTATCGACGTATAGCTGCCAGATAAAGTCCTTCATGGTAGGCGTGGGTCCGATCCTGAATTCCAGGTATTCGAATATCTTCAGGGTTATTACCTAAATCACCCGGCAGGGTGCACTTGATTTGTTCCTGCTCATAGCCCGTATCAGGATCCGTGTATTCGACTCGAACAGAATCGAAATCGTCAGGTTCCCAGAGTTTGACTTCTGTTTGCAGACTGCCCTTAACAATGTTATCAGTATTGAAGAGGGCTACGGGAACAGTCAAAGGACCATCCCGCTTCATCGTGATTAATGATCCAGTGATCAGAGGAACAGCTCGACCGACTCTTGCAATGGCTTTGGCTGCCTCCCAGACAGTAATGGGATCTCGGAACGACCAGTCAAAGTGTTCACCCCTTGATTCATATAAAGCATCCAGCGTTTCAAGAGCCCCCCAATCATAAAAAGCTTCATCTGTGATTCTGGCTCCGTAAGTGGCTCTGAAGACATCTACAAAAGCCCAAACGATTGATCGAGTGGCAACGGGCTCGGTGAACCCCGCTCCAGAATACCGGATGGGGAGTTTTCGAGTGGCTATAACATTGAATTTGTCCTGGGAACTACTGTTGAGGTTGTTGGTAGATCGGATACGAACTGCCAGCAAAGTCACATTGCCATAGTCGATAGCAGAATCCACATGGACAACGAAACCCCTCATCGCCTCCCACTGCACACTGCCAATAATGTGATACCCGGTATTCTCATTGGGGCTCAAACGACGCCCTCGAACTTCGTAGCGACCTTCAAGAACCACCCTTGCGATGGACCGTCTGAAAGGGGAAGTGGTTTTTGCCCGAACTGTTCGATTGAACAGGACCGTCCAGTTTCCTAATGGATTTCCTAAATTATCAATCAGCCTATGTTCAAACTCGACGATGATGTTATCACGATACAAATTACCTTCAACCAAAAGGTAGAGCCCCTTGGGAAAGACTATATCGATTTCAATTCTATCCACGGTGGTCCCTCCCGGACTCACTGGAAAAGGACCTACATAATCAAAACCTTCCTCGTTGGGTGCCAGCAGGGTTTGACTTGCGACCTCGATGGAGGTTACGACATCAGCTCTGAATAAAGTAACAGAACCACCAGGTTCTATGATTTCGTAATCTGCTTCCTGAAAATCATCCAATGCTGAGTCACCGATCTGAACAGCCTCCACATCATAAGTCCCTTGCCCGATGCAGAACAGAGAATGTTGAAACTGATCATCCCCCTGATATTGGAAGAAGGGACGAGCAGCCAAAGACGGATATATCCTGTTCCTCCCATAGTTGACTTCGATGGGCTCACCCAGTCGAGTGTCGTTGAACCTGCCTTTGGCAGAGAAGAAAGGATCACTGTTTGGTTCTTCACCGGGAGTGGTGGGAGGACCAACCACCAAAGTCAAAGCTACTGAAGCGATTAAGAGAACAGCAATTAAAATCTGTGCCCCCGTTCCCATTGCTGCCACGAAGTGAATTAAATCATTAGGTTGAATGATGTTGTCGAAGTCTCGACGCCAGATCGGATTCCCGTTTACCAGGCAGATAGTAGGTTGTTCGAACTCAGAAAAATCTTCTCCTTTAACTCGCTTAAGCCATTGACGAATCGTGATGCCTCCGGGGTGCTGATGCTTCTGCATTCCAGCAAATGGAGGAAAAGGATTTGGGACTTCAAGGATGAATGCCATACCTGATGAATCTGATAACACGAAAGCCTTTGAATCGCAATGTTTTCAGGGTGTCGGCTGCTACTGGAGTTCCTTCCCAGCAGTGGATAATCTTACCACCGTCTGCTTCCGTCCAAAGGCCGGCGTGGTGGCCCACCGATCTCTGTGTCATCTCGATCCCGCAGTATTCAATCGGTTCTGGTATGTCAAACCACCCTTGTTTGCACTCAAGCAAAGTCTCGCGTGAGAGGGCACCCTGAACCAGCGGAAGATCAATTCCAAATTCCTCCCGATAAACGAGACGCACCAGACCCCAGCAATCGAGACCGTCTTTTTCCCGTCCTCCCGCTTTGTAAGGAATGCCGATGTATGGTGTTGCCCAGTGCATTATCCTATGGCTGGGAATCGACCGTGTGTGTAGTATTCAGACGGAAACTTCTTGTTCACAATATCAAGGAAGGTGGCTCTTCCAGTAACTTGCAAAGTGGTAATTTGAATATCTTTCAAGTAGAGCACCAAGGGAGGATTCATGTGCGGGACCGACAAATCATCACTCACATAAGGACGGTAAATAACTTCAACTGGCACCCGTGACGATTTGGCTGCTTCGATAAAATCACTGACTTCACGACCAATGTTGTCAATGGCAATGTTCAGACTTCTGAAGCCTTCCTCATTCTCAGGGGGGAGTGAGAACTGAAAACCAGATGGCCGAAAGGTCCTCTCAATCCCATCCTCGTCGTTGGCGATCAATCCAACTCTGGATTTCACTAAATAAATTGGGCTTTGCACACCGACCTGACGAATCTCAATGGTGTCGTAAACTGCTTTGTTCGTTGGACAGACAACGTAAGCTTCCTTAATGGCTTCAGATAACGAGGGGTTTGCCATATTAGAATAAATTGTATTTGGTATTGAGATAGTCCTGCACGTATCCTCTCTCAATCGAGGTTAAACTTCTTCCAAAAACGATGACTTCAGCAATGTCACCACTGAACAACTGTCCTGTTCCATTGTTACCCGTGCCAAGAGCCGGGTTGGTTGGGAAGGCAACAGTGTTCACCTCTGTGGTGAAGAGCTGCGTTCCGTTTAGCCGACTGGTCCACTCACCTGATTTTGAATTCACATTGTAGAGACGGAAAGAGGACAGATTCAAGGATGGGTTTACTGTTGTCTTGCGAGTCGTTGTTCCAAAATCGTCATAAATAATCCCATCGGAATAAGGATAGAACGTGGATGGATTAGTGCCAAAGTGCCATGGGGATGAAACAAAATCAGTGCCGGGGTCATTGACAGCTTTCAAAACTATAAACATCTCTCCTTCAGTCAAAGCTGCCAGAGTGTTTGGCAGGATCAAAAAGTCATTAGTCCCATCAAACCTGACCACTGATTTGTTATTAAGGACTCGCTTGCGAATAGTGGGACGGTTATCGGCGGTCTCTTGTGTGGCGTGATTCCCCTTCCCGCTTTGGTCCTGCCACGAAGAAACCGCTGCTGCGTCAATCGAAGTAATCGACTGACCGTCCAACCAAATCATCAAACTTCCGATCTGCAAAGGACTGAATCTATGGACCAACAGAGTGGCACCCACGCTGTAAAGATTGTCACTGCGACTTAAGTTATAAGGCTCAAAAAACTCAGCGATCCTGTCCAATCCAAACAGTTCAATATGAAATCTCACTGAACCATTTTTAAGAGTTACATCAAAGAAAGTCTTAAAGGTTTCAAACTTATCTTCAGTGAAATTCCAACCGACCTCCCAAAGCTCACGATGGTCCTCGAACTGCCGCCTCTTCCGCAAGTGACCTGTTTCCATTTCAGTCGTGAGATTTTGCAAATCAGCAGATCGACGATGGGAACGAAGCGGGACGGGTATGTCAGGCCATTCAAGAACCTCAACCGTCCACAAGATCATCGCTGAGCTTCCAATTGTGTTCCTTATCTTCCAAAGAACGGATGCCGATTTCCCCACTGCGGTTCGCTCAGGGGTGATTGGCGTGGGGGGTTTGAACGCTATGACCAATACGGTCCAAGAAACAAAAGCAGTCGTCCATGATGTCGTAAAACTACCGAACCCGGTAACCACCCGATATAGAGCATTGTAAGCCGAATCCGAGTCATTGGCTATCGAGTTCGTTTCCCACTCTCCTATTTGAGTATGATCAAAAACAGGAGTTATTGGTGCGGTATCATTACTATGTGTCATGACCCCAACGAACATCACATCGGCTACACTGGAAAAGACATTGACTGATGGGGTATTGGAAGTCCCGGTGCTGGCAGCAGCTACGTGCAAAGGGACCGTGGCATGAGTGCCTGTGAATTCGTCTATCGCATAAGATATGGTTGCCGATACACTGAGAGTGATAGTGACCGTATTCGCCCCAGAAGAAGGAGCCAGTCCATAAGCAATGAAGGTGTTTCGACCGACAATCCCAAACAACGTGGGTGTTCCCATCACAACGGTGTATGATGTCCCTCTGGAATCAGTTACGGTAACAGTCGGTAGAGCTCCAGATGAAAAGTTTCTAGCAATCGAGCCAGAAACTATTAGAAGATTTCCAGAAGTTACATTACCGGGAAAAGGTGTTGTGAAGACTGTTCCAACACCACGTCCGGTGGCTCTTCGTCCTGCAACCTCGGAAATCATTTGAGAACATGGTTAAGCCTCAGTGTCACCTTCAACCCTAAAAGTTCCTCCATCACTGGCCACTGCGCCTGTGTTGGCGGCACTGCGCCTGAACCAAAATGCTTTGCAGCGTCCTGGGAGAATGTCTCCAAGTGAGAGTCCTGTTCCTTTGGTGACAGGAGCCGAAAAAGTTACGCCACCTGGTGCTGCTCCTTCATTGGCGATCTCAACTGCCTGGGCACCAGCAGCGCCTATCAAACTCGCCGCAGTCGGATCAACCCCAATAGCCAGAGCAGCACCACCGGCGATGTCGGCAGAAATCCAAACCACTGGAGAAATCAGGGTCAAGGTTGCATGGGAGTTGTGAACAAAGATGCAACGATATTCAACATCACTCGCCGTGTTCTCGTCCCCGGTGACAGTGTCGAACAAGTTGGAGATGACGGCACTGACCAATTGAGTGGTAGAGATGTATTTACCAAGCGAAGCGTTCGGATCCGGTTGTGCCGCTGAATTGCCAGCCGACCCGGTTTTGATACTGAGTTTGTAAAGAATGTCAGCTTCTAGAATAGCCATACCCTTTAAGGAGGAGAAACCGTTCTAAGGGGAGGTGGAGGCGGGTCATTCGTCGTCGCTGAAACCGGAGGAGCGTTGGTCACAGCCACCGGAACGTTCGTGGTCTCCTTTGAAGGGCCGGCGCAACTTGCGAGAAGGAGGAGTCCGATGAGAGACAGAACGCTTCGTTTCATTGTATGTGTTTACAACCAGATGGTAGTTAGCGCAACCTTTATCTCAATCCTTTGCCGTGCGTTCGTCGATCTTCTTTTGTTGTTCAAATCGATCATGCAACCTTGCCTTCAGTTCCGTGATTCGTTCTTTCGTATTTTTGATCATGCCCAGTGCTTCAGGAGAAGGGGCGCGGCCGGCAGCTTCCTTTAAGCTGACTATTTCTTCCAGACTGGCAAGGCTGCGCTGCGTCTCTTCCAATCGTCCTTGCATTTCCTCGGTCATCTTGCTGTTCACCAGCGTGTGAATGACATCCATTTTTTTATTCATCTCGCCTGAACTTTTCGCGACCCGTTCATTCGCTGCCAACAACAGCCTCGCGGCTTCGGCGGTCTTCAGCGAATCCAATTCCTGTCGATCCAAAAGCAATTTAGCAGCCTCGGCCGCCTGGCTGGCAACCTGGTCCTGGCGTTTCCAATCCTCTTGTTTAGCCAGTCGAGCCTCCTCGTTGTCTTTGGTTTTGCGACGACTGGAAAACCAGAGTGGAATCACGATTGCCAGCATTGAAGAGGCAAAGGCAATCAACGCAACCCCAAACGGACTTAGAGATGCATTGTTCATGTTATTGCAAAAACCACTTTAGAATGCCAGTAACAGCGGCACCTACTTTTTGGATTTATTTTCTTCGTCTCCCGGTTTAGACGACTTGCTGTAGGTGAAACCTTTTTTGGTGACTTCTCGCGTTTGAGCACCTATTTGGTGGAACCAAGTGGCAAGACCGCCCATTGCTGCTCCTACTGTGACATTGTCCGTCCAGAACCCAGCTTTCGATCCCGCATAGTCCAAAAGGGCACCGATGATGGGAGTCGCCCAGGGCCACACCTGATCCGGGATGTATCCAATCCACCTTCGCACAGCCATCACCAGAATGGTGACGAAAGGAACGATGAGTAACTTCACAAGGGAATATTTTGTCAGGAAGGCTCGGATGGTCTGATCGTTTGCATCCACGACGGGGTTATCTGCCGGGGGGATGTTGGTTGTGGTTTGGGCTATCACCGATGCTGCACAGAATATGAGCAGCATTACCGCCACTGTGTTTTTTGTTTTCATAAATTATTTGAAGAACCATTTGACGATCCCGGCAGCACCGGCTCCGGCACCAGTGGCATATCGCACAATTTGGCATCCATACCTAAAAAATGATTGGATTTACAAGTTCAAGAGCTGCGGTAGTCTTCCAAACACCGTCATCATGTTCAGCTTCGTAAGACGCTTCAAATCTTACCGCCCACTCAGTCAAGGCTGAGTTCTTTGGAAATTTCAATTCCAGTTTGAACTGAGCAGTTCCATTCCCCAAGTCGTAAAGGACAAAATTCTGAAATCGGTCAAACTGTTCCTCAGTGAAACACCACCCCACATTGAGCGTATTGTAGGATCGGGTGAACCTTTGACGGTAGACAGCAATGGGGGTCTCATCCGGGCTTCGAATGGTCCCATTCCGGGGAGTTCCTGAATAGTCAATCAGAGGCAACGGGAGTTCGGCTGGCCACTCATTGTTGATGGTTAGCGTCATCCACGACCTCTCTTCAAAGCATAAGTCTGTTCCAATGCTCGTGTGAAATTACCCCTGCCGTCACGAGTCCTGGAAGCGAGTTCCTTTTCGACCTTGTCCACAAATATATCCACGCCACTTTCAGTCTGCTTGACCTCGACACGATTATCGGTGTTGTTGTAGATATTCACATTGAGACCACCAATCATGTCATTTGGTGTGATGCCGCCACTTCTTCCCGGAGTGAAAATTTCAGGTCCTCGTTCACCCACCAAATAAGGCCGTCCCATTCCAACTGAACCGCCTTGAGCACGCTCACCGGCAATTTCAAGGTGAGTCGTCCGAATGGTGGACATAATGTTGGCAGCAGCCGATGCTACTGAAGCAGCAGCAATTAACTTTTCCTGCCAGGTGGCACCACTGGCAAGTGCCCCTGCAATACCCTGTTGTATTTTAATAATGGATTCAGCGATAGCAAACGCCTTGGACACAGCGAACATGGTCTTATAGAGACCAGATTGTTTGCCTGCATACCCCTCTGCCGCTTCCGACAAAGCATCGAACATCTCCTGACCGGCTCGAACAACCAACAAATTCTGAGCCCGTTGAAGGTCCCTGACACGCTGGTTGTGAGCAGCAATGGATTCTTCAATCCTGTTTTGCAGACTGGTTTCCAGATCAAATCTCCTCTCGTAAAACTTTTCTAAAACCTTCAGCTTGTTCTGCTGGGCTTCAATCTCGTCCTGAAGTTCCTGGGCCTGAGTGCGCGTTCCAAACGCACCCCCGCTACCCAGCATCCCGGCCTCCCTAAGCATCCTCTCGGCATCTTTGGCTTTGACTGTGCCCGCATCACCCTGCTCATTTAATGCGTCAAGGAGTTCCTGTGCAGAAGGGGCTGATGATCTGAATCCTTCGGGCATCCCCATCATATCCAGAACTTTTTCAATTTGATCAGCCTGACTCCTCATGTGCTTGGTGCCCTCACCCACCGTTTCATTCACCTTCTTGGCTGCTCCGTTTAGTTGGTTGACTGCGTTAATCGTTTTATTAACAGCAGACAGCCATTCAGGATCACCCCACAACCGAGTGATCATCTGCTCATTTGGCTTGAGAGCATCCTCAACAAAACCTACCGCTATCCGAGCTTGGGCTTTCTTGACAAGTTCAATTCCAACATCCAGTGACTTCGCAAGTTCTACAATGTTGATTGTGTCGATGTCCTCAAGCTTCTCCAGGAAATCAGTAAATCCTGATTTGATTGGAACTTTACCGGCCGTCTCTCGAACAGCACCAATCCCCTTGTTGATCTTGATGATGATCTCATTGACCGCAACTGCCAGAGGAACCATTCCTTCGATGGCCTTTTTGAGGATCTCCAACATCCCCACTATCGCCACAATCAAAACCTTGCCGATGTAGTCACCTATCGCTTTGATAGGTTTGTTCATGGCAGTGAGAGTTTGAAGGGTCCCCTGCAAGGCTTCATTCAGCAAGGTGAGACTGGGTTCCAATCCTTCCCCAATAGTAATGAGAAGGTCTTTGATTAAATTAGAAGTTATTGTGAGTTGCGCTGTGAAAGAAGTGAGTTGTTTCTCAGAAACGTCCTGAGTGACACCACCAGCAGACCTCAAAGCTTTTTCATATTCACGAATCTTTTCAGAGAGCCCCAACAACGCTTGGATATTGGCTACGGATCGATCTTGGAACTGCATCTTTTTGAGAATGGCGCGTTCTTCTTCGTCCGTTGCCCCCCTCATGGTCTTTTCTAGGTCTTCAATAATATCAGCTATGTTCCTTATCTTTCCATGCTGATCAAACACAGCTACGTTAAATTTCTTAAAAGTGTTCGCAGCCGTGAGTGCTCGTGTCTGCAAATCCCGCATCATAATCGAGAAAGCCTCACCTGCCGCACGTCCTTTGATGCCTTGATTAGCGAACGCAGCCAAAACTGCTGTGACCTCCTCAACATCCTTGCCTGCCAGCCGTGCTGCATTAGCTGCTTTGTTGGTCAAAGCTTCACTGAATTCTTCTACCTGTGCTGTCGATATAATATTCGCTTTGGTGAGAACGTCCGAAACCCGAGTCATGTTCTCAAGGTTCTGGGTCACATCCTTTGTCCTGAGACCCAAAGCAGATTGAGCATCGACCAACAGGTTGGTTGCTTTTCCCAAATCAAAGTTGCCGGCAGTGGCGAAGCGGGCCATTGTGGGAAGAGCACCCATGGCTTCTTCAGCCTTAAAGCCGGCAGAGGCTAAAAAGAAATAGGAGTGAGCCAAATCCTCCGCAGATTTCACACCCTCACGAGCGATGGATCGGGCTACGTCCTTCATCTGCTGTTCCATCTGCTCGCTGACATCGCCCATAATCGCGAGAGCTTCGGTCATGGCTTTGTCGAATTTGGCGAACTCCCTGACAGCAGCAATACCAATGATACTCAGGGAAGCAGTGACCCCTGTGGCGATCATGGCAGCCTGCCTGACCATAATGGCGCTACTGGAAGAAAGTCTTCTCTCAGCCTGTTCCAGCCCCCTTACCAGCCCCATCGAATCGGCAGTCAAGCGGACAAAGAGGGTCCCGAGTGAACCCGCCCCCATCATTGCTGTCGCGCCTATCCTCGCCATATTAGTTTTTCTTTGGGTCTATTCCGACAAGAGACAACCAGGATGCTTTGGACTTCTGAGCGCGTTTGACTTCCTCTTCGTAAACAATTAAGAAATCCTTGATGGTGGCGTGCTTGCCTTTCTTCAGGTTGGGTTGGACAACGGCAGAGGTGAGTTGAGCAAGATACCAATCGAACTTGGTCCGTCGCATTTCCTCCCATTCGAGGAACTTGAGCCAGTCCAAAAACTCGGTATAGGTTATTCGACACTGCAACTCCCAGACCGTTGTATGTAGGTGAGAAGCAACCCTATGCCAAGCTATCTTCTCACCCGTCAGTCGTTTTTTTCCGACTGTTCCTTCTTATCGACTCCGAGGTGATTCAATTCCTGAGCGTTTTCATACAACTCAGAGACCACCGAGGAAGGCCAATTCTGAATTTCTTTGATGGTTATGGGACTGCCGTCTTCCTTGACAATGCAAGCCACGAGAAGGTCAGCCTGCATTCCATCAAACTTTTTCACCCCCGCTGCTTTCCCGTTGGCATCGTAACGGGTGCGTGACGACAAAGTATCAAGGTAAGCGTCACGCTTTGCTGCGGTCATCTCGTGCATGACCAACTTGATGGGGGTTTCACCTTCAGCACCTTCCAATTCAATGGGAACGCTGTTCTTCCTCAGGTTTAGTTTAATAGTTTCAGACATAAATCAAAAACCGTTTAGCCATTAGATGAATCAGCAGGAGGTGTGTAGACAGGCGCTACCTCGACATCGCTGTTGTTCATATTGCTCGGTTGGATGGTAATGGTTGCAGTGGGCTGCTCTCCTTCCACCAAGGCGGAAATGGTGAATTCTTCCAACCATCCCCAGAAGGTCAGCGTGGACTGGTCGGGGAAAGTGACGGTGACTTGTTGATTGACCCTGATCTGACCCATGATGATTGGGATCGATTCCGTGGCGAAGGCAACACTCGCTGAGCCCTGCGTAAGCGACTTCAACGCACGAGGCTTCATGGTTCGCCATGTGATGTTCCGCATCGTGGTCGTGTCGATGGGACCCCCGGCAGTGATGCCAGGAGGAGTGATTTCCTTCTCGTAAATTTTTACGTTGGGGATGTTTGATAGGGTGAAGTAGGTTGAGAACCCGTCATCCAGTCGTTCATTGTAGGCCATAGTTTTCCTTTTTCTCTAATTTTCTCTAGACAATGTCACAGTCATGTTTATTGAAAAGAGACGACGCAAACGGGTATTCACCGTCTCGACCCCAATCGGGATCACTGCACCACTTCTTGATACGTTATGGAGAATATAGGCGTCACCTGCCTCAGTTACAACTACTTCTTTCCTCAGCGAATCAAGGTAGGTGGCAATCGTGTTGGCTAGTCTCCAAGCCTCTACATAATCTCTTCCTCTAACCTGGATTTGAATACCGTAATGCTCGATCTGCTCACCTGTCCTCATGAGTCTTCCGTCAAGCCTTCCAGACGTATCGAAGATGGCGATGGCATTGTCAGGGTCGTCGGGCAGAAAAGAATAGAACAATTGATACCCCTGCAAAATATCCATCTGACCTTCATCGAAGAGGTGATAAAAAATTACCGAAGGTGGTTGAATTGATACTGCTTCCACCCCCCAAACGAGTTGTACCGAACGACCGACTACCGCCTGAATCGCCCACAAGAGCTGGGTTGACTTCCCAACTGACGAAAGAGGCACACCCCAAATAGAACCTCCGAGGGTCCCTGCTCCTAATGATGTCCCTCCTAATGTCATTTGATCTTGGCGTAGTTCTGAATAATTTTTTTAAGTTCAGGTGTCAGTCGTCGATAAGGCTCCTCAAGGAATTTGGCCTGCCCCCGTCCCGCTGGATCCCAGTAATTCCCCTTCCCACTCGGTCGAGGCTGACCCTTCAAAACCATGCCAACAGCTTCGTGGACGTAAAGAGCATAGTTGGCAGTGTAGCCGACACTCACATTCGTGTCATAGCCTTGACCTTCAGCACGGGTGAAAGCAGATGCTTTCAGGTTGCCATCTTCAACCGGGACCACCTTCTGACTTTCTCTTTGCAGGAATAATCCAGCAGCTTTCAAACCCAATGAGACACGGTCCCCCATGGACTTCTTCTCACGTCTTAGATTTTTTAAGACATTGTCCAATCCTTCAAGATGTCTGATTACCGCCATTACAAATAAGCTGTCAAAAGAAATTCAGTCGCACGCAAGTTTGGTGTTCGATCAAACCTTTGGATCTCATAAGCACCTTCGTGCTCGAAAGGGTCGTTCGTCATATCGGATTCCATTTCACCTAATCTCAGCCAATCGCCCGGTTTCATCTCCCGGTCAACATAAACTTTAGATTTGGAAGTTTGTTCCTGGCCTTGAGCATTGACAAACTCTGCCACTTGATCGACCCATCGGCATTTGATTTCCACTGGGTTGCCAAAGGTGTAGGACCCAGACGGACCAGGGGTGGCAGACCTCTCCCACCAGACCGCTTCCTGCTTCCGCATCCTACGAATTATACCCATTGGATTCCTGTTCTTCCTCTAATGATTTAAGAGCCACTTTCCGAGTAATTTGCTTACCGTGTATTGTGTTCTCTAATTCTTCTTCCTCGTCCTCGCTCACCACCTTGGTTTTAAGCATCCCGATGAATTTGGTAAAATCCATGGTAGGAAATATCTTCAGGTTGGATGATCCATCCGTGACATTGAAAACCTCAATCTCTTTGGGAAGGGCTTGCTTCACTGTTTGAAATCCTCCAATAAATCTGGTGAAGACAGATTCCTTAATCGGTTCAGGATTGTGATCATGCCAATGGTGTTCTGCTCCTTTGACTCCTAGATCATACCCGAGCAGGAAGATTCGCTTGGCACCGAGGATCACTGCTAGGTTGATGGCCAGCGCACCCGTCGAATAGTTCCACGCCAGAGCATCACCACCATGGCTGAATCCAGTATGGAGTCGTATCATCTTCCTGAAGTTAGTCGGCAGCCTGTAGGCAAGAAGAGAAGGACTGTTCGTGACAATGCGATTGGGAAATGTTTCCAATTTCCACTTGTTCCGCTGCCACCACTTCTGATCACCAAATACGCAAATGCTGACGATAGTTGGGCCGAGATGATAAGCGTCGTTGCAGCCAATCACGTTCTTCCCCTCCAATAAGGAAAAGTCGAAGTTTTTGAGTGAAGGCCCTCCTCCAATTAGGAAAGCGTCTGCTCCCTCCCATTCTCTTGTTGGTGTCCATAAATCGCTTGGGGGTGTCATAAAAGTGGCCGTCTTTTGAATTTACGAGCTGTGATCAATCGCTTTTTAGAAAATGAAAATATTGGAACAAATCCTATTGAAATAGGTCTAAGAATATATCCAGTAAAGAATACACTGCAATCATGGGCCACGGCTGACGCAATAGCAGTCTCGACGGACAAGGACAGCATTTCAACCAATTGAATGTCAGGGTCAAAAGCCTGAGCCGTGGCACCGGCAGTGGTGACAGCAAACACGACCCCCCCTGATCCATCCAGGATCGAATCCATCGCTTGCCCAATAGCTGTTGCTAAACCAACTGGAAATTCCACCGATCCTGTTTCGAAGATTGGATCGAAGGATACACCGCCAGCCGTTGCCAGGGAGACAGCGAACGTGGCGGTGCCACTGCCAGTAATGGCAGGATTAAGGGCCGAAGCGGTCGAGGTAGCAACACCGACTGGAAAAGTCTGAGGACCTCCTTCTATTGAGATAGCAGGATTGTGAGCAGCACCAATCGCAGTCGCAGTGGCAGGGACCAGCACAGTATCGCCCGTGGCTTCGATTGTGGGGCCGTGGGCTGCCCCGGTGGAAGTCGCAGTCGTGGGAGCAAAATCAATCGATCCTGTGGCATCTATGGAGGCTGTGTGAGCGGTTCCTGTGGCCAATGCCGTGGCCGGCGCAAAGGGAGCCTCACCCGATGCGGTAAAGGACCCATCTGAAGCTTGTCCAGTAGCAGTTGCCGTGGTTGGAGCAAAAACAGCATCACCCGTTGGTGAGATTGTCGGGTCATGTGCTTGTCCTGTCGCAGTGGCAGTAGCTGGTCCAAAATTAACACCACCTTCTCCTGAAACAGTTGGGTTCCAAGCGGCACCTGTGGCTGTTGCGGTAGCTGGTGCAAAATCGGCAGAACCATCTCCGACAATAGTTGGATTATGAGCGGCACCTGTGGCTGTTGCTGTGTCAGGTATGAGGATCTGATCTGTGGAGGCTGCAAATAAAAGGATGAGGCTCATTCAACCATGATGGTTATCAACCAGCCAGTATTCCCAGCGGCCGACTGAGTCACCTGCACACAACGAAGACCTTTATTCTGGCGTAAGGTGATCCCCTTGCCTCCATTGATCATTTGTAAGGCGGGTGGTATCAATTCCAATCCGCCCAATGCAGCCACCATAATAGTCGCAGCGTTTGTCTCTTCTGAGGACAGCGAATAGTTTCGCAAGTCTGTCGATTGAGTGGCACCACCACTAGGTTTGGAACGGCATGTAACAGCTGCATCAATGTCTGTGTCGTTTTCATCAGGCTCCCAGGCAGTAATAACTGTCCCACCTGTCCCTACAGCAGAACTTCGTTCCAACAGCCAATCAAATACAATACCAGTCACCCCCGTAGTAACATTGGGAATCTGAATAATACTCACCACCCTCACAATCAAGGAGGCATGAGCATTGAACAAATCCCAGTGAACAGTGTTGGCAGTATTTACATGGACTTGCGAAGGAATGTTGTAGCAATAAAGAGGTTCTGAACCAATTAGATGACCACTGTGGCGTGCTTCAATGTGGACAGGGTATTCTTTTCCACTAACCAGATGGGTGGCGACGGTGGCACCACTACCAGGCGTGACTAAAATTGAATCGTTGGCCAGCATAATTAACAGGCAATCGTAAGAATACCAGATGCGTTAAAGGTCAGAGTGATGTCCGACCCGTTTGTCTGCAAGTCAGCAGCATCAAGAAAGGCAATTACTGGACTGGTCGCCACGTTGCCCGTGTCGTTGAACACAATGGCCCCTCCAACGTCATTTGCATCCGTGACATCGACCCAAGTCAATCCAGTATCGTCAGCATCAAACTTCAGCACATTGCTCGCGACAGTCACCAAAGGATTGGTGAGTGCAATGGCAGCGGTTCCGGCAACCAGGAAAGCCGAAATGTCATCGTAGAAGTCGTGGACGACATCGTAGGTGTAAGTGCCTTTGACCAACACCACCTTCATACCCGCTTCTTCAAGGTGACGAACCGTCTCAAGAAAGACCTTGAGACCCTGTGGATATATTGTGGATGCCATAGATTAGTCGCTTTCTATATTTCCTCGGTGGTCTTCTTTACCCACCCATGTTACAGAAATTGTTTTAATATTTCCAGGTCCTTTATTCAACTGCCGAAGAAGACCGCTGGTGTCGAGGACCATGGCCATTTGACCGTAATGAGATGTTGAGAGATTGAGATCCACCTTGCTTTGATACGTGACTTGCACATCACCCGCAGCCTCCTGCACCGAACGCGGATCCCGCATAGCGTAGAAGTGAGCAGCCAGCCATGTCTCGATGAGTTGTAGTCCTTCTTCAGAATGACCTGAATCAGTGGCAATTGTGTTGATCAGAGCATTGGCAGCGGTCATGAAAGGATCCAACACAATGTTAGAATCAACTTCGATGATTCCTTGCACCAATTCATCTGTCGTTCTAATTGCCATAAACTGGCTTCGCGAAGCTTTTCCCTGGTCCGCTTACCGTTACAGTTGTATTGCCGGTCGCCAGCACGCCAGTCGC